>ERZ795046.44-NODE-44-length-151626-cov-7.766050_pt1 | contig 151626 bp, 122 predicted proteins | sample MGYA00375130_ERZ795046 | MGnify/ENA primary metagenome ERZ795046 (study PRJEB30175, sample SAMN05720202) | activated sludge metagenome | isolation source: anaerobic digester from wastewater treatment plant | place: Japan | collected 2015-05-15 ... | reverse complement strand
AAACTGTGATAATTCCCGGCGGCGATCGCCACAAACCCCGTGTTCGGAGACGGCACATCACACTGACCCGTGTTGTTCCACCCCCAGGCGACCACCGACCCGTCCTGCTTCAAGCCCAGACTGTGCTCTAGCCCGGCGGCGATCGCCACAAACCCCGTGTTCGGACTCGGCACATTGCACTGACCCTCGTGGTTCCACCCCCAGGCGACCACCGACCCGTCCTGCTTCAAGCCCAGACTGTGCACCCACCCGGCGGCAATCGCCACAAATCCCGTGTTGGGACTCGGCACATCACACTGACCGGACGCGTTACCCCCCCAGGCGACCACCGAGCCATCCTGCTTGAGTCCTAAACTGTGACCATACCCGGCGGCAATGGCTGTAAACCCGTTCGAAAGGTCCACACCAACTACTTGGGCTCCCCACCCGACGATACGTCCCGCCGGCACGTCTCCCAGCGCAGCCACGGAAACCAGAAGCACCACTGCAAAAACCGAAAACAAGAGCCCGAACTTTCTCTTCATGGAATTGCCCTCCTCAACTTGGCGTATGCCGTTTTTCACTTTTTGCAAAAATACTTTCTAAAATGTGCCCGTTGCCTTTGCTGGGTGATAGCGTAGAACTGTCCATGGGGGCAATATGTCAGGGGTTCCCGTTTTCTGTATCGTACCCTGCGTCACATAGTGTCGCAATCCATACTACCCACCGCTCTCCGTTCACCGTGACAGCGTCCGCACATGCCTGTGGCACTGTCCCTATACCAACGGGTCAAGTCCAACAGCAAGTAGAATAAGACAAAACGTACGGTTCGTCAAGAGGCTGTATAAGTCCGTTACCCTCGTCTTTGTCATTGCGAGGAGTGCCGGCAGGCACGACGTGGCAATCCCCTTGTGAGTTCGGGGATGACCTAGCCTGGGCTCTCTAGCGCTACGCGGTTGAGGGGATTGCTTCGTCGCTCGGGGACTCGCTCCTCGCAATGACAGCCAAGCACACGGGGAAGAAAATAAGAAAGGGCGAGGTATGCTCGCCCCTACGGGGGGAGACTGGGGATGTGCACAGAAGGGACAGGGGAGGGCGAGCACGGGGGGCGCCTCTACAAAAAGAGAAGGAAATTGTTTCCCCGCCTCGAAGACGCCGTTCCTCGCAATGACAACACATGGACACTGGGAGAAAAGGGGCGGTCCCCCGGCAAGCACGATCTCGGGCGTAGCGGTGAGTCACCCTTACAGGGGAGATTTTGCCGGTACCGGCATACCCGCGTGAGCCGCGTAGCTGGCTTGCTTCTAGAAAGAAGATCATGGCAGTGGATGGTCACTTGGGTTGAGGTACTGGGTGACGATCAATGGACACCAAGAAGCCTCTCTCAAGTGTTGCTTTCCCTCTAGCCGTTGTTGTCAATTACGGTGACTACGGTTTTGGTTTGTGAAAGGGACGCCTTATGACCATGTTATTTTCCTTGGCGGAAACCCGTAGCTTCTTGATTGCTCGGCGTATACCGCGCAAGACTGATGAAGGTTCTGTCTTGGTTCGTTCTGCTGCCTTGCGGTAACTCAGCCCCTCAAAGAAGTACAGTTCCAAGTAGCGTCTCTCTTTCTTCGTGAGACGACGCTGCATCTCTTTTCGCACCCACGCTAAAAGTCTTTTCTTCTCTTTACCCCACTGGAGACCCCGTTCGATTTCATCGGCGTTTTCATACCATGCACTGTCCTCGTTGCGAATCGCCTGCAACATTTCGTTCGGCAATAGAACTTTATGCCTTTCGGCGCGTGATTTGTTTTTCTGTTCCATGCTTTTTCTCCCTTTCATGAGCCAGGATTGTTGCCTTCTGGTGCTGTAATTTATCCGAGGAGGGCATCAAAAGACTTTTGCTTTTCTCTTGAGTTTTCTATGATTTTTTTGGACAGCAGATGGGAAGTCGGCAAAGTGGGGGCAAAGTCTGTGTAAAAACGCAACCACCGGCATTTTACTGCCGGTGGTCTTTGAGATGGGATATTTTTTGCTTAGATTCTATTTACGTCACCGCTCGCCCGCGGGCTTTATCTGCCTCCTAATAATTGCAGGGCGGTCTGCGGAATGACGTTTGACTGCGCCAAGACCGACGTGCCCGCGCTCACCAGGATCTGGTTGCGGGTGAAGCGAATGGTCTCGCGGGCGATATCGGCATCGCGCAACGCGCTGTCGGACGCCGACATGTTTTCCTCTTGAATTGCCAACGTATTGATGGTGAATTCCAGACGGTTCTGGTATGCACCGAACGCACTTCGTAACGTAGTTACGCTACGCAATGCAATGTCAAGTGTGCTTAATGCGGAGACAGCAAGTGTCATTGTGGACACAGACACATTGCTGATGCCGAGTTGTCTTGTGCTGGCGCCTGCCACTGCAATGGAGAGAGCCTGACCCGCGTGTACGCCGTTCTGTAGCGTGATCGTCTGTGTCGTGCTCAAGACGAAAACGCCGTTGAACTCTGTCTGCCAAGCGATATTGTCAATCTGTTCCAGTAATTGAAGCACTTCGGCGTTGAGAGCAGCCCGGTTTTCGTCACTTTGCGTGCCGTTTGCCGCTTGGACAGCAAGCTCACGGATACGCTGGATCATGTTGGTAGTCTCTTGAAGGGCACCTTCTGCAGTCTGCATGAGACTGATACCATCTTGTGAATTTCTTTGGCAGACTTGTGCTCCTCGAATGATTGCTCGAAATGACTCCGAAATGGCCAAGCCCGCAGCGTCATCTGCGGCGCGGTTGATTCGGAGTCCTGTCGCGAGACGTTCGAGGCTTTTGTTGAGGTCGATGGTGGAATTTCTGAGAATTCGGGCTGCGTTGAGCGCGGCGACATTGGTGTTAATTCGAAGACCCACGGCTTTATCCTCCTTGATCGCCTTGACCTTTGCATCCTTGCATTGGTTCGGGGCTTGTCTTCTATTCTCAACCCCACACACATTATCGGCCGAAACTTGAGAAACTTTAGCCTTGTGTCGGCGGAGGCGTTTCAGGATGTTCTAGAGAGAGGACCTTTTCCAGGTTACGCTGAGCGCCTCGGTGGTTAGGTTCCAGCTCCAGACAGCGCTCAAAGGCCTTCTTTGCCTCGCCATATTCGCGAAGGCGGAAGTGGACAACGCCCAGGTTGTTATAAGCGGAGGCGTACCCCATTTCGCATGCTCTACGAAAATGATCTTTGGATTCGTCGAACAGGTTGTCATAAAAACACATTTCTCCCAGGGCATTTCGGAGGTCCGGTGTGTCCAGTCCCGATTGGATCACGCCCAGGATTTTTTTTCGCGCCTCTGTCCGTCGTTCCAGGCGCAGCATCAGATGGATATAAAGGCGCAGACAATCCAACGAGGTGGGCATTGCCAAAAAAGCCTTTTCGGCTTCCGCGGCGGCTTCGATGAACTTACCCTGTCCTTCCAACGCCACGGCAACAAATCGGTGTCCTTCTATCCAATCGGGGCGGAACTTCATGGCTTCCTGAAAACATTCCAGGGCGGCTTGCCACTCTTTCTCGGCGGCAAATACCACGCCAAGATTTCGATAGGCATCCGCCAGCGTGGGATCGAACTCCAATGCCAATTTCAATGCTTGTTTGGCTTCATCATTTCTTCCGATGAGATGGAGGACAGCACCCAAGTTTTTGAGATTTTCGGGGTCACTGGGATTTCTTTTCAGCGCTTCGCGGTAGGCAGCAGCAGCCTTTTCATAGTCACGCACCTCCGCGTATTGGTTTCCCAGTTCTGCGAATGCCTTTGCATCCGTGGGATCCTGTTTTATCTTTTCATGACCCAGCCGCAAATATAATTCCTGTTTATCTTTTATGTGGTCTTCGGTGGGTTTGAGCAAGGGATAGTGGTGGACTATGACAGGGCATTCACGTGTTTTGATTCCTAGCCTTTCCAAGGATGGCGCGATCAGTTCGTGTACTTTACCTTCAAACCGCGCTCCTAATCCGTTTGGGAAAAGCCGAACGCGCTGGGTAGGGTACCAACCCAGGAAGCCGCGCGCGTGGGGGTCATTTGGCGTACATGCCGTGAACTCGCTGACGGAGGTGGTGTTGGTGTAATTCCGAATGGGCAACCAATAGCACACATTTCGCGGTCCTGAGCATAACGCCCGGATTTGTTGAATGTCCTTGGGGTCTATTCGTTCGTCCGCGTCAAAGATAAAGATCCAGTCTTTCGTGCATAAGCGCAGCGATTCGTTTCGGGCGGCGGAGAAATCATCACACCAAATAAAGACGCTTGTTTTTACTTTAAATTCTCGGGCTATTGCTAAAGAATCGTCTGTGGAACCCGTGTCTACAATGCAGATTTCGTCGGCGAGACCGCGGATGTTTTCCAGACATTCTCGGAGGTTATGGGCTTCGTTTTTGATGATCATCGCGACGGAGATAGTCGACGCCATAAAAGATTTTATGCTCCTTCTTTCAAGACCAAGCTATCCAATAAAGTATTCCGATTCTTTCAAATTGTATCACGTCCGAACGAATTCGTGAAAAGGAGGCAGGAGACGGTGATGATTTTTCTTTGGACGATACAAAATGTCTGGGGCTGAGCTCATTAAGGTTGCGAGGGTTCGTGGCGCAACGGATAATAAAGACATGATTGCAACGGCTCTCTTTCTTTGCGTTATGTATGGCGCTCCTGTTGTCTGGACGGAATCCAGCCTCATCGATGTTTTTCCAGATAGAATGCCTTCACCAAGGGCGAAGGCAGAAATTCGATTATATGCGGCACGGGGCGAACAAGAATCGTTTCAAATTTGTATTCGACCTTTGTCAAAGTCGCTTGAAAATATAGTGGTGCATGCAACACCGCTGGATGAAGACATTGACGTGCCGACGATACGGCGCGTGGGGTATCTTCAAATAGGGCAGTCGTCGCCTCGCGCTTTCTGTCGCGTCGGAGAAGTTCCGGATCCGTTGTTGCCTGCCGTACCATTCACTGTCGCTTCTGATACCACAGCCTCGTTATGGGTCACTTATCACGTGCCGTCAACTGCAAAAGCGGGTATCAAGTCAGGGGTACTGACTGTCGCCGCGGGTTCTAGCCGAAAATGGGATATAAAAGTCACCTTGGAAGTCTTTGATTTTGAGATTCCTCAGCGACCGTCGTTGAAAACTCGCATTGTGCTCCATCGTGATGTCTTGCGTTCCTTATATGGTATTCAAGGAGACGATCTGGAGGCGTGGCGACCGTTTTACGACTCTTTCCAATATACGCGACTGGCTCCGGCGATTGTTCAACTGGATCCTTCATTTGGACGGAGTGAACCTGACCGTCTCCTAACGTCAAAAACAGAGAACATTCGGGAACATCTGGGGTATCTGCTAAATGCACTAAGTCCGAGTGCGATTGAGCTGTCCGATGTTTCTTCAGGTTGTGCGGCTATTCCCCAACCTCATGACCCCCTACAACAAGATCCTTTGCAGTCTTATCTCCATGAGATGGGGAATTGGCTTGCGGAACGTCGTTTTCTTGACTCCGCGTACGTGATTGGCGGCGCCCTTCCGGAACGTCCCAAATGGCAGACACTGCGGGATGCCTATTTTCGTGCGGGGCGGGCAGACCCGCGTATCAAAAGGTTGTACATTGGCCCTCCCCATCCGTTTTTTGAGCGTTATGCTGAGATCTGGGCTATGCCCCTGAGAGCCTATCATCCGATCGCTTGGCAAAGACTTCGTGAAGGTATTTCGTTATCTGCCGAGTTGCCTTTTCCTGCTGAGCAGGTGAGCGCCTCTTCGTGCGGCGTCTTTGAGGAGGTGGGTGGCTACGAGACACTGCCCCAAGACGCCTATGACGGGTGTCTATTCACCGGGTGGATTTCTGGACGCGTGCCGGAACCGAACCATCCGGAATGGCTTCAGGTTTCTTTCACGGAACCCATTCAAACAGATCGCTTTGTCATAGGTTGGGTGCCAGGAAGAGATGCCGATCTGTTAAAGGTTCGGACCTCCGTCGATGGGAGTCTATTTGGTGACGCGTCTGTTTCTTGGCGTCATTATCGTCCGCTAGGTCCTTACGATGCGAGTTATTCCGAAGGGACGTTCAAAATGGTCAAGACATTTCGAGCGATTCGATTTGAACTGCAACAAGCCGCGCATGACGTCCCTGTGGGCATCACCGAGCTGGAGTTCGGCGTGGCGCCCGACCCCGCGACGTTAGCTCGGATAAAGCCCACAGAGACATGGCTGGAAATCGTGCCTGGCGACTTTCCATCGCTTGCAGTCGATGCCCATCCGATAGAAGCCCGCGTGGTACCGTGGGTTTGTTTTGGTCATGGTGCGACAGGTGTCGTCTTGGGTTCCGCCAACAGCTGTCCAAAAGAATGGAGAAAGCCGGTTGATTCGCCTCCCCTGGTTTGGCGTGATGCGGCAACGGGCGATGGATTCTTATTTTACCCCGGTAAGGGTAGTCTTCTGTCTTCCATTCGTTGTGAACGGTTACGTGACGGCATGGAAGATTACGAGTATCTTTGTCTAATTCCTCGCGACAAGCAGGGCAAAACTCGCCCGGACTTTCGACCAGTTTATCCACGGTCGGGGAATGTCGTCATGCAAACCACACCGCAGGTGCACGACTGGGTTGCGTCGCCGCGTACCTTTGCGTACGATCAGAGGGTTGAGACCCTTGATCAACTGGCGAAGGAGATCGAAACGGTTCGTATAGGAATTGGGCGGGCTCTCGCGAAAATAAGAGCGAAGAAGAGCGAAGAAACGTTTAATCGATAATTGATTTCAAGGGTCACAACGCACAACAAAAAAGGAGAAGGAGCATTTTGTCATGGCGAGTAAGAAGTTGCGAGTAGGAGTGATTGGCGTCGGTGGTATTGCAGTGGCTTGTCATCTGCCTTATTGGCAGGAGCTCGAGAATGAGGGGCGCGTCGAACTTGTGGGTGTCTGCGACCTCATCAAGAGTCGGGTTGCTGTAGGACAAGAGCGATTCGGCGCACGGAAAGGTTACACCGACTACAAGAAGATGTTGCGGGAAGACCAGTATGACATCATAGATATATGTACTCACAATCGGTGGCATTGTCCTATGACGGTCGATGCGCTGAAGGCGGGGGCTCATGTTTTGGTAGAAAAACCCATGGCAATGAACGCCAAAGAATCCCAAGCCATGATTCAAGCAGCGCATAAATCTCGCAAGAAATTAATGGTAGCGCAGCACATGCGTTTTGAAGCGCCTCACGAAAAGCTCAAGGACGTCGTGGAACGCGGCACGTTGGGTCAGATTTACACCGCTTCTGCTGTTTGGCTACGCCGTCGCGGCATCCCCGGCTGGGGCAAATTCCATATCCGTAAAGAGTCTTTGGGTGGTCCGTTGATTGATATCGGTGTGCACATGATGGACCTTTGCATGTGGCTGATGGGTTTTCCGAAGCCCAAAGCCGTCATGGGCAAGGTCTATCGCATGTTTGGTGACCGGAAGGATTTGGTTAATGGAAGTTGGGGAGAGCCCTATCCTCCGAAAGAATTTGACGTGGAAGACTATGCAATTGCCCTGGTTCGTTGCGAAAATGATATCACCATGAGAGTCGAGGCCTCGTGGGCTGCCAATATCCCTGAGGAACGCAACGAGGTGAGTATTTTGGGGGATAAAGCAGGTCTTTCGACCAATCCGTTGGGTGTATATGGCTATGAAAAGAACGCCCTAACATCGACACGTTTTGATTGGCTCCCAACTCTAGAGGGACATCGGGGCGAAATCCGACACTTTACGGAATGTATCGAGAAAAACTTGCCCGTAAGAGTGAAGCCGGAGGAATCGTTACAGATTCAGAAAATCATCGACGCCATCTACGAATCGTCCCGGAAAAACAAAGAAATCCTAATCAAGTAGAGGCAGAACACGTTGTCTTATCTGTTTCTGTAACCTTGTAAGTGTTCTATAAGCAAGTCGCGGAGAGCGACGACATCGAGTGTTTTGGAAAGATAGCCGGTAGCTCCCACGTTTTCCAGTTGTTTTGCGGCGGGACGTATATTGCCTACCAGAAAGATAGGGGTAGCTGCCGGCACGCCAGGTTCAGCACGTAGGAGCCGGCATGTTTCGAATCCGTCGTAAACAGGCAAATTGACGTCTAGGAATGCTAAAGCAGGAGGCGACCCAGCTGCTTGCTCACACGCCTCCAGTCCATTTGTCACGCATGCCGGCTCATACCCTTCTGCTTCGACGCAATGTGCAACCTGATCTGCCCACGCCGTGTCATCTGAGGCAATCAAAATTGAGGCCATATTCCGTTTTCATCCTGACGTTTTTTACAGTATAGCACAGGCGACCCTTCCTACTGTGAGTCTCTGAGCATCTTGGTATGTTTTAGACCCAACGATAATTTGGTCTTTCGGGTTTCCAGTATGATCACCTACGCCTGGGACGGAAAAGAAAACGCAGTTCGATTATTGGACTGCCGGGACAGAGGGAGGTCATTATCATTGTCTTGACTTAGTGTGTTTTCGCTTCTAGAATGAAGTAGAATCGAGACGGGGGCAGTTGTGAACGGCGTGATGGACAGCCCGGACTCAAAACTGGGAAGGAGTTCTTAGTATGTCACGGTCATTTCTCCTTGTTGTTTGTGTGCTAGGGGTATGTCTGGTTGGGTTTTCTCAGGAGCAGGCAGCGTCGCCGAATGCAGCTTCGGATCAGAAACCTGAAGGCACTGCCGTTTCGGAGCCGGCCGGGACCTCTCAAGAAAACAGTGCGCCCGCGGCTCCATCCACAAGCGAAAAGGACAACCCCAAAGGTGACAAAATCGTTTTGAAATCCGGGGGTGTCTTGGAAGGATTGCAGATTGTTCGAGAGACGCCCACCTATTACGAAGTGGAGGTGGTGGAAGGTAGTGTTACAATGCGTATACCGCGCCGGCAGGTCGAATCGGTCGAATATGACGATTATAATCCGGCACGGGGTGAAAAGAAACCTGCACAAGCCGCTTCAGCGAAAAATGAACCCCTCCTATTGCCGGGACACGAAATGCCTTCTCAGTTTCTTAAGGATATTTCCGATCCTCCTCTCAAGTACGAACAGCAAGATTTCATTACCATTTTGGAAGAAGTAGGACGAAGGGCGCAGGCATCGATTACGATTGATGAATCTATACGCGCCTTTCCCGAAGCACAACGCGCATGGACCTTCGAGTCGAAGCCCGGCACAACCGCTGCCGCGGTATTGGAATCGCTCACTTCATCTTTTGATTACTTGCGGGTAGTCTATGAGCGTGGGGGCGCTGTAGTGTTGGCGAAAACGACTCCTCCACCAGCCCAACCCGCTGCGCCCTCGGACTCTTCTCAGGCGGCACCTGGGCAAACAGAAACCGTTACGCCCGCGGGGTCGCAAGAGTCCCAAACTCCCCAGCAGTAAATACAAAAAACCGACGATTTATCGCCGGCCGTGTGTCGGAATTGTTTTCAGGCAATATCGAGGCTAAACTAACGCGGCCAAGTATCGTCTGACTCGTCCATTCGTTCGATAGGCCCTTCGGGTTCCGCCATATCATCCTGGAAAGGCATTGCCTCTTCGATATCTAAGGGCACGTCCTCAGCTATCGTTTCCTCATCGTGGGCAACAAGCGGCGGTTCCAAAACATCTTCGTCGGTGGGAATGTAATGATATTCGTCTTCTTCTTCAACGAACGGACGTTCCACGTCAAACTCTTCCACATCAGGTACCAGCGCCTCATCAGCGTCCACTTCCGAGGGTTTCGGCATAAGGGGATGTCTGCGTAGAGACCGCCGCAGAATGGCTCGTCGGCCGCTACGATCTTCCAACGTCTCCGCAGGCACCAATTCGATATCGCCGGTCGCATCAGCCGGACACCATTTGTCATGAGGACACTTATACCCTAGTTTTTCTGCACCCCAAGCGGTGAACTTCCGGCCACATTTCGGACATTCATACTTTCCCGGCATGTAACACTACTCCTTGACTCGGCATGTCTCGTGTTTCTTTTAAGGTTCGATTACTGCCGCCCATTATAACAAATTGTCCGAAACTAACAAAACCTCTGTTCTTTTCTCACGTTCTGAGAATCTTTTTGAGCAAACACGTGACGTCAGCTTTTAGACTTCGGTGATTCTTTATAGCGCGTTATAGTAGTTTTTTGAACGATCTCAAACGTATTTTAGAGTTGCCCCGTTTTTTGCTTGATTAGCCGAGTACTTCTCAGCACCGTGCCTCATCTTTTCTCATAATTGTTCAGCGTGGGGATACACCCCCGCGACTTCCTTAAACATGGCTGGTCGAACAAAGTTTGAAAAAAGGGGTTACATTCTTTAGACTGAGCTAGAAGTTGAGTACGAGATTGATGCACTGCAGTTCACGCCTCTGTCTCATGTGAATCATCGTCCTGGACATGTATGTAAGAAACTAATAGGAGGCATGACTATGATGAAGAAAACCAGTCGACGCACTTTTTTGGGAATCACGGCAAGTGCCGCAACCGCTGCTTTTATTCATCCAGTCGGTTTTTCTCAAGAAAACGCCAGTCCTGTAGATATGTGCGTGGCTCGGTGGCAAGGTGAGACCTCTGCCTATGACGACGCCGTTGTGGCATCAAAGCTCACGGAACAAGCAATTCAAGCGCTGGGCGGCATGCAGCGATTTGTGAGCAAAGGCGATACGGTTTGGATTAAGCCCAATATTGCCTGGAATCGCACCCCCGAACAAGCGGCGAATACGAATCCTGATGTGGTAGCAACGTTGGTGCGTTTGTGTCTCGAAGCAGGCGCCAAAATCGTGAAGGTCGGCGATAACACGTGTGCCGACGCCAAACAAACCTACCCCATGAGTGGGATTGAGGCCGCAGTCCGTAAAGCAGGCGGCAAGATGGTTTACGTGGATAACAATCGGTTCCGCAAAATGTCCATCAACGGAGAAGTTCTCAAGGAGTGGGAGGTTTATCCCGAAATCATTGAGAGTGATCTGGTAATCAATGTCCCGGTTGTCAAACATCACAGCCTTTCGACTGCTACGTTGTGTATGAAGAACTACATGGGAGTCATTGGCGGTTCTCGGGGACAGTGGCACCAGGATTTTGCCGGTTACCTGTGCGATATGACTGCATTTATGAAACCCCGCCTTTGTGTTTTGGATGCGGTTCGTATCCTGACAGCAAATGGACCAACCGGAGGTAATGTGGCGGATGTGAAACGTATGAACACGATAGCCGCAGGCACGGATATCGTGGCGCTGGACGCATTTGGCGCCGAATTGCTCGGTCATAAGGCGGAAGACCTTCCCTCTGTTCGCCGAGGGGAAGCCAGAGGACTTGGGCGCGCGGATTACCGCAAGCTCGCCTTCCGAGAGGTATCGGTATCGTGAGTTTCCTTCGCCCCCGATCCTGGACACAGTGGGTGCGCCGTCTTTGTCAGGCGGTGTTTCTGCTTTTGTTTGTTTGGACTTTGGTCGTAACCCACTTGGCGCAGGTGGACAATGTCCCCCCTCTGCTGCGTTTCTATTTTCAACTAGACCCGCTGGTGCTGACCGCTACATGGCTGTCAAGTCACGCCGTACCTGCCGCGCTTTTAGTGGCATTTATCACGGTGGGGGTAACCTTACTTTTGGGACGGGTTTTTTGTGGTTGGTTCTGTCCCTTCGGAACCCTTCATAACATCTTTTCTTGGTTGCGGAGTCGCAGGGAAACGCCAACTCCCCCGGAGACCCGAAGTCCTTGGCAACGTGCAAAGTATATCGTTTTGATTGCTCTCCTGGTGATGGCGCTTTTTGGTGTTCATTGGATTGGGGTGCTCGACCCGTTCTCCTTTCTATATCGGAGCGGCGTCACTGCTGTTCTTCCGGCGATTCAATACGGTGTTGAGGACGCCTCCACCGCGATCTACGTTGCCGATCCCAAGATTGGACCCTTCCGCGCTACCTCCGTGTCGGAACCCGTGTACCGTTTCCTGCGAGACCAGGTTTTTCGCGCCCCCGGGCAAGCCTTCTATGGAAGCATTGGCGTAGGAATACTTTTTGTTGCTGTGCTGGTCCTAAATTGGGTGAAGCCGCGTTTTTGGTGCCGATATATCTGTCCGTTGGGAGCCCTTTTAGGCGTGTTAGCGCAGCGCCCCGTCATGCGACTTCGCAACGAGGAGAGTCTTTGCAACAATTGCGGCAAGTGCAGTACCGCATGTCCTGCCGCTGCACAACCTGACAAACGGGGGGATTGGCTACCGACGGAGTGTTTTGGCTGTTGGAACTGTGTGGCAGCATGCAATTTTAAGGCGATCTCGTTCGAGTTTCGTTCCCCATTTCCTCGTCCCGCTATGGGGCGGTTGGATTTGTCGAGACGTACTGCGGTTCAGGCGGCATTGGCTGGCGTTACCGGCATATTTCTCATGCGCTTGACGCCTCAAGCCCAAGAAAAAAACTATAATCCAGAGTTGATAAGACCGCCGGGCGCACTACGAGAAAGGCAATTTTTGCAGAAATGCATTCAGTGCGGCTTGTGCATGCGTGTCTGCCCTACAACCGCGCTTCACCCCTGTGGGTTCGAATCTGGCTTAGAGGGGTTATGGACACCACGGCTTATCCCAAAGATAGGTTACTGCGAATATAACTGCAACCTTTGTGGTCAAGTTTGCCCCACGGGTGCCATACAATCCTTGGCGCTCGAAGAGAAGCAACAAGTCAAACTAGGTTTGGCGACCATAGACACAACGCGATGTCTGCCATACGCTTACGGACGGAGCTGCATTATCTGCGAGGAACATTGCCCGGTGCCTCAAAAGGCGATCTATTTGGTCGAGCGCGAGGTTAGACTTCCCAACGGGAAGACGACCGTGTTAAAACAACCTCAAGTAGACCCTGACCGTTGTATCGGCTGCGGTATGTGCGAAAATGTGTGTGTATTTTCGGACCGAGCCGCGATTCGGATAACTAGTGCGAATGAAAGCCGAAATTCGGACAACCAACCTATCTTGCCGATGGCGCCCGAGTCGTCAGAGTCAACTCCGTACGGGAGTTGATGGCGTTTTCAAATGCTGTTTTCGTAAAGTCTGAACGTGTAATTTCCCGTGTAATTGATCTGACCCGTGTTTTGCTGTACATTATGGTATCGGACTGAGAAAGGGACCCTGCAATGTACCGACCAGAAATCAAAATTCTAGATTGCACTATCCGAGATGGCGGTCTCATGAACGACTGGAAATTTGACAAGGAACTTGTCAAGGACCTTTTCCACGGACTTGCCCAAGCAGGTGTTGACTACGTGGAACTCGGGTATCGTGCCGACAAGAAACAGTTTCCACCTTCCGAATTTGGGCCTTGGCGATATTGCGACGAAGAAATCATCCGAGAAGTCGCCTACGAGTGCGATACCAAAGTGTCTATCATGTGCGACGTCGGGCGAACGGATTATGACGATTTTCTCCCCGCTTCCGAATCAATTGTGAAGTTAGTGCGGGTGGCTACCTACGTCAAAGACATTGATAAAGCGATCCACTTGGGCAAACACTTAAAATCTCTTGGCTACGAGGTGTCTATAAACATCATGGCGGTGTCCCATGCTTTAGAGCCTGACCTGGATGAGGCATTGGACCAGCTTGCTCAGACAGATTTTGAAATGGTTTACCTCGTAGATAGTTTTGGCTATTTCTACTCAGAACAGATCCATTATTTGGTTGAAAAATATTTGGCAAAATTGCCCGGCAAACAGATCGGGGTTCATTGTCATAACAACCAGCAGTTGGCATTCGCGAATACCATAGAAGCAATTATTAAAGGAGTGAATCGCCTCGATGCCACGGTGTATGGTATCGGCAGAGCCGCCGGGAACTGTCCTTTGGAGTTACTCATTGGCTTTCTGAAGAATCCCAAGTTCGATGTGAGACCCGTTTTTGACCTGATCCAAAAACATTTTGAACCCATGCAAAAGGAATTACGTTGGGGTTACGAGATTCCTTATGCCATCACAGGGATTCTGAACAAGCATCCCCGGGCGGCGATGGCATTTATGAAAGGGGTTCACGGTAATAGTTACAGAGAGTTCTACGACGAAATGATCATGGTAGACGATTTGTAATCGGTCCTAGATGTTGCGAGTCAACGCACTTTTTGGTAGAATAGCGACACGATTGCAAATCGCTGCGAATCACGCAGCCATTCCTATTGACGATGTGGGGATGTAGCTCAGTTGGGAGAGCGCTTGTCTGGCAGACAAGAGGTCGTCGGTTCGATTCCGATCATCTCCACCATTTTTCTTTATGCCCATGTATTGTTGCGTTTTGAGCCAGCTAGATTTCTGCGTTGTCTTGTAGATGCCTCAATTAGAAATCCGTTCCTGATGGTCGTTCGACTGGCGGAGGAGTAGATGCCGATGCTAAGCGATATGGGGAAATTTCTTATCATTTCAGGGGTCTTACTGATTGTGATAGGGGGCAGCATTTGGTTTTTCGGCAAGATAGGCTTTCCTTTCGGCAATTTTCCGGGAGATATCCGAATTGAACGGGAACGATATTCCTTCTATTTTCCAATCGTCACTTGTCTGGTGTTAAGTCTTTTGCTGACGCTGTTATTGAATGCGTTCACGTGGTTTTTGAAGAAATAGCTGGCTCGGGTGGCTTGTTGAAGTCGGCTGTGGTTTTTTGGAAAATACCACGAACCGACAACGAGAGTATGGAGATGCGATCGATGAAAACTAAAACGATGTTAGGTATCTTTTGTGGCACATTAATGGTTCTTAGTGTATGGGCACAAGCAGGAGAGGTGACAATGCAAGAAAAAGTCTCTTATGGCGGTTGGCCAAACTGCATTCGGTTGAGCAATGGGGATATCGAACTCATTGTAACAACGGATGTCGGTCCCCGAGTGATTCGTTTGGGCTTCGTGGGGGGGCAAAACTTCTTTTCGGAGTTTGCAGACCAGATGGGCAAAACAGGTGGCGAAGAATGGCGCATTTACGGTGGCCATCGTTTGTGGCATGCTCCAGAGGCAATGCCTCGCACGTATGCGCTTGATAATGGCCCTGTTTCAGCGTCTTGGGACGGCAAAACCTTAAAAATCACGCAGCCTACCGAGGAAACCACGGGCATCCAGAAAGAAATGGAGATTACGTTGGCTGAGAACGAGAACCGAGTCAACGTACTTCATCGGCTCATTAATCGCAATTTATGGGATGTGGAGTTGGCGGCGTGGGCATTGACGGTCATGGCAAAGAATGGCCGCGGCATTTACCCCCAGGAGCCGTTTCGTCCTCATCCGGACTATTTGCTGCCAGCCCGCCCGATGGTGCTTTGGCACTATACAGACCTTTCCGACCCCCGTTGGACGTTTACTTCAAAGTACATCCAGTTGCAGCAAAACCCAAAAGCTACCACCAAACAAAAAGTGGGGCTGTTAAATAAGCAAGGCTGGGTTGCTTATGCGCTGAATAGGGAAGTGTTCATTAAGCGGTTTGGTTACCAAGAAGGTGCCGCTTACCCCGATTATGGGTGCAATTTTGAAACTTTTACCAATGAAGACATGTTAGAAATTGAATCGCTTGGGCCATTGACGAAGTTGGCAGCGGACGGAGGGTCGGTGGAGCACGTTGAGACGTGGCACTTGTTCCGGTCAGATGTGGGCAAGACCGACGCAGAAATTGACGCGGCGTTGTTACCTTTGGTTGAAAAGACGAAAGTCGGCGCCCCTTGATTTCATGTTATAAGAAAACCGCCGGCGGTCGATTGTGGCGATCGTCGGCGGTTTTTGTTTGAATAAAGTATTACTTTTTATCGGGTGAGGTTGGCGGGGATGCAGGCCGGGGGGCAGATTGCAGTTCCTGTTTTGGTGCACCTTCCAGAGGGGGAGAGGCAGGCGTAACAGGTTTCGGACTTACTGGTTTCATCGTGCATTTGCCCTCAAAAATCACTCCCTCGGCAATGCTGACTTTCGGGGCCGTTATGTCGCCGATGAGTTTACCATTTGTTGTAATTTCAAGGCGTTCCGTCGCGGTAACGTTCCCTTCAACTTCTCCGCTGATGATGACCTGAGCCCCGAAGAGCTCTGCCTTCACTTTGCCGGTTTCCTGCACCACAATCGTATCTTCGCAATGGACTTTCCCTTGAAGATAGCCCTCGATACGGATGGTACCTTTGGAACGCACTTCCCCACTGATGGAGGTGCCTTGTCCGATGATAGTAAGCGCTTTTGTGTCATTCAATGGACGTTTTTTCCCTGAGTCAAGCATGAGTTTACCCTAGGTCCTCTTCGTATTCTGATTTTTCCTGTTACTGATATGCCAGTTTCATACGGGGCAGGTACAATTCCGGATTCGTGGGTTGACCGTTGATCCTCACTTCGTAATGGAGGTGTGCACCCGTGGTGCGCCCGGATGTGCCAACCTTTCCAATTTCGTCCCCGCGGTTAACATGTTCCCCAACGGATACAGACATCGAACTCAAGTGAGCGTACACCGTAACCAGTCCGTCGCCGTGATCAATGCGAACGGTGTTTCCAAGATAGCTTTCATAAGCCGCTGAAATGACCACGCCCCGTCCGGTGGCAACGACCGTGCTACCGTACGGCGCCGCAATGTCCAAACCGTCATGGTGACGAACCGTGGGGGTGAGCGGGTCACGACGATAGCCAAAGCGGGACGAAATGCCCCGAGCATTCGCCACGGGTATTATCGCGGGCTTCCGTTGGGTGCGCTCGCGGTCCGCCAGAAGGGCGTCTCTCAAGTCCAAAAGACTTTGAGTCCGTAAACGGATTTCCTGAATGATAAGGTCCGTTGCCGGCTTGGATAGGCCGTAGATAATGCTGGAAGGACGAAGTCTTTCCGTTCTTTCCAAATCAGCCGCCGTTCCTAACAACCCGGGGGCGCCACCTTTTCCGTTTTCAGATGCCGTAGAGGCTGAAATATAGTCCGCTGCGGAATTCACTCGCGGGCGCAATCCCTGAATCTCTCGGATCTGCGCTTCAATGTCCCGGAGGTCGGCAAGTTCACCGGCAATCGCCCGGTTGCTCGCCTCATATTCCTCCCGAACTTTCCGCTCGATTTCTTCCCTTTCCGCTTGGGCGAGCGCTTCCTCCGCACTACTTATTTTCGCGCTAACTTTTTCAGCGAGGTCGCGGTTTTCCCGGCGGAGTTCTTTCAGTTCCGCTTGAACCGCACTGTAACGTTCGACGAGGAAAGTTGTAGTAAATGCTAGACACGCCGCCAGCACGGTAGTGAACAAAAATACTGCCACTATCGTCCAGACGTGCGCGATGCTCACGTCGAGGGTATGTGTTTTCCCGCAACCGTGGGGCACCAGCATTACGGCCCAACGCTTCATCGTTGTCTTGCTCCCGGTTTTTTCAGACCAGAAACCTCTCTTTGAAGCAATGTGTCATTTCGCTGGGGGGTGTATCCACCGTGAAACAACTCCTTGCCTTCCGCAAATCGCGATGGCATTGTCCCCATCTCGGCCCCAAGTTCAACCAGTTCGGGGACGCCTGTACTATAGCATGCTCCAACCCTGATGTCAATCTTAAAAATCGTTTTGTTATTTTTTCTTGTGCTAAATATAGTGTAATCGTTCATAAAGGATACAATATATAGAAATTAGCTTACTGGGAACGCGTTTATTTATTGGGCACTTCCTGGTAGAACATCTTGATGAAGTCCTCCGGACGTTTGTCCCGATACCGTTTCCGATTAAACACGCGGACAAGGTCTGCATAGTCTTGCTGGTGTTTCTCGTCTTCCAGATAGGCTTGGTATAACGGTTCCACAGGAACCTTACCATCTCGGTGACGAGGACAGCCTACGTCCTTATGTAGACCAAAAGAACGGAACTCTCCGTCTCGCGTTGTTTCCAATCGAAAAGGATATAGCCGACATAGGATGGGGCGAACCTCGTAGACGGTACAAACCTTACGAACCGGGTCTAGAAAGAAGCAACCTTTGCCTGCATGTCGTTTTAGAGCCATGATATAACGTTTCCCATGACATTTCAGCCAGGTGGGGTCACTCTTATAGACCTCGGAGATGTCTTCTGGCGTAATGAAGGTTAGGAATTCGTAAGGAGATATTCCTGTCTTTTTAACGATTTGGATGACGTCCCATGGTGTGGGTAGGCAAACCACATCCGTGCAACAATGTAGTGTATGATGGCATCTAAAATAAACGTGACGTTTTCCCATGGTTCTACCTGTTGGTCGAGGAGTTTTCCCTTGTCTTCCTTCATCTGAGTTGGATAGACTACCGGGACTGCACGGGAAATTCCAGTGAACTGTCAAAAAAGTTAGAAAGAGATTGGTTTGGCGAAGTTGGACTCCAAAATGTTCGGACACCAAGGCGAACTGTTCGACCCGTCCACAAACCCTCAGGACCCCGAAGGGAAATATGATGCACAACTTCGTTTCCCCGAACCGATTGCGGGTCCCGCGCCTGCGCTGACCCGTATACGTAAGCGGGACGGGCGTGAGGAGCCTTTTGATAAAGCCAAAATCACGTTATCGATCCGGCGTGCTGCCGAATCCGTCGGTGATAGAGACCCCTACCGTGCAGAGTATGTCGCCACGGGTGTGGCTATTTACTTGGCTAAGGCAGCACGTGGCTCTATCCCGACAGTGGACGACGTGAGCGCCGCTGTGGAAATGGTCTTGAACGAGCTGGGACATACGCCAGTTGCTTTTGCATATCGCCAGTATCGGGAAAAACGCAATCGAGCTAGAGAGTTGAGCCGCGACGTTGCCGGTGAGAGGTTTCGGGAGACGGGGGCGACTAGCCCGGATGCTCACGAAGGTGCTGGTTTGGACTCGATTTGGGTGCGTACAAGCGAAGACGCCTTAATGGTGTGGGACCCGGAGCGGATCGTGGCGGCGCTTGTCCGTGAGACGGGAATGCCTTCCGAATTGGCACGGGGTATCGCCTCCGAAGTTCAACAAATTATTGTAAACTGCGGGTTGAAGACGCTCACGGCTTCCTTAATTCGGGAACTCGTAGATGCAAAGCTGATAGAGCGAGGCTATGAGACCTACCGAAGACGGCACATGAGACTGGGGGTTCCTCTTTTTGACGCGGAACGTATCATTTGTGTGCCCAATTCCGGTGAGTCGTTGGTTCCTGCCAATCCCGAAACCACCGATCTAAAAATCGCCGAGAGGGTAAAAAAGGAGTTTGCCTTCACGTGCGTTTTTTCGGAGCATGAGTCAGATGCCCATATACGGGGTGATATTTTCATTCATCACTTAGGGTATATCGACCGTCTTCATAGTTTTCGCGTTTTATTGGCTCATATAATACGATACGGCATATCCGAATTGCCTTTTGGGAGGGTTTGTAAACCACCGCGCCATGCCGATTCCTTCTTGACGCAGTCGGCGCGTTTGGCGGATATCCTGCGACCCTATTGTTCCGAACGGATCGTATGGGAAAATGCCTTTGGTTATGCAGCCCCCTTTGCGGCTGACTTCGGGGACCTCGCGCTGGAGCGGTTTCTCCGAGGTTTCCTCCTCGGACTACGTTCCGAAAGTGCGCAACAAGGTGTGCCCAAGACGGAGATAGAAATTCCCGGTCACGTTTCCCGGTTCTTTGTGGAACGGGTCGCGGAAGAATTTGATAAGACACCCACCTTGATTGAAGAGACCCTTTCAAGGATGTCTGTTGCGGCATTTCGGGTCTTGAGCGACGGGGAGGGGACACTTACGCCGGCGACAGATTGGTTTCCTGTTTTTTGTCTAGGGGTGTCCTCTTTCCGTACAGCGCAAGGACGAGAGTTCTTGGGCACATTGGTAGATGAAATACTTGGTTTGCGTAGAAAGGAAAGACACAAACCGGGTAGCTCGCGCTTTGTTGACATTATTTTTAATCGGGAAGATGACCTTTTCACGGAAGACAACGAGTTCTGTGTGAAGTTGCCCTGTTTGGAAGAGGTTTCTTTGAATTTACCGCGTGCAGCTTACCGGGCTAAGCAGGAATCGAGGTTGTATGAAGAAATCCAGGGGATGCTGGATATCGTCGGGCGTGCTTATCATGCCAAACGGGCTTTCATCAAGCGTCTTCTGTCGGCTGGTCCTCAGGGACCTTTGCAGTTTCTAACCCAACAGTGGGAGGCAAAGCCCTTGTTCCTTCCCGAAAAAGCGATCTGTCGCGTAGGTCTAGTTGGGTTAAACGAGTGTGTGCAAGTCCTGTGTGGTTATCAGATACAGGAACACCCGCACGCCCACGAACTTGCCGTTCGGATCACACGGTACATTGCAGCGTACTGTGCGGAGATGGGCGAGCAACTGGACCTATTTTTGGAACCTGTTTGCACATGGGATGAATCGCTTGCGGGTCGTTTTGCACGGCTCGACCTCAAAGCATTTCCGAAAGAAGCGCGCCACTATGTAAAGAACGATCCTGTAACTCATGATCTCTCGTATACTCCCGGCGGCGGCTTGGCAAAAGAGGCTCAGGTCACTCCATTCGAAAAGGTGCGGTTGGAGTCGGAGATTTACATGGGTTTTCGATTGCCAGAGACGATACAGGTTCGCTTGCCGGAGGAAGAGGTGAATCCTGATTCGCTCGTTGCCTTCCTGTACAAGGTCTTTTCTGACACGCCGGTCCGTAGGTTGAGGATCCAAGTTCCTTGAAGGTAAAGTATTCGGCGTTGCCCAATTTCATGAGGTTCCCTGATTGACGCGGGGAGGAAACCGGTTGAGTATAGAAACGTCTCCCAAAATCTGGTGGGTCTTTGATCTAAAGGAGGCGCCTCAGGGTCCCTTATCTTGGGAAGAGCTTCAAGATACGCTTGCGTCCGAGGGTATTTCAGACCGTGCTCTGGTGTGGCGTCCTGGAGCGGAACACTGGATGTCGCTGGCTTCCCTATCCGCATTGCCTCAGCTATCGCCTCTTCCCGAAATCGGCTCTGAAGTTTCAACTCCCCCGGTGGAAACATGCTCCATCTGTGGACACATGGTACCACCGAACTTTACCGTGTTTGTGCTGAAACGGACGGTTTGCGTTCACTGTAAGCCGCTTTTTCTTCAGGCTCTTCGTGAAGGTGCGCCCTTGCCGGGAGCGCCGATGTACGGCACATTTGGGCAGCGCGCCGCGGCGAAGTTGATAGACCAAGTTGTTATTGTGGGTGCTGCCAACGCGTTGGTGGCGCAACTGTTTCTATGGTTGACCGAACTTTTAGGATTGAATGGCAGTGCTGACTCACCCACGCTGGGATACGTAGCGCTGAGCGGTTTTTATCTCTTTGTTTTACCGTTTACTATTCCTATCGTTTATAACGTGTTTTTCTTGGCGCGGTATGGCGCCACGCTAGGCAAAATGGCGTTTGGACTTCGTGTCGTCACGTCGACGGGAAATCGCGTGTCGGCGTGGAGGGCTTTAGGACGCTATTTTGCGGAAATGATCAGTGCTTTGGTGTTGTACATTGGATATTTGGTGGCGGCATTTGACGAAGAAAGGCGGACGTGGCACGACCAGATTTGTGACACGCGAGTGATTCGCACCTAACGGAAGCTTGGGATGTTCTTGGAAACCTTAAGATGCGGCAAGTGCAAGGCGCCTTTACCGGAAGGCATGTTGAACTCGTCTGACATTGAGACCTGTCCTTCATGTGGGGGACCCGTCGCCGTATGGGTGTTTCCAGCGTTGTTCGGCAGGCCGGAGCCGCTTCCGGAAAGTACCGCGCTTCCAGAGGAGAGTACGTGTTTTTTTCATCCGACCAATCGAGCAGAGGTTGTTTGCGATACTTGTGGCCGTTTTCTTTGTCCGGTGTGTGACTTGGAGTTTCGGGGAGCCCATTTTTGTTCCGTGTGTCTTGATAAAACGGTTTCCCAGAAGAAAACACCCGAACTAGAAAACCGGTTTTTTCATTACGATGAGTTAGCGCTTGTATTGGCTATCGTTTCACTGTTTATTCCCTGTTTAGTAGTTTTCACCGTGCCAGCGTCACTGTATTATGTTATAAAACATTGGCGCACTCCGTTGAGTGCGGTACCCAGGGGACGTTGGCGTTGGTATCTCTCGATGGTTTTCTCTTTCTTGGCGGTTTTCTTAGTAGTCATGTGGATTGTTACGGTAATAGATAATGTTTCTTTTTACTACTAGTTCATTCCAGGGAAGGGATGTTGCCATCCTATGGGAATGACAGAAAGGTCAACACAATCTGAACCCCCACAGAAGTACCGTCGGTTAACGCGGTCGGTTTCTCAGATGGGACTGTTAGTCCCCGTTCGTCATAGTCTATGGGATGCTGGTGACCATCTAATTGTCATGCGTACCTCGGACTACCGAGAGACCAGCAGGCGGCTGTATTACAAGGATATTCAAGCATTGTCCTGTAGTCCCACCCTGACGAGGTGGCGTGTCAACGCGGTTTGCATGGCGGGTCTTTTGTTTACCTTTCTGGTTTTATGGGGCATCGGAACGTATGGCTACAGTCCCTTAGAACCTCCGACACTCTATCTTACCTTAGCACTTGTCACGCCGTGGTTGGCGGTTTTGATTATCAATAGCGCACGAGGTCCGACCTGTATCTGCCATGTGCATACGGCGGTGCAGTCGACGGAACTCGGTTCTGTCCGACGCCTGCGGGTGGCACGTCGTGTGTTTCGCGAAATCCGAGAGCGCATCGAAAATGTCCAGGGAAAGTTGGACCCGACCGAAGCCGTAGCCTATCTCCGGGAACGGATAGCACCTCCCGTGCGGTCTTCCTCGACCCGATCGATCCGTCTCTACCAGGGTGGACGCCATGCTACTGCGTTTGCCCTGATGCTGGTACTTTCGGGAGTTTATTTAATGGGTTCCCAGTTTCCGGAATGGAAATGGGTTTCAGTTCTTGCAAGTGCGTGTTTCCTAATCATGGTCAGTGTCTTGTTGCTAGCATTGGCGTCACAGCGTAACACATCAATGCCGTTGTGGTTACAAACATACACATGGATTGCCCTTGTTTTAGGCAGCATAACGGTTATGGTTTTTGAGGGTTATCTCAATTTGTTTCTCGCGTTGGGTTTGCCGATGACGGATGAGACAACTCTGTCATTTCAGGAAAGTTTTACGGGCTTTTATGGAATTGCAGCCTTTGTTTGGGCCGTTCTGGGCATGGTGGGAATGTCCGGCGTGTTGTTGCATCGCGTTACCGCGCTTGGAGCAGGGGTTGAATCAAACGCTGGCGAAAAGAGATGAATACGGAACAACTGATTCTCAAGCGTTGCTACAATCATCCTTCACGTGAGGCAGTGGCGCTCTGCCCTCGTTGCCAAAGGTTTTTTTGCCGAGAGTGCGTTACCGAACATGAGTCCCAGATGATATGCGCTTTGTGCTTGGCGTCTCTTCAGGCGCGAAGTCAAAAACCCTCACGGGAGATTTTTCCCGTCATCGGGAAAGCGTTCTTGTGCGTCGCTTCTTTTATATTGACTTGGTTGATTTTCTATAGTTTTGGGCTGGGAATTGCGGCGATACCTAGTACCCCCTTTCACGCGCAAAACTTGGGGAATGATTCGTTCTTTTCGGACGAGGATGCTTCTCTACCGGAATCATCCCCGTGAGGTTTTTTCATGGTTCTCCGGTCGAAATCTCGCGAGCTCGGTATGCAGGCTAGGAGTGGTCTCGATTTAGGGGATCAGGCGTTTCATTTGATTCGCCGATTCCCGCGCGACCTTGTTGTGTACTACGTAGGTGCGATGCCGTTTGTCGTTTCTGTGTTGTATTTTTGGTCGGAAATGCGGCGATGGGGAGCCTTAGGGAATCGTTGCGGCGCGTGGGCGAGTCTGCTGACGCTGCTTTTTATCTGGATGAAATGTTGGCAAAGTGCGTACGCCCAACTACTACGGGCACGTGTCGCGGGGAACGGGAACTCCGAGTGGACATGGCGGCGTATCATGCGGTTAGTCAGCAACCAATTAGCCCTCCAACCGACAGGTTTTGTTGTTTTACCTGTTGCGTTGTCGCTACTTTTTCCTTTTGGGGAAGCACACGCCTTTTATCAAAACCTTACGGTTCTAGATGATGGTAAGATGGATGCGCGCACCTTGATTCAGAGGGCAAAGCACCATGCAACTCTCTGGCAAAAGCAGAACCTTGTGCTCGTTTGGTTGATGAGTCCCATGGTACTCGTGGCGACAGCTGTTTTCTATCTGTGTTTTCTACCTATCCTCTCCAATTTATTACTTGATTTCGGTCAAGAACTTTTGGATCTTGTGGCAGTCCTTCTTTTGCTTCTGTGCATACCTCTCAGTCCGGTGGGGGTTATTCTGTCTCTGAATGTTGCTGTGACTCTCATCGCTATACCGTGGTTTGTCAAAACTTTCTTAGGAATTGAGACGATACTGACCCAAGTGCCGTCTTTTTGGTTTTCTTCGGTGTTTTGGGCGGTGGTCTGCGGGCTGGTCTATTTGATTATGGATCCCTTCCTTAAAGCTGCGTACGTGTTGCGCTGTTTTTACGGAGACTCGATTCGGACAGGGGAAGACGTTTGTATCGCGTTCAGACGGATTTCATCTGCCGGAAAGGCCGCTGTTTTCTTAGCGATGGGGCTTCTTGCCGTGTTACTCTCGTCCGCGGTTGCAGCTGAAGACAACTCTACGGCAGATTTCACGTCTTCGCCCGAGGATCTAAAGGCGATTCTTCCTCAAGAACTTGACCATGCCATAACTCAGGTTTTGAACCGAAAGGAGTTTGTATGGAGGTTTCCGCATGAACGAGTCGAGGACTTCGACGTCCAGGAAAACCTTTTATTCAGGCTAATTCGTGATTTTCGGGAGGGTATTCTTAAGGTTTTTAGGTGGATCGACCAAGCCGTTCGCAATGTGATCGAATACATTCGCAGACTAATCAATCGTCTGCCTGCCGTTCCGGGTCTTGAAGAGACGGACAGTAATTGGGTACGTGTCACCCGTTTGACATTTTACGCGCTTGCCGTCTTGTTGGCTGTGATATGTCTGTTTGTTTTAGTGCGGGCATTGATCCGCACGAAGCGTAGCGCGGTTGTTACCCCGCAGGTGTCCGAAACGCCCGTGCCCGATCTCGAGGGCGAGGAGATTCGTCCCGATGACCTGCCGGAAGAGAAATGGTTCGAATTGGCTCAAGAGCTGATGCAACGCGGAGAGAATCGGCTTGCGTTGCGGGCTCTTTTTCTCGCCTTCCTATCCCATTTAGCCCGCAGGGGCTTTATTACCGCAGCGCCTTGTAAAACCAATCGGGAATATCTTCGGGAAGCCGTTCGAAAGGCGCGCGATGATAAAAACGTTATCTCAATCTTTGAAAAATGCGTGCATGTGTTCGACTGTGTATGGTATGGAAGAGATTCTGCCACTGTTTATGTCTTATCTGAATTTGCGGACTGGGTGAAGCAAGCGGGTGTCTATGAGCAAGCAAAATAGGCTGTTTCTGGTGATTGGCGCCGTGGTGCTTTTTGTTGCGGTCTTCGCTTTGTTTCGCTTGCCTTTTGTTCATACGAACTTAGATGAGATTTATCCGGAATACTCGTCGTTTCGCAGCGACCCGCTTGGAACTCGGGTATTTTATGAGGCGCTCAAAGAACTTCCGGGGCTTGAAATTTCGCGCAACACCCGACCTTTCTCCGATATGGTTGCCAAGACGGATTTGGCTTTCTTACTACTGGGCGTTGAAACCTACGGCGACGCAAATGAAGTGGAGAAGGAGGTCATCGAGCCGCTTGAGAATCTTGCCCGGCAGGGGGCACGTGTCGTCATCGCCTTTTATCCTCATGCTTCTCGGCCATCCTTTGTTGAAGAGGACAGCGAGGATAGCGAGGCTTACACCTCCGATGAAAGCGGCGAAACCGATCACGAAGAGGCTAATGAAGGGACATCCTTGTCTGAAGAAAGCAACGGCTCCGGTGCTTCAACGGAGCATGGAGCTGATAGCGAGGGTGAGGAGCCTCTTTTGCGTCCAAAGGAAGTGGCATCGGACGAAACCGTCGAAACCGTGAGGCTTCCTGAACGTTGGGGAGTGACTTGCGCCTGGTCAAGTTTGCCTCGTGGGAATGATGGAAAATTTTCTCCGGATTCTGCGGTTCGTTGTGATAATGCAGATTCGGCTTTGCCGGAGCGGTTGGTTTGGTATAGCGGTTTATATTTCTCCGATTTGTCGCCCGAGTGGCGGACGCTCTACCGGCGGGATGACAAACCCGTTATCGCGGAAAGATCCTGGGGCGATGGCAGCATCGTGATGGTGGGAGATACCTATTTTGTTAGCAACGAGGGGCTTTGGCGCGAAAAATATACGGGATTACTTGTCTGGTTGGTAGATTCCAAAAGACACATCGTGTTTGATGAGTATTTGAAAGGAATCCGCGAAAACCCTGGCATTATGACGTTGGTGAAACGGTTCCGTCTGAACGGTCTTTTGGTAGGCTTTGCCGTTGTTTTTTTGTTATGGCTCTGGCAAAACGCGATGCCGTTTGTTCCCCGATACTCGGAAAGCGAACAGACCGAGATTTTGGAAGTAGAGAATATGACCGGACAGGACTGTCTGATAAATCTCGTTCGTCGGGGTGTTCCACCGGCTGACTTGATGGAGGTGTGTCTGAAGGAATGGGAAACCACGATGGGTGTTTCCGAGACATTACGCCAGACCGTTTCGTTTGCTCCCAAAAAGGGCAGAGGGGAGGCGGACGTTGTCAAACATTTCAATAGGTTAGTGCAGCGGATCGCCATGCTGGAACTTGGCAAAACCCTCCCTTATGGGGGATTGTCGGGCGTGGATGCGGGTACCCAACGGTTGACGCCAAACAATCAGAGGATAGGAGATAAGTAAATCGTGCAATTTGATACCGATTATTTGAAGGACGTCTTGACGCAGATTAGGGCGGAAGTGGGAAAAGTCATCATTGGTCAGTCCCATGTAATTGATCAAGCACTGACAGCGATTTTCACCAATCATCACGCGCTGGTGGAAGGCGTGCCAGGTGTGGCGAAAACGCTTCTGGTCAGGACGTTGGCGCGGGTGCTCGGCTGTGATTTCGCCCGCATTCAGTTTACGCCCGACCTCATGCCTGCGGACATCACAGGCACAAACGTTTTCAATTTGCAGCGGGGGGAGTTTGTGTTGGTGAAAGGTCCCATCTTCACAACGTTTCTTCTAGCAGATGAAATCAATCGCTCTCCGGCAAAAACTCAATCCGCCCTGCTCCAAGCCATGCAGGAGCGCGCCGTGACGATTGACCGCACTACCTATCCTCTCTCTCCGAATTTCACGGTGTTTGCCACTCAAAACCCGGTTGAGTACGAAGGGACCTATCCGCTTCCTGAAGCACAAAAAGACCGTTTCATGCTGAAGATCATCATGGAGTGTCCCAGCCGAGAGGAGGAACTAGACTTAGCGCGCCGCATGCTGGGAACAGATTCTCCTGAGGAAACGTTGGCTTCGGGCGCCGTCAAACAGGTCATTACAGACGGTCTCCTGACACATCTTCGGGCATGTCTTCGTGAAGTGACCGTGCAGGAACAGATTATTTCTTATGTGGTAGACATCGTCCGTAAAACACGGCAGCATAACGGCATCTTGGTGGGCGGGGGACCGCGAGCCACACAAGCCTTGCTACTGGCTTCTCGGGCTTCTGCAATACTCAACATGAGAAGTTTCGTCATTCCGGACGACGTGAAGGAGATGGCGCGTCCTGTGTTGGAACACCGTTTGGTGTTGCGTCCGGAGTATGAGATCGAGGGATTGACAATCGCTGAGGTCATTGCGCAAATCTTACAAGAGGTACCGGTACCCCGATGATTGTTCCCGGTTTTCGTCTTATTCTTTATGCGTGTATCGTCTGGTTGCCTTTGCTAACGGCGATGGGAATGGCCCACGCCGGCGCCTATTATCTTTGCGGACTAGTCCTTCTGTTTTCCCTTGTGCCGGTCGGGTTGGACGCGGCTCTTTCGTTGCGCTCACTTGATGGGCTGCTGATTTCTGTGCCAGGCACCATCCGCCTCATTAGAAAACGAGAGGGTTCCATAGACGTCGTTGTTCAACACAGCTTTTACAAACCTGTTCAAATGGTCTTAGGTATTTCCTTACCGGTTTCGTTTCGTTCGGTAAACGAGTACTTGGTGTTGCGGCTGGACCCTGAACAAAAGAGGTTTTCCGCCTCATGGCGCTGTACGCCGGAGAAGCGAGGGCGTTTCTTGCTCCATAAGGTGTATGTCGAACGTGCGTCGCGGTTGGGGCTATGGAATATTCGCAAAACGTTTCCGCAACATGCCGATATCCGTGTATATCCGAACCTTTTTGAAGAGCGCAAAAGGCTCGCCGCTGTGTTTCTTATTCACGGCTTTTTGGGTGTGCATGCCCAACGTCAGGTGGGCAAAGGAAGGGAGTTCGAAAAACTTCGAGAATACATTCCCGGCGATGCGGTTGAGGACATTCACTGGAAAGCAACGGCAAAACGCGGCAAACTGGTTTCCAAAGTTTTTCAGCTGGAGCGGACGCAAGAAATATACGTCGTTTTGGACGCTGCTCGTCTGAGCGGCAGATATGGCGAGTCTTTTTCTTCTGCCGAGGAGAATGCGAAAAAGTGGAAGAGCGACTCTTTCCTGGAGCGGTTCATTGCAGCGTCGTTATTGTTGGGTTCTGTGGCGCAGCGACAGGGGGACCGCTTTGGTTTAGTAGTCTTTGACGATCGCGTCCGCCGATTCATTCCACCGGCAACTGGTAAAACGCATTTCGGAGTATGCCGTGACGCACTATATACCCTGGAGGCACGGCCTGTGAATCCGGATTTTCAGGAACTGTGCACCTTCTTGCGTCTTCGTCTGACCCGTCGCTCGTTGGTACTCATTTTGACGAACCTGGATGACCCGGTACTGGCGGAGGAGTTTGTGCGAAGCATTTCTCTGGTTGCCCGACGTCATCTTGTGCTCGTCAATGTGTTTTGTCCGCAGGGTGTTGCGCCGCTGTTTTCTAAAGGGAACGCCCATTCCATCGAAGAGATTTACAGAGTGTTGGCAGGCCATTTGCGGTGGCAAGAGCTGCGCGAGCTCCAGCACGTTTTGAAGCAGCAGGGTATTGCCCTGCATCTATTGAACAACGAGACGGCTTGTGCTCAACTGGTGGCACAGTATTTGACTGTAAAAAGAAGGCAGTTGCTTTGATCATTGATATCAAGCGATTTATTGACGTTGAGAAACCTTACTGGGATGAGCTGGAGTCTCTTCTGTCGGCACTAGATAAGGAGGCTTTTCCTCGTTTGACCCTGGCTCAGGTACGTCGTCTGTATTATCTTTATCGCCGCGTATGTACGGACGTTTCGAGGTTGTGCGGTGTCTCGGTGGAACCCGAACTCCGAGTGTATCTTGAGTCTCTCGCCATACGGGCATACGGTGAGATTCATGAAACACGCAACCGCGCCTTACGATTCAATCCATTTCACTGGTTCTTTGTGACCTTTCCGCGGACCTTTCGAGCGCATTTCCGTGCGTTCGAGATTGCGGCTTTCGCGACGTTATTAGGAGCCGTTTTTGGCGGGGCGGTGATACTGGTTGATCCCGGGGCTAAAACCATTTTGTTACCTTACCCTGAACTCCAGCAGAACCCTTCCGAACGGGTTTCTGAGGAAGAGGCTCATGCGGGGCAGGACGTGGCAGGTCGGCAACTTTCTGGTAGCGCCTTTTATATGACACACAATACCCGCGTGTCCATTTATGTGTTTGCGCTAGGCATTACGTGGGGAATCGGGTCCATTATGCTTTTATTCTTTAACGGCGTTCTCCTGGGGGTGGTAGCGGTGGACTATATTCGGGCAGGAGAAACGGCTTTTCTGTTGGGCTGGCTTTTACCCCATGGAGCGGTGGAGATCCCCGCAATTCTTGTTGCCGGTCAGAGTAGTCTGGTACTGGGGTGGGCGCTGCTTGGTTGGAAAAGCCGCGAACCTCTCAAAGTTCGATTGCGAAGAATTGGCCCAATTGTCGTAACGTTTCTGTTGGGAGTGACGCTGATGCTGGTATGGGCTGGAATCGTGGAAGCCTTCTTTTCTCAGTATCATGAGCCTCTGCTGCCCTATTGGGTGAAAATACTATTCGGGATTTGTGAGCTGGTTTTATTAATACTGTATTTTTCTTTGTTGGGGCGCCCTAGTAGCGGTTCTGATGTTCGTGTGCCGAGTTGGGGCAGATTCGAATGAACTCGTTCGCGCACGGCATTGAGATCCACACACCAGATGGGGTGACCTTTTCCCTGGTACTGGCGGGTTTGTTGCGGCGTTTTTCAGCCTGGCTGGTGGATCAGGCGGTGGTGGGGGTAAGTCTGGCTGCCTTTAGTCGGTTATTCATACCGGTGGTAACCTTGTTTCCCGACCTGGCTACGAGCGCTATTATTCTGATAAGTTTCCTCGTGTCCACAGGCTATAGCATCGTCCTGGAATGGTTTTGGCGAGGCCAGACCCTGGGAAAGCGCCTTTTCCGCCTGCGGGTTATGGATGAGGCAGGGTTACCGCTGAAATTCAACCAAATTGTAATACGCAATCTCATTCGGGTTGTGGACGCGCTTCCTGTTTTTTACCTTGTGGGCGGGATTTGTTGTTTTATCAGCAAAAAAAGTCAGCGTCTAGGTGATTACGCGGCAAACACGGTTGTCATACGCATTCCTGAAACGGTTGCCCATCGTTTTGACCGCTTCGAACCCGAGAAATACAACTCCTTCCGAGATTATCCCCATCTTTGCGCCCGGTTACGGCAGTTGGTGTCTGCGGAGGCAGCTTTCTTGGCATGGGACGCCCTTGCTCGCAGGAATGACTTTGTTGACGAGGCGCGCCTGCGGCTGTTTTCAGAGATTGCCCGATACTTTCGCGAATTGGTGCAATTTCCCGAAGAGGCAACGTATGGACTGACCGACGAGCAATATGTCCGTAATGCCGTCGGGATTCTTTTTCAACCTGCCGTGCCTGGGCCGCCTTTGTCCGCGCATGTTCCAGAAAAAAACTCGGGCAGATAGAGGTTGCGTAAGTTTCTACAAGTTTGGTAGCACCTCGAGGAGGTAGACCTGGGCTTATACGCCCGGTGGTCATTGCGAGGGGTGCCGTAGGCACGACGTGGCAATCCCCCGGTATCCCGGGAGGAGCGAGATCTTACCCTGGGTTTTCTTGCACTATTGTGGTTGAGGGGATTGCTTCGTCGCGTCGGGGGAGTCGCTTCCCGCAATGACAGCAGGAGGTGTGGAAAGAGGACAAGAAAGGGCGAGGCGGTACGCGTGTGTTACGTTATACTTTCAACGTCATGGACACTATCAGATAGAGTGACGCGGTGCGAGGGGTAAAACGACAGGCGTGCCAAAGTTGTTGGATATGTATAGGAAATTGAATGCATGACGGCGCACTGCTAAAATCGAACGATCTTAGAAGGAGGAGCGAGGCAGGCTTAACCTTGACAAGTAACAGAAAGATTTGCCCTATGACCAATGCGTCTTCTGAGGAACTTGAAAAAACCATCATTATGGACGCTGACCTGATCCGTTCGTCCGTCCATCGCTTGGCGCAAGAAATCGTGGCCGCAAACCCCGACATTCACAGCGTGGCACTGTTGGGCGTGTTAAAACGGGGAAGGCCGCTTGCAGACCGCATCGCCCGGGAAATAAAAGAGATGACCGGCGTTTCCGTGCCTGTGGGTTCGCTTTCCACGAGGTTGTACCGCGACGACCTTCGTTCCGGCAGGGTGACGGGGATTACGGGGACAACGGGAACTCACTTCGATTTTGACGTGGATGGACGCAATGTTGTCATCGTGGATGATGTGCTTTCCACAGGGCGCACGGTACGGGCTGCCTTGGATGAAATTATCGATTATGGCCGTCCCAAGCGGATCCAATTGGCATGTCTCGTGGATCGTCGTTTGCGTGAATTACCCATTCAGGCGGATTTTTTGGGCTGGTCTGTGGAAACCACGCCAGCAGACCATGTCTCGGTCAGGCTTGTAGAGACAGACGGAGAAGATGTAGTGTTGCTGGAGCGGGGCGTAGAAGAGGCGCAGGAACAATAAGGTGGTCGGAACGTCATGGCGGAGCAGGGGATAAGGTTATGGTCGCGTAAAGACCTGGTGGCAATTGAGGATCTCAGCCGTAGCGAGATTGAGATGATCCTCGATTTGGCGCCGCAGTTTGTCGCGGTGTCGCAACGGGAAAGCGGGATTAAGAAAGTTCCCCTGTTGCAAGGGCGCCTAGTCGTCAATTGGTTTTTCGAACCCAGTACCCGTACACGGACCTCTTTTGAACTCGCAGCGAAACGACTGAGTGCCGATACGCTTACCATGAACGTCGCCGTTTCCAGCGCCAAGAAAGGCGAGACCCTTCATGATACCTTGTATAACATCGAGGCCATGCACAGCGATATCGTTGTCATTCGTCATAGTTATGCGGGGGCGGCAAAGATCCTTGCCGATCGTCATCCTTCCAGTGTGATTAATGCGGGCGACGGTGCTCACGAACATCCCACGCAAGCGCTTCTCGATGCTTTCACAATGCGGCAGCATATTCGTCGGCTGAGACAAGAAGAAAACGCGGGATTAGACGGTGTGCGGGTGGCAATCATTGGAGACATTGCTCACAGTCGCGTAGCCCGTAGCAACATTTGGTGCCTGAAGAAACTGGGCGCCAGCGTCACCGTTTGTGGTCCCAGCACGCTACTTCCCGTTGAGATAGAAAAGATGGGTGTGCGGGTGACCACTAAACTCCGTGAAGCGCTCGAAGATGTCGATGTGGTTTATGTCTTGCGCATCCAGTTGGAACGGCAACAGAAATGTCTTTTTCCAAGTCTTCGCGAGTATGTGCGGTTATTCCGTATTGATGAGGAATCATTAAAAGCTGCGCCCGACCATGCTATTGTGATGCATCCGGGTCCAATCAACCGTGATGTGGAACTGTCGGCGAGCGTGGCAGATGGTCCTCGCAACGTGATTTTGGAGCAAGTGTCGAACGGCGTCGCCGTCCGCATGGCGGTTATGCACCTGTTGGTAAACAAACCCCAGGGATGAAGACAACAATGAGTGTGGTTTTAAAAAACGGTCGGTTAATCGATCCGGTATCGAAAACGTCGGAGGAACGAGATGTTCTCATTGACGGGGGGCAGGTCGTAGCGATCGGCAAGAACCTTCGTGGAGATGAGAGCTTTGATGTTGCGGGCTGTATAGTCTGCCCCGGTTTCGTTGATCTTCATGTCCATTTCCGTGAACCCGGTTTTGAATCCAAAGAGACGATTGCCACAGGGAGCCGTGCCGCAGCCCGAGGGGGGTTTACTTCGGTTGTGACCATGCCCAATACAAATCCACCGATTGACAACGGTGGCATGGTGGAACTGCAGAATCGCCGTTCTCGTGAAACCGCCTGTATCAAGGTTTGGCCTGCCGCTGCCGCTACGAAGGGGCGGGCAGGGCTCGAGATGACCGAAATGGCAGACCTAAAAGATGCCGGTGCGGTAGCCATAACCGATGATGGAAATGATATCGCTTCTAGTTGGGTCATGCGGCGTGTGCTCGAATATGCGAACATGGTCGACCTCGTTTATCTGGCGCACTGTGAAGATGCGTCTCTGATGGAAGGCGGCGCCATGAACGAAGGGTACACTTCTACACGCTTGGGGTTGCCGGGGCTGCCGCGCGAAATGGAAGAGATTGCTATTGATCGGGTGATTCGTTTGGGGCGATTAGCGGGAGCCCATGTGCATATTTGCCACGTCAGTACGGTAGAGGGCGTGGAAATCATTCGGCGCGCCAAATCGACAGGGGTTCGCGTGACGTGTGAGACAGCACCCCATTATTGGACGCTGACGGATGAAGCCGTAGAACGGTTTGGCACCAACGCGAAGATGAATCCTCCTTTGCGCACTTTTGAAGATATTATGGCGATAAAGCAGGGACTCGCCGATGGCACCATTGACTGCATTGCTACCGATCATGCCCCGCACACGTTCACAGAAAAGGACGTTGAATTTCAGTTGGCACCCTTTGGCATTGTGGGGCTGGAGACAGCGCTTGCACTCGGAATTACCGGGTTAGTGGAGCCCGGCGTGGTGGCGTTGGAGAAGCTTGTCCAGCTGATGACGAGTGCTCCGGCGAGAATCCTGGGGCTCCCCGCCGGTGAGATCCGAGTGGGCGGCCCTGCCGATATTACGGTATTTGATCCGACCGCCGAGTGGGTCGTCCGTCCAGAAGAGTTTGCTTCCAAAAGTCGTAATACGCCGTTCGGGGGTATGCACTTGCGCGGTGTGGTTCGCTACACGATTTGCGATGGCCGCATTGTCTATCGTGCGTAGATTTCGTCTCGAGCGTGTCTCTCCCTTGGTACGTGGATATGGCATGCAGCGGCGTGTTCTTCCGTCACGGCAGTGAGAACTTGGTCTTGGTGTTTGCATGAGTCTTTTGCATCGGGACAACGGGGGTGAAAGGGGCATCCCGACGGAGGATTTATTGGACTGGGTACATCGCCTTGCAAAATGATCCGTGTACGTTTGCGGTCTGGGTCAGGGGTAGGTGCTGCCGCCAACAGCGCTTTGGTATAAGGGTGGACCGCCCTCTCAAAGATATCTTCGGCGCTTCCTATTTCAACAATCTTTCCTAAGTACATCACGGCAACATGATCGGAAATGTGCCGGACAACACTGAGATCATGGCTGATGAAAATATACGTTAGACCTAGTCTGCGTTGCAGATCCATTAGCAGGTTCAGAATCTGAGCCTGAATCGAGACGTCTAGCGCGCTTATGGGCTCATCGGCAACGATCAGTTCCGGCTCCACGGCCAGTGCTCGGGCTATGCCGATACGCTGCCTCTGGCCACCGCTGAATTCGTGGGGGTAGCGGTCGGCACTCTCTGGCGACAAACCCACCATCTCGAGTAATTCGTAAATGCGGTCTCTTCTCTTATTGCGTGGAACAAGGTTGTGTACCGCCAAGATCTCCGCAAGAACGGAGTAGACGGTCATACGTGGGTTGAGAGAACCGAAAGGATCTTGAAACACCGGTTGCATCCGGCGGCGAAGCCTACGAAGGTCATGAGGTTTGAGTGTGTTGATGGAAATCCCGTCGAAGATTGTGGTGCCGGATGTGGGTTCAATAAGTCGCAAAATACATCGTCCAGCCGTAGTCTTTCCGCAGCCGCTTTCACCAACCAGGCTCAACGTTTTGCCTCGTTGTACGCTAAAGGAGATTCCGTCGACTGCCTTCACGACGCCCGTGACCCGAGAGAAAACCCCAGTGTAAATGGGGAAGTATTTCTTCAGGTTTTCGACGCGTAATAACACGTCGTGGGGATCTACAAGGTTGTTCATGAGTCATGCAGTTTTTTACGAATTGGATTCGTTTCTTCTGTCTTCATGTTCGATTCTTGGTACAGCCAACATGCCGTCGTATGACCGTCGTTCACCGATTCCAGCTTCGGTTCCGTGATTGTACATATCTCCATGGCGTGGGGGCAACGCGGGTGAAAGCGACAACCGGCGGGGAATTGCGTTGCCGCAGGTACTTGGCCGGGAATACTCTTCAGTGGCTCACCAGCTTTGTGGCGTCCCGGCAATGATTCAAAAAGTCCTTGAGTATAGGGATGTTTGGGATCCTGAAATAAACGGGAAACCGTTGTCTGTTCCACAACTTTGCCTGCATACATGATTGCGACATGGTCTGCATTTTCAGCAACTATTCCCAAATCGTGTGTAATTAGGAGAATAGCCATGCCTAACTCGTTTTGCAGATGTCTCAAAAGGGCAAGGATTTGTGCTTGAATGGTCACATCCAATGCGGTAGTTGGTTCATCGGCGATCAGCAATGCGGGACGGCATGCTAACGCCATAGCGATCATCACGCGCTGGCGCATGCCTCCAGACATCTGATGGGGATACTCATAAATCCGCGTCTCTGGAGCCGGAATGCCGACCTTTTTGAATAGGTCTATCGTTTCGTCCAATGCTTCTTGTTTTGTTAACTTGCGGTGGTGTCGAATAGCCGCAGCCACTTGATTTCCAACGCGAAAAACCGGATTGAGGGAGGTCATAGGTTCTTGAAAGATCATGGAAATCCCGTTGCCCCGCACTCGGCGGAGGTGCTCCTCCGACTCTCGAAGTAAATTCTTTCCTTGAAACCAGATTTCCCCTTCAACGATTTGACCCGGGGGGTTTGGTATAAGGCGCAAAATCGAGAGTGCGGTCACGCTTTTGCCGCAGCCGCTCTCGCCGACAAGCGCTGTCGTTTTTCCCACCGGTAAATCCAACGAGATGCCGTCTACGGCTTTGGCAACCCCTGCATCCGTGAAAAAATACGTCTTCAGGTCTTTGATGCTGACGACAGAATCCAACAGAACTAACCTTTATACCTCTCGCAAAAACTAGTTACGTTTACGCTCATCTTATCATGACAACGTTTCTCATTTCAGTCCGAAGTATCTTACACAACGGTTATAATTTAGTGGGGCTCGGTGCGTAAGTGCACAAACCTTTGGTACCGCATCGAGTAGGTGGACGAGGGCTCATACGCCTCGTTGTCATCGCGAGGAGCGAGTCCCCGAGTCGACGACGCAATCCCTTGACTTTTGTAGGGGTGCAAGGCTGTACGTCCTATCTCGCCTCTGGGTTATCCCCTGTCACCTGAGGGGATTGCCACCTCGTGCCTATTGGCACTCCTCGCACTGACAGGGATTGGTCTATAGTGCAAGAGGGCACCGTGCAAAGACGGGGAATTCTCCGACTTTCTAAGGGGATTGTTGCGTCTCAGGTAAGAATGCCTCTGCCATCTTGAAAATCTTCTCCTCCATTCCTCATCCAACAAGACAAAAAATGCCGAGGGTACTGGACGAATACTCGGATTTAGGGTCTTAACCAAAAACGGGTTATAATGTCCCAGACTCGTATTGGGGTCTTCAGAATGGACAAATACATCGCTGACATATTCCTGCTGATTTCTGATTCAGCTTTTTCTGATGATGGCGTTATTGGTGTCATTTTGCTGGCAACCGGCATGTTATATTGTTTTCTTGGCTACCGTACGTTGAAGTTTGTCATCGCTCTCAGTGGCTTTTTACTGGCGGCGACGGCTGCTGCGGTGTTGGCAGCCGTTGTGGTACCGGAGAATCACGTATACTTTTTTCTTGCTGTTATTTTGGGCGGGGTGTGTGGAGCGTTGGCTCTTCTTTTTTTATACAAAGCAGGGATTTTCGTTTTGGGGGCTGTGGGGACGTTTTTGATCGCTCAAGCATTTCTCGCTGCAAACTCCGCCGAGTGGGCGCCATGGGTTGTCGTCGCTATAGGGGTTGGCGGAGGCGTGTTAGCCCTTTTTCTCGAAAAGTTCATCATGACATGTGCGACAGCCGTCATCGGCTCATGGCTGCTCGTAGGCGCAGGCGCTGCCCTACTGACGGGTACTCATGTCAGTGCGCCTTTTGAAAGGACTCCTGGATTTCTAGTGGAGAATACGCTGCTCGTGGTTATATGGGCGTTTGTTTCCTTGGCGGGAGCCGTCGTTCAATTCACCGCTTTTCGAACTCAGAGACCACCCGTCAGCGAAAGCTCTTCGCGCCACTAGGTTCCAAAAAATAGAAGAGAGAACCTGGTAGTCGTTATTCTGACTTGGTTTCCGCCTTGTCCATTAGGCTTTCCAATACATCTAAGAGCATGTCAGGGTCGACGCCGTAGCCTGCACACACCTGTCCAATCGTTTCGTATTGGTTGATGGCACAATGCGCGCATCCTCCCAGATGGAACGCGGCGAATACCTCGCGAACGCGCGGGTGCATACTAAGGGCTTCACCCACCGTCATGTCCAAGTTAAAGTGTGATGTTTTTCCATTGGTTTCCGTGTCTGCCATGATGCGATATCTCCTATGGGTATCTTATTTTGTATCCCAGAGTTTGCAAAAGTCTTCTTGAGTTGCTGGTTCCAGCCATTCCGGCTTATACAGTTTTTTGACGATGGGGTCAGGCACTCTGTCAATTTCGCCTGTTGCCGGAATATAGGTCAATTGGCGCACAATTTTCTGATCATCCGTACACTCATAGTAAACCCAGGCATCGCCTTTTCCGGGAATGGGCTGGCTTGCTCGAAAGTACTGCATACCACCTCGTTATACTCACCGAGTCTTTTACAAAAACAAATTTCGATTTTTAACTATTCCGTTATGTTCCGATCCGTAATATCAGAAACAGGCGCGATGGACTCCAGGTCCTTTCGGATACGCTCGGCATCACCGACTACAACAATACTCAGCTTCTCAGGGTCTATCAGGGTGGAAGCCACGCGCGTCATATCTTCGATAGTCGCCATTTTGTATGCATGAATTGCCCGCTTGAGATAATCTTTGGGCAGTTCATTGTACTCTATCATCCACTGATACTCCAGAAAGTCTTGCGGCGTTTCCAATTGTTTTGCGAACCCGCCGACCAAATAGGACTTGGCGCCTGCTAGCTCGTCCTCCGAAGGGGGCGCGTCTTTCGTTCCTTTGATTACTTCGAGAAGGGCGCGGACAGTCTCCGCAGTAGACTCGGTTTTCGTAAACGTGGAGCAGAGAAACTCTCCAGAAAACCGTTGCGGCACAAACATGCCCCATACTGAATAAGTCAGTCCTTTTTCGATGCGGATAACCCGATTCAATCGGCTGTTGAAATCGCTTCCGAAGATTTGACTGAAGACGCGGGCATTGTGGTAGTCGGGGTGGCCGCGAGTGATACTTGTCTGGGCGACACGAATTTGGCTTTGGACTGCTCCCGGGACGTTGACTAAGAAGATTTGGAGGGGCGTCCTCGACGGAATAGACGCCTTGGGTAAGTCAGATGAAGAGCTGTTCTCCCAATCTCCGAGGAACTGCTTTGCCAAACGCATAACGTCTTTCGGTTTAACGTCGCCCGCAACGTATAGGGTGCAGGTGCTCGGTTTCACATGAGTGTTCCACCATGTCCTCATGGCTTCCGAAGTGATTAGATCGATGTCTTTCAGCGTTCCGGTGACAGGTCTAGCATAGGGATGGTCCCGATATAATTGTTCATAAATGGCGCGGTCTGCAATGTAACGTGGGTCTTTTTCCTTAACAGACAGGGTGAGCCGCCTTTGATCCTTAAATATGTTGGTTTCTTCTTCGGGGAAGGTAGGTCTTCTTATGACCTCAGCGAGGAGTTCCATTGCCAGCGGGAATTTCTCCGAAAGCCCCGTCGCTGCGACTTGACCGACATCCATGGTGGGTCGTCCGCCAGCTTCGGCTGTACCGCGAAGGGTCAGCGCATGAAAATCAAGCAGTTCCGCCAGTTCCTCTGCCGTGTATTTTTCCGTACCCTGAGTGAGGATTTCCAACGCTGCAGAAGCCACTCCCGGCTGTTGTGGATTCTCCGTCCAAGGTCCTTCTTTTAGCCCTAACATCATCGTGAAAAACGGCGTCTCGTCATTGGGCACCACGACGATTTTCAATCCGTTGTCCAAGAACCTTGTGTAGAGCCGTGCTTTGGGCAAGGCTTCCTTCAACTCTCGTATCGGAGGTTGAATAGGAAAGTCTTTTGGCCTGGCGACCCCTTGCTTTAGCGGTTGCCATGGCGCTCCGCCTGGCACAGGTTGAATTGTGGGAGGAACATACACGGCGTTGGGTTTGGGTAAGACGCGTACCAGAACCCGACGATCAGGAGTTACGTATTTTGAAACAACGCGTTGCACATCTTCGCGCGTGGTTGTTCCAATAATACCCCACTGCCTATTGAGCCAGTCCGGGGAGCCATGCGTCAGTGCGGCTTGTCCCAACTGTCTGGCTTTGTCCATCACCGTGAGAGAATCCGTGACAAGGTTGCGGCGCAATTGGTTTTTTGCCTTCTCCAATTCCCGCTCCGTGATTGATTCACGGCACAATTGAGTCATGTGATTTTCCAATGCGGCAATCACGGGTTCCGTATCACCGCCCGGCATGAGTTCTGCCCCCACAAACAAGACGCCCGCTTTTTCCAGCGCATAAAGATACGCCGATGCGTCTTGACAGATCTTTTCCTTTTTAACAAGGTCCCGATAAATCCGACTGCTTTCCCCTCCGCCGAGTACTTCCGCAGCAATTCGCAGGGGGATATAATCCGGATGATTCTCCGGCACAGTACGATAGACAAATCTGACCAAAGGGGCAGGTCCTCTGCCTTCGTCAATTGTGATTTCGCGAGCCTCAAACGGTTCCTTCTCATCGATTTCCACCCGAGGCGGCGGCGGAAGGGGCGGCATCCAACCAAAATACTTTTCTGCCAGGGAAACTGCCTCTTTGTGTTTTACTGCGCCCACGATGACCAACGCAGCGTTAGCCGGGATGTAATAAGTGTCCCAGAATAATTTCAATTCATCGGCATGGGCGGCATTGAGCGCCTCGATTTGACCAATCGGGAGCCAACGGTATGGGTGGTTGGGAAAGACAACAGGCATAATCTGTTCAAAGACCGTCCCGTACGGTTCATTCAAATCCTGTCGTCTTTCTTCAATAACCACTTGGCGTTCGGTGGTAAAGTTTTCTTCATCAATTTTGAGGAACATCATGCGGTCGGCTTCGAGCCAGAGCGCCAATTCGAGTTGATTCGACGGCACTACGTTGACATACGCGGTGTAGTCGAACGACGTAAAGGCATTCGCATACCCACCCGTTCTACGAATCAAATCAAAATGCCCTTCCGGCCCAAGCAGGTCTGTCCCGCGGAACATCATATGCTCAAACATATGGGCAAAACCCTGCCGGTCCGGATGTTCATCTTTGGAACCCACGTGATACCAAACCTGCACGGCAACGATGGGACAAGAAAAATCTTCCAACGTGATGACTCGAAGCCCGTTGGAAAGCACATGTTCCTGAAACGGATACAGTTGAAGCGTCTTGTCTTCTGCCGCCCCCAACGAACACATAATCAACAGCACGCTACCCAATCTCCATCTACTCATTCATGTCACCTCATTCACAGCGACTCCGTGCGCAACGGTTGTTTCAACGGATTTCAAGCATGCGATCTATCGGCAAACGCGCCCGTCGAATGACATCTTCTGGAAGGGTGATCTCGAACTGCAGCCGTCGCAATGACTCCAATGTGTCCTCCAACGTGATCAACTTCATGTAAGGACACGTATGGCTGCAGAGACGCACCATTTCCTTTTCCGGATTTTCCGCCGCGATATTGTCACCCATGCTACATTCCGTGAACAAAATGAATCGTTTTGCCGGCGACTGCCGCACGTACTCCACCATCTTCTTGGTGCTTCCCGACACGTCGACCAGACGAATGACGTCCGGGCTGCATTCCGGGTGAGCGATGATGATGGCGTCAGGAAATTGTCGTCTGGCCGTGAGAACATCCTCTACCGTAAATAATTCATGGACTTCACATCGGGCTTTCCAGCCGATGACAGTGCGAGCGCCCTTGAGGTCCATGCCGTCTACCGACGTGTCCCACCCGCACACAAACGCCGCGCCGAGTTCATGGGCCGTGTTTCGCGCCAAATACTCGTCCGGAAGAAAGATCACCTGTTCGTGTCCCTTATCGAACAAATACCGAAGAACAGCAGACGAATTGCCAGACGTACAACAATAGTCAGACTCGGCTTTCACATCCGCATACGTGTTCACGTAGCTCACCACAGGCGCTCCCGGAAAACGCCGCTTCAACTGCCGCACATCTTCTTTGGTGATGCCCTCTGCCAACGAGCAGCCAGCCTTCTCAGCGGGGATGAGCACAGTCTTTTCGGGATTGAGAACCTTTGCCGTCTCCGCCATGAACTGTACCCCACAAAAAACAATGATCGGCGCATCGGTTTTCGAAGATATCCGTGCCAACTCCAGACTGTCTCCCGTGAAGTCCGGTACGCCATAGTACAACGCCGGTTCCATGTAGTTGTGACCCAGAATGATGGCATTGCGCTCTTTTTTTAAACGATTGATCTCAAAAACCAGGTCGGCTTTTAACGAAATTTCGACGTCCGGCACAATCCCTTTCAGCCGCATTCTCATAAGCTCAGCGGTTTCTGCAGGGGTTTCCGCGTCTTGGATTCTTTTCGGAGAACAACTTAAAGTGGTCATGATGTCTCTTTTCTGTACAAAACCTGTCAGACCGGTTTTCTGGTTCCCATAACTTTATGCGGAAAGACAATAACTTCGTCCAAACAGGGTTTGAGTGAAGATAACAAGAACCCCGTTCGGGTTGTTCCGCACCGGTATTTCCAAAACTATATCACCTGTCTCCTAGAAAGCGCAAAAAAGGACTTGACAACGATTTGGCTTGAATTTGAAAACATCCCTGTGGAAAAGCGACTTGATGGTTACCACAAGAACTCTGGAAATTGAGCAAATACACTAGGGAAATTCGCAAAAAAACGATTGACGTCTTTTATTTGCTAGCAAAAAAACTAGGTGTACAAGTTCACCAACCTTTGGCACTGCACCCAGGAGGGAGACTAGGCTTGTACGCCCGGTTGTCATTGCGAGGAGCGAGTCTTCGAAGCGACGAAGCAATCCCCTGGTCCGCGTAGCGCAAAAGGGCCTAGGGCAGAATCGAGGATATCCCTGAATCTCCGAGGGGATTGCCACGTCGTGCCTGTTGGCACTCCTCGCAATGACAACCTGAGTGCGTAGCGCAAGAGGGAGTGCCATGCGTCGGCACCTTTCCTTTAATGGCCTTCCGGGAGAATCTTCTCTTGAATTCCTTATCCAATACAAGAAAAAGTGCCAAAGGTATTGAACCAATCCATCTCATTTGAATCTGTTGGTGGAATTGGTATAATTTTTCTTCAAGTTGAGGGTCGGCACCGGTCTCAGCGGTATCGAGGCTCGCCGTCCGAAGGGAGCCCGACGATCGTGCGCGTAAACATCTTCAAATATAGTTCTGTTGGTAAGAAACAGATTGTCGCCATCACGGGTCTGATGCTCGTTGGATTCATCTTGGTTCATTTGGGCGGCAATTTCATGTTGTTTGGGGGACCCGAAAAGTTTAATGGTTATGCCGAGGATCTTCATAGGTTGGGGCCGATCCTTTGGGCGGCGCGCGCAATCCTGTTAGTTGCCGTCAGTGTCCACATTACGCTTACGTTCAGCCTGTATTTGGAGAATCGCAACGCCCGAGGTACTCCGTATGCGGTTTATGCGGATTTTGGGAACACGACGTTTGCAAAACGCACGATGATTCTCACGGGTGGCTTGATATTCTTTTTTGTGGTTACGCACTTGTCAGACTTTACCTTTGCGTCGAAAACCGGCCCGCGCACTGTGATTCCCGGGGTTAATGGAGATGCCAGTTTGGGCTTGTTTGGATTGGTATGGATGTCATTTCTGCGGCCGTGGCGGGTTGTGTTGTATATCGGTGCGGTCTGTATGTTGGGTATGCATCTGAGTCACGGCATTCAGAGTTTTCTTCAAACGTTGGGCATTAATCACAGTCAATGGACGCCGTACATTGAACGGGTGAGCAATTTGATTGGTGTGTTGGTTGCCTTGGGGTACAGTATGATTCCTTTATATGTTGTTATCCGCCACCTGACCGTGGGCGTGGGAGTGTAGCTATGATGCTCGATTCGAAGGTACCCGCCGGTCCTTTGGCGGAAAAATGGTCTCGATACAAGGCAGAAGTCCGTCTGGTCAGCCCTGCCAACAAACGGAAATACACCATTCTGGTGGTGGGTACGGGGTTGGCAGGTGCGTCGGCAGCTGCAACTCTTGCCGAATTGGGTTATAACGTCCAGGTATTCTGCATTCAGGACAGTCCTCGACGTGCCCATAGTATAGCGGCGCAAGGCGGGATCAACGCCGCTAAGAATTATCAAAACGATGGAGACAGTGTCTATCGTCTGTTTTACGACACCATCAAAGGCGGTGATTTTCGGGCACGTGAGGCGAACGTGTACCGTCTGGCGGAGTTGAGCTGCAACATTATTGATCAGTGCGTTGCCCAGGGAGTGCCGTTTGCCCGCGAATACGGGGGGTTATTGGATAATCGGTCGTTTGGCGGGGCACAAGTCAGTCGAACGTTCTATGCGCGCGGACAAACAGGCCAACAACTGTTGCTGGGGGCATATGGTGCCCTCATGAAAGAGGTCAATTCAGGCCAAGTCAAGATGTTTCCCCGGCGGGAAATGTTGGACCTGATTGTGGTGAATGGCAAAGCGCGGGGGATCGTTTGCCGGAACCTCATTACCGGGGCGCTGGAGTCGTACGCGGGACATGCAGTGGTGTTGGCGACCGGAGGCTATAGCAACGTTTTCTATTTGTCCACGAATGCGAAGGCATCCAATGTGACGGCGATATGGCGGGCGTACAAGCGGGGCGCCTTGATGGCAAATCCTTGTTTCACCCAGATTCATCCGACGTGCATACCTGTACACGGCGATTATCAATCCAAACTGACTTTGATGAGCGAGAGCCTCCGTAACGATGGAAGAATTTGGGTTCCAAAGAAAAAAGGCGATTCCCGACCGCCTTCGGAAATACCCGAAGAAGAACGAGACTATTATTTGGAGCGCCGATATCCGTCCTATGGCAATCTGGTGCCGCGGGACGTGGCGTCGCGTGCCGCAAAAGCGGTTTGCGATGCCGGGTATGGCGTAGGTCCGACAAAAATGGCGGTGTACTTGGATCTGCGTGATGCCTTCGAACGGTTGGGACGCCAGACGTTAGACGATTTGTATGGCAATCTATTTGCTATCTACGAGAAAATCGTCGGCGAAAGCCCATATTCCACCCCGATGATGATTTACCCGGCGCCTCACTACACCATGGGGGGACTTTGGGTTAACTATGAACTGATGAGCAATTTGCCCGGGTTATTTGTCCTCGGTGAAGCGAACTTTTCGGATCATGGTGCGAACCGTCTGGGGGCAAGCGCGTTGATGCAAGGTTTGGCAGACGGCTATTTCATTGTCCCTTATACGATGGGAAATTACCTGGCAAGTCAAAGCCTCGAGCCGGTGACCCCGGACCGCGAAGAGTTTCGACAGGCTACTCTTTTGGCTGAGGAGCGCACGAAAAAGCTGCTTTCGATCAAAGGTAAGAAGACGGTCGACGAGTTTCATCGCGAATTGGGGTTATTGCTGTGGGATTATTGTGGGATGGCGCGAAACAGGACGGGTTTGGAAATGCTCCTGAAGAAGATTCCTGAGTTGCGCGCAGCATTTTGGGAAAACGTCCTTGTTCCGGGTGAGGCTGAGACGTTGAATCAAAGTCTGGAGAAAGCCGGGCGGGTTGCGGACTTCCTGGAGTTTGCAGAACTCATGGCGCGTGACGCGCTTCATCGGGAAGAATCTTGTGGCTGTCATTTCCGAGAGGAATATCAAACACCGGACGGTGAAGCCCAGAGAAACGACGCGGAATACGCGTACGTGGCGGCTTGGGAATATCAAGGCGATGATGTCGCACCGCAATTGCATAAAGAGCCGCTCGTATTTGAAGAAGTGCACCCCGCGGCACGCAGCTACAAATGAGCAGGCGCGTCGCAGGATATGCGAGATACGGAGATAGATTGTCCATGGCCAAGACGATTTCGTTGACTTTGAAGGTCTGGCGTCAAAAAGGTCCGAACGAGCCAGGAAGATTTGAAACGTACGAGGCGCGGAATATCAGTACCGATGCGTCCTTTTTAGAAATGCTTGATATAGTGAACAAGGAACTGACCCTTCAGGGAAAAGAGCCTATTGCGTTTGACCATGACTGTCGGGAAGGAATCTGCGGTTCCTGCGGTGCGGTGGTAAATGGCCACGCTCACGGACACGAGCGGGAGACGACGCTTTGTCAGCTTCACATGAGAAAGTTCCGCGACGGCGATGTTCTTGTTATAGAGCCCTGGCGTTCCCGTGTGTTTCCTGTTATCAAAGACCTAATTGTGGATAGGTCTGCGCTCGACCGCATCATCGCTTCAGGCGGTTACATTTCCGTTCGTACAGGACAAGCGCCCGACGCCCACGCCCTTCCGGTCTCGAAAGAGCATGCGGATGCCGCCTTCGAAGCCGCGCAGTGTATCGGCTGCGGCGCATGCGTGGCGGCTTGTCCGAATGGGTCTGCGATGCTTTTTGTCGCAGCCAAAGTAAGCCACTTGTCTTTGCTGCCGCAGGGCCGTCCCGAGCGGTGGCGCCGTGTTCAAAAGATGGTACGTCAAATGGATGCGGAAGGGTTTGGGGCATGCTCCAACCATTATGAATGTGAGGCGGCGTGTCCTAAAGGGATTCGGGTAGCCAACATCGCGCGGTTGAATCGCGAACACCTGCTAGCGGCGTTTCGCGCGAGATTGTTTGGCGAATACCCCGACATCAAGGTTTTGCCACCGTCCGTATAAAGACGACAAATCGGCTGAAAAGCGGGTTTTCCTTACGTGGTTTTCTTCTGTTTTTGAATTATCGACAAAAGTCGCTTAAAATCTTTCTTTTATCGCCTGCAGACTGATTTCGTTTTTCTTTTTCCAAAACACGACATCGGCTTTTTCAGTAATGCAGGAGAAAGCAAATAGGAGTACAATACAACTATTATGAGACGAAACATTGTTCACATGGGCGCAGGCGAACTGCACTATGAGATTCGAGAGATTGTTCAAATTGCGCATGAGATACGGAAGGCGGGCAAGGAACTGATTTGGGAAAACATTGGGGATCCTATACAAAAAGGTGAAACGCCGCCCGAGTGGATCCAAGCCATCGTTCATAATCTCGTAGATGATCCGCAATCATGGGCATACTGCGACACGGCCGGGGTCCCGGAAGTCCGTGAGTTCCTTGCCGAGCAAGTGAACAGACGCCCCGGCGGCGTCCAAATCACGCCAGACGACATTATGTTTTTCAATGGACTGGGAGATGCCGTGGCGAAGGTCTACGGTTTTCTACGGAGAGAGGCGAGGATTTTGGGACCGTCGCCGGCATACAGTACCCATTCTTCAGCAGAAGCCGCTCACAGCGGGTATAGCCACGTCACCTACGAACTGGATCCTTACAACGGTTGGCTCCCTGATGTGGACGACATACGGAACAAGGTCAAGTACAACGACTCCATCGCCGGCATCTTGTTATTGTCGCCGGACAATCCGACAGGGGCGGTGTATCCGCGCGCATTGTTGGAAGAAATTGCCGCTGTGGCGCGCGAGTATGATTTGTTTTTAATAGCCGATGAGATCTATGTCCACATTGTTTACAACGGAAGCCCACGGCTTCACATGAGCGAGTGGGTGGGTGATGTGCCGGCGATCGCCATGCGGGGAATTAGCAAAGAGTATCCTTGGCCTGGGGCGCGCTGCGGCTGGATCGAGATCCTAAATCGTGGCAAGGACGAAAATTTCGCCACTTATGTCCGGAGTCTGTTAGCCGCCAAACGATTGGAAGTCTCTTCCACAACACTTCCTCAGCTCACCATTCCACGGGTTATGGGCGACCCGCGGTATGAAAAGCACCTCACGTGCCGGGAACAGATGTTTGAGCGTCGTGCCCAAGAGGCATACGACGTGTTCAAAGATTTGGACTGCGTTCTCGTCAATAAACCGGGCGGTGCGTTTTATTTCACGGTGGTATTCAAGGATGGAGTGTTAAACGACCGCCAGACTTTGCCCATCGAGAATCCCGCTATACGTACAAAAATTGAGGAATTGACGCGCAATGTTCGACCCGACAAACGGTTTGTGTACTACCTTATGGGAAGCACCGGGATTGTTGTGGTGCCTTTGACTGGGTTTTACTGCAACCGCTATGGTTTCCGGATGACGCTTTTGGAAACCGACGATACGAAACGCGCTCATATTTTCAAAACGTTGCGCGAAGCCATTGTTCAGTACACAACGAGTTGCTGACCCAACCCGGATGATGAGCGACGGACAAGAAAGTATTCCCATGGATGTTTCGCCTGTCGTATGCGTATGCTCCGACCCTGCCGAAAAGCTTGCCGATGTGCTTGTGTCGGAAATAGCGCGTCAGGAACACGATTTTCATCTTGCGGTTTCCGGAGGGAAAACGCCGGAGGCACTTTTTAAGTTACTCGCTCTGAAGTATGGAGACTTGTCCCTTTGGGAGCGTGTGTATTTGTATCAGGTGGACGAACGCTGTGTGCCTCCCGACCACGAAGCCTCCAACTGGCGCATGATTCATGAGACCTTTCTGGCGAAAGTCCCCCTGATCAGGGCGTTTCGAATGGAAGTAGAACGCGAGGACGCCCCCGAGCGATACGAGCAATTATTGCGGCAGTATGTTCCAGATGGCGGTTTCGGGGTGCCGCGCCTTGATTGCGTCTTGTTGGGAATGGGAGCGGACGGTCACACGGCGTCGCTATTTCCCGGCGCCGCGGCATGTCAAGAAAACATCCGTCTCGTATTGCGTACGGATAGCCCGGACAGAGGCATTCCTCGTGTGACCATGACGTTTCCGGTCTTGGAAAACGCCGCGAAAAGGAGATTTCTGGTAGTAGGGCAAGACAAAGCTGACACGTTGCAGCGCGTATTCAACGGGGAATCTTTCCCTGTGCAACGCCTGGCAAAGATCAGCGAATGGTACGTAGACCTTGCTGCAAGCCGACTGCTACCACGTCAGCAAGGCATCTCATGAGGTCTTGGTTTGATTGATTTCCTGAAAATGTTTGCGAATGGCTTCCGCTTGTTTCTGGAGAGCCGCAGCATCCTGGGGTTTCCCCGTTTTTGCATCAAGTGCGGCTTGAGCCTCTAAGCGAAGTGCCACATCCGGATGAACGGCGCCCAGCGATTTGTTCTGGATGTAGGCAGCACAATCCAGAGCCTCTTTGGCTTGATCGTATTTTCCTAGATTTGTATAGAGAATTCCCAAGTTTGTGTACGCCGTAGCGCAATACGGATGCAGTCCACGCAAGTTTTTCTCATGGATTGTGATCGCGCGTTTCAGAAGCTCCTCGGATTCCACCGGCGACCCGCAATCAATTAAAGCCAAACCGTTGAGCGCTCGACACACTTCCAAGTTGGTCTGGTCACGCTCTGTCAAATACAGTACTCGGCGATAGTAAGTTTCCGATTTCTCGGGTGCGCCCGTTACGTAATAGAGGTCGCCGAGGCTGTTGAGTACCGCGGGGAGCCAGCGGCTTTTCCTGCCCAACGCCTGTTCGGCTTTTCGAAGGGCTTTCAGGAGACATTGTTCCGCACCTTCATAATCATCCGATGCCATTTTTGTCATGCCTTGCGCGGTGAGGGTGAGTACCACGCGGTGGGGCTCGACCCGTGTTTTGTGTAGTTCGCCGCGGGCATCCGCAAGCAACACACTGGCATCGGCGTACTCACCTGACGCCCGATTTGACTCTCCGCTGAAATAGTAGGAAACCCATAGGTTTAACTCCCCGGCGAAAGCCGAGGCAGAAAAAAAGAGGACTAAAACGACGAAACCTAACTTGTATCTTGCTGAGTTCATGACACGTACCCCTTTCACCAATAGTCCACCGAAAGATGGACTGTGTTTTCACGGTTTGGCACTTCTGTCACTTATTGCATTTGTCATAGTCGCCGCTTAGAAGCGGAATAGATTGAATAGGTTGTTCGAACTACCCAAGAAAAACTGGAGTAAGAACAGCAAGAATGCCAATAAAAATTGTACGGGGTCGAACTGCGGCATTTGATTTTCTCCTTTTTTGTCAGTTCTCTACTTGAAATGCCCTCTCACGACTTCTTGCTACATTAGACTTTACAGGTTAAGAGCAAGAATGTCAACAAAATGCATTCGTCCAGCATCTCTGACGCTTTTTGTTAGCGTGGGTTGAGGAAGATAGGGCTTTTCATATATGTCGTTAAGGAAAAGCCAGCGACGCATGGTACCCCGAACTACCTTCGGGCCATTTACGAACCCGTTGAGTATTTGGGATTACGCGTTTTTACCTACTAAGTCCCGCCGCGATGCATCCCCCCGCGGTGTCATTCCGAGGAGTGCCGTTATGCACGACGTGGCAATCCCCTCAGGTGTCCGGACGTTACCCTAACCCCTGTCCGACGCCCTCTTGCGCTGCGCGGTTGAATGGATTGCTTCGTTGCTTCGGCGACTCGCCCCTCGCAATGACAACCGGGCGCATAAGTGCTAGTCTACCTCTTCAATGTAGTGCCAAACGTATGTGAACTTATACACAAAAAGGCGTCGATAGTGGTGAAATTGACAAAACGCCAAGTACTTATTGGGTGATAAGAGAAACCTTCGGGGAAAAAAGGCTGTATTCATTTCAGTCTCGGAATCATTTTTTTCTTGACTAATTTTAGGAAGAGGGGCATTCTGGAGAAAAGGTGTGGGGGTGGTTCCCATTCGCAACTGTCAAGGAGCGGGGAAATGCGCAGGTTTTTCTTAAGTCGATGCATGTTAGTCGCGTTTGTCGTGTTCTTAGCGCCCTGTCCTTTGGCTCAACGTGACGGTACCTTGCGGGGTGTAGTCATTAGTACAGCCAGTAGTCTGCCTATTCCAAATGCCGAAGCCACTATGACAGGCATGGGCTACACGTTTCACGCCGTTTCGGACTCACAAGGTGTCTTTTACATGTATAACGTACCGGAGGGCAACTATACAATTACCATCACGGCGGCGGGATACGTTACGTACATTTATAGTCCTCTGCAGACTTGGGAGGACAGACGATAGGATATACGTTCCCATTGTCGCCTTTATGAGGTGGTACTAAGTCAGCCAAGCGCCACCACTCGTTACCATTGTTCTGGATTTGCGATGAGGCGCTCTTTCAGTTTTCCCACGTTTTCGGACAACATGACATCATAGATTTGGGGGTTGCGCAGACGTTTGTACTCTTCCGGAAGAGATTGAATTTGTTCCTGAACGCGCTCTCGAATTTGATGTACGGGCACGGGCGGACGAATGCGGCGACCGTTTTTGAAGACAATTTCAAGCAGAGGCTGGGCTTTTGCCGCATTTTTGATTTTTTGAGGGATATGTGGCTGGTTACGGTGAAAGCCGCGAATCTCCCCCCGTTCGGGAATTGCTTCCCCATCTTCGAATAAGACGTCGCCGATGGGATGGTTGTCAGCATCGAAGTATCGGACGATTTGTTTTTTCCCGGGGTCTGTGGCTTTTTCCAGATTCGAGGTCACCTTAATTCGAGGCAACCAGCTGCCCTTTTCTTTTACAGCCGCGAGTTTGTACACGCCGGACAATGCGGGGCAGTTATAAGAAGTGATCAGGCTTGTGCCTACGCCCCAAGCATTGATTTTCGCCTTTTGCCGCTTCAGGTCCGCGATGATGTCTTCATGCAGTTCGTTTGAAGCGACAATCAGCGGATTCTCCAAACCTGCACCCGTCATCATCTGATATGCGATTTTACTTAGCTTTGCCAAGTCCCCGGAATCGAGCCGAATGGCTGGGCGTACGGGAATGCCTTGTTCTTGCATTTCTTTGAATACGGCGATCGCGTTGGGAATGCCACTTTCCACGGGGTCGTAGGTGTCGACAAGTAGCACGCAGCGTTTAGGATAAATCCGCGCGAAGGCGCGAAAGGCTTCCCGTTCGCTTGGAAAACTCATCACCCAACTATGAGCATGAGTACCGGCTACCGGTATTCCGTAGACCTTGCCCGCCAACACATTCGAGGTACTTGTGCATCCTCCGATGTAAGCGGCCCGCGAGCCGCTCAAACCTCCGTCAGGTCCGTGCGCCCGGCGCAGTCCGAATTCGAACACCGGTTCCCCCTCTGCGGCAAGGCAGATCCGCGAAGCTTTTGTGGCGATCAATGTTTGGTAGTTGAGGATGTTCAAGAGTGCCGTTTCGATGAGTTGCGCTTCGATGATGGGTCCCTCAATTTGAATTATGGGCTCGTATGGAAAAACGAGGGTGCCTTCCGGTATGGCTCGCACGGTGCACGAGGGGCGAAAGCCGAGAAGATAATCTAGGAAGATCTCATCGAATACTCCCAGTTCGCGGAGGTACGCAATGTCGTCTGCCGTAAATCGGAGTTCTTCCAGATAATCCAAAAACGGTTCCAAACCTGCGGCAACCGCAAAGCCCGTGTGGGGCGGCAGGCTACGGAAAAAATACTCAAAGCAGACCTCTTGATCGGCTTTCTTTTCGTGGAGATAGCCTGCCATCATGGTGAGTTCATAGAAATCCGTGAGCAACGCCATGCCTTCTTTTTTGAACCAGTTGTACATCCCGTGCGTCACGCTAAGTCTCCCGTTGAGCAACTTAAGGCGCCAGCGTCACGTAGTTCACGCCATGTTTCTTCCACCGTACCTGGGGGAATGTCTACCCCGCGGCAAGCATCGGCGAACAGCACCACCGTAAAGCCGTTTTTTAAGCCGTCCAGTGCGGTGGCTTTGACGCAATAGTCTGTTGCGAGACCACAAATAAACAGCCGTTGGATATGTCTTTTCTTTAAAAGTTCAGCCAAAGGCGTATTGTCAAAACCACTATAGGCTTCTTTGTCCGATGTTACACCCTTGCTGATGATCACCGCGTTTTCAGGAAGGAGCAACAGGGGATGAAATTCCGCCCCTGTTGTCCCTTGGACGCAGTGGGCAGGCCAACTCTTGTCTACAAACTGAGGTTTAGGACTAAAGCTGCAGTGATCTGCCGGGTGCCAATCTCTCGTAAAAAAAAGGTGCTCGAAACGCGGGATCACCTGGTTAATGAGGGGAACGATTTCGTCGCCTTCGCGGACAGCTAAGGCGCCACCCGGGCAAAAATCGCGTTGAACATCAACCACAATCAGTGCGTCTCGCGCAGGGTCAATTCTCATGTTTCTCTTTTTCCCTATGTTTTAGTTCTCCAGCCAACGCCCTATGAATGCGGTTCAAGATCGTTTCATCATACCATGCCGGAGGATGAATCGGGCAGGTAGCATCGTGTGTGAGTTTTTCGAGCGAACGTACAATGATGTCGCTATGATCGAATGCTAACTTGGGTAGTTCGGTGAGGCGGAACCACGCCGCTCCCGCTGCATCATCGCCGCTCTTTGGAGTGGGAGGAGTGCCGTCGACAACTCCCAGAAAGGCGATTCCTATTGTGCGTCCTCGAGGATCTCGTTTGGGGTCGTCAAAGACACCAATAAGGTCAAGTTCGATACCAGAGATACCGGTTTCTTCCCATAATTCGCGAGCGGCAGCGTTTTTTAAGAGTTCGTCCATTTCTACGTAACCTCCCGGCAACGCCCAGCAACCCGCAAAAGGTTCTTGTTTTCGTTCAATCAGAAGCACGGAAATGGATTCGGACTCGATAGCAAAAATAACCGCGTCGACTGTTGTCATCAAACGAGGATATTCGTAGGTATACACACCCTTTTCTGCCATGGTTTTCTGCCTTTCTTTAAGGACTTGGTATTTTAGGCTACTTTAGCTATCTGGGTTTTCAAAAACAAGAAATAGGAGGATTGGGACGAACACGCCGTCGAAAAAATGAGAGGGGCGGTACTGTTTTTCCCGTCCCTTCGAGGAGCTTGCGGAATTATAGCGGCAACTCAGCCGTACCGAAGTAACCCAGTGGAGCATAAGCGTGCGCACTGCCGAATCGGATCCGCATCGGTGCGCCCATGACCTCTACGAGTTGGCTAAATTGCGGAGACGAGCCCGTGCAGTTGTACTTCACGATGGCGCCATCGCCTACACTAACGTATGCCGCCGTGCTATGCGCGTCAATAAGTGTTCCCCATTGGTCTGTGCAGAGAATACCGGTTCCCAATGTCAGCCTACCTGCTGCGTTTTGCTGCACCAGGTATAGCCGGTAACCATCATAGGCGTAAGCGTCCACATAGATCTTGGGACCTCTGCCGAGTATCTGATTCGTACCGTCCGGCAGGTCTTGCAACGCTATCGGCGAGACATCTTCGGAGACTCCATCCCACGACACGGTACGAAGCACCGTCTTCATGCTGTAGAACGTTGACCATTGGTCATCGCGTAGTGTCAAAATCTGGGTAGAAGGATTGTACTGTACGAAAACGCCAGGCACATTTGCTGACACCCCACCGCTACCCGTACTAGGGTCGATTCGAGTGATGAAATACGCGCACAACGGTTGAATAGACACGTTACTAGCGGATTTCTTATTGGTCACGTATAAATATTGTCCGACGGCATTTACGGAAACGACGTCGCGAAAACCTAGCCCAATAGTCCTTGTCCAACGTTTCTGGGTCAGGTCAACAATTGCCAACCCTTGAGACGGAGAAATCTCATTTCCGACTCGGTTGTCGTACGACGAAGCTGAACAGCGCAGCGCAAGTTTGTCGCCCGCCAAGTACGCTGCCCCAGGCGCTGCTACCCGCCAAGGGTAGACCATCATTTTGGCTTCGCGAATATCTGCACTACCCCAAACTACAGGGCCATCGAAGTCAAACCACCACGGTACAAAGGGATCGACATCGACAGGGATCGTGGCGGCAATTTCTGGGGAAGAAGGTACCGAGCAATCGATCATGACCACCAAGTAGTGGTAGTCCGGCTCCCATTTTTGACCCACTAAAACTACGTTTGTATTGTAAACAAAACTATCGACCACATAACCCACATCTACATCGATTGTGCCCAAGGTGGCTTTCGCCAGTGATTTCAAGTGGACGCTGGTTTTGCCGCTTTCAGCTTGAGAGACGATTTCCGCCCCTAGTGTCGGTGTTATCTCCAGAAAATCGGAAACGTTTTCCGCCAAGACGAGATGGTTCACAACTACGGGATTGTTAAGGTCGCTGGCATCAATCGTGACTAACTGTTCTGTTGTGACGCAATAGTATAAGCCTTGATACTGGAATGTGCGTAAAACCGTGCCGTTAACATCTACGAAGCCCCGGAGAGTTAAATCGTCTCGTGTATAGGAAATGAATTGAAGACGATTGAAGCCCTGTCCATACCCTTCTTCCCAACCGGAGAAAGGTACAACGATCGTATCATCAAATATTGCCAAGGATTTGACGTCATCATAGGCACTTGACCAATTCCAAGATGTCCCAAAGGTGACACGGTCTGCCAAACCGGGTTGAGCGGGATCTGCCACGTCAAAAAGGCTGACGCAGACTCGACGACTTCCTCCCGTGTCGTCGACACCGAGGGCAATCAGGCGGTCGCCTCGCGGCTCGATGTGCGTAGACCAGCCAGGCACTTCCAGTTCGCCGGTCACCATAGGGTTCGTCGGATCAGAGAGATCAAGAACAAACAATGGGTCCACGATGAGGTAGGTCACTACATAGGCGCGGTCTCCCTCAAACCTAGTGGCAAATAATGTCTCACCCTGAGCGCGTTCGAACTCGTATTCTGCCAAGATACCCAGCGTATCGGGATCTGTGCAGTCAACCGTGGTCACAAAGGTTCTCCGCGTATTGTTCCAAGCAAGGGATACAACGCGCAGGATGCCGTTCCAATAATCAAGTTTGAAACGGTCCATTACTTGCCCCTTGACATTAACGGAGCCACGTACTGCCATGCTGCCGTTCGGGTCGCTGATATCCACGTAGGTGATGGAAGTATTACTGGAACCCCAATTGGGTGAAGAAACGAAGATGGCATCCGGTGTAGCATGAATCTGTGTGCCCGTGTCATAAAAAAATATTTCATCGGCGATGAAAATATCATTGGGCTCAGCACAATTTACGCTTGTCACCCACGTACCACCCGTTCTAGTCTTGACTACCTTTCCGTCCGCCGAACCTGCCACCACACCTGGTTCGCCCACGGCGTAATACCAATTAACTTCGGCGCCTACAGCATACAAGACGTCGCCCACCAGGCGGCTGTCTACCAAGTCTCCAGCAAGATCAGAGGAGGATAGTAATTGCGCATGAGTGGGGTCGGTGATATCCGCAATGTAAAGCCGCGATCCTACGGTAAACCGTACCGTGTTTCCGGATACTTCATAACGGTTGGCGCGGGATACTAAAACGTAAGCGCGCCCATTTTGGATGTAAATATCTCGTGGAAAGCCTATTGTGGGGAGATTAGCCACGATTGTGTTCTGATGTAGGTCTACAATGGTCAACCCGCGGAACTGATTCAGTATGTACAGCCATTGGCCATTACGCCGAATCACATCAGGTTCCACGACGGTGCGTGGAACAGCTTCCCCTTCTGTTCCACCGCCAGCGCCATCTGTAGCCATCAATACCCCGGGCAGTCCCCATGAACGCATACTCCGGTCGGCACTCGTAAACTTATAGCCCGACAAGATTTCAGGAACACAGCCGGAATATGCGAAAATCACGAATACAGCCAGACCCGTAAGCAGTACACCCCAGGAACGTAACCGAAGAGGCATGGTAGTTCTCCTTTGTCCGCATCCGTACTCATTATACAAGAAAGAAGCCGTTTTGTTTTGGAGCAGCCGCCCGTCCAGCTCTGTATGGGGTTACGGTTCACCCGTTTGAAATAGAGCGTCTACGATGGTGCTTCAAGCCGATACTCTTTAGAAATCCTAGTATTATTTTGACGTTGTGAGGAGCTGTACGCTCTCGTTCTCAATCGTTACGACTTCGCCTTCCAAAGGGACAGGTTGCAAGCGATCGCTTTTGTCATTGACTTGGAGAATTATCCACGCGTGTTTCTTGTTGTCAGGTTCAGAAATCTTGTAATGCAACACACTCGGTGTCGGATTAGCGACTAGCAGGGCAATTTCGCCCGCTACTATCTCCATGGATTTGGTCCTGCGCTTGAATTCCTTATTCAATCTTTCGCTGATATTTGTAGTTCTTAACGATATCCATTTATCTTCAGGAAGATCAAAAGATGCATATTGTTATCTATTGACCTGGATAGACAGGAAACGGCAGAAAGATATACTTGATATGCTCACTTGATAGATCACGACTACGCCACCGCTCAATGGCTTCTGTTAACTCTACATTGGCCTTACTGATCTCTGTAGCCGATATCTTTCTGCCTATAGGCCGCTTTAAGATCATGGAAAGACTACGAGTACTGGCGCCCGTCAAAAATAACAAGTTTAAATCCTTAACGATTTTTTCTTCATACTGTTTGCTTCTCGGCAGTATTTGGGTCATGAATGCCCCCAATCTGTCACGGGGCACAGCGGCTTTTACCTCTCCTATGCCCTTGAATGTCCAGCGACGAGGATATGACCCATTTCTGTGGTTAGAACCCCTCATGCGCTCATACGGCCTCCTGCCAAGAAAATGGTCCAACTCCGCCCTCATCAGGGTTGTTAGATACCTGCCTGTGGCCTCTCTTACATCAAATCGGATCATCTCAGAAAAATTCTCCGGAGTCTTTTCGATAGCCTTGATGAACTCCATAACTTCCGGTACGCTGACTTCTAATTTCAAGGCGCTTCTCATTTTTTGATTTTTTGATTGGATGATCAAATCTACAAGGAAAAGCGCCTTTTTTTATCTTATGCCTGCTTCAAGCCCTATGCCCTACCAAATTTCACACAATTCAGGGTACACTACCACCGCCGTTCACCCAGTTGCGTTCAGCGATAAACAAATACAATCTAAAAGCTAAGGAGGAACAATGAACTAGTATATCACTGTACTCAAAAGTACGCTGTATTCAGCGGACGAGCACGCCGAAAAAGAATACTGGGGGTGGCTGTCTTTGCAAAGGAAGGCGTCTTCCAAAGCCATCAGAAACGGTGAGCGAAAAGATGGAGACCAGCGCACAAGATTTCAGATGTTACCCAATGTCGAAAATTGCCGAGCCAAAAGGGGCACTTACGATTACGAGTTGGTTGATTTCTGATTGAGCATCCACTTTGCGAGTTTGCGCTTGCGTTCGGGTACGGTTATTTCTGCCGTCATCCCCGCAGAAAGGAATTTGTCGAGCGAACAGCGGCGTTCTCGAATCATTCAGATAGCAATTCCGCATAGCCCGTTATCTTGCAGGTCTGGTTTCTTTGCTTCGGTTGGTTTCCTTGCGCATCATGTACGGGTCTCTCAAATCGGCTGGCTTTCTTTTCGCAAAATTTTTGGCAAGTTCAGTTTATCAAGTCAAGTTGGCTTCAATGGCAAAGTCGCTGTTTGGTTATGTCAGGTTTTCAATTCGGCATGATGATTTTCAATCGGTCGTTGGTCTTTGAACAGCGAGCATTTTGGCAAGTCAGGCTTTTGGGTTGTTGCAAGAGGCAAGGGTCCGTGCAATAATTTTGTCAAGTTGGCAGTGGTTCTTGTTTTCAGGCATGGTGTCTGGCGTTCCGAGAAGCCACCCAACACCGTTTGTAGGTATGCGCCGCGAGCCAGCCGTGTTGAGTTTTAGGCGAAGGCCTCTTGCTCGCCCCGCCGCTGCCGCTAAAACCAACCGTTGGGCAGTTGCTTTCACAAACGATGGATGAGTGCAAAACAGAAATGGGACAAAACATAAATGGGACTTGAGAAATATACGGCTTAGCCGTATAATCCTTTCATGGAATTCATTGACGCCACCGCATTTACAAAATATGTTTACAAGTATCTGTCGCAAGATGAGTATCAGGGCTTGCACAGTTACCTGCTCCAATATCCAGAAGCAGGCAAAGTTGTTCCTGGCTCAGGCAGTGTTCGCAAAGTTCGCTGGAGAATGACAGGTAAAGGGAAAAGCGGAGGCGTGCGTGTGATTTACTACTTCAAGAAACAAGAGGATGAAATCTGGTTATTGACCATTTAAAGTAAAAGCGAAGCAGAAAATATCCCCACTCATGTTCTGCGTGAAATTGCAAAGGAAATTGACGATGACTAAGCGTGATATTGGAATGGAAATTCTCGAAGGTATCCGAGAAGTCAAGACTTACAAGGCTGGCAAGAAAGCCTTGCGTACCCATATTTTGAAAGGACCTGCGCCTGTGCGAGTGATTCGCACCAAATTAAAACTGTCCCAATCGGCGTTTGCTGGTCTGATGGGCGTTAGCGTGCGAACCATTCAAGATTGGGAACAGGGGCGGCGCAAGCCAAGCGGTCCAGCAATTGCACTGTTACGTATTGCTGAACAAAAACCTGATGTATTTATACATTTGTTCTAAATCAAAGGAGTCTTGGGGTCTAAAAACTGCCCAACACCGGTTGCAGCGGACAGCGGCTTCGCCGCTTGCGGGTATGCGCCGCGAGTCAGTCGAGTAATTTTTAGCCGAAGGTGTCTTGCCCGTCCCGCCCCTGTCGCTGAAACCAACCGTTAGCCAGCCCACTTTTTGTAGAGCATTATTGGCGCATATGAACAACGAAGTCCACGAGAAAGATTTCTAAATGCCGGACAATACAGACGAATCGGAACGCTCTGAAATCCAAGAATATTTTGCGACCCGACAACAACGAAGGCGCATTCTTCCTCGTGCCGTGTTGGTCGGTGCTTGCGCCGGTATCACTGCCTTGTTATTTCGCGCTGCACTGACTGGCGCGGGCGTTTTGAGGAATCAGATTCTTTCTCGGGCGCACAGTAAACCCCCGTGGGGGTGGACTTTCCCCGTTTTGTTCACACTCCTTGGGACGATAGTCGCAGTCGCTATCACACGACGTTATGCGCCGGAAGCCAGTGGAAGCGGTATTCCACATTTGGAAGCTGTGCTCCGCCGATTCCGCGAACTGGAATGGAAGCGCGTCCTGCCAGTGAAATTCTTTGGGGGTATCCTTGCCATTGGAAGTGGGTTGGCTTTGGGGCGTGAGGGTCCCACCGTCCAGATGGGTGGGACGGTGGGTGATGCCCTTTCACGGTTGCTGAAAGTATCAAAGCGGGAGCGCCTGGTATTAATTTCGGCGGGAGCAGGTGCAGGGTTAGCCGCAGCGTTTAATACTCCCTTCTCTGGAACCATATTTGTGCTTGAGGAATTACGGGGTGATTTTCAGCCTATTGTATTCGGCGCTACTTTGGTTGCGGCGATAGTCTCGGATGTTATTATACGAATGGGTTCGGGCCAATTCCCGATTGTCGCCGTCCCAAGTTATCCTATGCCTCCTCTGGTTTCCCTACCAGCCTTCGCCTTGCTGGGGGTATTGGCAGGTTTGTTCGGAGTGCTATTCAACCGAAGCCTGTTAGCTATTGTGGAAGGGTACAGCCGTCTACCAGCTCGTTTTATGTTACCTGCCGCCGCCCTAACAGGTGGAATGGTTGGACTGGCGGGGTGGTTTTCACCACTGATGTTAAGTAGTGGGGACTCACTCGTGGAAGCCACTCTGAAAGGAGACATATCCCTTGCCGCCATTCCCCTCTTCTTGGTCGTCCGATTTTTGCTTACCATGATCAGCTACGGAACAGGCGCTCCCGGCGGTATTTTTGCGCCAATGCTTGTACTAGGTGCATTGATCGGTCTTGGCGTTGGGCAAATTGCTCACCAATTGGCGCCAGGAGTTACGCCCATACCGGCGGTTCTTGCCGTGGCTGGGATGGCTGCCTATTTCACTGCCGTAGTCCGTGCTCCCCTCACAGCCATTATGCTCATTGTCGAGATGACCGGCAGTTATTCACTGATGTTACCCCTATTAGTAAGCTGTTTCTTCGCATACGTTGTTGCGGAATACTTAGGGGATTTGCCGATTTACGAAGCACTTCTAGACCGTGATTTGGAGCGCAGCAGAGGCGGACAAGTATTGAAGAAGCCGATAGTCGTGGAGTTTACGATTGAGCCTCATTCTCCATTCGCAGGCCGCGAGATACGCTCTCTCGGGCTTCCAGGCGGGTGCATTATAATCCGATGTGCCGATGGGAGACGAGAATGGGTGCCGAAGGCAAACACTCGCCTGGAACCGTATACGCGAATTACCGTGGTCATTGCGCCTGAAGCTTCCCATGCTCTGGAGAAATTGCGTCAGGGATGCCAGGCATCCAATGCTCTCAGACAAGAAACAGGCTAACACCGGGTTGCAGCCGACGTTGCTCCGCTGCGCTCCGCAACGCGGCTGAACCCGGCCTTTGGTACGCCCCTTGCAAAAGTAGCCCTTGAAAAATTGAGCGAAAGGTGTATCTTCATTGTAGAAACATACAGGAGATAACCTTATGCTCACAAAAGTTCAGAAATGGGGCAACAGTCATGCCCTGCGAATTCCAAAAGCCTTTGCGGTTGACGCTCAATTGGAAAACGATTCCTCGGTCGAAATAAGCATTGTCAAAGGCAAAATTATCGTCACGCCCGTTTCTGCTCCACGTTGGACGCTTGACGAATTGCTTGCAGGCATCACAAAAGATAATCTTCATACCGAAGTTGACACGGGTCTTGCCGTAGGCAACGAAGTTTGGTGAACCTATGGCATACGTTTCCGATAGCGGCGACATCGTTTGGATTATGTTCAATCCGCAAGCAGGACATGAGCAGGCAGGTTATAAGCCAGCGCTGGTTTTGTCTCCAAAAGCATATAATAGGAAAGTTGGTTTAGCATTGCTCTGTCCAATTACGAGCCGGATCAAAGGGTATCCATTTGAAGTTTTGATACCCGAAGGTTTGGAAGTCAAAGCCGCAATTCTATCTGATCAGGTGAAAAGTCTTGATTGGAACGCAAGGAAAGCGCAATTTAGTTGTAAGTTGCCACCCGAAAAGTTCAATGAAATTTCAAGAAGTTAGGTACCTTAATTCGTTAGCAACTTCAAAGCATGTAGAGTCTTGTGCAACAAAAGCGTGCCAACAAAGCGTGCAGCCGACGGGTGGGATTCTGCGCCGTTTTCAAGCATTTTTCTGGCTTCGGGCTTTTCCTGCTCTCGAAGCGAATCCACGCCCGCGCACCAGCGGCTAACGCAGACCGTTAGGAATTATAACAAGAAGTAGCTGAAGCGCCAAGCCTTTCGGCAGGGAAAAGTAATCGAGACGAAACATACCTATAAATCCGGTGGTAGGTTCTGGATGTAAAATGGTCGGGGCGAGTGGATTTGAACCACCGACCTCTTGGTCCCGAACCAAGCGCGCTAAACCGGGCTGCGCTACGCCCCGACAGAGCCATTAGCCTATACATTTGCTTCCAAAAAGTCAAACAATTGCATGAGCCGGGCACCCTTGACACGTTCGATTTGTTCTTGGGAGCAATTCGAGAGTGAGAGTTTTCCGTTGAAGACGTAGAAGGCGCAAACGTGCGCCCGCCATGAGTATATCTGAGCCACCTTCGGTTTTTCTTAGGGGCTCTGGGAGAGTTCCATCTTTGCACGACGTTTTCTCGCGCTACGTGGCCATCTGTCATTCCGAGGAGTGCCGTCAGGCACGACGAGGCAATCCCCTCGGGTAGTTTGGGAAGGTCGCAACCTAGTGCGGCGCCCTCTTGCGCTACGCGGTTGAGGGGATTGCTTCGTCGCTTCGGGGACTCGCTCCTCGCAATGACACCGGGGGGATACGAGATTGCTGAGGAGAGAACCGTCAAGGAAATGATGACGGGCGGACGTGGGTGTGTCTTTTTGCGCTCTCATGGAGGCAAGTTGTATTGTTGCTCTGTGTCACATCTTTTTAAGAAAGTGCATTGTTTTATTGCAACATGATTCAGGAAAGTTTCGGCATGAGTGTGGAGGAGTCCTATGTCATTCATTGCCTGTACGTCATTAGTCCTGTGTTTCGCGGGGACGATTTTGTCGCAAAAAGACGTCATATTGCTTGACGAAGATTTTGAACAATTTACCGCCGGCAACTTCTTTTCCGTGGTTGGCGCCCATGCTGAGTATCACTACCTTCCAGAAACGGCGCCAAAACAGGGTTGGGTGGTGTCGGCGTACACGTCAGATCCTGCTTCTCAACTGGCGTGGAAGGTGGTGGATTATCAGGGCGAACGTGTGATGATGCAGACGTACCGCAACAAACGCCGCGACACACATCCGATGATCATTGCGGGAAATCCCGAGTGGGCGGATTATCGGGCAGAGGTGCGTTTTGCGCCGGAGTCTCAAGAGGGCCGCAGCGGGTTCTGTTTTCGGAGAAAAAACGATCGGTGTTACTACTTCTTGGGCGTTGATGGTCAGCGGGCTGTGCTCATTCTGGTGGAACACGGGGCGGGTTTTCGACAACCTCACGAGGAAACCCTTGCGGAGATTCCGCTGACATGGAACCTTGGCGATTATCTATCTGCGTCAGCCGCCCTGAAAGGGTCGCGTCTCCGAGTAGAAATACAAGGGGTCTTGCTTGGGGATATCGAGAATTCAAAGATTCTGCAAGGAGGGATCGGTTTGATGGCGGATGTGCCGACGCGTTATGCCCACGTACGTGTGACGACTACCCCCGAAGAAGAGAAAAAAATTCAACATGCGGTTTATAAAAAGTGTCAGGAAGAGGAAGCTCTTCAAGACCAAAATCCCAAGCCTGTGGTTTGGAAGAAAATCAAAACGGAAGGCTTCGGGGCTGGCAGGAATCTGCGATTTGGCGACCTCGATGGGGATGGCCGCGTGGATATTCTAATCGGCCAAGTGACGCATCACTGTCCTAAGGACTCGAACAGCGAATTGAGTTGTCTGACAGCCATAACTGTGGACGGCAAGGTGCTTTGGCAGGTCGGGGAACCGGATCTTTGGAAGTATGCCTTGACGAATGATGTGGGGTTTCAAATCCACGACTTGGACCGGGACAGCCATAATGAGGTTGTATATTGCATGAATCAAGAAATCATCGTTGCTGATGGAGCGACGGGTAAAACCAAGTACAAAGCGCCGACGCCGGAAACACCCTCGAATAACAAACTTCCGTACAATAAGTTCCCGCGAATACTGGGCGACTCGTTGTTTTTTTGTGACGTAGAGGGTCAGGGTTATCCAGGCGACATCGTCATCAAAGACCGCTATTCCAGTTTCTGGGTGCTTGATTCTCGCTTGAATGAGTTGTGGCATGCGCAATGCAATACGGGGCACTATCCTTTTGCAGCCGACCTGGACAATGACGGCAAGGATGAGTTGCTTGTGGGATATTCCCTTTTTGACCATGATGGGAAATTGCTTTGGTCATTGGATGGAACATTAAAAGACCATGCGGACGGGGTTGCTGCCGTGAGTTTGAGGCCGGAGGAAAACCAACCGCCCCGTATTGTATGGGCTGCCAGCGACGAAGGCATGGTGTGGCTCGATTGCCAGGGTAATATTTTGAAACACCAATATCTGGGACATCTTCAAAACCCGGCGATTGCGGATTTCCGTCCCGACCTTCCCGGTTTAGAAACCGTGACCGTGAACTATTGGGGCGATCAAGGAATTATTCACTTTTTCAATGCCGACGGCGACGTTTATTATGATTTTGAGCCGTTTCAGCACGGCAGCCTTTGTTTACCCATCAATTGGACAGGGCGACCGGGTGAGTTTGTTGTTCTCTCTGCAAATTCTGAGGACGGTGGCATGTTTGACGGGTGGGGAAAGCGTGTCGTTCGTTTCCCTGCGGATGGACATCCGGACATGTGTTACGCTGTGCTGGACATGACCGGTGACTGTCGGGATGAAGTCGTCGTATGGGACCCGTACGAGTTGTAGGTATACACGCAGGATGATAATCCCCAAAAAGGCAAACTGTATAAGCCGTTGAGAAACCCTCTGTACAACTATTCCAACTATCAAGCAACGGTATCTTTGCCTCCTCAGAACAAATCGGAGGAGATAAAGCCATGAAGTACCCGTTTGTTCGCTTAATTTTCCTGACAACAATCTTCCTATCGTTAACAGCCCAGGGAGAAGAGCCGCCTGCAACCTTGCTACGTGCGTTCCCCGGCGCGGAAGGTTTTGGCGCTGCTACACCCGGTGGGCGCGGTGGCAAAATCCTTTTTGTGACTACTTTGGATGATTATCTCCCTGACAAAGAGGAAAAGATACCGGGGAGTCTGCGTGCAGCTGTGTCAGAGAAGGGACCCCGATACATTCTTTTTCGCGTCGGAGGCACCATTGCCTTAAAGGCTGACCTGGTTATCGGAGAACCCTTCGTTACCATTGCAGGCCAGAGTGCCCCCGGGGACGGCATCTGTATTAAGGACTATCAAGTTGTACTAGGCACGCATGATGTTATTTTGAGGCATATCCGGCTACGTTCAGGAGATGAGACACGTAAAGAGCAAATGGCTTTGGGCATCTTTGGCGGCAACAACAGCATCGTTGACCATTGTTCGATGTCTTGGGCAATCGATGAAGTCATGTCCTCTTTCGGAACGGTTCACAACTTGACCGTTCAGTGGAGCATCATCGCGGAGGGACTGTCTCGGTCTTATCATCCAAAGGGCGAACACAGCAAAGGTTCCATTCTCAACGGTGACGGGGGGATAACGCTCCATCACAGTATTTATGCACACAACGCTTCTCGAAATCCTCGTGTTGATTGCGTAGTCCTCGACTGGCGCAATAATGTGACCTATGACTGGGGTTACGTTTGCGCTTACACAAGCAGTGGTCCGGCGTTTGTTAATTGGAGAGGAAATTATTTCAAGCCGGGACCAAGCACCCGTTCTGCGGCTCGCAAGCGGTTGTTCAGCCCGGCGGACGACATGCTTCGGATTTTTCTTGAAGGAAACCTGCTTGATGGCGCCCCGGAATGCACAGAGGATTTCCGCAAGGTGATAGCCCAGCCTAAGAATGCCCCGGAGGGCTTCGATATAAGTAACCTGATTGTCGATAAGCCTTTTCCTTGTCCGTATGTTGTTACGCAATCCGCGATGGAAGCCTACGAGCTGGTTTTGCAGAACGCGGGAGCCACTTTGCCTCGGCGGGATGCCGCCGATGAACGTCTCATTCACGAGATTCGCTCAGGCACGGGTCGGATAATCGATTCGCCTCAGAACGTAGGAGGCTGGCCAAAACTCGCCGCTGGGACTCCCAAACAAGATTCCGATGACGACGGTATGCCCGATGAATGGGAGTCCGCTAATAACTTAAATCCCAGAGACTCGGCTGACGCCCTACTCGACGCGGACAATGACGGTTACCCGAATCTGGAAGAATTTCTCAATGGCACTTCAGCGCATGACCCCGAACAGAACTGCTACCTGGATGCCGGATTGTTCGTCAAGACCCAACAAGAAGCGACCGATATTGCTGCCCATGCCATGGAAGCATTTGTCGAATGGAAAGAGAAGGCGGCGCAAAAACGGCAAGCAATAAAAGAGGAGATTATCAAGACGTTGCCCGTTGTGTGGGAAACGGATGATCAGGGTAACCACGGAACGCTGAAATTGGGGGATACGACGACTATGGAATTCGTACGAATTCCCGCGGGAAGTTTCCTTATGGGATCACCGGACGACGAAGGTGGTTTAGAAAATGAGCGTCCCCAACACCGTGTGACCATCTCCCGGTCTTTCTTTATGGCGGCAACGCCAACCACGGTCGCCCAGTATAGGGCAGTCTATGGCAAATACACTCCGTCCAAGATCGGCGAGGAACCGGAGTTTCCTGTACGTGAAGTCTCCTGGTACGACGCCGTGGAGTTTTGCGACATCCTTTCTGCCGTCACAGGCAGGACGTTTCGATTACCGACGGAAGCGGAATGGGAGTATGCGTGTCGAGCCGGAACTTCAACTGCCTTTTACACGGGAGACACTATATCGACAGACCAGGCGAATTTTAACGGGGAAGAAGCTACCCGCTATAACCCAGCCGGGGTAAATCGCGCGACGTTGACTCCGGTGAAGATGTTTCCTCCCAACCCTTGGGGGTTGTACGATATGCCCGGCAATGAGGCGGAATGGTGTCGAGATAGTTGTTTCCGTACATATACCGCCGCAGAGGTTATAGATCCGTTCTATGATGCGGGACCAGATAGCGCCCGAGTGTTACGCGGCGGAAAAGCCACGAGTAAAGCGTTCTTCTTGCGTTCAGCTTACCGTTACGGTTATACGCCGAGCGTTGGTTACGGTTTTAGGGTAGTTCTCGAAGATGATCAACCCACGACAAAGTGACCACTTAGGACGTTCACTTTTTTGTGGGCTTGAATACGTGGGTGCCGTGGCCAAAAATGAGTTCCGCCGTCTCCATCACCGTCTCGCTCAACGTGGGATGCGGGTGGATGGTCAGTTGAACATCCTCGGCAGTGGCGCCCATCTCGATAGCAAGGGTGCCTTGTGCGATGAGTTCCCCGGCGCCGGCTCCTACGATGCCCACGCCCAAGATTCGCCCTGTGCCTGGTTCCGAAAGGATTTTGGTCAAGCCGTCTGTTCTGTGAAGGGTTGAGGCGCGTCCCGAAGCTGTCCAGGGGAATTTGGCAACTTCCACAGGGATACCCGATTTACGCGCCTGGTTTTCGGTCAGTCCTGTCCACGCCAATTCAGGGTCCGTGAACACCACAGCAGGAATGGCTTGGGGATCGAAAACGGCCTTACCACCTGCAATTACTTCGGCAGCGACTCTGCCTTCATGGGATGCCTTGTGCGCCAACATGGGCTCACCCACAATATCACCAATAGCGAAGATGAACGAGTCATCGGTGCGGCGTTGTTCATCGACCTTCACAAACCCTTTTTCATCTACCTGAACTTTCGTAGCATGTAGGTTGAGACCGCTGGAGTTTGGTTTGCGCCCAATACTTACCAAGACCTTGTCAAATCGTTCTATTCGTTTGCTGCCGTCTGTTGATTCTAAGACGACTTTCACCCCTTCCCCATCGTCTTCCAACGTCGTCATGCGCGTTTGCAAGAGGATTTCGTGAAAAATGCTCTGCATACGTTTCGCAAGGACTTCGACTAGGTCTGCGTCGGCACCGGGTAAGAGTTGTGGTGCTAACTCTACGACGGTGACTTTGGAGCCCAACGCTGCGTATACTGAACCAAGTTCTAAGCCGATGTAGCCGCCGCCCACTACCAACAAGGTTTTGGGAATACTCTCAATCTGGAGTGCCGCGGTCGAGTTCATAATCCGCGGCGACTCGGTCAAAACTTGCGGCAACGTGGCAGGCCGGGAACCTGCCGCAAGAATGGCATGCTCGCAGGTGAGATATTCTTCACCGCCTTCCTCTTTTGTAATTCGGAGGGTATTGGATTCTTCAAAACTGGCACGTCCGCGGATAAAGTCAATCTTTCGCGCACGCACCAGCTGGCCTAGTCCACCCGTCATATGGGCAACGACCTCATCTTTGCTCGCTCGCATTTTGAAAAGGTCGATCGTCGGCTCGTTGAAATAGATCCCCCAGTGTTTGGCTTCTCGGGCATCGGTCAAAACTTTGGCGCAATGCAGGAGAGCCTTCGAAGGAATACATCCCCGATAGAGACAAACGCCACCTGGATTAGCGTCCAGATCTATGAGGGTCACTTTGAGTCCCAGATCGGCGGCATGGAAAGCGGCTGCGTAACCGCCCGGACCTGCACCGATCACCGCAAGTTGTGTCTTTTTCGGTTCGCTCATCGTCTGTTTCGTCTCCCGGATGAATTTATGCTTGTCTGTCTATTGGGGATAGTTCAACGTGCGACCAACTTTTCAAAGTCATTTTGATAGGAAGCGATGTCGCCGAAGTCGCGGCTCATGACGCGGGATGTTTCAATCTCAAACTCTTTGCCTACTCGTTTTAGCGACAAACCTTCACGGAGCATCCATCCTGTTAGAGCGGCTCCGAAAGATGTCCCCTCTTTTACGCTCGTTAAAAGAACCTCTATTTCGGGACATATGGTCGCAAGCACCTCACAATAGGGGATGTTGTTTGCAAACCCGCCTTCTACAAACACTTTTGTCCCTTGTTCCACACCGCACAGCCGCAGCATCCGACGTGTAGCGAGTGCGAGGGTGATATTCAGCGCTGCATAGTAATCCTGACCCAAAAGGGTCATGGGCTTGTCATCTCGCGCTTGGAGTGTCTGCAACGGATATTCTGTTTCTCCGTTGACCACGCGAGGCGTCGCGTTCGGGAAAGGCTTGGCGCCCGAAAGGACCCCCGGAATCACAAAGAGTTTGCGTTCCGCGATGACCTTGCGGACTGCCCCCGTATCATTCTGATCTCGCTCCTTTGTAAATCCTCGGAAGGTATCATATTCCATGCCGGCAGGGAATAAGCAGGTCCGCACGGGTTTGCCCAGGGCGTCCAAATTGAAGAAGACTTTCGCTTCGATTTCCTCGTCGGTCAAATTGGGCTGATCCGCTTGGCGCATCAACACACACCAGGTACCCGTCGAGTTCAGGAGGAAATTGGAGTACCCCTGAGCCAGATACGGCAGAAAGTTCGCATTGGAGTCGTGAATACCTTGGGTCACCTGGCAAGACGTGTCCATTTCACAAGCGCATGCAAGGTCAGGGCGAAGATGACCTAACAAATCCCAAGGGCTGGACAACTGCGCTGGAAACATGTGGTCGACATGGAGGGTTTTTGCTACGCTGCTCCATTTCCATTCTTTGAAGTTCCAAAGGTAGGTATGATTGCCCAGGTACGTGGTTTCCATACCCAGTTTGCCGGTCAAGGCAAAGCCGATGTAGCCCGGGTAAAAAAGGGCAAATCGTGCCGCTTTCCATGCTTCCGGTTTGCGAACCTTCAAGTAAAAGAGGTGTTTCCCGACGTTCGCGAAACCCAGATCAGGCGAGCAGGTTTCGCGGTGAAGACGTATCCTGTCTCCAAAGGTGGCATAAAACTCATCTAGAATCTCTTCACCTTTGCTCGCCGTATAAGACAGAACGGGATGCACCAGCTGCTTTTGCTCGTTCAAAACGGCACAAGTTGCTCCATGTGCGCTCACGGCAATTGTCTGAATATCGAAATGCGGAGAAAGCTTTTTTAAGGTTATGCAAAACCATTCCATCAACGTGTCGGTATTCTCTACCTCCAGACCGTCAATGAGATAGGGTTCAATCGATGTGCGTTCTTCCGCCAGGACCCGAAATTTGCGGTCATACAAACGAACTTTCTTATTAGTTTTTCCGACGTCCAACACAGCCACTGTCGGTGTTTTCACGTTAACCCCTCCTTACTTATTTTCCACTCTCATACCACTACCTTTTTCGATAATAAGGTAGACGGCACTATTGTCTGTTTCCACAATCGGTATGCGGACTCGGCGTTAGTTTTCCAACAACGCCAGGAAAGGCTGCTCTAACGCTTCACAAATCCAGCGTAGAAAACGTGCGCCATCCGCCCCGTCGATAACCCTGTGGTCATAGGATAACGAAAGAGGTACCATGAGACGCGGCACGAATTCCCCGTCTCGGTATACCATTTCCATGGAGGCTCTGGAGACTCCCAAAATGGCAACTTCAGGGAATCGCACAATAGGTGTAAACGCCGAACCTCCAATACCGCCGAGGTTTGTGACAGTAAATGTACCGCCTTGCATTTCTTCAAGCGTGGTCTTTCTCGAGCGTGCCCGTTCCGCAACTTGACTAAGCTCCACACTGATCTGCATCAGGCTTTTTTTGTCGCAATCGCGGATTACCGGGACAAGGAGCCCACGGTCTGTGTCCACGGCCACACCGATATGGTAGTACTTTTTCAGTATAAGCGTTTCATTTGCCATATCGACGCTGGAATTGAAGCGGGGGAATTTTTTCAACGCGGCAGGGAGAAGCTTGATCAGTACCGCTGTCAGGGTCAATTTGCCTCCGGCTTGTTCCACTTGTTTGCCGTAGCTCTTGCGCAATTTTTCGATTTCCGTGATATCAGCTTTATCGAACTGCGTGACGTGGGGCACATTTGTCCAGGCATACGACATAGCCTCCGCCGTGCGCTTGCGGACGCCGCTCATTTCTACTTGCTCTATTTCGCCCCAACGTGCGAAGTCGGGAAGGGCAACGGTCACGGGTTTTGTGGAGGGAGCCGCGGATACAGCGACTATTGGGGCGGCATCCACGTTCAACTGCCGCGCATAACTCTTAACGTCTTCTTCTGTGATGCGCCCACCGGGACCTGTTCCTGGAACTTCGTTGATGTCCACCCCGATTTCTCGCGCCAAGCGCCGAACACTGGGCGCTGCGGGCACAGGTCCTGTGCCCTTTCGGGACACCTTTGGAGGTATCACAGGTGGAGCCGGCGTCGGTGCAGAGGCAGCAGGCCGCAACGGTTGGGGGGCTGCTTCTTTTTCACTAGGTTGTTCCTGAATTCGGGGAGTTTTTTCCTCTATCAAGGAAGTGGGTCTTGTCTCTTCTATCGGTTTCTGTGGGGTTGCGGCAGCGCTTGGCTCGACCTTTGTTTCGTCGGATACTACCGCCACAAGTTCGCCCACAGCGACTTTTTGTCCTTCCTGAACATGAATGGAAATCACCTTACCCCCGGCTGGTGCGGGAACTTCTAAGATGGCTTTGTCTGTTTCCAACTCCAATATCGGTTGGTCTGCCGCGATAACGTCGCCCTCGCGTATCAATACCTTTGTGACGGTACCTTTCTCGATGTTTTCACCTAGTTCAGGCAGTCGGCATTCTTTCACCATATGCGTTTCCCTATCGTTTTTGCTAACACGTTACGGGGTTTGGTTTGTCTGGATTGATTTCGAGTACCTTCATTGCCTTCTTGACGACACCTGGCTTGACGGCGCCTTCTCGCGCAAGCGCGCTCAGCGTCGCCAAGGTGATGAAGCGCGCATCTACTTCGAAGAAATCTCGCAACGCGGCACGAGAAGCGCTCCTACCGAAGCCATCGGTGCCGAGCGACACCAGACGGCGCGGCATCCATTTTGCCAAAAGGTCCGGGAGAGCTTTCATATAGTCCGATGCGGCAACGATGACACCCGCTTCTTTTCCAAGGCATTCCGCGACATAGGGTACATGAGGACGCTCTTCAGGATGCAACAAGTTGTAACGTTCTGCTTCCAAGGCGTCGCGGCGAAGCTCCTTGTAACTTGTCACACTCCAGACATCTGCCGCCACTTGGAACTGTTCGGCAAGCATTTGCTGCGCTTTGAGTGCCTCGTTGAGGATGGCGCCGCTTCCGAGCAATTGTGCGCGCAAAGGCAACTCAGGATTGTCGGCAGGTCTGAACTTGTACATGCCTTTGAGAATCCCCTCTTCACAACCCTTAGGCATTTGCGGCATGGGGTAGTTTTCGTTTTCCACCGTCAAGTAGTAGAAAATATCCTCTTTTGCATGGTACATACGGCGTATACCTTCCCGGACGATCACAGCGATTTCGAACGCAAATGCCGGGTCATAGGCGAGCAGATTCGGGTGGGGAAGCGCCAGAATGTGACTGTGCCCATCTTGGTGTTGAAGTCCCTCGCCGTTCAGCGTGGTTCTTCCGGCGGTACCTCCTACGAGGAAGCCCTTACACCGCATATCCCCGGCAGCCCAGATAAGGTCGCCGATGCGCTGAAATCCAAACATGGAGTAGTAAATAAAGAAAGGAATGGTGGGTATCCCGTGTGTGGAATATGCTGTTCCAGCAGCAATAAACGATGCCATCGAACCCGCTTCGGTGATGCCTTCTTCCAGAATCTGCCCGTCTTTCGCCTCTTTGTAATACAACAGGCTGTCGGAATCCACCGGTTCGTATAGCTGTCCGGCGTGTGAATAAATGCCAATTTGGCGGAACAAGGCTTCCATGCCGAAAGTGCGCGCCTCGTCGGGAACAATGGGTACGATGTACCTCCCGATGTTCTTGTCGCGAAGTAGCGTCGCGAGTACTCGCACAAAAGCCATCGTGGTCGATACCGGGCGGCCGCTGGTGCCATCGAAGAACTCTTGAAATACTTCCAATGGTGGTGGTTCGAGGGCGGGAAACTCTGCCGACCGAGAAGGTACATACCCCCCTAATGCTTTACGCCGTTCGTGCAAATACACCATTTCCGGCGAATTATCAGGCGGCTTGTAAAACGGCGCGTAAGCCACCTGTTCGTCCGAAATGGGGATTCCGAAGCGTGTCCGAAATTCCCGGAGTTCGTCTTCGTTCAGTTTTTTCTGTTGGTGGGTGATGTTTTTTCCTTCGCCACTTTCGCCGAGCCCGTAGCCTTTGATCGTATGAGCCAGGATTACGGTCGGGGAACCTTTGTGTTCGACAGCGGCTTTATATGCTGCGTACACTTTGTGAGGGTCATGGCCGCCTCGTTGAAGTTTTCGCAGCTGTTCGTCCGTATAATGTTTCACCATGTCCAGCAAGCGGGGATCTTTGCCGAAAAAGTGCTCGCGAATGTATTTCCCGGACTCTACAGAATATTTCTGGTATTCGCCGTCAACCACTTCCCCCATACGTTCTACGAGCAATCCCCAGCGGTCTTTGGCGAGCAAGGGGTCCCAATCGCTTCCCCAAATGACTTTGATGACGTTCCACCCTGCTCCGCGAAAAATGGCTTCGAGTTCTTGAATGATTTTCCCGTTACCCCTCACAGGACCGTCCAATCGTTGCAAATTACAATTGATGACGAAAATCAGATTATCCAGTTTTTCGCGAGCTGCGAGGGTTATAGCGCCCAACGTTTCGGGTTCGTCGCATTCGCCATCGCCCAAAAACGCCCATACGTGACTACCGTAATCAGGCTTCAGCCCCCGATCTTCTAAATATCGATTAAACCGGGCTTGATAAATTGCCATGAGCGGCCCCAGTCCCATGGATACGGTGGGAAATTGCCAAAAAGTGGGCATTAGCCATGGATGTGGATAGGAAGAAAGGCCGCCGCCCTCTCTCAGTTCTCTCCGAAAGTTTTCCAGTTGTTTTTGAGAAATTCTTCCTTCGAGAAAAGCGCGGGCGTATATGCCGGGCGCGGCATGTCCCTGAAAATAGATCTGGTCTCCGCTGCGGTTTTCCCCGGGTCCTTTGAAAAAGTGGTTGAAACCGACCTCGTAAAGGGTTGCCGCGGAGGCAAACGTTGAGATGTGGCCGCCTATACCGTCTTCTTCGCGGTTTGCGCGCACCACCATTGCCATGGCGTTCCAACGGATGATGCTTTTTATGCGCCGCTCGATCTCTCGGCTTCCTGGATATACCGGTTGTTCTTCAAAAGGGATGGTGTTTATATAAGGTGTGTTGGCTGTAAACGGCAGACGCACCCCGGCTTCTTCCGCCCGAATCTGAAGGTGCCTGAGGATATGACGTACCCGGGCAGGTCCTCCTTTTTCGATGATATAGTTCAGTGATTCAATCCACTCTTGGGTTTCTGCGTGATCTAAAGGCGACTCTTCATATGGTTCCATAACAAGCCCTCGATGGCCTATGTGATGTCCTAATCTCCGCGGGGCGCGTCAAGATTTTCGTAACACAAATAATAAACCCTGTATTCAGGGTATGCCCTACCCATTAAATCAACTTCAGTACAAGAAAAAACATTCCAAAAGTTGCCTTCGTTTAACCACTGTTCTATCATTCAATCCGATTCGGCGGTCAATTGTCAAAAATGGTTATGCCCAGTTCAGTTTTTGAGCGTTTGCTGCAGATCTCTGGCCACAGTGCGCACAAAAGTTTTGTCGGATTGCCGATTCACTTCCGTGGTCGTATAATAAAAGCCTCAAGAGCTGGAAATCATGAATCCATCTAAACACCCTGGGGCCGGGCAGCCAAAAACCGGTACACTTCGTGAGTTGCTGTTGCCGGTTTTTTGCGGACTATTCGCCTTCCTGGCGGCGATCGGTCTTGAACTGTTGCACGATCGCTACAGCGCACAGAGCACAGGTTATTCCAATCTAACCCATGAGATTTTCGCTATTTTGCTCATTGTATGTGCGGGCGTTTTTTCCCTTTTAGCCATCTATCGGGTGGCCTTGCAATTGGCGGCAGCGAAGAAGGCGGAAGCAGAGGCCCGCTTGAAGCAATCTGCTCAGGAGGAGGAAGTCCGGCGTGCGCAGGAGGCGCTTCAGCAAAGCGAAGAAAGATACCGGCTGTTGTTTGAGCGGGCGCGCGATGGAATAGCCGTTTTCGGTAAAGACCTGCGTATCTTGATGATGAACCCCCGATTCATTGAGATAACAGGTTATACTCCTTCTGATTCCTTTTACAACTCTCCGATCGACGCTGTTCACCCCGAAGACCGGTCTTTGGTTTTGGAAAACTACCGGAAGCGGTGGGCTGGAGAGCCCGCTGAGAAGACGTATGTGTTCCGCCTGAGAAGAAAAGATGGCGCCATTATCCATGTCGAAGGTAGTTTTGACTTGCTGACTCAAAATGACACCCCTATAGGCGTTTTGGCAATCCTTCGAGATATATCGAGCCGTGCTCGCATAATGAATGCCCTTCGGGTGATTGCTCAAGGTGTCTGGCAGGGTGTTGGAACGGAGTTCTATGCTCACATCCTATTCCAGATTGTCCAGGCATTAGAGGTGCGTTGCGCTATTCTTGCTTTAGAAAGGCCAGAAGATGAAACTTTAGAGGTTGTCGCGGGCAACGTAGACCGAAGACCTTTTAAAACGGTGTTTCGTATTCCAGCAGGGAGTCCTCTTTTCTCTGAGATTCTTCGAACTGGGGACATATGTTACTTGCATAGACCTCTTGATACCGGGATATTTGAGAATACTCCTTTAGCGGGCATCGCTATCAACTCGGGTGCAGGCGTACCCATATTGACTCCCAGCGGTGCCGTCATTGGGGTACTTGCCGTGTTTCATCATGAGGCGCCCTTACGCGGCGAGCAGGTCGAGTTCATGTTGCGCGTGGCCGCGGCAAGAATCTCATCCGAGATCGAACGAACCCGCATAGAGGAAGACTTACGTCTTTCCGAGTCTCGGCTGCGAACGCTATTTGAAGGCATTGATGACCTTATCTTCGTCTACAATCAGGAAGGACGCATAATCGATTGTAATGTGGCTGCCTGCCATCAGGTTGGGGTAACTCGCGAGCAACTTTTGGGAAAGAATATCGCTGAGGTTCGTTCGGACGCTGCGGGGAAGGAAGGCGTGGAAAAAGAAAGGGAGGCGCTTCAAACGGAAAGTCTTATCATTGGAGCCGACGGGAGAAAAATACCCGTGTTGGTTAGCCGAAGAACCATTCAGTATCAGGGTAGTCAGGCAACGCTGGAACTCGCACATGATATTTCTCAACGTAAAAAACATGAAGAACAGCAGAGGCGACTCCATGCCCAATTGTACTCCATGCAGCGCCTCGAGAGCCTCGGCGTACTCGCTGGCGGCGTGGCTCATGAATTCAACAATATTTTGATGGGCGTGCTGTGTAACGCGAGTCTTATCGAAAAGCAGTTACCGCCGAATTCGCCTGTTCTGTCTTATGTGGAAAGGGTTATCGCAGCGGCGGAGAGGGCGGCGAAACTATCTAAGGAGATGTTGACCTTTACTGGGAAAAGCCCTGTGCAGCATAAAAAACTCGAACTCTCGAAAGTAATTACCGAAATTCGGGAATTGTTGGAGGCTTCCATTTCTAAAAAAGCTGAATTAAATGTCAATGCCCATGCCGAACCTGTTCACGTGATGGCCGATGAGAACCAACTTCGTGAGGTGGTTTTCCATCTGGTTGTCAATGCGTCAGACGCTCTTCAAGACAAGTCCGGCGAAATTGAGATAACAATGGGGATAAAAGATGTCACGGAAGAAGACCTTGAAGGCGCCTTTTTTATGGATAAACCCAAGCCGGGGCGATATGCCTATCTCGAAGTACGAGACACGGGCGTGGGGATCACACCCGAAAACATGTCGAGACTTTTCGAGCCCTTTTTCACCACCAAGTTTGTCGGAAGAGGCGTCGGTCTCGCGGCAGTGATGGGTATTGTAAGATCACACAAGGGCTTCATCAAGGTTGTGTCCGCAACGGGACATGGGGCAACTTTTACAGTCTATCTCCCCGCTTTAATTGGGGAGCCTGAAGCCTGCCGACCTCAACCGGCATCCCGTATTGCTGCGGGCAAAACCATCCTGGTAGTAGACGATCAATCCGTGGTCATCGAACCCGTGCGCGAGGTGCTGACCAGCGCTGGGTACGAAGTCCTTCTGGCGCGCGATGGGGAGGAAGCGGTTCAAGTGTTCCGCGATAATCTAGATAAAGTCGGCCTGGTGCTTCTGGACGCGACGATGCCGCGCATGGGAGGCGAAGAGGTTTTTCGGCATATCCACGCAATGCGCCCCGAAGTACTGGTCATCCTGTCCAGCGGCTACAGTGCGGACCAGACAGGCAGTACGTTGGAAGGAATCGCCGGATTTCTTCAAAAGCCTTACAAAATGGACGAGTTGCTTAAAATGGTTGACAGCTTGCTCCTCAAGACGAATTCGGGAACCGCGTAAGTCTGAAACGCTTGTCATAGAGTATCGGCATTTTATCCAATTGGAGGCACCGGAGTATGTCTGTAGTCATTTTAGGGGTAGTATGTCTCGTCTCAACACATGGCATCGCTGAGAGCGGAAATCTCCCTTTGGACCGCAGGGAGAACTGTTATAATCCGATCGAGGGCGGCTGGAGTCTTTCCCTGAGTAGCACACCAAATGCGGAAGAAAAGCAACTGCGCGACCGCATAGGCACGGTGTCTCCGGGAGACAATGCCCGTCTGCATCGAAGGCCCTTATATCCCCCTGCGGACAAGTCTCTTCTCTGGAAGGAGGAGCAGCGTGCGAAGTTTCCTCATTGCGGTTTTCGCCCGTTGATTCTTGCCTACAATGAACCAAGATTTCTTTTTGATTTCCACAGCGCCGGTGGATTGTTGGGACACTTATACATAGGCCTCATCGCGCCTGCTCAAGGTTCCAAATGGTTTCACTGTTGGCAAAATATTGATGTGCAATATGTGGAAGGCAGGATGGAATACCATCTGTCTGATCCAGATTTCCCCGGAGTTCAGGTGCATCTCACTGCGGGGGCGCTGGCAAATTGTATTGGCGCGATTGTTAAGGTTGATATTGCTAATGCGCCTCAAGGAACTTCATTGGTCTGGGGGTATGGGGGAGCGTCCGCATTTTTTACGAATTACGACATGACCAATCCTAATTTCCGTTTTTCCCCCGAGCATTGTCTCAAAGATGAAATAGCCATGGAAGGTGCGAGTTTTCGCCTCATCCGCGCTTTCGATCAGAACGACAGCGTTATGGAGCAGCCTTTTGCGGTCGCACGGTTCTTACCGGAATGGAAGGCGTGTGTATCCGGCGGTAGCTCTTGGAAAGAGCCAGTCCTTATCGGAGATCCTGCGCAATTTGACGTTTCTCCGAAAGCTTTATTGGATTCCGTCTATTCTGGGATATCCTCCAAGAAATCCGCTGTTGCGGTTCAAAACGTGCCTTTTCATGAAAAATCAACAACCGTTTACATGGTGGTCGGGATGGGGGGAGATATCGACTCTTGCCTGCAAAAGCCGAAAGCAGCATTTGAATCCATGCTGAAACGCAACCGCGAAATTGCCTCTCGGGTCACGGTCAGCACACCCGACCCGTATCTTAATGCCTCAGCCACCATGATGGCATTTGCTCTAGATGGGACTTGGGGCGATTCCACTGTGATGCACGGGGGATGGTCTTGGCGGTATGGATATTTAGGTTGGCGAGGTTGGTACGGTCCCCTGTGTTACGGTTGGACAGACAGGATTAAATCTGCAATAAAGACGAATACTTCTTTGGGACGAATTACCGGGGGCGAAGATGAGGGCGCTCTTACTTCTTGTCTGGAATGGCTCGGCGGGTGTTACTACAACATGAACGAGGTTTTTTTAGACCACACCCGCTCCTATTTCAGATACACAAACGATCTCGAGCTCATGAGAGAAATCTTCCCGATACTGTGCGGCATTGTGGATTGGGAAAACAGGCGTCTTCAACCCGAACAGGCATCTCTTTACGAAAACTGTTTAAATACGTGGATTAGCGATTCGCACTGGTACATCCAGGGTCAGTGCGCTCAGGCATCGGCTTACATGCTGAACGCCAATCAATTTCTGGCAGAACTTGCCGCTAGGTTGGGGCTTGATGATACACCGTACAAAGAGCGTGCGAAGCGTATTCTTGCGGCGATGCAGCAAAAATTGTGGATGGAAGATCGCGGGGTGTATGCCGAATACTTGGATACGAGAGGCGAGCGGCTTTTACATACGGAGCCGGAGTTGCCCACTATTTATCACACGGCGGAGTTTGGGGCGGCAACGCCTTTGCAAATAGGCCGAATGTTGGACTGGGTAAAGGCAAATCTTCGACATGAGCAAACTCCCGGCGGCGGAACCTTGGTGTGGAGTTCTAACTGGGTTCCTAATAATGGTCGTTCCTACACCCACAGCACGTACGAATTGGCTTACGCTGAATGTCTGAATTTAGCCCTCGCACAGTTTGCTGTGGGACGTTGCGATGACGGCTTTGCAATTATGCGTGGGACGTTATGCGGGATTTTCAACGGTCCCACCCCAGGGGGGTTGAGTTGTCACGCATTTACGGACGGTCGCCAGCGTGGCAATGATGAGTTTGCCGACGCGGAGAGCATGTGGGCGCGCACGCTCACGGAAGGACTTTTCGGTATTCAGCCTAACTTTCCGGATAACCACATTCGCATCACACTACAACCTATCAGTGCATGGAACCAGGCGCACATAAAAACGCCTTATGTCTCCTACGGCTGGACTCGGGATACTAAATCTACTGCAACCCTCCACGTGACATGGGAGACACCTCGAAATACAGTCATTCACTGGCGATTCCCAAAGTCGTGGGGAGTTAGATCGGTCCGTTTGAATAGAAACGTCTTGACTGCCGAAGAAGAGCAAGGAGTCTGGCTCCTCGTTAGGACGCCCGCAATGAAGTCAGGCGAGCTTGAAATCGTCGCAGATAGCCTACAACCCGCTGTGCCGAAAACGGAGGTTCCCCCGAGACAGGACCCTCTACTTCCCGTATGGAATCCGTTACCACCGGACGACCGCGATTTAACGAAATGGAATCTGGTCGATCTTGGCAAGGTCTTTAATGCGACGATCCCGGATGCCCTTGAGAAGGCGGACCGCGAGGCAACGCCGCCGCCGGAAGGGGCGCGCCGCGTGGGCTTCGACTACTGGAGAGACCATATCCGATTTGCAGTTCATGGTGGTCGACAGCAACCTCCTTCCGACGAGGCGTGGAGAAAAAAAGTTGATCAGCAAGGTATCGCCTGGACTACAGACAATATTCCGTTCAAGACATCCAAAGAGGGGCAGAATATCGCTGTTGTTACCCTGACAGGCGTCTATCCACAAGAAATAACCTTCCCCGTGCAAAGTGAGGGAAAGTGCCTCTATTTGATGATCAGCGGGATAAGTTTTCCTGTGCAGAGTCATGTCGAACAAATCCGTGTTACGCTCCATTACGACGATGGGGAAGAGGCTTTCCCGCTGGTTAGTCCCTATTCTATTGGGGATTGTTGGAGCTCGTGGTGCGGCCGCTGGCATGATACGCCCGCAAATGGTTTTGAGAATCTGGGAGGGCGGTTTGGACCGGCAGGGTCGGCTGAAGTGTCAGATAGGACCAAGCCCGTGAACGTGGACACAGAGGCACATCTCATAGCATTTCCTTTGCGCGAAGGAAAGACACTGCAATCGGTGACACTTCGTGCTGTTGCTAATGACGTGCTCTACGGCATTATGGGGGCTAGCGTGAGAAAGTAGAACGTATTACTTCACTACTGCGATTACGAATTCCGGGGCGTACCTCCCAACAGGTCTTTTAGTTCATTCATAAATTCATTCAAATCGCGGAACTGCCTGTAGACTGAAGCGAAGCGTACATAAGCCACCTCGTCAAGCTCTTTGAGGCGTTCCATGACGGCTTGTCCGATAGCTTGCGTGGGCACCTCATGTTCGGAAGAATTGAACAAAGACCGTTCGACGTCGTCGATAAGTGATTCTACCATCTCAAGGCTTACTGGACGTTTTTCACACGCTTTCAAAATACCGCTCTTTATCTTCCAGCGATCAAAAGGCTCGCGCCGCCCGTCTTTTTTAATGACCATCTGTGCCACTTCTTCTATACGTTCATACGTGGTGTATCGGCGCGCACATTTCATGCATTCTCTGCGTCTGCGAATGGAATCCCCCTCTTTTGAAGAGCGAGAATCTACTACTTTGCTTTCTAAGTGGCCACAGAATGGGCATCGCATACTAGGCTGGCGCTCCCTCGTAATTGGCTACCACAATAGAATGAACAATCCTAATGGTAATCACCATATATTGTGCTACTAGAATACCAGACTACGACGTATTGGTCAAGCAAAAAAAGAGAGGCTGCTTGTGCCGTAATTCCGAGTTTCGAGAAGACGCAGAGAACCTTCCACCAAGTCGGGCAAACGGTCTTTGCTGGTGTGTTCGATGACCAAGAGTCCACCGGACTTGAAGATTTCATACTCGGTAACCCATTGGGGAAGTAATGTCAGTTCAGGAGAACCATAGGGTGGGTCGGCAAAAATGATGTCATACGTCTTGTAAAGGCGCGCCGCCTGCCTCAACGCCTCAGGCACGGAACCTAGAACACAATGGGCATTTCCAGAGAAACCGGCCCGGGCAAGGTTTATTTCGATGGTGGATAGTGCCTCTTTGTCCTTTTCGATAAAAACGGCGGCGGAGGCACCGCGACTCAACGCCTCGATGCCGTTTGCACCCGTGCCGGCGTACAAATCTAAGAATGTTCCGCCTTGGAGACGGGGGAAAAGGATGCTGAAAAGCGCAGCGCGGACACGTTCAGTCGTTGGGCGAAGTTCTTTATTATTAGGGACTTGCAAGCGTGTTCCTCTCGCTTTTCCAGCGATAATACGGAGGTACATTTCGATATCCTCTTTTAGAGAGTGCGGCAGTATTCTTTCATGATTGTCCACCTTTTTTCCACAAGTTTTCCACCGGTTGATTTGACTTTCTGGGCTGTGAAGTCTCTTTTATTGAAATTATCAGATGCGGCACGTGTTGGCGCTCGGCTTCCAGAGTTTTATTAAGAAATCGTTAGAATGTGGAAAACTCATTGTCTTATTCCCTGTCCGGTCGCGCGCTTCTGCAATCCTATGAACCTGCTCGCTTTTAAGTTATTTGCTAGCAATGGGTTACGTTGAAGGGATCCAATACGGCATTAATGTAACAGCGCCATAGGAACTTTAACCGCTTGTGGAAAACTTGGGGAAAACCTCTATTTTTGGTGGAAAACTTGTGAAGAGTTGGCGTTAGTGTCTGGCTGACTCGCGCAAGGCTTTGATGGTGTCCAAACGCGGCACGGAGTAGGTTCCCATGACCATTTGGTCAAAAATACTAACACTCGTACAGCTGGCTCGGGCATGCTCCAGGTCGATCTTTCCTTCCTTGTAGAGCTTGAAAATGTATTCCTCAAAGATCATGGAGTGGGAGACAGTCTGTTGCATACCGATTCGGATGGCGTCTGTGTCGCCTTCCAAAATACCATCATTAATAGCTTTAATGTCATTGAAAAGAAACTCCATGGCTGGAACGCGTCCTCCGCCAATTCTCGGTATTAATCGCTGGCAGATAACACAGCGCATGGCGTCGCGGAGTTGCAGTTTTACCAAGTCGCGTTCGACGGGGTCGAAGAAGCTGACGATACGGTTGACAGTTTCGGGTGCGGTGTTGGAGTGCAGCGTGCTGATGACCAGATGTCCGGTAGCAGCGGCGTTAATGGCTGAACGGATGGTGTCTGGGTCGCGCATTTCGCCGATGACGATGACATCGGGGTCGTGACGTAAGGCTCCGGTCACAGCCTCGCTGAACGTGCGCACGTCTTTTCCGGTGTTTCGTTGAGAGATGATGCTCTTTTTGTTTCGGTGAACATATTCCACGGGGTTTTCGATGGTTAGGATATGCAAGGTCTTGTTGGAGTTTATCCAGTCTACCAACGCGGCTACAGTGGTTGACTTGCCGCTTCCTGTCATGCCGGTAACTAGAACCAGTCCGTGGTGCAGCGATGCCAACTGCTTCATAATATCAGGGGGGATGTTGAGTTCTTCGAATGAGGGTATTCTTTCCGGCAAGAAACGGAACGTGCAATGAGGCGCGCCGCCTTTGATGAAAGCGGATACCCGTGAATAGCCGAGTCCCACCTGATGGAAATTGAAACTGACTTGTTTCAGGGTTTCAAACTCTTTCCATTCGTCATCCGACGCGATTTCGCGGATTAGATTGAGGATTTGGTTGCTGGAGAGGATGCCCAGTAGGTCGGAGCTGCGCGTCTCATTGTCGACACGGAACACGGGAGTCATGCCAGGGGATAGGTGCACGTCGCTTGCGCGGTATTGGATCATAGCTTGAAACAGCATCTCGACGCTGATGGGGTCCAGCCGGAATCCTTCTCCACGAATCCGCCACGTTTCCGGCAGAGTGAGACACGCCGACAATTTGTCAATGGTATCGAAAAGAACATTGTTTTCGACTTTGAGTCCCGGGCGGGGTGCAGTCAGCACAAGCCGTTCGTTCTCAATGGCACACTCGCAGATTTCTTTGCAAGATTCTGCCGAGGTATGAAGTTCGGAAGCGGCTTTACCCGCAGCACTGATTCGGATGATGTAGTTGGTGAAGGGTCCTGTAAAATCGGGTCGGTCTGCAATGATTTCAATTCCAGGTGCGCGTGCCAGAAGTCGGCGAGGATTCCCCTCTACTTTGGCGACCTGTTCTTCCGCAAGCGTAACGACCTCTCGGACACTTTTGCGATGTCCCATGCCCAGAATATGTTCTGCCATATATCCGTCATCTCCTTTCCCAACTTCCCTGAATGTCCCACAAGAAGAAACGGCGACAAAACTGAAGCAGTCGAAACGCCCGTTTCTGTTTCACTATATCCTAGGTGAGTTGCCGATTCAAAATGATGGGAGAGCCCACAGTGCATTGAGGACATGATCGCCTATAGCGCAATGTGTCGCGGGCGATAAGATAACAACGTGTCGATAATTAAAGGTCACACGGGGATCACGCGAACGCCCCAAGTCCGGTGCCCTTTATGCAGAGGGGTATCTTCGTCTATCTCTTCAAGGCAGTACCATGGATTTCTGAATTCAACCAGTCTACTTATATTTATTGTTTTCTGGACTGTTTGGTTTCTGTGTTGCTATTTCTTGAGTATCCAGGGGAAAACATCAGGCAATGGCGCTACAATAGAGAATTTAACGGTACTGTCTTGAACCGACGAGCGAGTATAATGTGTGTATGGTGTTGAAACTCGAATACAAAGATATCTGTCCTTTTCCAACTCTGCGATTCCACATAGAAAAGAGTGTTTTTTATTTGAACGCGTGCCCGCCGCACTTGCATGAATTCGCGGAAATTGTATTTGTTCAACAAGGGAAGGGCGTGCACTTTTTCGAAGGACTGGAATATCCTATTGAGGCAGGGGACATTTTTGTCGTTCGTGAAAATGAACTCCATGGCTACCACAACATTGACGGGCTTGTTCTGTGCAATATTATTTTCGATCCGAAGATATACTTGCCCAGCGGGACTGAATTGAGAAAGTTGCCGGGTTTTCACGCTTTATTTCATATCGAACCTTTGCTAAGGCAGGAACATAGTTTTGCCTGTCGATTTCATCTTAATAAAGAACAGATGCTGCGTGTATACGACATAATTGCTCAACTCCAGGATGAATACTTACGGAGAGATATAGGTTTTGAGTCTATGCTCCAAAGTTACTTCACGATATTAGTGACTTATCTTACGCGGGAGTTTCCCGTTCATGAATCAGCGCCATTCAGCGAAGTGACCGCTTTGTCGCGCGTAATGGCACACATTGAATCACACTTTTCTGAGGCTATTGCGTTAGACGATTTGGTTCGATTGTCCAATCTCTCAAAAAGTTCGTTGATACGGTTGTTCCGTCGATGTTTGGGAACAACTCCTATAAATTATCTGAATGATCTGCGACTTAGGAAAGCCAGAGATCTCTTACTCGATTCGCGATTAAGTGTTACCGAAGTAGCATTTTCTGTCGGTTTTGCGGATAGTAATTATTTCTCGAGACAGTTTCGGCTAAAATACTTCCTTTCTCCCCGTCAATACCGATATAGACATACTACCCCAAAACGCAAGTGAGGCGTTTGCATTCCCACGCGGGTCCTTTTCAGGCCAAGCAAGCCCAAATACATTAATTGGTGCCGGGCCTCCTAGTGATAATATCTTTCTATTTTTTTTGTCGTTTAAAAGCAAGATCATTCAAATTTCTTAAAAAATACGTGCTATTAAGAGTGACAATTTTATCCAGAAAAATGGTGCTAATCTTAAGGAGTTGCAAGGTCGTTTGTCTTATTATTTTTTTAGAAAGAGTGGTTGTATTTTTAGAGTGAGCCAAAAACAAAAAAAGGAGACATGCCATGAAAAGTAAAACAAAAGCCGGATTTACACTGATTGAGCTGCTAGTTGTTATTGCTATAATTGCAATCCTAGCAGCAATTCTGCTTCCTGCTCTGGCGAGAGCGAGAGAGGCAGCCAGACGAGCTTCTTGTCAAAATAATCTAAAACAATGGGGCTTAATCTTTAAGATGTTTTCATCGGAAAACAATGGGAAATTCCCAGGTCACCAAATCTGGCGCGTTGCTGGCTATAGTCACATTTTAGGTATTCCAGCCGACCAGCTCTATCCTGAGTATTGGACAGACCCAAGTCTGGCGATTTGTCCGTCTGATAGCCGTCAAAATGGTGACGCGAACATGGCCGGTTTTACCTTTCCTGTGGATCTTGCAGATGCCGTGCAGAAAGTTCCCGAAGGTTTGCCGGCGAGTAAAGCTTGCAGGTTAAGTCTTCTGTCACATCCCTATTCGTACATTTATGTGCCGTATGCCATCACGACAGCAACCCAAGTGCAGCTGGTAGCGGTGACACTTTCGGGCGTGATATGGTCGAGCGGTGTGGCAGAATGGTATGCCCAGCCCGACCTTGCTAACGCTGGCTGCCCGTCATCCTGGCCCCACGTTCTCAGGTACAATGGCGTAGACCGGGACTTAACGAGTACCGACATTCAGACTTATATGTGGGGAGGCTTAGATGGTTATAAGGATGAAGGAGATAAGCCATGGCCACGAAGCGTATATCGTCTGAAGGAAGGCATAGAAAGATTCTTAATTACTGATATCAACAACCCCGCAGGAGCTGCGAAAGCGCAAAGCGATGTCTTGGTGATGTTTGACGTTTGGGGTGGGTCACGTTACTGGGGCGGCCCTAGCTTTAACGAAGTCTTATCTTTTAATCACAGTCCGGGGGGAGCCAATTTACTGTTTATGGACGGTCATGTAGCTTTTCAACGATATGGTGAACGTTGGTTGCCCAAAGGTGACCCGGCTGTACTGATGGCAGGACAGACAGCTTTTAATATGGGTACTTGGGGCGGACAAGGCTGAGATAAGTAGAGCGTAGCGCGGAGACCTGTCTTGTCATCCGTGTTACGCTCTTAATTTTAGTCGGGCTGTGCATAAACTTTAAGAGATGAAAAGGTGGGTAACGCTTATTTTCTTAATGAAGATACGTACTGTGACAAGGTGAAAGGGTGTTGGTTGGGAAAGAACGCCGGCGGTACGTTAGGTGCTCCATTCGAGAAAATCTGGGGGTCTCGAATCCCGTTTGAGGTAACTTACTACACGCAAGATCTTACGAAAGGGGCGCCACCAAACGACGACTTAGAAATTCAACTGGTATGGCTTCATGCTTTAGAAGAGCGCGGGATCAGACTTTGCAGCAGAGACTTGGCAGAGTATTGGCTAAATCATATTTACTATAATCCGGACGAGTATGGATTCCACAAAATGAATCTTAGACTCGGACTAATCCCTCCGATATCGGGTTGGTATAACAACCCGTTCAAACATAATATGGGTTCTCCTATTCGTTCGGAGATATGGGCGTGCATTTCCCCAGGGATGCCCGATGTTGCAGCAGAATATGCTTGGGAAGATGCCGTATGTGACCACGCAGGTGGAGAATCCGTATATGGAGAGATCTTTAATGCAGCGGTGCAGTCAGCAGCATTTTTTCTTACTGATCGCCAAGAACTGTTGGAAATAGGACTTTCTTTTCTTCCAAAAGACTGCAAGATTGCCCTCGCAGTGCGGACAGCTATGGATGCCTACCGTTCTGGCTTTTCCTGGTTGGAGGCCCGGGAGCAGGTCATGAACAAAGTTTTTAATTTGAACGCACAATACGCCCCCATAAACTTAGGTTTTCAGACAATCGCTTTTCTTTACGGGAAAGACTTTGGAGATGCACTGTGCAAGGCCGTAAATTGTGGTTGGGATACTGATTGTACGGCGGCAACTGTGGGAGCGACACTAGGCATCATAAATGGCGCCAGCAACTTACCCGAAAAATGGATTGGACCTTTGGGTAAAGAGCTAACAGTTACTCCGCCCCCGGGCATAGATTTTCTAGAAGTACCAAAAGACGTTGACGAATTGACTGCGCGTGTCACAGCGATTGGACGACAAGTTTTGGCTTCGCATCCGTCAAGAGTGAAGTTGACACAGGAGGGGGTTCGCTCGATGTTGCAACCATTCCTTTTTGACCGCATGAGGATAACGCAGCTTCACGAGCGTCCCCAGGATGTCGCTGTATACAGACTTTGTCCGCTGGATTTAACTATTAGATATCTAGAACCAGATAATCCCTGCATCTCTGAATACTCACCGTTTAGAGCTAAAATATTTCTGCGAAACCGTGGTGGTGCACCTCTAAGCGGAACAGTACAAATCCGTTTGCCGGAGGGCTTTACACTAGAAGGGAAGAGTAAACGCATTTTTGAGCTGGCAGGTTTGGAAGAAAAAGATGTCGGCACAGTTGTTGTTACAGCGGCGAAACCTGGTCACATTTTAACACGGAACGTCGGATGGGTAGAGATATGCCTTGAAGGGCGTCCCGCCATTGAAGCCGTCCCTTTGGTGATGATTGGCGCCCGGAAATGGCTTGTGTCTGAATTGATACCAAATGCTGTACTTGAGACGGCAAATTTTACTTTTAATACAGTGGACGGACTGCCAAAACCGGAGAACTGGCGAACGGTTACGTGGCCTGGGAACGAGCTAGTCGTAGAGCCTTTGTTTGAGGGAAAACCCGGTGTCCTAGGTCTCCTACACTATTTCAAAAACCCAATTTCACGAACAGTTCACATATCCGTTCCAAATAACAGTCGCATGGAACTCTTTGTTAACGGTAGTTTTATAAAAAAGACCAGTCATTCTGTTCCATGTCATCCTTCTTTTTGGGGGGATTGTGATCCGGAATTGCAGTGGGCAGACATTCACATAAATACGGCTGACGTCAACATGCCAGAGGGATGGAATTGTGTGTTCATTAAGTTGGAACGTCGCGATGAATCAGTACGGGCGTTTCTAAACCTTAGTCATGATCCGCGCTTGCTACACGGCTGTGATGACGTGGAACAAACAAGGTTCCCTTGGGAAACAGAGGATTGATTTTGCCCAAGGAATAGCGTTGTTAATTGTCTAATGAGGGAATAATGACAGAATCGGCATTTAAGTATCGGATGGGAATATTAGGGTGTCCTTCTTATCCACATGTGGCGTGGAACCGGCAGCATTTACAAAAGTTAAAATACATGGGGTTTAATACGCTCCAATTGAATCTTGCTTGGGCTACTCGTCCTGCAGATGAGCCCTTGAACCTAGAAGACGTCGTTAGAATGCCCACCGATGAAGAAGTCAGGCTCAGAGGGAAAACCCTGCCGTTGAGTGATCCGTCTCCAAAACGTTTGGAGCAGCGAAGAAGGGACTTGAAGAACCGTATAGCGCTATGTCGAGAAATGGGGTTCCGCACGGTGTTTCATTTTGGGGCTCCTTTTGTTGGGGACATTAATATCAGCGATGCACCACCAAACTGTATCTTGGATGGTAAGACGGAAGAGCGTTGCTTAGTTTTGCTTAGACAGTTAGCCCAGGAATTTCCCGGAATTGATGACATCTTAGTCTACACGTACGATCAGCATGCCTGGTTGTGCAATGAATTTGGTCCATGCCCAAACTGCAGAGGAATTCCACTACATGATCGAGTCGTGCCTTTTCTAGAGTCACTGAGTAAACAATGGCGTTCATTAAGCCCTAATGGGCTTCTGTGGTGGGAACCGTGGGAATTATCGGCGGGCCAATTCTTTGGTTGTCTAGAGGTTATTGATCCGAAGGGTTTTGGTCTTGTTCTACATAGTAACATAGCAGAGGTGATGGCTACGCATGTCGTAGATCGATGGTTAAGAAACGCTTGTGCCATCGCAGAAGAACGGGGAATCCCCGTTGTAATTGAACATTGGCTCGGCGCAGCTACAGAAGAACTCGAGCCCTGCACTCATCTGGCTTTCCCATTATTGACTTTACGTGCTTTGCGCTCAATCTTTTCTCTGAGCGGTATTGCAGGGATAAAAGAATACTATGGCCTTCTTCCCGACCGTTACGACTCTTCTTTAGAAGCGACAAGTCTTTTTTTTGGTAATCCTCAAATCACCGATCAGGAAGCTTTAGGAATATTATGTCGACGTTTTGGGGAAGCGGGTGATTTGGTTGCTGAATTCTGGAAACTCGGGGCGGCAGGCATGGAACTGTTTCCATGGGAAGGGACGTGGCGCTTTAGACGGTTGGCAACCCATGGTGTTGCGCATACCCTCGAACCGGCCGAAATACTTGGTGTGCCTTGGCATACTCCCAGTTGGTCAAGCACAAGACGGTCGATTTTTATGAAGGTTGAGGATGGGGCCAGCGACCCTTGGATGCTGGAAGACATACAACTTCGATGTCAGATGGCCGCCAATAAATGGGAGAAAGCTCTCCAAGTAGGTGAAGTGGCCGCAGGGCTTTTGCCGCAAAGCTGCAAGGCAGAGTTCGAGAGTGGTTTGAAAGAACTCCGAATGATACAAAAAGTGGCGTTACGTTATGCATTGCATTTACGTGAAACCAACGTGGCTTATGTGATGCGGGCATACATGGAAGATGAAGGCAGAATTCCTGAAAAATGCATTTTGGAAATGCAAAAGTTGTTGCAACGAGATCTTAAAAATCAAGAAGGCAACAAAGAAATTGAGGAAGCCTTGTTGATACTACGAGAAAATCCTAGGGGTTTTCTAGAGCGCTATTTTAGAACTTCCACAAATGTTCCGGAGAAACTGCAGGTCATAAACTGAATAACGGGGAAATTTGATCTCTTGGGCTCTCTCTAAATCTTTTGGGCGTAACATAAGCATACAAACAGGAGTCTGATCTTTATGATGTTTCTAATTCTTCTTTCCCTTTTCGTTACCGGGCACGGGTGGACTGAAGACGCTAGTGCAAAAAACGATGAGGATTTCTTGCACAGGTGTAGTTTTTCAAAAGACGGACTCAACAGACTGCACAATTTGGACTATCAGTACGAATCAATAGGTCTAGGCGGAACCACGATGCGCCCCGGCCCTCATGGATTTACGTTCCCATCGGCACCAGATCTCCGGACTGACGGCTGGATTGATAATCGTCCTTTTCTTATTTACCAGTATTGGTGGGACGAAGACGGACATCGAGTTGTACCTTTTGATTTGGTCGGAGGCTACGGCGAGTCAGTTGACGCAGGAGAAATCAAAGAATTTAGCCATTATTTGGATATTTCGTCCGGTTTACTCACGGTCGATCTTCATCTTTCTTTTGGGAGCAGTACCTTTTCGAGTCAAAGAGAGATCTTTGTTACTCCTGAAGGTGTCCTTGTGATACGGGTTACAGATGGAGAAGATTGCAATCTGCCGTTCATTCTTCAAGTTAAGCCACGTCCTATTTGGCCGCGAAGTTCTTGCTCTCCATATGAAAGAATTGATGCAGCTGCGCCGCCGGAATTAGTAAAAAATGGACTTATTTTTGTTGCCGATCGTCCTAATGCATGTCGTGCAACAATGGCTGTAGTTACAGAAAACGAGAACGTTATTGCGGACAAAATGTCATGTTCCATAAAAAACAACAAAGGCAATAAGACACAGACTTTCTTTCTTGCACCGGGTTCGTCTTATGAAAGTAATGACCCGGTGGGAAAAAGTTGGGATAAAGTAACTTCAGCCGCTAACAAAGGTTTTGAGAGATTGAGGGATGAAACCAGGCAATGGTGGACAACATTTTGGAGCAAATCCCACATCGTCGTGCCGGATGAAAAAGTCATGTGCTGGTATTTGCGCTCTATGTACTATCTTGGAGTGTATTTCGGAAATACGGATATTCCCCCAGGATGCTTTGGTACAAACCCAGCAGGATTTTACGGCGCAGTCTGCCCCGAGTTTGACCTGCCTTTGAACGTGTTTGCGCTACTGTACTCCAATCATCTTGAGGAAGCTGGCCGCGTAGCAAATTGGTTGTCGGATATATTGGAGCGAGCAAGGGACAATGCCCGGCACTCCGAGATGCACAACATTTCCGTGACCCGTTCCACCGGCGCTTTTTACGGTCCTTTAATTGCCTGGGACGGTCGGTTACTGATACCGCCAACGCCCCAAGAGGCAATTCATCTGTATGAGAAATATCCAAGTGCAAATGTTGCAGCAATGGCTCTTGCTTATGCAGATTTTTCTAACGATCGAGAGTATGCGTCTAAAGCAACTCTTATACTGCGCGAGATAGCTGACCTCATGGTTGAAGATCTAGTTTGGTCTGCGGAAGAGAACGCATATAAAGATAAGTATATGCACAGCCCGCTGAACCTGGCGTCTATCCATTTTGTTCTCAGAGAGTGTAACTCGCGTAAGGTGAACATAAATGGAGATTTAGATCGTTTTCTTGAACACCTGCACTATGACTGGGGGACGTTCTATGGGCGGCAAACCATTTTTCCCGGCAATCACCGTCAAAACACAGGTGACGCTCCTTGGCTGCAGCCCTTGTGGTGGTTCAGGTTGTTCTCCTGTCACGATCCCAAAATAATAGCCTCATATGACCTTATTAGACACTCACCAACAGGAAAATACGTTTTTAATAATGGTTGGATGGCAGTACATGCGGCCAAGCTTTATAAAGAAGAAGATGCTTTCAAATGGGTACAAAATCTCGCGAACCCTTCTCCAGGATTTCCTAACCCTGCTTTTGATGACACTAATTTCTGCGAGATCATCTATGATTGGGAAGACAGTGCAAAAACACCCGAAATTGCCGCTCATGCTTCACTTGTTTGTGGACTAGTTCAAATGATGCTCGATCCCGACGACACAGAAGGGGTCGCCCTTTTCCCTGCGCTACCCTCGCAGTGGCGAACCGAGGGCGTAAGTTTTAAAGGTTTATTGGCGCGGGGAGGTGTTGTGGTTGCGGGAAATTACCGCGATGAAGGTATCAAAGTGTCCTTGAGTAACCTGGGAGACTCACTTGTAAAACGCCAACTGAGAATTCGCTGTTATGGTAAAAACTTAACCCCAGACAAGCCTGTGAGTTCGATAAGTCAAAATGGCGACTGGATCGTTCTACCAATGGATTTGGCCCCGGGAGACACATTTGAGGTATTTCTAATAGCTAACGGTAAAATAAACTGACAGCCCCGAAAACCACGATAGTGTTCCGGGGACCGTATGTCATTTAGTTCTTTAAGGGTTTTCACGCGGGGCTTTTGGCTCGACGTTTCTAACGCTGCACAACTTTTTTACGGGTGAACAAAGAAAAAGACAAGAAATAGGGAAAAGTACGCAGTTAGTATTCAACCAAAATATCATACATGGGTTTGCATATCTGACGAGGGATTTCGTTTGGCAAGAATTGCGGCAGGTACGTGCTGTTATTCTGGGGAACATCCTATGACAACGGGGGTAGTTCTCATGAAAACCCTTGGATTCGCTGTGTTTGGTCTTATGTCCTCATCATCCGGCTACTTTGTGTTATCGCTTTGCCTTATGTTTTTTTTCTTGCGGATGCGGTATTGCTCAGTCGTTCGGGGAGTTGCGGGCGCCGTGTCAACGGGGAAATATCGCGGGGACTGAAAATTGATGATAGGTCTTTTTTATGCGGAAGCAAATCGGGGGTTATTTCTTTGGGTATACCTTCACCGAGTCGCCCACTCGTAGGATGTGATCTTTTTCCCAATTGTTCCATTGAAACAGGTCTTTGACGGAGACGTTATATTGTCGAGCAATGGTAGTGGGATTCTGTCCGGATTTCACTTTGTGGATGACAGGGTCTCCACTGGGACCGGGTGTTGCTGCTTGTGGGGTTGATTCGGCGGTAGTTGGTTCGTCGGCTGGCTTTTGGTTTTCGGCTTTGATATAAACGACGTATTCTTCGCCCACTTTGAGAATGCGGGTCGGTTCCCAGCCGTTCCACTTCAGAAGGTCGACTGTACGTACGCCGTGTTTTTTGGATATCCGAGCGGGGTTTTCACCCGGCTCGACTCGGTGGATCTTTTTTTCCCCTTCTCCGGCGACAGGGGCAGTTTGATTCGAGGTTGTCGGCGTTTCGGGGTTAGCCACAGAGACTGCGGCGGTCTGTTCGGGTGGAGTTGCCTGTGCCAGTGGCTTCACTCGGCACTTTTGTCCGACTTGCAAGACAGATTTTTCAGTGAGGTTGTTCCATTTCAGAAAGTCGGCTAAAGGTATGCCGTGTTTTTGGGCGATTTTGGCAGCGGTGTCCCCTGATACTACTGTATAGGTATCCTCGGCGGACTTTGTTTCGGTGGAGCCTGACTGCTGCGCGCCTTCTTGCGATGGCGTTTGTGGCTGGGTTTTGTTCGTGGGGGCTGTCGCTTTGGAAGACGTGTTCGCACTAGTGTCGGCTTTTGCGTAGACCGTGAGTTTATCGTTTGTCCGTATTAAGGATTTCCGCGTCAAATTATTCCATTTAAGTAGGTCGTCCAATGAGACGTTGTAAGCGGATGCAATCGTGGATAGTGTTTCTCCCGATTTGACGACGTGAATTTTTCTCTCACCTTGGGGCTCTGTTCTCGTGCTTGTTGCCGGCGGGGAAACATAAAGCAAGTCATTGATACGGATGTGGGATTTGTCGCTCAGGTTATTCCACGTCTGGATGTCCCGGATGCTGACTTTAAATTTCTGCGCAATTTCCGCCACCGTATCCCCTTTTTTGACGCGGTATGTTTGTCGCTCAGCTGGGGTTGTTTGGTTTGAAGATGGTTCTCCCGTTTGCGTGGATGTCTGGGATGAAGGGGGATTTTGTGCAGACGACTTGTCAGCAGCCGCTTTTGTGGTTTGTCCTCTGGACCCGGCGGTTTTTGGAATTGTGAGGCGCTTGCCAACCAAGAGTCCCTTTGAAGAAGTGATCTTGTTTGCAGCCATGAGGTCGGCAACGGTTACACCGAATTTTGAGGCGATTTTTGAGAGGGTGTCTCCGCGTCTTACCACATAGGTGGATGTTGGTCGCCGCGAAGAAGATTCTTTCTCAGAGGCGTTTTCCGTGCCGCCCAGCAACGCCCATAGGGAAGTGGTGTGTTTTGGTACCGTTTCCAATGCTGCTAGGAACATGGTGTGGGCGTGGGTAGGAACGGCCACGGGGTATTCACCCGTGGGCGGGGTATACCCACGAATCAGGTCGGGGTTAAGTTCTTTCAGAGAGCCTTCCGCCAAACCGCAAGATTTTTCCAGTTCGGCGAGGGAATAACTTCCCTGCACGGGCACGCGGATGTAGTCCTGCGGAGGGATCGGGTTAAGGGTAAATCCATAACTTTCTGGGCTGCTCGCCACGATGATACTTGCCACCAGTTTTGGGTAGAACTTCTGAGTTTCTTCCTGCATAAGCCGCGCGCCGGGGCTTTCCAGAAGTTTCCATATATCGCGTTCCCCGCCGGCAGCCGCAACCGCGCGTTCCATGCCGCCCTCACCCATATTGTAGGCAGCAATTGCTACAGGCCATTCCCCAAACTCGGCGTATAGGTCTTTAAGGTAGGCGATAGCGGCGTCTGTGGAACGTTCCCAATTGTATCGTTCGTCAACGTAGTTATCTATCCGCAACCCGTAACGTCTACCTGTATCTTTCATGAATTGCCACATACCAGCCGCGCCGGCCCGCGAGTATGCTCTTGGATTGAACCAACTCTCCACAATCGCTAACCAAAAGAGGTCTTGAGGGAGCCCGGCTTCTGCCAGTTTGGCACGTATATACGGGGCATATTGAAAACTACGGTTCAAACCGGTTTGGAACCCACGCGGATAGACTTCGCGGATTTCGTTGATTTCCTGAATTACCCGAGGTGGAAGAGGGAAAGGAATGGGCAGGTCGCCCATAACCATGGGCATGGCTTTCCCTCCGTCAGGCCATTGATAGGGGGTACGGCGTTCAAAAAATATAGTCTGCTGTGCGGTAGAGTCCAGAATCCTCGAGAACTCCCGACGGAGGTTGTAGAAAATGACGGGATCCAGGTTTGCATCGATTAGCAATTGAAGCATTTTGTTATAGTGCCGTAACGCGGCTTCTTTGTCGCCTTTTTCCTGTGCGGCGTTTGCGTCTTTGAACTCTTTTTCGGCGGCGCGCAAGAGCTCGGTGGTCGAACTAGGCTTTACTGGTTCTAATTCACCGACGCCGACTTCGGGTAGGGGCAGGGGCTCAAATTGGGGACCTTTTCGCGTTACGCATCCCGTCAAGACCATGCCAGCCGTGGCAAAAAAAAGCCAAATCAGAACAAACTTTTTCTTTACTATCACCGAGAGAGGATCCCCATAAAAGCGCACAGAGACGCTTGCATCCCCAGAGCAAACGGCTCGTGCCATGCCATTTCTTTTGCTTGATTCCACACGTGGGGTAGTTTACATAACAACGCATGGCAAGTCAAACCTGTTTGTATACAACCGATAGTGGTTGTTTGACGGTAGGCGGGGTGATCAAACTAGAGATTGTGGAGTCCTCGGATGCGGATGGGGATCGGTTCAGGTCAGTGAATTTCCAAAAGACAGTTTGTTATTTTGGCCTATGGTGTTTCGTGGGAAGCATTTTCGTGGGGGGAACAGCCCGCCTCTACACAGCAAGGGCGTACCAAGTGCGACATCAGGGCAAGCCGGTCCTAGCACGCCACATGGGGACGCGGTCCGAAGACAGGGCTTCCTCCAACCACCCGAGAGGATTGCCGCGTCGTGCCATCGGGACTCCCCGCAATGACAGTAGTATGCAGCTCAATGCGGCGCAGTGCACCGATGAAGGAATTCGCAGGTATCCTAAGAGAATTGTTAATAACTGAGACAGACCTGTGGCAGCAGCGTCTCCGTGCGCTTTCCTTATGACTTTAACGGAAAGTGTTCACAGAAAGTGCTCCCAAAAGCAAGTAGAAAGTGCCAAAGTACGGGACTTATACAGACCTGGGGTTATACGCCCAGTTGTCATTGCGAGGAGTGCGTCTCCGAGCGACGAAGCAATCGCCTCAACCGCGCAGCGCTAGAGGGCGTCGGGCAGAAACAGGGACTTCGTCGAAATCCTAAGGGGATTGCCACGTCGCCTCTTGGGACTCCTCACAATGACAAGGAAGTGATGATCCCATTTGGTAGCCTTGCAACACAACTAAGCGTTAGGTGGGATGCTTATTGGAATGGGTCGGCGGGACTTTGATAAAATTAAATTCGTTGGTTGAAAGCATGTATAGCATACGGAGAGATGGCCGAGTGGTTGAAGGCGGCGGCCTCGAAAGCCGTTGTGCCGGGTTCCCGGTACCGTGGGTTCGAATCCCACTCTCTCCGCCACGAGACTCGTGGCGGTGTGTATTTGAAAAAATCCAAACCGATTTTATTAACGGGCTCGGCGGGCGGAATTCCCCCCGAACCCCCCTTCCGCCCGCCTCGCCAAAAAGCGGAAGCGGAAAAGCAAACTGCCAAAGAACCGGAAAAAATGTCGGCTCGAACTTTATTTTGGCCAGAAGCGGGCTTTTCATTATTTTATTTATTTTATTTTCCTTGCTTGATTTTAATTTATTTGTTATCATTATATTGAAAGTAGAGATTGTTAAATACTACAATAACATACTATCAAATTATTGAAAATATGGCAAGAGAAAATAACATTGGAAAAAATATAAAGAAATACCGAACAAAACAAGGTTTATCGCAGGAAGATTTTGCCAATAAATCCGGCGTTAAATATACCACTCTGACGAAAATTGAAAGCGGGGTCATTAAAAAACCTTCAGTTTTAGTAATGGCAAAAATCGCCAAAGCGTTGGGTGTTAATATTGAGGAGTTAATAAAGTAAATTTATGCTTACACTTTGGAACAAAGATCAAGAAAAAGACTTTTTCATCAAATCTCTTGAGTTTGCAACTCCAGAACAACTTTTTTATATCACCAAAAATAAAAAGTATTTAGCATATTGGCCTAAGAATTATGATGGAGCAAAAACAACATTACAAAGCAGGAATTCTTTAATCGGTTCTTACACGGAAAAATGGGCTACCAATTTATTTGGTGAAATAGCAAAGATAGTTGGTGGATATGCTGTACAAGGAGTAACCGCCGAAGAAATAGGATTATCAAATCAATCGCCGGCCGATGTTGCTATTTGTAAAACAAAAAATCTCATACAAAAACCAGAAAATATTTTAATGATTATTGAAGTTAAAATGTCTGTGGTTTGGAATTGGGAATTTAATCCAGCAACTAAAAGTTTAGTTTGCATTGGTGACTATAAAACCCATCAGGGCAACCCCGGACTTTTGAGGTCGGACACAATGTTAAAAGCCATTGGCAAAAGCATCAATATCCGTGTTTCAAGCTTTGCTGCTTCAAAAATTCCAATCATTATTGTCGGCAATACTCCCATTACCAAAAGCTATTATGAAAAAGTAGATCACTTAAAAAGAAATGGCATTATACAGGGCTTCTGGTCAATAAATCCGAAGCCGTTAGACAATAACGGAGAAAATATAAAATCAACGCCATTCAAAGGATTTTATAGATTTGACGAATACGAAGAATTAAAACAAAACGCTGTAAATCTTTTAAAAGAAGAAAGAGAATTTTTCTCTAGCATGCAAACACGAAGAAAATTAGGAGAAATTATTGAGGTAGCCAATAAAGAAACTACTTACGAAGCAAAAGCACAGAAATTTTTGGAACTATTGCGTCAATCAAAAGAGTAAAACAATTATGAAAGCACAAAGTTTTTACAACAAAAGAAAGAACGGAACACAAACCAGTGCTTTTGGTACACCGGGCAGGATTAATCATGACTCGTCAAAGTTTTACAATAGCAAACTTTATGAAGGATTAAATAACGGAAAAGATGTTGAGTATGTAGAAAATCAGATTGCCCCCCAAAATATAAATAAAGTTTTTTGTAAAAGTAGTGAAGCTATGTCAGAACTTCCAGATAATAGCGTCCATTTGATGGTTACTTCGCCACCCTACAATGTTGGTAAAGAATATGACGAGAATTTATCTCTTAAAGAATATCGAGAGTTATTAAAGCGAGTATTCAAAGAGACATACAGGGTTTTAGTCCCGGGTGGTAGAGCTTGTATAAATGTTGCGAATTTGGGTAGAAAGCCCTATGTACCGCTTCATAGTTATATTATTGAAGATATGCAGTCCATAGGTTTTTTGATGAGGGGCGAAATTCTTTGGGATAAAGGAAGCAGTGCCAGCCCTTCAACCGCTTGGGGAACATACTTAAAAGCCAATAATCCGGTGTTGCGGGATATTCATGAATATATTCTTGTTTTTTGTAAAGATACGTTTACTAGATTAAATCCGCACAAGAGAAAAAGCACGATTTCAAAAGATGAATTTTTAGAATTTACAAAAAGCGTTTGGAAATTCGCTGCCGAGCGAGCTTCAAAAATAGGACATCCAGCACCTTTCCCTGTTGAATTACCATATCGTTTAATTCAACTTTACACATTTGAGGACGAAATTGTTTTAGATCCTTTTGTTGGAAGTGGGACAACTTGTATCGCGGCGTTAAAAACAAAAAGAAAATATATTGCTTATGATATTGATAAAAAATATTGTGATTTAACAGAACGAAGAATCAAGCAATTTCTACAGGAACAAACAACTTTGTTTAGTAAATAAAGGTAGTTATGTCAAGTCATCTTCAAGAAATTAAAAAATCAGTATCATTTATTTTTATTCCCGATAACACTGATAGACTTAAACCAAACGGAACTGGGTTTTTTGTTGGCGTAAAACACGAATATGATGAAAAGTTTAGTGTTTATTTTGTAACCGCAAAGCATGTTTTACAAGATAAAAATGGCAAATATCTTCCAGAAGTAGTATTGAGACTTAATAAGAAAGAAGGCGATTCACAACTAATAAAAATCGCTTTGAAAGACGTTAAAATTTTTGAACACCCAAACAAAGATGTTGATATTGCTTTATTTAACTGCTTGCCCGATCAAAATCTCTATGATTTTAAGTTTATCCCTGATAATTTGATAGCAAATAAAGAAATAATCGCGAAGAATGAAATATCGGAAGGCGATGAAGTATTTTTTGCAGGTTTGTTTACCTCTCATGTTGGGCAGAAAAGGAATCAGCCAATAATTAGATTTGGTAGGGTCGCTCTTATATCAGATGAGAAAATAGAATGGAAAGAAAAAGACAAACCGCCAAAATTTATGGATTTACTTTTGCTTGAATGTCAATCTTTTGGGGGCAACAGTGGTTCTCCTGTATTTTTTCAATTAAATCCGTTGCGAAAGCCCGGCCAAATCATCTTAGGAGGTCCGGTTATATTTTTAGCTGGGATAATGACAGGAAGTTTTTTACAGGGAAGTCAAATACAAATAACTGATATGGTATCAAATCTTATAGCCCTGCAGAATGTAGGAATAGCGGCAGTCACTCCGGCAGACAAACTTCATGAGATACTGTTTTCGGAAGAAATGGTAAAATTAAGGAGAGGTATACAAAATAATGTGCCGCTAAGCGAGGCACAGCCTCCCAATCCCGCAGGGCGGGATTAGAAAAACTTGAAATCGTCCTTTCTGCTTCCGCTTTTTGGCGAGGCGAGGGGGAGGGGGGTTCGGTCTTTGCCCTTCCGCCCGCCGAGCCCGTTAATGAAATCGGTTCGGATTTTTTTAAATACACACCGCCACGAGACTCGTGTGTTGGCGCAAGTCCAAACGCTGGTGTCAAGGATTTTGTCGCATCTCGAAAAGAATCAGCCCGTCGTTACTTGACGGGCTGATTTCATTTGTGGGGGATAGACTGATTTTAAGCGATTAACGTCTTGATTTTTGCCAGGATGTCGTTGGGGGCAAGTCCTTGGTGAGGCACTTGTTCGGTGGTGCCGCCGTGGCCGGGTCGAACGACGCCCATAGAAGCGTATTTTGGGGTATAGCCCCGTTCCAGAAGCCAGCTGCCAAAGCGGCTTCCTAGACCGGTGTTTTGGTTTTGTCCTTCTACGACGAGGACAAATGGGGACTTTCCGATGCGTTGCATCATGTCCTCATCAACGACATTAAGGGTCGGTTTGTTGATCAGTCCCACCTGAACCCCTTGTTGGCGGAGTCGTTCGACGGCGTCAAGCGCCCTGTGTAACATTTCTCCATAGGATACGACATATCCGGCGGTGCCTTCGCGGATGAGCTCATCTTTGCCGCGGACGAAGGTATAACCGTCTCCGAAGTACTTGGCCCCGTCTTCTTTCAGGATGAAGGGTACTTTGGAGCGGGTCGTAAATACGTACCGTACCCCTTCGTCGTCCCATATGGTTTCGACGATCTGTTTGAGTTGGAGAGCGTCTGCGGCGAAGTAGAGACGGGTCTTGTCACCCTCTGGCAGTCCAGAATGGGCGAGAAAGATGTTGACGCCGAAATGGCACGTGTTGTCCGCGATGTCGTCCACGCCGGCATGAGAGAAGTGGCAGATGACGTTGGCATCATTCAGACGCGCCATAGTGGCTTCGGAAATGATCATTTCCAGAAACGCCGAGAACGTGCTGAAGATACCTTGCTTCCCTTTTTCGAAGCCAAAACCTGCCGCAGCGGAGAAGTTGCCCCGTTCCTGTACGCCGCCGTTGATGCAAACTTCCGGATGGGCTTTCCGAATGGCGTTTAGACCGGTAGATCCTTCGAGGTCGGAATCAATCACGATGACACGAGCCTTTCGGTCATTTTCGTTCATTCGGTCGAGAATGCCATTCACGATGGCGCCAAACTCGGTGCGATTGCTGCAGGTCTCTGCCGAACACCCGAGGAAGGAGACTTGGGTTTTGGGCACCGTGATTTGATTCAGGTATTCTACCGCCGCTGTGTGGCCGCGTTTGGTGAGGTATTCAATGGCATGGTCTTTCTTAATGACGTCATGCCCCGCGTGAGAGCCTTCGATACCGGGGACCCCGGGCGCCATCACGCGTTTGTTGACAATGGCGACAGGGCCCGCGGTGGCGATGGCTTTTTGAATACGGCGGTACAATTCGACCCAATCTTCGCCGGAGCCGGAATCTACTACTAAGCCGTGTCCTGCTAGCGTCTTGGCGACGTCATATCCGGGCAGGTACTTGGACGGGTGCCCGGAAATTGTCACGTCGTTATCGTCCACAACGACTTTCACGTTAAGCTTTTGCGCCACAGCGAGGCGCGCTGCTTCGGCATCATCTCCCTCTTGCTGAGAGCCATCGCTGCCAAACAGGAAAACGGTCTTGTCGCGATTTGCGAGGGCAACACCGTTTACAAAGGGCCAGAGATGTCCGAGTCGTCCGGAGCTGAACTTGATGCCGAGGCGGGGGTCACGTTCTGGGTGCCCGAACAAGCCGTGACCGTACTCCCGATAGTGCAGGAGTTTTTCAAAAGGCATTTCTCCGTTGAAAGCAGCCATGGCGTATTGAATGGCAACGCGATGCCCAGCCTCATCGAAGAAAACCGGGTAAATGGCCTTACTGCCGTGCATGAAACCATCGACGATCAGCACCTCCGGGACAATGCTGTAGGCGCCGCCGGTATGCCCAGCAAGGCCTTTGATGCCTGCGATCGCCGTGAAAAAGACGATGGTATCTCGCACGATCTGGACATTTGTTTCTAGCTGACGTTTTTCATCCGCTGTCAGTTCAGGACGATTGGGGTCGAGACACAAAGGTTTGTAGCCGCTTACATCAATTGGAAAATTCATGTTGCATCATCCTCTTGCAGTTGAAACACAAAAACTCACCATGCTTGGGGAACCACCAAAATGTATCGGAAGACCCTAAGTATAACAAAATCGGACATGGGATTCGAAATGAAAGAAAACTTGCTTCTTCTTTGTCCAGAGGTCTTGCATTTTGCCGAAAAAAGGAAGTCTAGGACAATTCATTTCTAACAATGGTCCTTTTCCAGGAATCTAAAGAAACTGAGTTCTAATTTTTCCGATGTCAAAAATTGTTACCATGGTTACTAGTTATTTTGGTTATTTGAAGATTCCTTTAGGCTATAATTGTGTATCAGTGTATTGCTTTTTCAGTGGGAGCGTAAAGATGCTTAGGTTAGACTATGTTGCGTTTGGGCTTCTTGTTTTACTGTTTGCCGAGGTTGCGATGGCGCGGCAGCCGGTGCTGATGCGGGCTCCGGCGGGAGATAAGTACGTGGAACTGGACCCGCAAGGCAGGACGGTCTTACCGAATGGGAGGTTTATCACGCCTCAGGGGCGGATGATTCGCGTTTTGCCGCACCCGTTTGGCTTGACAATGAGTTCGGATGGGAAATGGGTGGTGACGGCATGCAGCCAAGGTCCGATGCTGTCGTTCTTGGATGTATCGAATCCTGACCAGCCGGTTGAGTATCGGGTGCCGGAGAATGCCCAGGAGGGGAAAGGTGTATTGGATGCTTGTTTCATGGGGCTTGCGGTGGATCCGACGAATTCGGTGGTCTATGTGGCGGGTGGAAGCGATTACAGCATTATGGCGTTTGACTTAAGGACGCGGGCGCGAATTTTTCGGATTGATTGTGCTCATGAAACGGGCGGTCTGACGTTTCCACATGGTTATGTTGGCGACATGCGGTTATCGCAGGACGGAAGGATTCTTTATGCCGTGGACCAGTCGAACTTTCGTTTGCTGGTTGTGAGCGTCGGCGACCAGAAAGTTTTGCGGTCAATTCCGGTCGGACGTTACCCATTTGGGATAACGTTGTCGCCGGATGGGAAACGTGCCTATGTGGCGAATGTGGGTATTTATGAGTATGCCTATTTTCGGGATTCCCAAGGCAATGTAGCGAAATTGCCGTTTCCTCCGTTTGGTGTGCCTTCCCAGGAGGCAGAGCAGGGCTTTGTGATGGATGGAATCAAGATTCCCGGATTGGGCGATCCCAATGATATTCGGGGTATGTCTGTTTGGACGGTTGATATTTCTGAAGTCGGTGCGGAAAAGGTAATTGCTAAAACCAAGACGGGACACCTCGTAGGGGAAAAGCTGGAGGATTTTCCCGCGGTTGGTGGGAGTAGTCCGAACAGTCTCGTGGCTACAGAACGATATGTTTACGTCTCGAATGGGAGCAATGACAGTATTTCCATCATAGAGGCGAAATCGGGCAAACGCTGGAAGGATATTGACTTAAAACTCCATCCCAAAGTTGACCATTTAAGGGGTATGATTCCGTTTGGGCTTGCCTTGTCGCCTGATAGTGAGTTTCTGTATGTGGCGGAAGCGGGGATCAATGCAGTGGGTGTTATCAGACTCCGGGACCATAAGGTGATGGGGCACATTCCCGTGGCGTGGTTTCCCAGTAAGTTAGCCGTGTCCCCGGATGGCACGAAATTGTATGTGGCAAATGCAAAAGGGATCGGCTCGGGTCCCAATGCGGGACCGGGACATCACCCCGGCGATCCGACGTCAATTGGCGCTCTGATGAGGGGTTATGTTCTGCTTGTGGACTTGCAGGACGCGCACAAACATTTGAAAGAGCTCACGCAGCGCGTTATCGAAAACAATGTAGTGCTCTATGCGCTGAAAGACGATCCACGTTCGGAGGACAATCCCATTCCTCCTGCGCCCGGCATTCGACGGAGTCCAATCAAACACATCATTTACGTTACGAAGGAAAATCGGACCTACGACGAAGTATTCGGCGCTTTGCCAGGAGGCCGTGGGGATGCCGAGTTATGCCGATTGGGACGGCCGATAGACGTATCCAATCAAGAAAATTCGCGCACGGTCAAAGACGTTGTCTTGATGCCGAATCACATAGCCCTGGCGAAGCGGTTCGCGATAAGTGACAATTTTTACTGTGACTCCGATCATTCGGTTGACGGCCATCGTTGGCTTGTTGGGACATATCCGAATGAGTTCATGGAAGCGCGTATTGGGGAGTCGGCGAAGGGAGAGGGTCCCGGTAACTTTTCGTTTATTGGTTCCTCCGGAGCGATCTATCCGGAGGATTACAATGAGGCGGGGTCGATATGGGAACACTTTGAACGCAACAAAATTCGGTTCTTCAATTTTGGCTTGGGATTTGAATTTAAGCCGCAAGATGAAGAAAAGGAATATTCAGATACGGGGATTCGTTTGACAATCAATTATCCCATGCCCAAACCGCTGTTTGAGAATACGAGCCGCCGATACGCCACATACAATACACAGATTCCAGACCAATTTCGGATGGACATGTTTGAACAGGAATTTCGTGAACGGTGGTTGTCGGGCGCCGAGCCTTTCCCAGATGTGATAACTATCATGCTGCCCAATGACCATGGTGCCCGGGAACGTCCGGCAGATGGATATCCGTTCTGGGGTTCGTACATGAGTGATAACGATTTGGCGTTGGGCAGGTTGGTCGAATTAATTAGTCACAGTCCGTACTGGAAAGATACGGTGATGTTTGTGACAGAAGACGATGCGCAAGGCTATCGGGACACGGTGGATGCCCATCGGTCGGTTTGTATGGTCATAAGCCCTTATGCGAAACGGGGGTATATTTCGCATATTCACAGCAGTATTGCGAGTATTTTGAAGACCATGTTCTTAATTCTGGGTATTCCCTCGTTAAATCAGTATGACGGCTTTGCCACAGACTTGTGGGACATGTTTGAGGGAACACCGGAAAACATAGAGCCTTATACGGCGTTGCCCGTCAATTCAGAAGTGTTTGATCCGGAAAAAGCGTTGGACCCCTTTGACAAAGACTTTAACTGGTCAGCGCTCTACGATTTTGTGCCGCTGGATGACCAAGCCTATCTAGACACAGACATCTATGGGCACAGTGGCGCTCCCGGTCATGGCGCCCGCTGACCACGAATCATTTAGAATTCGCCCGTGCAAGCGACTTGCCGACAACCACCGATTAGGTGTTGGATGTAAGTAGACTTTTTAATGTGTTGACTAGATTAACGGCACTGAGCGCGAGTCCGATAAGACCGTTGCCGGCGAAGACGATTTCCTCAAAATTGACGGCTTTTGCGGGCGCTGTTTTTGTTATTTGTCGAATGTGAGCCATGCTAACTCTCCCCTTTTCTCCCACAGATTTCTCTGCAACTCAATTGTCCTGTAAGCCATTTTAGACGAAATTAAAGATTTTTTCCAGAGTCTGTATAAGTCCAGTACCTTTGGCACGCTTTGTCATGTTGAAGGAGAAATCAAAGAGAGGATTTTCCCATGAAGGTCATTAATCAAAAAGCACCGACGCATGGCACCCTGAAATACGATTGAGCCATTTACGAACCTCCTGCGTATTTGGGATTACTTGTTTTTTCGTATCACGTCGTCCTATTACCGTATTGCCCGACCCCTGTCATTGTGAGGAGTGCAGTTAGGCACGACGTGGCAATCCCCTGGGTGTTAGGGGAATGACCCAAAGCCGGGATAGGGCGCGACTCGCTACGCCTATCTTGCAGAAGTGCGACATCCCGGTGCTCACGCCAAAACCTTACGTAACACCCATCAGCGATTACGTAAAAGAACAAAGGAAACGAGTAAAAGATACGGAACGAATACAGAACTTTGAATCTTTGAAGCCGAAAGAGTACAATTATCCAATCTGTGTTGAAGTAAAAAGCGGAAGAGTTCTGGATGTACCCATCCAGGGGTGTAGGTGTTTTGGAACACGTGAGCGCAATCTGGGGGACCCAGGCATTTCTTTCCGTATGACAGAAAGGGAAATGGATTAAATATGTCCGCTTTCGGGATTCCCATACCCCGGGAGTGCGTGCGGATATTTGGTTCTGGCGTATCGAAACATGACGCTTTGACTGAATTGGCGCAGGCGGTAGTTTCTACGGGTATAGTGGAGGATTTATCCGCACTTACGCAGGCGATCTTTGAGCGGGAGTCGGTGATGAGCACAGGGATTGGTTCTGGAATCGCTGTGCCGCACGTGCGCATACCGGAAGTCAAATCGCCGGTGATAGCCGTGGGAATTTCACGAGACGGGATCGATTTCGATACGTTGGACAAGGCTCCTGTTCACATCGTCATTCTTTTTGCGATGCCAGCCAGTTCGCAAAAGGAATATCTTCGGCTCTTGGCGAAAGTTATGCTGGCACTCAAGACGAACGGTTTCCCAGACCGCCTTCTTTCCTGCACCAGCGAAGAGGAAGTTGCTGCACTTCTTAACTGTGAGGATAGGAAGACTTCCTAACAAGGCTTACGCACAAATATAGGCGCACATTTTGGTACAATTTCCTATTGTGATTGCCCCGGGAGGGTCCTTCAATGAAACTTTCCAGTTTACTTTCACCTGACCACATTGTGGTGAACGTTCAAGCCCACAATTTGGAAGACGCTGTGCGGGAGATCCTTTCGCGTGGCGGTAAGTTTCATGCTGACCTGTCGGCTGACGTTATTGTTCCGTTCGTGATGAGGCGAGAGCAACAAGGCAGCACAGCTTTGGAACGAGGGGTTGCGATTCCGCATGCGCGCATACCCGACCTGGATGATTTTTATCTATTTGTCGGAAAGTCTACGGCTCCTCTTCGGGAAAAGGGCATCGATGAAATTCCTGTAGATGTCGTATTTTTGATTCTTGCCAGTGACAAGAAGAATTCGCTGTTGCTTCAGACGATGGCGGCTATCGGGAACTTTGTCACGCAAGAGGAGATGTTGGACTTGCTACGGAAAGCGGACAAACCCTACGAGATATGGCAGGTCCTGGACCGCAGTGGGGTTTCCGTGAAACGGACGTTGCATGCACGGGACCTAATGCGCACGAGCTACTTGAGTGTCATGCCGGACATGCGGGTGCAGCAATTACTCGACCTGATGTTCGAGACAGGTGCCAGCGAAGCGGTAGTCACGAATGGTTCCGGGAAGATTTTAGGAGTGGTGACTTCCGCGGAGATTTTGGATGCGGCGTTGCCAAAGTATATGGCGAGTTTGCCGGGAGTTGGCTTTTTAGAGGAATTTGAACCATTTGAACAGTTTTTCCGGAAAGAAGCGGACATGAAAGTAGAACAGATCATGAACCGCAAGCCGCTCATCGTGGCTCCGGACGACCCTTTAATTCAGGTGGCATTTCGGATGAATCACCAGAAAGAACAATTTGCGTATGTTGAGGAAGCGGGTCGCTTCGTGGGGATGATTGACCGCAACGATCTGCTTACACGGGTGTTACGAGCATGATATCTCTTCATTTGCTACTATCGGTTTTGATTTTTCTTGTAACTTATGTTGCGATTCTGTCGAACAAGGTTGACAAATCGATTGCAGCGATCATCGGCGGCATGGCGATGATTTTGCTTCACGTGGTGGACGAACATACTGCGTACGCATCCATTGATTTGAGTGTGATTTTTTTGCTTATCGGTATGATGATCATCACGCATTTCTTGGCGAAAAGCGGCTTTTTTGGCTATGTTGCCCTACGCCTTGTTCAAGTGGCTGAGGCGCGTCCTGTGCCCGTGATGGTGGTGCTGTGCATTGTAACAGGAGTTCTCTCGGCGCTGGTAGATAATGTGACCACGGTCCTGCTCATTGCACCGGTGACTTTTCTAATGGCGGAACAGGCGGAGATCGACCCCATTCCGTTTTTGATCTTTGAAGTAATGGCGGCGAATATTGGGGGAACGGCTACGTTGATAGGCGATCCGCCGAATATCTTGATTGGGAGTCAGGCAGGGCTTACCTTTAACGAGTTCATTATCCACGTAACGCCACCAGCGGCGTTGTGTCTTGTGGCATCTGTGGCAGGAGGGGCGTGGATTGTGCGTCGTCAACCACGTCTTCCGGCAGACGCTCGAGCGCATCTGATGGAAATGAAGGCGACGGGGGCGATATCTGACTGGTCTTTGCTGGTGAAGAGTGGAACCATCTTAATCATCGTTTTGACATTGTTTGTTTTTCACGACATGTTGGGGCTGGGACCTGCCCCCATAGCGCTTGGTGGCGCTGCTGTACTCATCCTGTTGACCCGCGAGGACTCGGTGGGTGTTTTTCAAGTGGTGGAGTGGCCCATGTTGTTCTTTTTCATCGGGTTGTTTGTGACAATTTCCGGTTTGGTGTCTTCGGGTGCGATGGACCTTGCGGCGAAAACGGCGATTGCACTGACGGGGAATAGCCTTTTTGTCACGACACTTGTTTTGTTGTGGTTCTCAGCCATTGCCTCAGCTCTTGTGGGAGCGATTCCTGTGGTGGCGGCGCTCATCCCGATAGTCAAAAATATTATCCCCGATATTCAAGCTCACTCGGCGAGTGTAAATCCACAAACGGTATCTTATGCGCTTTGGTGGGCGCTGTCTCTTGGCGCCTGTCTGGGGGGCAATGGAACGATTCTTGGGGCGGCATGCAACATCGTTGCGGTGGAAATTGCGCGCAGCAATCGGCGTACAATTACACCCTTGGGTTTTATGCGAGTAGGGTTGCCGGTGGCACTTGTATCCTTGCTAATTTCTACGGTCTACATAATTCTCCGGTATCTTCGTTGAGTGATTCTTCTGACTTAAAGGAGATGAAAGGTACCTTAATGACCTCGTTTTCCGAATACATCCATGGGCTTTCTGATGTTCTGTGTAAAATTGACCCGAGCATGGTTGACCGACTTCTCGCTGCCTTAATCGATGTTCATCGGCGAGATGCTTGTGTGTTGATATGTGGGAACGGAGGCAGTGCCGCAACTGCCTCTCACATGGTGAATGATTTAGTGAAAGCGCCGGCAGATGCGAGCGGTTGCCGTCCTTTTCGCGCCATTGGTTTGGTTGACTGTGTTCCCTTGTTTACAGCTTATGCAAATGACGTAAGTTATGCCAGTATCTTTTCGAAGCAGGTGGAGGCATTGGGACGTAAAGGGGACTTGCTCATTGTGTTTTCGGGCAGCGGCAATTCTGCGAACGTGGTTGAGGCGGCTAAGACGGCAAGAAAGAATGGGCTGACCGTTGCGTGTCTGACAGGATTCCAGGGTGGGGAGGTTTCCAAATTTGCTGACATCCATCTGAACGTGCCGTGTCAATGCATGGCACAGATAGAAGACGCCCACTTGATCATCGAGCATGCGTTGGTAGAGATTTTGAAACAGCGGCTCTCCTAGACGTCCACGCTTATGAAACCGGTTTTATATTGATGGCGTGCTTAAGCCTCGTAGAGTTCGTCAATCGCGTGTCGACGGATAATCGATGGCAACTCCCATTTTATGTTCCAGATAACTGATTCTCTCTTCCAAATTCTTGAACCGGTGCAGTATTTTCAACAATTCTTGGGGTGGATCACTGGGTTCCAAGCGAAGAAGCAGGGCGGCAACTAAATATAACGATAAAACAGGCAAGACACCCGTCCAGAATAAGAGAATCAAGGTGATCGCTCGTACGCCGAAGACGGAGAACCCGAAATACTCAGCAATGCCACGGCAGACCCCAAACACCACGCCGTGCCGCGAACGATAGATTCTGTGAGGTAGCAAGGTATCCATTTTATTTAGGATTCTTCGTGTTTTTGTTCCAACCGTTCTTCCAGGTTGACCACTCGACGTTCCAGGTTTTGGAGACTTTCATGTAACTCTTGCAGCAACCGATTAGTATCCGGGGAATCATCAATCTTATTTTGAGTCGGTTGCCGATAGATTTTCAAAGCGCCGAAGACGGTTGCACCGATAAGCAAGAGAAAAGGGACTCCTAGAAACAGAATCACCGCAATTCTCGCCACATCCATAGTAGTTTGTGCCTTGATTTCTGTTTTGGTGCTCTAGTCAAATTTGCTTTTTAGATTGTAAGACGCTGCTATTTCAAACTCAAAACTCCAGTTAACTGCAATGCTTTCTGCATGTGTTTGGGTGAAAAAACTATCTATGAAATAGGTTTCAATGTATGGTCTTTGGTGCGGGAATGGGTTCAGCGTTTGCCTTTCAGACGGGGTCGGTCGCTGTTTCATTAGCAACGTTCTTTCATGTCAGCTGTACAAGTAGCAGGGTAGCCCGATTAGAGGGATGTACCGCAAGATTCAGATGAGGAGGGTGTTGTGATGAGACAGAAGTGGTTCCTTTTGTTTGTGGGGATTGTGCTGCCGGTATGGTTTCTGGGCCAGTCGCAGTGTTCGGTAGATTTGCCAAAACCGCCGTTTGACGTAACTGGTTCCTATTCAGGGACTTGGCGGGGTCAATCGGAAGATAACCAGGCGCAGGAAGTGGCGGCTTGTCCCCTTCAGATCACACTGACGCAGGACGTTTCGGCTGGCTATCCCGCTGACCATGGGGTGCAAGGGACTGTGGTAATTGACTACTCTTGTTTTCAATGGCCGGAGTGGTTTCCCCCCGTACCGCCGTCCACGGTTAACGTATCAGGTTTGCTAGGGGATAATGGGCATCTTGTTCTGCTATCTGGAGGTTGTGGAACAGGATTTTGTATTGTCCTGAGTCTGGACGGACCGGCGGTGGATAGTGATTCGGATGGTCATGCGGACAGTTATTCTGGCACGTGGCACTTGGCGTTTTTATTGGCGGGCGTCCAGCCGTTCGGTTTCTCGGGCACGTTTTCAACGAGTCTGGCTGCAAACTGACCTAAAAGTGAATATATTTTGAGGCGGGCGTTGTGCTACTCTTCCGAGTAAAGCGAAAGGCGAAGTTTCGGTTTTTGGGCTAAATCGGAAGGGAATGCAGTCGGCATTATGTCACGCTTGCGCAAGGAAAAGCCGTTTCGAAAACGTTCCTGGGATGAAGAGAGAGATATAGACGCGGCGAGTCGAGAACCTAGACGATTAAGGCAGCGTTCAGTAAACGAGACGTCAAGACTCTTGACTTCTCAAGAATATTTTACAGCGAAAGAAACCAACGGGATTGTGGTGTCTCCCTATGGAGTACTGGCTTTTGTGGAGCACGAGGGGGTGGAACGTCTTTGCCGTGTGGTCGATCGTCTGACGGATGGTAAGACATCAATCCTTTCTCCGGGGGATTATGTTTGGATAGAGCAGGTTTCGGGTCAATGGATGGTACGGGAGGTTGCCCCGCTAAAGAGTGTGTTGCAGTACTATTCAGAAGGGAAGACCCGCATTATTGCAGCGAATGTAGACCGTTTGCTTGTGGTCGCCTCTGCATTAAAACCTCGATTCAAACCGGGGTTTGTTGATCGCTGTCTCATTGCCGCCGAGGCGTGTGGGGTGCCCACGATCATTTGTCTGAACAAGATAGACTTGGTCGAAACGGTGCCGCAGGAAATTCAGGACTACGCCCAACTAGGTTTCACCGTGGTAGTGACGAGTTGTGTGACGGGAGCCGGACTTTCGGAACTACGGCAGGCATTGGAAAACACGACAACGGTGCTGTGTGGGCAGAGTGGTGTTGGAAAATCATCTCTCATAAAGGCGTTAGCGCCGGAATTGGACATTGCCGTGAGTGAGGTGAGTCGTACGCGGGAAAAGGGACGGCACACGACTACAGCCTCTCGGATGTATCGCGTCGGCGAAAATATCCGGCTTATCGATACCCCGGGTGTCAAGACCTTGGGGGTATGGGGGGTTTCTCCGGAAGAGTTGGACTATTATTTTCCGGAATTCCATGAGTATGCGCTTTCGTGTTGTTTTCGAGACTGTACACATATCCATGAACCCTCTTGTGCCATACGGGAGGCGCTTGAGCGGGGTGAAATTGTAAGACGGCGCTACGAGTCTTACCGCAGAATCCGTCAAGACATCGAAGAACATCAGGAACGTAATCTCAAATGAGCCGCGCATCAAGGTAGGCTTTTCGTGATAGCTTTGCCAAGCGCTGTGCATCGGACGGCGTGCCGCGGAAACGATTTAGGGTTGCCGAGCAGGTGAGGATAGCTTGATCAGATAGATAGACAAGTTTCGCTTTTGCAGCTCCGTAATGTTTGCGAAAGCAGTAGTATTTGCTCTTGAACTGATGATAGAGAGGGAAGTCGTTCTTCAGTTTTTCCCCGCTGCTCGCTCCGTGATGATGTTCCACAATGGCGTGGTTTATATATCCCACGCGATGGCCTAAGCGCCGTACGCGCAGAAAGATATCCATTTCTTCTTCGTATAAGAATATTTTCTCGTCGAACCCGCCGATTTTCTCCATTATGGCGCGTTTTATCATGAAGCAGGCGCCGCTTACCATATCTGCGGCAATGCCAGAGCGGTGTTCCTTTTGCGAAAGCCAATTGCAGAGGTAATGGGGATGACCGAGCCGTGCCTCCATTCCCGACAGCTGCCAAAGATTTCTAAGAACGGTCGGGAACCGCCGACACGATGGATGAAAACTCCCGTCTGGAAAAACCAGGCGAGGCCCCACGGCGGCGAACCGAATGTTCTGTGCAAGAAACTCTCGCAATCGTAGGATAGCGAGGGGGTGTACGACAGTGTCTGAGTTCAAGAACAATACATAAGGGGCAGTACCTGCGGCGAAACCCCGATTGTTAGCCGGTCCGAAACCGATGTTTGTGGATTGTCGGAGCAAGTGTACGTGGGGGAATTGGTGTTCCACCATTTCGGAAGAGCCATCTGCGCTGGCGTTATCAACAACGATGATCTTACCGTCTTGGAGTTCGTCTGCGACTCGGATGAGAGACTCCAAACATTTCTTCAATAGTTCCCGCGTATTGAAGCTAACGATGACGACATCTGTTGACATAGTAGTCACACAATGTAGAATTCCTACACTTAAAAAGCAAACCCGACCGTTCGCTTTTTGGCCGCGGTCGGGCGACGATTACCGAAGGACGTTTTCTTATTTCTTTTCTCGATGGAGTGTATATTTGCGTAGCACTGGGTTATACTTCCGCAATTCAAGACGTCCAGTCGTGTTTTTGACGTTCTTTTCCGTAGCATAGCGTGAAGTACCTGGCGCTTCGGTGCACTCGAGGATCACTTGTTGTCGATTTCCTTTTGCTTTTGCCATATCTATCTCTCCTTACAGGATCAGGCGCGTGAGCTTGCGCACGTAACTATCAGGAAACGTTCGGGAGACTCCGAACAAGTGCTATTTTACCTTAAGATGGGAGGGATTAGTCAAATCGGTGTATGAGTCCAGTACGTTTGGCACTTTTTGTTATGTTGGATGAGGAATTGAAGAGGGGATTTTGGCGAGTGGTATGCCCCCCTTGGTCCCTTCCCATGCTGGGGCGATGCATCACGGGTCAACTGCTCGATGGCAGCTTGAAGCTAAGTCCCTCCGCGTGCGGGGGGATACAGGGGGCTGACGCGTGCACAGGGGATAGAAAGCCGCCCCCGCTGTCATTGCGAGGAGTGCCGATAGGCACGACGTGGCAATCCCCTCGGAAATCAGGAGGAAAGCTGGGGGGCGGGATAGGACGCAAGACGTTGCGCCCCTACAGAAGATGAGGGGATTGCTTCGTCGCTTCGAAGCCTCGCTCCTCGCAATGACAACGGGGCATATAAGTGCTAGTCCACATCCTCGATGCGGCGGCAGATGTTTGTGAACTTGTACTTCAAAATCTTCCGTAGTCTTACCGGAGTGCTCTTATTGGTGTACTGACGGCGTCGAGACAGAAAATTCCACCTCTTCTTGCTCTTTGCCGAGGTAGCCGCCCCACCCCACTAGGATTTCGGAGATCTCTTCAAGCTTAATAGGGGTTTGAGGTATAGATTTCCAGGGCACGGGACGGAGGTTGCGGAGATCTACAAGGGCTACGTACTTACCGGGAAGTGAGAGCGGGATACCGGTATCTGCGAAGTATTCTGAACCGGTTTTGTTTTTAATGATAACCAGCAGAGTTTGGTTACAGGGTTGCTCTGAGGGAATCTCTACGTGAAGGACTAATGTGGTTGCTTGAGAGAGATCGATATTTCCGGGATAAGAAAACGATTGAAAAGCAAAGGTGTCTTTTCCAGTTTCTTTAATGGTAATTTTTGCCGTATACACACCCGCAGAAGAAGAGACGAGCTGAGCGTTTGTTGCATTCTCGCCTTTGGACAAGGTGGGAGTGGTTTCGGGAAGCCTCTTGAGGCTTTTTTCAGGCAGTAAAGCGATTGTCTTCCTCTCAAGACGTTTTGTTAGTGGAACTTTCTTGAATCGGAAAATCGCCCCGCCGTAGGGTTCGAAGCACACGTGAACGCATGTTGGATCCGTGAGAGTGGCTTGGGAACCGTCGGCAGGGTTCCATTGTTCGCCTGACTCTTTGAAATGGAAGGAGATTTCCCCTTCCCACGGTTCCGGACTGTCGTTAATAATGAAGTAAATGTCGCCGTCTTCGCCGCGCCGGTGGGTAGCACGTAGGGGAGCGTTTTCGGGAAACCGGACATCCCTTTCTATCAGTTGGTTCAGGATGTGCTTAAGGTAAGATTCTTGTCCCAGGGGAAGATAAACACCGTACCCACCGTTGGCGTTAGCCGAGAAACGTGTGGGTTCGTCTTGCAAAAATATTGTATTTGCCATGTTTTGTACGGTTGGAGAAGGGAAATCTTCGAGGGTGTTTTCAGGTAGTTTCGCTAATGCAAGGATGACACCTCCGGATTGCCAGAATGCGAAAAGTTTTTCCCATGCCCGTGTGGAAAGTGTGTCGACCGCGGGCAGAACGATTATTCGCCAGGCAAAACTCTCTTTGCACAGGGCGCCTTTGTCTACGGTCGCTTCCTCCAACACCTGCCCATCGATGTATGTGAAGTCCCAACCGGAATGGAACAACGTATGTGAGAGATTATCGTATACTTTTTGGATGATTTGGGCGGAAGGGGAAGCTTCACGTGTCCACTGGGTTGAGGGGGTGAAATGCGCCATCATGCTTTCGGCTGGATAAAGAACAGCGACATCCGAAAACTGTTTGGTGTTCTTCATAGCCGTTGAGCATCGTCCTACCCATGAATTGATTCGTTGAATTGTCTCAGGTGGAAAGGGTTGCCAATTGTAGTAGCTGGTGATGATGGTGATGCCATTGACTAGGAGACGGTTGCACGTCCCGCGGATTTCGAATTCGGACACTTGGTACTTGGGACGGGTGTCTCCTTCAGCACGGTACTGCTGGGCAAAGTCCGAAGTCTCACACATGGTGACGTCTCGGTTTTCCAAATCAGCCACACTGGAGATAAGCCGCGCTGTTTGCCAAGGGACTTCTTCGGGGATGCTATGGAGGCAGTCCATGCTAGGTGCGTCGAGTCGGCGTATGCATTGGAAGAAATTACCGTACAAAGGAACGTGGGTGAGAATTGGTTCTTCCAACAAAAGATGCCCGCCAGACCGGAGATTATGATTCTTGCACCAGGATTGAATCTGGCCAAAGTAATTCTCCGACACGAGCTGGGCAACGGTCTGCCAAAAATCCACTCTTGCTTTCTTTTCTCTAGCGCCTTTTCCTGCAAGGATAAGGGGGAGAACCGGTTCTAACTTATAGCCACAACGTTTTTCGAACACTTCGGGTAGATTGGGTGCCCAGGGAATGACGCTCCATGGCTGAGGTTCAAGGAACAGACTCATGAGAGAGGGTTCATCGGTGAACGTGGAGACGAACCACTTGCCGAGGTCTATCCCCAAACGGCTGGCGTAGGCGTCATGGGTGATCTGAAGAAAACGGGCGGTGGGTTCGGGCATGAGAAGATTAATATAAGGTAGTTTGTCACAGAGGCTCAACTGCGCATGAGTGCCTTTGTAAAGCGTCGATTCAGATACGACGAAAACATGCCAATCACCTGGGGGTGCTTCCCACCGAACGATCCCTTCATTAATAAACTGTGTTAAGTCAACAGGGTTTTCCATGACGAACGCTCCGTCGCTCATAGGATATGCCGTCGCAAAAACCAGTTTACACGGAGGGCAATTCAATTCAAGCATACCGCCCCGTGTTCTGGTCTGGACAATGAGTAACCCGCGTGCTTCCCATTCGGGATGATCTTGGAGCGTCAAGCCGGCTGCCGTTCCGGAAGGGTATCCGTGTTCGTCGTATAACCAAAGTACAAAACCGCGCTTCTTGGCTTCCTGGATACCGCGGACAAAAGCTTGCCAGTACTCCTCGTTTTGCAAGTAGTCATTGAAACACACATTGGTGACCATGCCGCCGAAACCACAATTTGCGAGATAGTCGAGATATGCGTCCTGTTGTTCTCGGGAGAGAGGCAGGCCGTGTTGGATAGGTAAAATTCGGGATTCGGCTGGTGGCGACTCAAATCTTTTCTGCCAAGGGGCTAATGATTCTGTGCAGGGGTTTCCGGCGTCTTGGACTTGTGCTGGACAAAGGGCGCAAAGAAGAAGAACGAAGGACATGGAGAATTACCTTTCTACTACTTTCAGACTTTTCAGGCGAAACCGCCATACTATACCGCAACAGAGAAAAGCATCAAGCGGGGATTTTTGGGGTACGGCGATGTTTCCTTTCGGGCGTGACACGCGCGCAGAGGGTGTCAAGGGGAGTAAGAGGAATTGGGTGTTTCGGCTGCTGCCCGAGTTCTTGGTGCTGAAAGCTTGACAATGAGCAGTTCTAGTGCGAGATATGCGAGGGTTTTGTTGGTTCCGGTCGTTCTTAGCATCAGGTCGGTTTCCATGCACAGGGAAAACGCTGCGGGAAATTTTTTAAGAGGTATTTTTCTTGCAAGAGGGCGTATTTTTTCGGCTGCGAAAGAATGCAGTTTTTTGCTGGAGGTGTTGTTCGCGGCAAGAGCATAGGCGCTTTCCAGGAGCCAGTTGATAGAGCCCAAGATCTGCATTTCGTGGGTGCCGGCATCGAGGATTTCATGCAGGACACGCAATGCTCGAGATGTATCTGAGGCCGCGATAGCGTCGGTCAACGCCCAGATTTCTTCGTCTCGAACAGAGGAGCATGCGGTTTCGACGTCGCTGAGTTGTATTTTTTCATTTTCACCCACGTAGGCACACACGATCTGAATGGAGTTGTAAATGTCGCTGAGGCGGGTGCCGCTACGGTCGACGAGTTTTTCCAGCGCCTCGGGGGTGATAGATTTTCCCTGGCTATTGATTTTCCCTCTTGCCCAAGATGCGATTTCCGATTTTTTTAATTCGCCGCATTCCACGACGGTACCGGCTTTGTCAAAAAACTTATAGAATTTAGACCTTCGGTCGATCTGGTTAGCCACGAAGATCAGCAAGGTCGTTTCTGCGGGGTTTTCCAGGTAATGGAGAATGGGTTTGGCGGTGTTTTCAGAAAGATAAGCCTCGGCACGTTGAACAACAACCAGGCGCTTTTCTGAAAGGAAGGGCACGGTGTTTGCAGTGCCGGCAATGTCGCGCGGGTCGGCTTCGTCGGCATAGAAAACGGAGTAAGCCAAGTCACGAAGAGAGGGTTCCACGAAGCGATCCACGGCGCACTGTATGACTTCTTGCGCCAACAGCGGTTCAAAAGACTCTGTCCGCCCACTGGGTGATTTGCAGGGGCAAAACAAGTAAAACGGCTGGACTTCTTGGGTTTCGATTGCCGCCAGAAAATCTTGGGGTTTCACAGGTACTTCACCAAGGTTCGATGGTTCGATAAAAAATGTCGGATGCCAATTGCTCCAGCGCTTCGGATACGCCGCGGTTTTCTTCTTCTGTGGAGAAGGAACGTACCGTGGACAAGAACGCTTCGGCATTGCCGCGTAGGCGGTCAGAAGATTGGCCGGCTGCGCGGGTATAGAAGGTAGTTTCGCCGGTCATTGCGGGATCTTCCCACAGGGTTTTGCCTGTTGCGGCTTCTGTACATTTTACCTTGGCGATGACGACGCACAAGAACTGAACCGTCTCATCCTTTGCATCGTACGTCAGCCCTTTCAGTTTGATGTCGCGGATAGTGCCTTCCAGGATCAAGTCTGCGTTGGAACGGTCGGCTACTTGCAGCCTACCGTCGGTGATAAACTTTCTGCGGATTGCATTCGTCAGCGGGGCTTGGAGGTCATAGTCGCGGCTTTCGTTTTGGAAAGCCGGAACGTAAATGGTGCGATATTTGGGGTCTAGCGTGCTACGTGTGGTGTAGCCACAGCCCACGATGGCAATCAGGACGATCCACACGAGAGAAAACCAAAGCAAATGACGCGTGCAACGACTCATAGTGATGCCTGGGCTGTTGTGTCACCGGAAACCGGTTTAGGATGTTCTGTGAGCCATGTTTTGGCTTTTTCCGCTGCAGTGGTTTCGGGGAATTGCTCGACTACAACCTCGTAGCAGATCCGTGCCGCATCGAACTTACGTCTTTTTTCGTAAAACTGGGCTGTCTTAAGCCGCTGTTGCGCCACGCGTTCCCTCATTTCAGTTCGTTTGGGTTCTAGGGTTTGTAAGCGTTCGTCGCTAGGAAACCTGCGTTTGAAGTCGTCAATAGCGGTGATAGCCAGCAGACTGGGTGATTGGTCATATTCAGGAGGACGCGACGCGGCATAATAGCACTCAGCCAAACCGTAAGCTGCCTCGTCTACCCATTCGGAGTTTCCATATTCTTCGACAACGCGCCGATACTCGTATGCGGCTTCGACGTACTCTTTCAACGTGAAATGACACAAACCTACTTTGTACTGAGCTTCTGCGGCAGCCTCGGTAAAGGGCTGGTTATCAATCACCATCCGATAGACCTCGATGGCCGCAGAGAAGGGACGTTTGCGGAATGGAATCCACCAGCCCCGTTTGAGACGTTTTTGCCCTTTTTCAAAAAGCAAATCTCCGATTTCATATTGTTTTTTTATGACGTCTTGGAAACGGTCTGTGTCGGGGTACCCGGTAATGACTTGTTGAAATTCCTTGGCTGCGTCTTTGTAATCGCCCTGCGCCATGCGGATTTCTCCCCGCAGAAACTGGTTTTCATCTGCGAAGGCGGTGTCCCCATAGAAGCTCTTGAACTTATTCGTTTCCCGCAAGGCTTTCTTGTATTCTCCTTGGAGCATGAGGCTTCGGGCGTACTCCACTTGAAGTTCCGGGGTTTCTTTCGGGAGTCTTTTCAGGTTTATCCAGCGCTTGGTCTGAGGGGTCCATGTCCATTGAGCGACGGCTGCCACTTGGATGCCCAAAAAGATGGCCACAAGAAACGCGGCAGCAAATCTACATCTTTGCATTTTCCGTATCTCCACAGGTTATGAAACTCAAAACACGTACTTTCCCATGGGGTAGTACTGTCCGCGATGATATTCTACGCCTCCCAAACAACACTTTTCATCTTATCAATGCCGAGGGAAAATCTCAAGATGAAAAGTTGGGGGGGAACCGCTTAAGAAGAGTGGCGATTTTGCCAGTCGGTTTCCTGTAGCATGTTTTGGACTGAGCGGGATGCCAAAAAGAACATGGACGTTTTCGGAAAGAGTTTTTGTGTCGCGATTGTTTGTTTTACGATAGTTGTTGAAGTAGCGAAAGCGAGATTCGCTTGAAGGTTAGGAGGGTTTCGGGTTGAAACACACAGTATGTCTGATTCCTGGAGATGGCATAGGTCCCGAGGTTGCCAGAGCCGCGCGATTGGTTGTAGATGCTTCTGGAGCGGAAATAAATTGGTTGGAGCTTGCAGCGGGTGCGGGCGCTGTAGCGAAATATGGTGACGTTTTGCCTCAAGAGACGTTGGAAGCAATCCAGCGCTATCAAGTCGCATTAAAAGGTCCCGTCACGACTCCAATTGGTGGCGGGTTTAAGAGTGTAAACGTCCAGCTCCGAAAGAAACTGAACCTCTATGCCGCAGTGCGGCCTGTACGGAGTATGCCGGGTATTCAAACACGTTATGACAATGTAGAATTGGTGGTCATTCGGGAAAACACGGAGGGGCTTTATTCGGGTATTGAGAATGAAGTGACCGAAGGTGTCGTGACGAGTCTGAAGGTCACCACACGGAAGGCGTGCGAGCGGATTGCCCGTTTTGCGTTCCGTTACGCGCACGAGCGGGGCCGCAAGAAGGTGACGGTTTTTCACAAAGCCAATATCATGAAAATGACGGACGGCTTGTTTTTGGAATGTGCGCGAGCCGTGCGGACTGCGGAGGCGCCGGACATTGAATATAACGAACTGATTATCGATAACGGGTGCATGCAGCTGGTGAAAGACCCTTCGCAGTTTGACATGTTGCTTTTGGAAAATCTTTATGGCGATATGGTGAGTGATTTGTGTGCTGGGCTGGTGGGGGGATTGGGAGTTGTGCCGGGGGCAAACATCGGAGACACATGCGCCGTATTCGAGGCCGTTCATGGTAGTGCACCGGACATCGCCGGAAAGAATGTGGCAAATCCGTTGGCTTTGATCATGTCTGCGGTGATGATGCTCAACTACTTGGGGGAGACCGCAGCTGCGGAACGAATTAAGAATGCATACAACCATGTTTTGGGGCGGCGTCGTCTGGAAGATCTTACTCCGGATATCGGGGGGCGTGGGACAACTAAAACGTTTACAGAGGCCGTTATTCGAGCAATGAATGGTTGAAGATGGGAAACACCGGGAAATGAAAGCGTTATTTGATGGCCATGTTGTGTTTTTGACGGGGGCGTCTTCAGGAATTGGGGCGGCATTGGCGCGGGAGTTTTCCCAACAGGGCGCTTCCGTTTCGCTAGTTGCCCGCCGTGAAGATCGCCTACGCGAGTTGAAGCGGGAAATTGAGTCAAAAGCCGGCCAAGCCGAAGTGTGCGTTTGTGATGTCACGGATCGTAACAGTCTGGATGAAGCGGTGAAGACTACCGTAGCGCGATTCGGCAAGATTGATGTTGCGGTGGCAAATGCGGGGTTTGGTGTGACGGGGATGTTCGAACGGTTGACGACCGATGATTTCAGACGTCAATTTGCCACAAATGTTTTTGGGGTGATTGACACGATATACGCGGTTTTGCCGTTCTTGAAAGCCTCCCGCGGACGCGTAGCGATCGTTTCCAGCCTGATGGGACGTGTAGGTTTGCCGACGGGAACTCCTTATGGTGCCAGCAAATTCGCTCTGTGCGGGTTGGCGGAGTGCCTGTACTACGAATTGGCTGAGTACGGCATTGCTGTGACATGTATTTTGCCAGGACTGGTAGAGAGCGACATACGACGTACGGACAATCGTGGGGTTGTGCACGAAGATATGCCCGATCCGGCACCGTCGTGGTTGGTGATGCCGGCGGAACGAGCAGCGAAGATCATTGTTCGTGGCATTTATAAAAAACGTCCTGAGGTAATCGTCACCCATCACGCCAAGTTAATGATTCTGCTTTCGCGTCATTTTCCTCGCACTTGGCGTTGGATGGTACGTTTAGCGACGAAAAGACGGATGGGGGTATTGGAGCGGCGTCGCAGAGGCGATCTCAACCGCGACGCGTGAGGGTGCCGTTGTTTTTCTGTTTGTAAGCTGCGATAAATCCGTTCATGATTGCGTTTTTGAGTTTTGCGGGCACTATTTTGCCTGATTGGGCGTCAATCGCGACAAAGTCCCGCCGGTCACGCCGACGTTCATAATGACACACCCAAAAAGGAAGATAGATGAGGGCAATTTGGAGAAGGGATGCAATGGATACCTTTTTCATTTCGTGGTTTCGTAAGGTCGCAATCGCAAGCGATTCCCGAGCTGTTTTTGCGGCAGTTTCGGGGGATGAACCTACGGGTAGTACATTTTCAATCAACGGGGCTTCGGTCAATGTTGGTTCACTTTCGAGTATGGAAAATGTGCTGGAATAGGACTCAACGACAGTGTATAGGGTTCCTAGGTTGGAGCCGCGGCGAGCTTGGAACGTAACTAGATAGTGGGGAAGCCACACCATTTCGACCAGCAGGGGTTTTGAATCGCAGCGCCGCGAGAAATGAGTCAGACGCCTGAGAAAGTCGATCCATCGGTTTCTTCTTGTCTGGAAGATGAGCAAAGCATCTTCGCGGGAGACCGTGGGGGGCACATATCTCTTTAACGGCATGAGGTTTTCTGTATTGTCAGCCAACCCCATGCTGCAATACCCGCGCCGACGCCCAAAAGAACCATCCCGGCGATGAAGTTGACGATTTGAGCGTGGGTTTGTTGGGCGAAGAAAGTTCCAATCAAAACGGGAAGGGAGATAAGAAAGACGAAACCACCCAAGAGCAGTGCCGTCTCTGCATCACGGCGCGTGTGTTCACGCGCAGGCTGCGAAGGGGAAGTATTTGGTTTTTCTTCGTTCATAGCATTTTCTTTCTCCGGACAAATCGATTTGTCATGTCATCCGATAAAATAAAGATAGACGACCACGTGGGGAAGCATGGATACGATGGTCCAAAATCTTAAGTCATGCCATATCCGTTGGCTTGGGGCATCCAGATTGACGAATTGCTTTTTAAGTCCTACGAAGACCCAAACCATGGTGCCAACGAAGTACCCGATTGCAACCAACGACGGAACGATTCTCGATGCCCTGGGAAAAGCGCTCAGACCGCTTAAGAACGTGTCGATGGGTTTGAAAATGGGGCGGAGCAAGGGACCGAATGCCTCATTGATTGCCGAGGACACCCGGTCGGGCGAGAGGCCTGCACGCAGTGCTGTGCTGAGTTCGGGTACGAAGAGAACCAAAACGATCATCCCTGCGAGGAATAAAGAAATCACCTGAATTGCCACCACCGTGTTCTGTAATCTTTCGAGGCGCGCGAGGCGGCTTTCGAAATCTGAATGTTCCGAGCTCATGAGCCAGTCCTTTCCCGAAGTACGTGTTGTGCTGTTTCATCTTGCATGACTTGTCCCCAAACTAATCCGCGGATTTTCTCCTCCGGTTCCGGTTGGGTGAGAAGGCTGATTACGATCGTGACGATACATGAAAAGACAAACGACCACCACGCAACAAACAAGAACGGATCGTCAGACGGGAAAAGGTTTTCCACGTTGTTGAGCACTGTGGTGAAAACTACTCCGAGGGAAAGTCCCGCGAAAGCGCCCCAGCCCGTGGCGCGACGCCAGATGACACCGAGTAGCAGAATGGCCAACGTGGGCCCCTGAAACATAGAAAGCGCGGATTGGATGAACACGTATAGGCTTTCTGCTTTCCCGACCACAGGAGCCAGTATGCCGCCGGTAATGATGAAAACTGCGGTGAACAGACGACCCATGACCAAAATGTGGCGGTCGGAAATGGGTTTTCCAGTTATCCATCCCAACACTTTGCCGTAAAGGTCGGTCGTCCAGATGGTTGTAGCCGAGTTAAGCGTGGAATCCACGCTGGACATCAGCGCGGCAAATAAGGCGATGAACATGAGGCCGCGAAGCCCGGGCGGCATCAAGATTTTGATCATGTTGGGTACCGCGAGGTCACCGGTTTCGAGCCCAGGCACGATAAGAATCGCGCACAATCCAGGAATAGCAACCATCAGCGGGATAAACGACTTCAAGAATCCCCCGAAAAGCATGCCGCCTTTTGCGTCCCATTCAGACCGAGCACCGAATGTGCGCTGCACAATGACTTGGTTTCCACTCATGTAGGCTACGGCAAGCACGAATCCCAATCCGAAAACGATGCCTGTCCACGGGTAGGGTTTTGGCGTGTCGTGCGGTAATAAGATGCGGAAATGCTCTTGATATTCCGGACCCAGCGCGAGGATCTTTTGTTTCATTTCGAACCAGCCGCCAACCTCCCACATGCTAAGGAATAGCAGGGCAAGGCCGCCTACAAACATGACAATGAGCTGCACCACGTCTGTCATCACCACGGCGGAAAGGCCCCCCGAGAAAGTGTAGACACCGCACACAAACACCGTCATCCAAATAACGGTTTGAGTATTCCAACCGAGAATGGTGTTCAAGATATTGTTTCCGGTGACCCATAGCATAAGCGCGAGCATGGTCAAAAGAAATACGCCCCAAATGAAGGCGTGCAACATCTGGACAGCCGTGTTGTAGCGGCGTCCGAGAAACTCCGGCACACTGTAAACCCCTGACCGCCAGAAATAGGGTATGAAGAGAAAAGCCGCGAATACCATTGCAGGCATGGAGCCGATCCAATCGAAATTGGCTACAGCAATTCCGTGGGTGTATGCACTTCCCGCCACAGCCACAAAGTCCATAGCGCCGATGTCCGACACCACAATGGACATGCCGATTGCCCAAAACGGAAGAGTTCGACTGGCTAGGAAGAAGTCCTTAGAATTGTTCACATATTTCCCGTAAAACGTCCCTAAAATGAAGACGCCCACCATGTATGTGGTAATGGTGATAAGGTCGATGGGATGGAGTCCTGTAGTAACTTGATCCATAGTGATTCACCTGTCTGTAAACGATACCCCGTGTTTCAGTCAGACGTCGGGTCTGGTCGAGTATGCCAAAACGCAGCTTAAGGGTCAAACCCGCGCATTCATCCCGTACCCTAATCCGTGACATTGCGAGGGGTGCCGCCATGCACGACGCGGCAATCCCTTTGGGATTTCGGGCATAACCATGCTCGTTGTCCTCTTGCGCTACGCGGTTGAGGGGATTGCTTCGTCGCTTCGAAGACTCGCTCCTCGCAATGACAACCGTGGGGGGACACCAAACCCAACGGGATAGGGTGTAACCCCTCCCCATTATCCCCTGTAGGGGGAGCACGCGGCCTCGCCCTTACGGAAACGTTGGGGACTCCACTCTTCGCAATGGCAGTCCGGTAGGGCAATGGGTGGAAGAGTGGGCGTGATCCTATGTATCTGGCGTGATCCTATGTACCGAACGTTGGCGCGTTTTGTGTGGTGATAAGAAAGAGGCTGGTCCAAAAGCCAAAATGGATTTGCATATTGGTTGTCAATTTGATGTCGAAAAAGGGAGAATCGGGTTCCAGTTCAATCCGGGGATGGGGATTTGTTATTCTAGCGCAAGTCCTGGAGTTGGTGATGGTGAAATCAAAGACAACGTATGTATGTCAGAGCTGCGGCGCATCGTTCATGAGGTGGATGGGGCGGTGCAGCGAGTGTGGCGAGTGGAATACGATTGCTGAGGGGGAAGTATCGCGTCCGGGCATTCACAAGCGGCTTTCGTTATCGGATATGACGTCGCCTGTTTCGATTACGGAGCAGGTTTCGGATATTACCGCGCGGATTTCAACGGGGAGTGGGGAGTGCGACCGAGTTCTGGGCGGGGGAATTGTGCCGGGTTCGTTAACACTGATTGGCGGGGACCCGGGCATTGGCAAGTCCACGCTGATGTTGCAGGTGTCGCACTTTGTGGCGGAGGAGGTGGGCAAAGTTCTTTATGTTTCGGGTGAGGAGTCCTTTGCGCAAACGCGGTTGCGGGCGCGTAGGTTGGGGAGGTTGGCGGAAAACCTGTTTATCTTGCCCGAGACAGAGTTGAGTCGCGTGCGGGACTGCATTCGAGATGGCGAGTATTCGTTGGCGGTTGTGGACTCGATACAATCCATGTATTCCTCCGATTTGGAAGGGGTGCCGGGGAGTGTGGCACAAGTGAGGGAGTGCGCCAACGAGTTTTTGCGGCTCGCAAAAGGATGTACGATTCCCATATTTCTGGTAGGTCATGTGACCAAAGACGGGGCGATTGCGGGGCCACGTCTGTTGGAACATTTGGTGGACACGGTGCTGTATTTTGAGGGCGAAGGACGACATGCGTTACGCATTCTCCGATCCGTGAAAAACCGATTCGGTTCGACGTATGAAATTGGCGTGTTTGAGATGACGGAGCAGGGTTTGTGCGAGGTTCCGGACCCGAGTGCGTTGTTTTTGAGCGAGCGAGCGCGGGGAGCGAGTGGGTCGGTGGTATTTCCTAGCATGGAAGGGACCAGGCCATTATTGGTGGAGGTGCAGGGGCTGGTGGGAGAGCCGGCGTTTGGTTCCCCGCGGCGGACGGTATCGGGCGTGAGTGGGAATCGGGTGGCGCTGATTCTTGCTGTTTTGGAGAAACGTGCGGCTTATCATTTTTCTGATCGGGATGTTTTTGTTAACGTAGCGGGTGGGGTGAGACTGGATGAGCCCGCGTCCGACTTGGCGGTTGCGTTGGCGCTTGTGTCGAGTCTGTTGGACAAGCCTTTGCCCGAGAACCTGGCGGTTTTTGGCGAAGTGGGTTTGGCGGGAGAGATACGTGCGGCGGACATGGCGCGGCGTCGGGTGGGGGAGGTTGGAAAATTCGGTTTCACCCGGTGCCTTGTGCCCAAAAGTTGTGCCAAAGATATCGATGTGTCGGACCTTGAGGTCGTGGCGGTAGAGAGGTTGACGGAGGCGATTGAGGCGGCGTTTTGCTAGAACGAGACAGCGAAGGATGGAGTGAAATATGACAAAGGGGAAACGGAAGAGCAGCAAATTTGATTACAGCGATGCAGTGGTGATGGTGGCGCCGGGCACGAAGTTGCGCGAGGCGATATTTGCGATTCGGCAGAGTGGTAACGGCGCTTTGATTTGCATCGGGGACCCGAAACGTTTGGCGGAATTGTCGGAAGGCGGCGTGGAGTTAAACGCGCCGTATACGCCGCAGCTGCTCTACGAACTGTCGAAAATGGATGGTGCGATTATTCTGAATGAGGATGCCTCGCGCATTCTGTTTGCGAATCGGTTTTTGAAACCCGATGACCGAATTCCTACGGATGAAACGGGCACAAGACACCGCGCTGCGGAACGGTTGGCGAAACAGGCGAAATGTATCGTGATAGCCGTTTCGGAGCGTCGCGCCACGGTGACGCTATATGTGTGCGACACGAAACATGTGTTGGAAAATATCCCCACGTTGTTGAGCAAAGCCACGCAAGCGATCCAGACGCTCGAAAAGTACATCAATGCGCTGAACCAGGCGACGATAGACTTGAGCACGCGTGAGTTTGAGGATATGGTGACGATTTTTGATGTTTGCAAGACCGTGCAACGCTACGTCATGGTGGTGCGCATTACGCAGGAAATCGAGCCGTACATTGTGGAGTTGGGCACGGAGGGGCGGTTGATCGACATGCAGCTTAAGGAACTGATCATTCCGTTGGAGGATGCGGAGCTGGTGATTCGAGACTACGCGCGGTTGAAACCGGGAATGACCTATGAAGACCTGCACGAAAGGATTATCGAGATATCGCAACAAGACCTGCTGAATTTGGAGAACATCAGTCAGGCATTGGGATATGGCGCGAACATGAAGGCGATAGACACCTACTTGTCGCCGCGGGGATACCGGTTGCTGACGATGACGCGGCGGTTGACGCCGCAATTGATCGAGAATCTGGTGCAGCGGTTTGGATCGTTGCAGCAGATCATGAGGGCGCCGAAAGAAGAATTGTGCCAGGTGGAGGGTGTAGGTGAGGTGTTGGCGGAACGTATTCGATTGAGCCTGAATAGTCTGCGCAGCCAACTGGCGTTGGATAGAGCTCGGAGATGACATGACAGAGGAGGTTTTTGTGTGTAGCCCTTCCATTCGAGAGCAGCGGTTCCTTTTGGAATGTGCGGTGGTGAGCAATGATCCCGTAGCGCCGTCGCACTATCGGATGCGCCTTCATGGGCCTGAAATTGCCGCTGCTGCGGTGTGTGGTCAGTTTTGCATGCTGGAGGTTTCCAAAACCTTGCAGCCTTTTTTGCGTAGGCCGATGTGTTTTGAGCGGATTCATCCGCCGACGTTTGATGTGTTGTATAAGGTCGAGGGAGAAGGCACAAGGCTCTTGAGCCAGTTTCTGCCGGGGCAGCGGATCTCGGTTCAGGGACCTTTGGGGAAAGGATTTCCGATTTGTTCGGGAGTCCGCCGACACATTTTGGTGGCTGGGGGGATTGGCGTGGCGGCTATGCCGGCATTGGCGGAAGAATTGGTTCGCCGGTTTGCGGCGGTACCTGAGGTGGTCTTGGCGGCGCGAACGCGCGACGATGTCATAAACGAGGCGTTTTTCCGCGAATTGGGTTGTCACGTGCAGTGTGCAACGGATGACGGTTCTTGGGGACATCGCGGGCTAGCAACCGACTTGCTCGAGCAATTGAAACCGGAGGCGCAGGACTGTGTCTATGCATGCGGTCCGATGCCGATGATGCGTGCTGTGGCGGCCTTGACGGCAGCGTCAGGAGCCATGTGTTTTGTTTCGCTCGAGGCGCAGATGGCTTGCGGCGATGGGGCGTGTTTGGGATGTGTGGTTCAGGCCAAAGAGGAACGAGAAGGAGAGCGAATGGTTCGGGTTTGTCTTGATGGCCCGGTGTTCGACGCCCGCGTGATCGATTGGGAGGCGCAAGATGACAACGACGCCGACTGATCTGCCCCGGCTCGAAGTGTGCGTTGGTGGGTTGCGGATGAAAAACCCGGTGACGACTGCCTCCGGGACGTTCGGTTATGGCCAAGAATATGATCGGTATTTCGATGTTTCGTGTTTGGGAGCCGTCACTACGAAAAGCATTACGCTGCAACCCCGCCCCGGTAATAAGCCGCCGCGTTTGGTGGAAACGCCGGCGGGATTGTTAAATGCCATCGGCTTGCAAAATGTGGGATTGGACGCTTATTTAGCGGAGAAGGTGCCTTTTTTGCGGGCGAAACAGGTGCCGATTATTGCGAATATTTATGGCAAGTCTGCCGATGAGTACGCGGAACTGGCGAGGCGTTTGGAAGAGGCGGGAGCGGCGGACGCTATTGAAGCGAATCTCTCTTGTCCTAATGTTCATGACGCACGGCGGGCGCGCGGTGCGGTGTTGGTTTCTCAAGATTGTGACGCGGTGGCTCAATATACCCGGGTCATTCGCTCCGCGACACGCCTGCCGCTTTTTGTGAAACTTACCCCCAACGTTGTCGACATTCGCGAGCCGGCTTTGGCAGCACAAGAAAGCGGTGCGGATGCCGTCTGCCTTATTAACACTCTTTTGGGTATGGCGATTGATCCGGAGACCCGCCGTCCGAAGCTTTCGAATGTGGTGGGCGGCTTGAGTGGTCCTGCGATTCGTCCTATCGCCGTTAAAATGGTATGGGATGCAGCGCAAGTATTGAAGATCCCGATCATTGGCATGGGCGGGATTTGCAGGGCGGAAGATGCGGTCGAGTTTCTGTTGGCTGGCGCAACAGCGGTGGCAGTGGGGTCCATGTCGTTTCGTCAGCCCGATGCGGCGGTGGCCATTATACGGGGTATCTCGGACTATCTGGTACGGCATGGATTCTCTGATGTTTGTCAAATCGTCGGGAAAGTAAGGTTATAGATTTGTGCTTGCGGCTGGGAAGGATTTCGAGAAAGGAGAACAATGACATATCTCATTGTTGCGTTGGATGTGGACACGCGAGAGTCTGCCATGTTCATGGTACGGAAGATCGAGGCGTGTCCGTGTTTTAAGGTGGGTTTGCAATTATTCACTCGGTGTGGTCCTGATATTGTGGATGTGATCCGGGCTGCCGGAAAACAGGTCTTCCTTGACCTCAAGTTTCATGATATTCCCAATACGGTGGCTCAGGCAGCGCGGGCGGCGGCGGATCTGGGGGTGGATTTTATAACGCTTCATGCGGCAGGCGGCAGAAAGATGATTGCTGCGGCGAGGGAAGCCGTGGAACGGACGAAGACGCGCCTGCTGGCGGTTACGGTTTTGACGAGTCTGGATGATGCGGCGGTGCGATCCGAGATTGGGCTAAACGAGTCGGCGGAGGACGCTGCGGCGCGTTATGCGTCCATGGCAGTGGAAGCCGGCGCCCATGGCATTGTTTGCAGCCCGAAAGAGATTTCAAGAATTCGTCAAGCCGTAGGGGAAGATGCGCTGATCGTTGTGCCGGGTGTGCGTCCTATTTGGGCGGCGCAGGATGATCAGGCGAGAACATTGACACCGCGAGAGGCTGCGGTAGCTGGCGCGGATTATGTGGTGGTGGGTAGGCCTATTTTACGCCACAAAGACCCGGCTTTGGCGGCGCGTCAGGTAGTGGAAGACCTTATGGGTTGAAGGGGTTCAGACCATACAAAAGGATAGCATCATGATCCAAGAGGAAGTCATTTCCCTGTTTAAGAAAACCGGTGCGTTGCTGGAGGGCCACTTTTTGTACACCAGCGGACGCCACGGCAAACAGTTTCTTCAAGCGGCGCGGGTACTGCAATATCCCCAACATGCTGAGCAGCTTTGTCGGGCATTAGCCGAACGGTTCGCGGACGACCAGATCGACCTAGTTTGTGGTCCGGCGACCGGCGGCATCGTGTTAGCCTATGAGGTGGCGCGGTGTCTTGGGTGCAGGGCAGCCTATACGGAAAAAGATGAAGACGGGAATATGGTGTTGCGCCGAGGGTTTCTCTTACGTGCGGGGGAGCGCGTTCTGGTCGTAGAGGACATCACGACTACCGGTGGTTCCGTCAAAAAGAGTATCCGTCATCTACAATCTCGTGGCGCAGAGGTGGTCGGAGTTGGTGTGCTTATTGATCGCAGCGGGGGCGAGGCGCAGTTCGGGTGCCGTTTGGAACCGCTGGCGCGTATTGCGATGGAAAGTTATCAGCCGGAGAATTGTCCGTTATGTGCTGCTGGCGTGCCGCTCATGGATGCAGACTTAATCACTGTTCAGCAAGGGTCGTAAACGAACAAATCAAAACAGGGAACTTTGCGCCAATAGGGAAGATAGTATAATTAAGGTAGGTTGTTAATATTCCGAAGAGACGTGGTGTTATCGAACCATAGCGAGGTCAACATGAAACGACGGGTTGTGTTGTGGGGTATATATGCGTTACCGGTGCTTTTGCTGGTGATCTTGTTGGGGTGTCCGCCTCTGCGTTTTGAGGATGTGTACGGATATAACACGGTAGTCATGCGCAATCGGGGGGATAGGCCACTGTTGGCCCTGTTTGTGATCAAACAAGGGCAGCCGGGCCGAGGCATGAATTATATTGAAGAGTTGGGAGGGTTGCCGCCTAATGAGAATCTGGTTGTTCCGGGTCTACTGAACGGAGTGTACAATTTGGAAATTGAATATATGCTAACTGCATCTGAAGTGTACGAGGGAATACCGCGGCGGGTTGTCGAAAGAATGCCCGGAGTGTCGCTCTATTGGGGCAATACGTATTCGTGGTATTGGTATGGACCTAGCGATCAGATTCTGTCTGACGCGATGCAACCCCCTGCCGAGTAGGTTTTTCGGGGAATTAGACAACAGACCTCACTCGACTTCCTTTTCTAGGATTGTGCGGAGCGTTTCATAATACGTTTGTAGTTTCTCAAAGGATGCTTTTGCGGTCGCCAAATCGCCGTTTTTTGCGGCCTTTTCTATGGCGAGAGCTTCTTGTTGAACTTGTTTTCCCCCAACGTTGGCTGACGCACCCTTAATGCTATGTGCCGTTCGTTCGGCCGTCGCGCAATCCCCCGCGGCAAGCGCGTCGCCCAACGCCTTTATTTGTTTGGGCATGTCTTCCAGAAACACCGTTATAACGGTGCGCATCAATTCTTCATCACTCATCGTGCGTTCTAAGACAGCCTGGCGGTCGAAAATGTCGGAATCCGACTGGGGAGTTTCGGGGTTGATCGCAGGAGCCGACATTTCTGGCACGGGTTCCACGCGGGGTTTGTCTTTTAGCCAGCGGTCAAGAACTTCTACCAGTGCCTGCGGCGTAATGGGTTTCGAAACGTAATCGTTCATGCCCGCCTCGATACATTTCTCGCGGTCCCCTTGAAGGGCGTGGGCGGTCATGGCAATGATCGTGACATCGGGGTTTAGGACGTTCGAGTTGGGTTTGCGGATGATACGAGTGGCTTCGTACCCATCCAAGACGGGCATTTGGACGTCCATGAGTACGAGGTCATAGGGTACGGTACGTAGGGACTCAATGGCTTCTTTGCCGTTGGCGACGGCATCAGCGTGTAGTCCGAGCTTTTTCAGAATAGACAAAGCCACTTGTTGATTGGTCGGATTGTCCTCGACGAGAAGAATACGGGCTTTGACATCTGCAAACATGTTGGGTTGCACCACGAGCGCGGATTTTCGCCGTTCGCGGGCGCTGTGTCGAGTGATGATCTGGGGTGTGGAAACGCCGGTTTTGGCAGGTTCCATTCTCAGAGCGCACACATTGGTTAACACGTCGTAGAGTTCGTGGTGTTGCGTGGGTTTTGTAAGATAACCGGCAAATCCGATTTCTTCGAAATACCGGGCTTGTCCCCGTGTTCCGAGGGAGGTCAACATGATGAGACGGGTACGAGAGATTTCGGGGTCGGATTTGATGGCTTTCCCCAGCATTTCGCCATCCATGTTCGGCATTTGCATGTCAATGAGGGCTACCTGATACGGATCGTTTTCCTGTTTCGCATGCCGCAATGCTTCCAAAGCCTGTTCTCCGTCGGGTACCGCGGTCGGACGCATCCCCCAAGAAGAGAGCCGCTTCATTAGGATTTCGCGGTTGGTCTCGTTGTCATCGACAATTAGAACACGAATTCCATGCAAGTCCACCGAGACGGGAGAAACCTTGGCGTGAGGCTCGGTTTGTTTTTCAAAGCGGGCGGTGAACCAGAATGTAGACCCCTTGCCAACTTCGCTCTCGACGCCGACAGTTCCGCCCATGAGTTGAGCCAGTTCTTTGGAAATGGCAAGTCCCAGACCTGTGCCTCCGAATTGGCGGGTTGTGGATGCGTCCAGCTGAGTAAACTTGTTGAACAGGAGAGGCAGTTTTTCTTTTGGTATGCCGATACCGGTGTCTTTCACGGTGAACCGCAGCAACACATCTTTTTCGGTTTCGGACTCGGGCGAGACGCTGATGACCACTTCGCCTTGTTGGGTAAACTTCACGGCATTGCCGGCTAAATTCGTGAGAATTTGGCGTAACCTCCCGGGATCGCCGCGTAGCAAGGCCGGTACGTTGGGGTCGGCGTCGCAGATAAGTTCTAAGCCTTTTTCATGGGCGCGCAAGGCGAGCGTCGCCGCGAAGTCGTCCAAAAGATTGAGCAAATCGAAATCTAGAATTTCCAGTTCGAGTTTGCCGACTTCGATCTTGGAAAAGTCTAATATGTCGTTGATGATCCCCAGTAAGGCTTCGGCGCTGGATCGAATTACTTCCGCGTACCGGCGTTGTTCTTCAGACAGTGGGGTCTCCAACATCAAGCCGGTCATTCCGATAACCCCGTTGAGGGGTGTACGTATCTCATGACTCATGTTGGCTAAGAACTCGCTTTTTGCGGCGCTGGCGAGTTCGGCTTGCATGGCGAGTTCGTTGGCACGGGCGATGGCTCTTTCAAGCTGCGCGTTCATGTCTTGCAGCTCTTGCTCTCTTTTTTTCTGATCGGTGATGTCCCGAATGGTTGAAAGAAGGAAAGTTTTATCTTGAATATACACGGTAGAGAGCAACACCGTACAAGGGAAATCTGTCCCATCCAATTTGCGATGGGTCCATTCCAAGAAGTTCACGCCTTTTGTCAGGGCAGTCTCTATCATTTGTTGGGCTTTCTCTCGAGAGGATTGGCCATCAGGCTGATATTCGGGTGATAGTGACCACGGTGGTATCCCTATTAAGTCTTTGGGGGTTTCAGCGCGAAATAGCCTCACCATGGCGCCGTTTACGGTTGTAAAACAAAACTCGGGAGCGGCAAGAGTGGCGATGGCGTCGTAGGAATACTCGAACAACGCGCGGTAGGCTTCTTCGCTTTCGCGGACTGTTTTTTCCATCTGTTTGCGCTGGGTAATGTCGCGAACGGCAACGTAGGCGGTATTGCCGAGCGGAATGGCATTCCATTCCAACCATTTGCAGGTTCCGTCTTTGCCGCAACATCGGTTTTCGAAACTCTTGACGTTCTCTTGCTGTGCCAAGGTGGTCAGCATAGCGATGGTCTTGTCAAGGTCGTCGGGGTGTGCTAATTCCAGGAGGGTCTTTGTGCCCAGCTCCTGAAGTTCATACCCGAGTACGTTTTTCCACTCGCCATTGAGCCGTAGGAAGCGCCCTTGAACATCCATGACAGCGAATAGGTCAAGCCCAAGACTGAAGAATCGGTCCAGCTCCTCAGTTTTTTGTTGAAGTTCCAGCTCCGCTTGGTGACGTTCGGTGATGTCGGTATCGATGCCTCGGTACCCCAAGAGTTCGCCTTTTTCATTGAGGATGGGAAAAGCGTTTGTGCTGACCCAAATAACATTTCCTTCTTTAGTACGAATGGGATTGAGGAAATCCCGGAACGTCTCTTTTCGTTGGAAGATTTCCAAACAGGCAGCCCGAAAAGCCTCTCTGCCTTCTTCGGGGTGGAGGTCGTAGAAATAGACTTTGTTTACCAGTTCTTCCGGCGCATACCCGTAGACTTGCAGCGCAGTGGGACTGACAAACGTATATTTACCTTCTGTATCTACTTCCCATGCAACGGAACGACTGAATGCAGCGAGTTGATTGTAGCGTTTGTCCGCTTCCAGAAGTTGCCGCCGCATTGTATGTTCCATCGTCACATCGCGAAATACCAAAACTGCCCCGATGACCTGATTCTCGGAGTCGATGATGGGCGCCGCGCTGTCCGCAATGATTCGTTCAGAACCATCGCGCGCAATGAGAATAGTGTCATTTTTTAAATAGAAGCTTTTCTTTTCCCGTAGGACGGGGCAAATCGGACATTCAAGAGGTTCCCGAGTGTTACCGTTAAGAAGTTTCAGAACATCAGGACAGATTCTTCCTAGTACTTCGGGCGCCTTGTACCCTGTCAGTTGCTCGGCAACCGCGTTCATATGGACGATACGTCCCTCGCTATCCGTGCTAATCACGGCATCGCCAATGGAATGAAGCGTTGCTAGCAGTTTTCCTTCGCTAAGGCGGAGTTCTCGGGTACGCTCCTCGACGCGTGACTCTAATTCGCGGCGTTGGCGGCTGATTAAGTAGATAATGATTGTCACGGCAACTGTGATTGCCGAGGTGCCCAGCAAGGAAAACCACGTGGCGTACAGAGGATGAGCGGCTTTGAATTCAGACGTAGGTTCCGCGGTAACGACGTATACATTTCCGAACAAGAAAAGGGGACGATGGAAAGAGGTTTGTTTTGGAGATGAAAGACGGCTGTTTCCTCCGCCTGTGCTGGCTATCAAGGTTGGTGTTGCGTCTTCTTCATCGAGTTGAAAAATGGCTAGGTCAAATTCAGGCGCCGTGGAAACGGCGTCATGGACGCGCGAGACGGTGTTCAAAAGGACTTTCCAATTCAGCCAGGCCACAATAAAAGCTGCGGGCTGAGAAAGGTTGTCGCCTAAATATACAGGTTGAAACATCAACGTGCTGGATGTTTCTTGACCTATGCGAAGCGTCAGAGGCTTGCGCGTGGCTGTCCGCAGTCCTGAAGTGAGACAGCGACTGATAGCGTCGGCACAGGCCGGGTCGGAGAAGAGGTCGCAACCGACGAGTTCTGCACTTTCCGTATCTCTGAAGCTGGCGTACAGGACGGGACAGCTGATGGAACCATCCCGATTCCGTTCGCTCTTGTCAGGGTTGAGCGTCCAGATTTTAAACTGGGGCATTTGTCGAGCGATTTGGTTCTCAAAGTCTTGGAGGTTTTCTCTTGCGATGATGGGCGCCCACATCAACCCTTCAAGCGGTTCAATCTCTTGGAAAAGAATCTTGGAAAACCCTCTGAACTCTTCCGGCTTTACATAGTCACTTTCACGGAAAAATCCCTCTAATGTTTTTAGAGTTAGTTGTACGGAATCTTGGGCTTCATTGACCAATAAAAAAGAAGACTGGGTTGCCAACGATTCAAAAACATCCTCGTGGGAGGCATGTTCCTGTTGCCAGATTACCCAGGTCACCCCGGCTGTAATGATGGAGCCAATTGCCAAGGCGAGAAAGACTTCCAGCGCAGCGGAGCGATAAAGAGAAAGTGTTTGTTTGAGCTTACGACGTTCAAAGAGTATGCGAGCGACCACAAAAACCACGAGCGTGATGATAGTCAACGTAAGCGGGGGCAGCGCCGCAAGATTTTTCCTGGTTCGCCAGTTTGTTGCCAGGATGTCCATACCAATAACTAAGGGTGATTTTTTCCCACTCGATGGTAAGGGCAAGAAGGCGCTAAGAAAGGTCCCATATTCGTCCGTATAGGGTCCGATCACAGTGCTATAGGGATGACGGAAAATACTCTCGAGTTCTGGGGGTGGTTCATCATACGCCAAGCCAGGCACTCCAGTCGAAGGGTCTTCCCAGGGAAGGAGGCTTGATGGCCCGAATATGATTTGGTTGTCTTTTTTTTGCATTATGTATATATCAATATGTTTCTTTGCCGGCGCCCACTCAGAAATGAGCAGTTTTGCGTAGGTTGTCAGGTAAGTTCGTATGCGCTGGAAAGACGGATTCTCTTCATCTGCTGCGTTGAATTGAAGGTCGGCAAATAGTTCTGGATTGATACTTTGGGAAACAAGCACAGCTTGTTCCAGTAGTTCCTCGCGGACGTTACGGTCTTCTTGTCGAACCGACCAAAAGGCCAGTAAGACGCCGCCGATCAAGATTGCGGCCATGGCGCTCAATGCCCCAGGATTTGCCAATTGTTGCGGCGTGCTTTTGGTTTGGTCTTCACTGTCCATGTGGCGAAGTTCCCCACGAAAAAGGAACGCTTAAACCCCTTCTAACTCCAGAAATACACTTTTATCCACTTTGCTGAAAAACTCTTGATAGAATCTTAAGTCGGCGATTGGACGGGCTTCCAGCACCGTTCCGCCGGCTGCGTATGTTTTTCGTTGGAAGGACGCGCGGATACGGACCTGGTCTCCGAAGGGAGAGATATTCAGCGTACATTCCAAGACGAGATTCTGGGGCAGGACTTTGCCATCTTTTTGTGCACGGCGCAATTCCTTCGAGGTATGGGGGATATCCGACCATTTTTCAGCCGTGATGACGCCGAGGGCGCTGTCGGCGGATTTTAAGACAAAGCCCAAGTCCTGGAGGACATTGACTATGGCTTTCATGACAGTTTTCACGTCGTTGGTAGCGTACGTCCGAGTCTGTGCGTTGCGAAGTTCGAGTTGCGGCGGAGTCGGAGGGGGCTCATTCTCTGACGTGGAACACGCCAGAAATGTTGTCGTGAATAGTATAAACCAGCCCACTGTTACACGCATCGTCCAGAGCTCCCCGTCAGAACGTGCTGCTGTGATAAGAAAACGAGTCCACCAATCCTTCGTTGTTGAATCGGATGATAACGGTGAGGGTCTTTTGGGTCGTTGCAGAGGCGCCGCTACTGCGGCTTTGGCTACCGCCGATCATGCCGAGAAGCAATGTGTCCGCCACGAAGGTGGTGCCAGCCACCGACCCCGAGACGTTGCCTTTGCTGTCTCGGTAGGATGCTTCCGTGGCGATTTTGTCATAGATCCACGATTCCTTGCCATCCTTATCTCGGGTGACGATGTTTGGCGAGCCCAATGCGGCGGCTACATCTGCCTGAGACATGCCGACTTTGATTTCCCTTTGTACGAGTCCGAGTGTCATGCGCCGTTCTTTCTCCGAATGCAAGTTTCCGATGGCACAACCGCAGAAGACGAGAAGACATAGTACCATCAAACTTGATTTGCACTTTTTCATAAAACATCCACCTTCATTAGATTATCTTCATGGTACGAGAGTTTGCAGCGAGATGCAAGATTATGTGGAAGGAAATGCGATTCCTTAGGCTTTCCCGAAAGGAGCAAAGAGGCTATACATCGCAAGAATGTATGCATTGTTTGCATAAATTCATAAACCTTTGGCACTGCATCGACGAGGAAGACTAGGCTTATACGACCGGTTGTCATTGCGAGGAGCGGAGTCTTCGAAGCGACGAAGCAATCCCCTTGTCCGCGTAGCGCAGAGGGGACGTGGAGCAGGGGTGTGGTACTCTCCGGACAGCCGAGGGGATTGCCGCGTCGCCCCTTCGGGGCTCCTCGCAATGACACCGGGGGGATGTAGCGCATGGGAACGTGGTGCAGCGATGAGGATACCAGACGAGTGCATTGGTTTGCATCGCGTTGTTTAGACAAGTAGCATAGCGTGATCTCTTGATTAGAAAGAGGCATATCCAACGGCATAATAGAGGTTGTCTATGGATGCAGAAGATTTCAGCATGGCGTCAATGAGAAAACGGGTCTGGACGGGGGATGGTTCCCAAAAGGTATCGGACAATAAACTGAGTGTTCGTGAACGTTTTCGGCGAGTCATGTTTTTCCAAGAGGTGGACAAGCTGCCTAACTTCGAGTTTGGGTATTGGGACCGGACCTTGGAGAACTGGCGCCGACAAGGCCTGCCGGATTGGGTGGTGGACGAGAGAACGGCTTACGAGTATTTTGGTATTGAGAACTGGACGTGGTTGCCGGTGAACACGTCTCTGACGCCCGTGTTTGAGTATAAGGTGTTGGAGGAAACGGAAGAATACATTACGTATCGAGATGAATCGGGATGTGTCGCTCAAATCAACAAAAAGGGAGATCGCTCGATCCCGCATTATCTCGATTTTCCGATAAAGAACCGAGAGACCTGGCAGCCCTTCAAAAAAGCGCTAGACCCGGACGATCCGAGGCGGTATGCGCATTTGTGGGCCGCTGGTGAAGAACCGCGTATCTCAAGTCTTGTCGCCAGGTCTATTTTGCGTCGTGTGTCGCTTCGGGAAGACCTGGAACGTTTGCGTTCTTCGGACCTTCCGGTAGGGGTATCCGGTGGTAGCCTGATTGGAGTTCCGAGAAATCTGATTGGTTTTGAACATATTGCGGTATTACCTTATGAAGATCCGGAGTTTTTTGAGGAGATTGTGAATACGTTTGGTGAATGTATATGCGGTGTGTTGGAACGCGTGTTGCCGTTGTTTCAAGTGGACTTTTGCTTAGGATGGGAAGATTTTTGTTTTAATCAGGGGCCTGTGGTGAGTCCGGATGTGTTGAGGAGAGTGGCGGGACCGTGGTACCGGCGGATCGCCGATTTGCTGGTGGCGCACGGTTGTTGCATTTATTCTACGGATACGGACGGCAACATTCTTCCGGTTGTGGAGATTTTTCTCGATAATGGGTTGAATACAATGTTTCCCGTGGAGGTTCATGCGGGGTCGGATCCGGTCTTATTACGTCGAAGGTATGGCAAACGGATTCGGTTGTGGGGTGGCGTGGACAAGATGGCGCTTATCAAATCGAAGCAGGCAATCGACGCGGAGCTACAGCGCATACTTCCGGTCGTAGAACAAGGTGGGTTTATCCCAACTGTGGACCATCGTGTACCTGCGGATGTACCGTTGGATCATTATAAGCATTATATGGACAGAAAACGGGAGTGGTTCGGTGTGGGTGGAGAGCCGAAATACTAAATGTGCTGTGGAAGGGTGCCATCATGACTAGTTACGAACGCATGCAAAACATTTTGCGCCGAAAGCCGGTGGACCGCATCGGGCTTTATGAACATTTCTGGGGGGATACGCACAAGAAATGGACGCGAGAGGGGCATTTGAAGGAAGGGGAGCCGGTAGATGACCATTTTGGGTTTGACTTGATGGAGTGCTGGCCTTTTAATCTAGTGGCACGGCTGGATTTCAAGCCAGAGGTGGTGGAGGAAACGGAAGAAACCATTCTGACGCGTGATGGAAACGGTGCGCTTTTGCGTCGCCACAAGCTTCACGATGCTACGCCAGAACATGTGGACTTCTTGGTTAAAGACAGGCGTTTGTGGGAAGAACATGTCAAGCCGTTCTTGTTGCCGCAGCGGGAGCGGATCAATTTTGAAGCATATCGGAATGTAAAGCGTGCGGCACGGGAAAAGGGCCGATTTTTTGTTTGGAGTGGAGTGAACGTTTTTGAGTTGATGCATCCTGTCTGTGGTCATGAAGCCATGTTGATGGGTATGTTGACGGATCCCGACTGGATCAAGGACATGGTCAAAACTTATTCGGAACTAACTGTAAGTCTTATGGAGATACTTTTTGCCGAAGAAGGGGATCCCGATGGCGTGTGGTTTTACGAAGACATGGGGCTGAAGGCGCGCCCGTTTGTTTCGCTGGACATGTATCGAGACATCATCCTGCCGGGACATAGACGAACGATCGATTTTGCCAAGTCCCGGGGGTTGCCGGTGATCATGCATTCGTGCGGGTATGTGGCGCCCTTGGTGCCCGGCATGATAGAGGCGGGTATTGATTGCCTGCAAGTGATTGAAGTGAAGGCGGGAATGGATTTGGTACAGTTATATAAGGATTTCGGCGATCGACTTTCCTTCATGGGGGGCATCGATGTTCGGGTGCTGTATTCCAATGACAAAGGGTTAATCGAACAGGAATTGTCGTCGAAGATACCGATCGTGAAACGGGGATATGGCTATGCCTTGCATTCGGATCACAGTATCCCGGATCAAGTAGAATATGACAGTTACCGATTTTTTGTTGAACGCGGGCTTGAATTAGGGCATTATTAAGGCAAACGTTTAGGAAGAAGGGGTTTCAGCTATGTCAACGGAATTGCTCAAAGAGATTGCAACCTGTATTGAACGAGGCAAAGTGAATGCTGCGTCTCCGTATCCCCCTGACATGAAAGGGAAGGAGGGAGCGGATGAACTGGTCAAGAAGGCGTTGGACCAGGGTATTCCGGCGAGCGAGATTCTCGAAAAAGCGCTAATTGTCGGGATGAGTGCGATCGGACAGAAATTCAGTAGGAACGAGGTGTTTGTTCCGGATGTCTTGATGGCTGCCAAAGCGATGCAAGCAGCGATGAAACACCTGCGTCCATTCTTCGACTCCGGCGAGGCAAAACATCGGGGGACCTTCATTATTGGTACGGTCCAGGGAGACTTGCATGACATCGGCAAGAATCTGGTGGCCATGGTGATTGAAGGGGGTGGTTACAAGGTTGTCGACCTCGGCGTTGACGTTTCTCCTGAGAAGTTTGTGGACGCGGTGAAGCAGAATCCGGGCGCCAGCGTGGGGCTAAGTGCGTTGCTGACAACCACCATGATTAATATGGAGAAGACGGTCAAGCTGGTGAAGGAAGCGATGCCGGGCACGAAAGTTATTGTTGGAGGTGCGCCGCTGACGCAAGAATTCGCCGACAAAATCGGCGCCGACGCCTATTCGCCCGATCCGCAAGGCGCTTTAGAATTCCTTAATCGCACCAACTAGGTTTTTCTAGTCTTAACGTAGAGCCGAGTCCATAAATTGTGGATTCGGCTTTTTTTTCTCCACGGAATAACAGAGAGCAGTCACATGTTATGTCTGTTAAGACTTGGTGTGTTCTTTAAAAGCCAAAAGCGCATGGAAAGGGGCTACCATGAAAAAGTTCAGCAGTTTGGCGATATCCAAAGCGGATGAGTTGGTTTTCGGAGTTTCGCCGAATCCCGTCGAAGTAAAGCCGGGATTTGTGGTTGGGGCGGGAGAAACGTTTCCGGAGTTGAACTACATCTTGCCACACGGCTCTGAAGTAAGTCACGCCACGATGGACCAAGTGGAGCATGTATATGGAGAGATGGCGAAGGGAGCGTTGGAACGCGCCGCTCGGCTCGGTATCGAGCATTTTGTCATTGAAGTTGAGCAGGTGTTTGAGATGACAGCCTACCCCGAGTGGGGTGAACGTATCGCTCGCGTGACCCGCGAAGCTATCCAACAATATGAAGATAAAGGGGTTCATGCGGCATTGCGCATGACCATTGCGGATATCCGCGATCGCGTTAGGCCGCCCCGTAACCGGACAAGCACAGAGACAAGCTTGGTACTGGAGTCATTTGAGCGGTGTGCGCCGTACGCTGACATCTTGGCGATAGAATCTACCGGTGGCAAAGAGGTGCACGACCCTGCGCTTTTGATGTGCGACTCCGGTGGGGTGGTTTTTGCTTTGGGGGAGTTGGCGTCGCGAGATATGGCGTTTCTTTGGGAAAAGATTGTTTCGATAGCCAAGAAGCATGGGAAGATCGCTGGGGGCGACGCAGCGTGCGGTTTTGCCAACACGGCGATGCAACTTGCCAACAAACGGATGATACCGACAGTTTTTGCGGCGATGGTACGTGCGGTGGGAGCGGCACGTTCGCTTGTTGCTGTGGAATGTGGCGCAACGGGACCCGATAAAGACTGCGCCTACGAAGGTCCTATGCTGAAGGCGATTGCGGGAATTCCCATCGCCATGGAGGGCAAGTCCGCAGCTTGTGCCCATTCCAGTCGAATCGGGAACGTTGCAATGAGTTGCTGCGACCTCTGGAGCAACGAGTCGGTACCTTACGTGCGGCTTTTCGGAGGATACTCGCCGGAGGTATGTCTGGAGGAGCTTTGGTACGACTGCAAACTATTAAATGAATCTCGACGACATGGTCAGGAACGTGTGCTGCGCGACCTTTTGGTTTCATCGGATGTGCGGACAAGCGTGGAGGCACTCATGCTCGCACCGGAATCGGTGATTCGAATTTCACGCGCCATTATTTCCAGTGAAGACTATCTGGAGCGGGCATTGCGCGCGGCTGTAGAAGCGATAGCCATCATTGAAGAGGCGGTAGCAAACGGGACGAGCCAAGTGCCCGAGTCGGAACTCGTTTGGCTGGACCAGATGAAGCTTGGGCTTGAACCGGTACAGTCAAGTTCAGGCAAGGCGGTCGATCACTACGCTGCGTTTTATCCGGACTTTATTCCAAGTGAGTATGGGCTTTGATCGGTTGAGTCTATTTTGTCTGTCGGAGGTTTCGTCGGGCTTTTCGTTCTTTGCGAGGGAGGAAATTGCTTAGTCCTTACGAAGGCTCTTCTCCCCACGATGACAAGTGGGGCGATGAAGCGTCTTCTGGGGGAATGCCATCCTCGTCTTGCATCGCCTATGCTGGGAAATCCGCTTCTTTACACGTGATTGATGAAACTCTTGTGCGATTCTTTGGGGCATACCTCGAGAATTACCAGCACTGTTTTACGGATATGTTATGCTCTTGGCAAATTCTTTCCCGTGTGGTAGACTTGAAGTGGCGAAAGTGGTTTCTGGTTCCCGAGTGAAAACTTTGGGGGAACAAATATGGGACCGAAACGGCTGGATGATCTATTGCACGAGTTAGCAGAGCTGCATCGGTGCTTGTCCGAACGTTATTCCGAGTGCAGTGTTGCTGCTACCCGCGAAGATGCGAAGCTATTCTTTGCCCATCTATGTCGTATGGAACAGTACATGGAGCATTGTATTCACGAATACGCTCACACGGCGCCCAAGTCTCTGCGCGAATCTTGGGTAAAGTGTGCGCCGGATTTTGATCTTTCCAAACTTTTGCACCATGTTCCCACTGACAACAATGTTTCCCGCGATGAGATTATGGATGCGGCAATCTTGATCGGCGAGGAATTAGAAAAGAGTTTGAAAGAACTCGTTGAGCGCACAGATCATCCGGAATTACGTTCTACGCTTCTATGTCTTGTCGAGATGGAGCAAGAGGAAAAGGGGAAGATTCTTCGTAGCGGGGATTTTTACTAAAACACCAAAAGAATGAAGAGCATCTTGAATATAACTCAGTAGAGGATGCCGGCGTTTTCTTTATCCATGTCATATGCATTTTGCATATAGTATGCCTTGCGTGGTATTGTAACACTGACCCAGCGGAGAGGTGACCGAGCTGGTCGAAGGTGGCGCCCTGCTAAGGCGTTGTACGGTTAAAAGCTGTACCGCGGGTTCGAATCCCGCCCTCTCCGCCACTTTTCATTGTTATCGGGGAAGGGCACGGAGAATTTCGGTGCGCCATCGCTCATGGATCTTGACGGTCTCCTCTCTGTTCGTGCGGACCTCAATAATTGAGGCATGAGGCGCGGCTGACATTTTTTGATAGATTTTGCGGAACTCTGTCAGCGTTTTTGGGCAGAAATATCCCAGGTCGAACAGGTCTGCTGCAGGAGAAAAGGTCATTCCATGGGGGGTTACAAAGTAGGGTTCAAAATCCCCGCGTAATTTCGCCACGTCCAAAAAATGAAAAATTCCTCCACCGTCATTGTTTAGTACGATGATCACAAAAGGTGTGCGTATTGTTTTCAGAAGGGCGAGGGAATTGAGGTCGTGCAAAAACGCCAAGTCGCCCAGTAAAACCGTAACACCGGAAGAAGTCCCCTTGGCAATTCCTACGGCAGTGGCGATGTTCCCGTCAATGCCGCTTGCTCCGCGGTTGGCGAATACAGAGACGGAGCTTCCCCGATTGGAGCCGAAGGTGTCCATCTCGCGGATGGGTAAGCTGTTTCCCAAGAATAGGTTGTGGTTTTCCGGGACAAGTTTTGAGAGCGCGCGGCACACAGCAGGTTCGGTTATTTCCTCTCTCTCTTCCATTAATTCGTCGAGCTTGTGCTCTACGACGAGAGAAAGCGTCTGAACCATGGGGACACCTCTTGTCGGCACCGTTTTATAAAGTTTTCTGTGGGACTTTTTTTGTTTTTTTCCGACGTGGCGGAGAACCAGTTCCACGAATGGTGGGATTTCGGCATCGATGCGGTGTGTCACCATACCTAATGGATCATATCTGGAAATCTCGGTACAAATTTGCAAATACGTTTTTGGGGCGGACGCCTTGAGAAATGACAAGAGACGTTTGCTTGTTAGCGCGCCACCAACATGAAGTACGGCATCGGGCGTGAATTCTCTGCTCCAGTCCTTGGAGTCCAATACAAGGTCATAATAGGGGAACAGCAACTCGTGTTGGGTTCCGAGTCGTAAGCCGGAACAAATGTCGGGGAAAATAGGCCATTGGATTGTCTCTGCAATTGCGACCACAGCCTCGCGCTCCGCCCGTGACGAGAGATGTCCGGCAATCACAAGACCTTTTTGTGTTTTGGAAAGTGAGTCGGCGATTTCTTGCACTTCCTTGTCAATTGGAAGACTTGAAACGTTCGTAGCGTGTGGTAACCAGGTTGTGAAAGGCGCCGTACCTGATTGCCATTGACGGGAATTTTTCGACCGTACGGGGTAGGATTCGGGTTTAGATGTAAAAAGCAAAGGTTCCCTAAACGGGCAATTGATGTGTACAGGCCCGGGCTTCGGTTTCAAAGCTCTGCGTACAGCGTCGTCGATCGCGGTGAGAAGGGTTTCCGGAGGCACGGACGAAGTGGGACAAGCCAATGTAATGGCAAAGCGAACATGTTCTCCGTAAAGACCGTGTTGTCGTATGGTTTGATTAGCACCCGAGTCGATGAGTTCCGGCGGTCTATCTGCGGTAAGGATAATGAGGGGAACATTGGCGTAGGAAGCCTCGATAACCGCGGGGAAATAATTGGCTGTGGCTGTCCCCGATGTACAGATCAACGCAGCGGGGCTTTTGGTGGATTTAGCGTAGCCCAGGGCGCAGAAGGCCGCGCCGCGTTCGTCATAGTGGACAACAGTTTTGACACGTTGATTCGCCGCAACAGCTGCAGTCAATGGCGCACTTCGTGCCCCCGGGGAAATAAAGAACATGTGTACACCGGTTCGCGCCAATTCTTCGACGATGAACCGCGCCCACTCGTAATTAAGGTTTTTCAAATCTTGCATGGATTTGTTCAAAGAGGTTTGAATATGTGGACAGTTTCGTGTCTAGTTCCAGCCATTCCTGTTCTGGTTTTGATCCTTCGACGATACCGGCTCCCGCGAACAGGTGCAATTGGTCACCTTGGATAACGGCTGAGCGAATCCCTACAGCAAACTCCGATTCTTCTTGACTCAAAATACCGACCGGTCCGGCATAGAACCCGCGAGAGAACGGCTCTATGGAACGGATTTGTCTTAAAGCCTCATCCGCTGGGAAACCGCCAACAGCGGGAGTTGGATGAAGTGCCGTTAAAATCGCGATGTCCTTTACGCCTTCATGAAGCAAGCCCGAGAATCTCGTGTATAGATGTTGACAACCAGGCAGCCGCATAAGTTGCGGGTCGCGGTCGACTCGGAGAGACTCGCAAAGCGCAGCCAGACGAGACTGGATCATTTCGACTACGACGGCGTGTTCGAGTTGCTCTTTAGCATCCTGAATGAGCTCGCGTTTAAGGGCTTGATCTTCTTTGCGGTGTGAATGACGCGGACGTGTTCCAGCCAATGCCTCCGTTTGAATAAAGCGGTGGCGTCTCTTATACAGGCGTTCCGGAGATGCCGCAAAGAAAGCAGACCTTGTCGTTTCTTGCAGATAGAACTTGAAACAACGGGGAGTCATAAGGGCGAATTGCCGAAATACCTCCAAGGGATCCAAATCCTCAGAAAAACGCACGGTGGTCTTGCGTGCGAGTACAATCTTCTTAAGCACGCCTCGTCGGATGAGGTCCAGCGATTTTTCAACGTCTTGTTGCCAGTTCTGGAAATCGGGTTCATGAGTGCATGTAAGAGGTGGATTATAGGACGACGGAACTATGTCGCGGTTCTCTTGATTTGGAAAGTACTTGTTTACAAGCTTCTGCATAGTACCATTGCTGGCTTCATCGCCGGTACAGGTGAATACCAAAGTGAAACGGTTTTCTTTTCGACGGATTTCAACTCGGGGGACGATGATTCTGGCGCATCCAAAACCGTTCCACGTCTTGTCAATACCGTTGGAGCTATCGAAAGCGATGGCAACAAAAGATGATATACCTTCCGCTTTTTGTTGGAATATGGAAAGATCACGTAAGAATTCTTCTTTAGAGGTGATTTCGGAGCGTATTTCGTACGCGCTTTCGACGCCAGCGGTTTCATATTGTCCGGACCGTGTTGCCCAGTACAATTTTGGGATTTCCCTGCGAGAGGCAAGCCATGAAACAAGGTCTAGAGGTTGGATGGGTAGTTCTATCTGCTTAAGAAACGAATGGCGAATGGCACCCTTTTGGAGTTCTTCCAAGATAATTACCGGGGCTGTCTCCAACGTCGCAGTTAGGTTTGGCACTCTCATGTTCTGCTACTTGCTTGCCGTGTAGATAGTCACTATCCCGCAATCGACTGACTTTGCGGTTATGTTACGAAAACCACTTTCTTCGAGTATCTGGCAGAAAGCATTCCCGTAGGGGAATCTTTCGATGCTTTGCTGCAGGTAACGATATGCCTTCCAATTTCCGGTAAAAACGCCTCCCAAAAAAGGCACCGCATAGCGAAGATAAACAAAATAAAGGCACCGGACATACGCGCATTCGGGAAGAGAAAACTCCAAAATGGCGAGGTGCCCGCCGGGACGTAGAACCCGGTACACTTCGTCAAGGGCTTTCTTTGTATCAGGCATGTTGCGTATGCCAAACGCAATCGTTACCGCGTCAAAGCTTTGGTCTGCGAACGCCAAATTCAATCCATCTGCGCAGGCAAATCCTATGTGCGGATCTTTTAATTCTCTCGTCTTTTGGCTTGCTTGGCTTAACATGGCTGGGGAGATGTCAACGCCAATGCTCTTACCAATTAGCCCTTTGACCTTCGTCGCGCTCAGTAAAACCTCTCCAGTGCCGGTGGCAAGGTCTAACAATTGGAGATGATGGTCTTTGGGTAGGGTCTGGATGAGGCGTTTTCGCCATCCAATGTCAGAAAAAAAAGACAAAAAACGGTTCAAACGATCGTAGCGTTGTGCGACCGACTCGAAGAATTGTACTATCGCACCTACATGTTCCATGTATAAAAAATTTCCTTCTTCCTAAGTAACACAGGACGCAAGTGTACTATTTTCACAAACGAGTAAAAAAATAACAAATAAAGCAGAAAACTAGACATTACCGATTGGTATCTCTTCATGTATGTGGCATGCTGCGATTCACAGATATGCTGGATGTGAACCGGATTCTTCTTGGTGTTGATACCTTTTGGCTTTGGCTTGTGTTGGAAAGACTGCAGATGGGTAAAATGGAATTTCCTGTCCGTCGCTACAATAGGCATCGAATTTGTTTGACTTTCTTGAAAGAGCATCTCAGAATGAAGCCACGAGACGACAAAATGTTCCATGTCTTTTGCGGCCACCAAGCCGGAGAAGGAGGACGGTTCATGGAAGAGCATACCCACCCCACGCAATCGAAGAGTCTCTCTCGGCGAGAGTTCATTACCTCATCTTCCACAGCCGCGATGTTGGGAGGAGGGGTCTTAATGGCTAAAGTGGGTAAATCCCACGAATCCAAAAGTACGTTGCCGTTCGGTGATGTTTGGCGACCTAGCCCCCCGAGACGACTTTCGGAAGTGACGCATGCGCTTGCGGCGCGGGCACTTTCAGGAGAACATGGCCGGGCTCTCCGAAACGCTGAGTTTTCCTTGAATGAGCTCGAGGTGTTCGGTTGTTCTGCCGACAAGCGGTATGCATTTGCATGTAAAGCCGTCGCCGAAAAAGCCCCGCTGCGTATACTGCCGGGGGAACGTGTCGTCGGGTCAGCGACGCTTCGCGAAGCTGCGGGACATGCTACGCCGGTTGCCAATGTGCCAAGTACCAGCCATACTACGATAGGGTTTGACCGTGTCTTAAAGATGGGATATCGCGGGCTGCGCGAGCAAATAAGGCAACGGCTAGCGCGCGGAAATTTCGAGCCGGTAAGTCCGCTTGTGCCCATAATTTCCGGTCCGAAAGATGTCGTTAGTGCGGTACGATTCGTGGGGGACGGTCGCGTGTGGGCGGAGGGGCTGAGTCAACCAGAATACGCGATGCCTCCCATCACGGTGGAGTGTTGGGCAAAAGTGGATTTTGCCGGTCCGGTTAATGTGCTGGTTTTGAACCGAAACAAGAGTTCTAGCGGACATTGGGAACTGTACACCCAAGCCGGCACGGGATTTTTGGCGGCATATGTCCCGGCATGTTCGCCGTGTGAGATAGTTTCTAAACGGAACATCGTGGATGGCAAATGGCATCACGTGGCGATGACGTTTGCCGCTGATCGGTTGAGCCTCTACGTGGACGGAGAGTGCGTTGCGTCCGAAAATATTACGCTTTCTCCAACGCAAGATGAGGCACCCGGGCTATTTTACATAGGGGGGTATCCCCCGGAGAGTTTGGGTTGCGAAGGGGCTATCAGTGAAGTTCGCTTGTCGAGAGGCGTGTTGCCCATCGACCCCAATGCAAAAGCGTCATCCTCGTCGCAGAACCTACTTGGTGTATGGCAAGTAGACTTCCGCGACGGCCGGCCTGTTTTTGAAGAGAAATTGGGGACGAATAATACGGCTCCTGTGGTCTTGGTGGAGGGAGGAAAAGACCTTCTGGAGTCGATGTTGATCTGCTTGGACGCTGCTGCTATTTGGCACAAACGGCATATGGAAGAGTTGGCACGTCTTGCGGCTGGATCAACGGGTGAAGAACGTGAAACCTATCTGAAGGTGATGGAGAATCTCCGTAACGTGCCGGAGAACCCGCCTTCCACGTTTTACGAGGCGGTGCAATCGCTGTGGTTCATGTATGTGTTTCAGCGGTTAATGGGTAACTGGTCAGGCATCGGCCGTATTGATGAGATGTTGGGTCCTTATCTCAAAAAAGACCTTGCCGAGGGACGAATCACGCTTGATGAGGCACGTGAAATCCTCGCTCATTTTTGGATCAAAGGTTGCGAATGGACCGGCGCTCATCATTTTGGCGGCACGGGCGACGCACAATTCTACCAGAATATTATTTTGAGCGGCGTGGATGAGGACGGTAATGACGTCACGAATGAGGTGACCTACCTGGTTCTCGACATCGTTGAAGAGCTGCACATCAGTGACTTTCCTATTGCAGTGCGTATCAACCGGCGTACCGGCGAAAAGCTTCTACGGCGAATTGCAGAGGTGCAGCGCCACGGGGGCGGTATTGTAGCCGTATACAACGAAGACACCGTAATTGAGGGTCTTGTGAAGTTCGGCTATTCTCTGCGTGAAGCCCGCCGATTCACAAACGACGGATGCTGGGAAGTGCTTGTACCAGGCAAGACGGCTTTTATTTACGCACCGTTTGATATGCTTGCCCTTTTGCACGGCGTGCTTGGGCTACATGATTCAACCCAACCACCTCCCGAGTTTCCCGACTTCGAGACGCTCTATGCCCGTTTCTTGGATCGTCTGAGAGAACACCTGGATGGATTCCACGCTGGCGCCGATAACTTTTGGAACACAAGCCTTCCTGCGCCGCTTTTGTCTATGTTTGTAGATGATTGTATCGAACGTGGCAGGGGTTATCATTACCGGGGGGCGCACTATAATGTTTTGGCGCCGCATGCCGGCGGTATGGCAAATGTCGCCAATAGTCTCTTGGTTATCAAGAAGTTGGTTTATGAACAGAAATATCTGACCCTTTCCGAATTTGTGGACATTTTGCGGAGAGATTACGAAGGTGAAGAAGCCTTGCGGCGGCTTATTTTGAGTCGGTTTGTGTTCTACGGAAACGATGACGACGAAGCAGATGAGATAATGGAGCGGCTATTCAATGACTACACAGCGCTCGCGGCGCGTGTTCCGGAACGCAATGGTGTCCTGCGGCCACCTGGCATTAGTACGTTTGGTCGGGAAATAGGTTGGAGGCTGGACGGGCGGGGCGCTTCGCCCGATGGTCATCATCGAGGCGAGATTCTTGCTACAAACTTTTCGCCATCGCCCGGTACCGATTTCTCCGGTCCCACGGCGGTCATCAAGTCCTATTGCAAAATGGATTTGACGCGTGTGCCGAATGGAGCCACCATCGAATTAAAGATTCACCCTCAAAGCGTGAAGGGTGAGGAAGGGCTTTCGGCGATGGTGGGTTTATTGAAAGGGTTTGTGCGTCTCGGCGGCTTCTACATGCACGTTGATGTCGTGGATTCCGCCATGTTGCTCGACGCGCAGCGTCATCCGGAAAAATATCCGAACCTTGCCGTCCGAGTTGCCGGTTGGTCAGCGCGCTTCGCCACCTTGGATAAAGACTGGCAAGACATGATCATCAATCGCACGCAACAAATCATATCCTAAACTTTGTTGAATGTGCATATCCCGGAATGAGGGTGGGTTGGTTTCTTTTACCCTTTTTTGAGCATGAGCTTATCGGTTGGATGATTTTGCCCGTCGTAAAGTCAACGGCTTTACGAAAAGTTTCCTGACCAAAACACTACACCCAGGATTGCTTAAATGCCAAATGCAAAACGACATGTGCGGGCGTCAATGGTGAGTCTGGTGGGAAGATCCTCTGCTGAGACAGAATAATGTCAAAAGGTTGGATTTACATTAGGTTGATGTCACGTCTTCTTGCCTTGTGCCTGGGTATTGTCATTGCGAGGAGTGCCGTAGGCACGACGTGGCAATCCACTTGAAGATGCGGGGAGAACCGTGTCTTTGTACGGAGTCCTCTTACCCTACGCCGTTGAGGGGATTGCTTCGTCGCTTTAGGGACTCGCTCCTCGCAATGACAGATGAAGGACCTGGGAGGAAGGAGGACAACGGTTTAGGAACGTGGTAGGGCGTAAGACCTTGCGCTTCTGTATAAAAGAGCTCGGGCAGCTTGCGGTCACATCCCGTGGCTATACCCGCACATGGTTCCGCCTTCGGAAACGTACCGGTCTTTGTGGGAGGTCTAAGACGCTGGAGCCTTGTTTCGAGAGAGTTTAACAAGTAATTGCCTTATCGTTTCAGAAAGGATCTTTGGAACCAGAAGTTTTGGACGAATACACCAAGTTGAAATAACGTTTCGCCCATGATAGACTATCCGAAGTTGCGTACCCGTAGCTCAATTGGATAGAGCGCTTGGCTACGGACCAAGAGGCTGGGGGTTCGAGTCCCTCCGGGTACGCCATACACCGCCGTGAGCAGTCCACTTTCAACTTGCCTGATTTCCTACCTTGTGTGAAGCTTCTCTTTTTCATCTTCTCTGCTTCTATCGTCCAAAAAACCTTTCTTTTGACTCGCTCCTTGGGGAAAACTTCGGTCGCCGGGCTACTGTGTTGTGTCAGTCTTCTCTCCAAATCTTTTCGGTGGTAATTTCATAAGTCTTTTATTGGAAATAGTTTATCTGTAATTTTCTGTCGGGTTTTTTCAAGTGGAACAAAGTACTTGACAAATGCGTATAAATTGTGGATAATCTTATCTAAAATATTGGCGACAAAGAGGTCCAATTTATGTTACACCTTTATTCCAAAGCTTGTGAGTATGCGTTGCGTGCGTTGTGTCAATTGCCGAGACTTGGCAATCCCGTGAGATTTCAGGCGGCGGCGTTGTGTGAGTTGGCTGAAATTCCCGAGCCGTTTACCCGTAAGGTTTTTCAATCGTTGGTACAAGCCGGAATTTTGAAGGCGTTGCGTGGTCCCGGAGGTGGCTATGAGTTTGCACGCCCTGTCTCCGAGATAAGCCTTTTAGATGTTGTGTTGGCGATTGATGGGGAACACGCCTTTGATGTGTGTGCTATGGGATTGTCCATGTGTGGACGTCATAATCCATGTCCGTTGCATGATGCTTGGGCGCCATTTAAGAGCCGTTTGGTGGAAGAACTTCGTCAAAAGACATTGGGCGATCTTCTGGAATTTGCTGCTCGGGGTGCGAACGCGATGGACAAACAGGGCGCGGTGCGGATTTGTTTGTGTCAAGCAGGAGTCCATTCGTGTTCTGGGCACGCCTGAATTGTTTGGAAGTACTAGAAATCTGAGTTAGGGCTAACGTGGTAAGGAGTGA
>ERZ795046.43-NODE-43-length-151822-cov-11.857261_pt1 | contig 151822 bp, 110 predicted proteins | sample MGYA00375130_ERZ795046 | MGnify/ENA primary metagenome ERZ795046 (study PRJEB30175, sample SAMN05720202) | activated sludge metagenome | isolation source: anaerobic digester from wastewater treatment plant | place: Japan | collected 2015-05-15 ... | reverse complement strand
GGCGATGAAATCGACGTCTATGGCCGTTTCATCGTTGATGATGACCCCGATCCCGTAGGACGCCTCGTCCTCGAACTCCAGCCCAACCACATTGGTGATAATCAGGAAGAAGAATTCGTTAGCCTCGAGGATGCCGTCGCCGTTAACCGTGACCGGGATCTCCACTTCCACATCGTCGACACTCATCACGACCGATCCACTGGCCGACACGTAGTCCACCCCGGCCTCTGCTAACGGAGCTCCCCAATACTCCTGAGGAACATCGCCGAAGTTCTCGTTCGCTCCGGCGGTGTGGTAATCGAACGAAACCACCATCGGCGGATCGCCGGGATTCTCAGGCGCAGGAACGGGCTCCTCCAGCCTGACCCTGAACCTGAACGTGACGGTCTCACCGTCGTTGCCTTCGCAAATCGACACACCCAGGACCCTCGCGCCGATGGTCTCGGGGTCCTGAGCCCGGGCCTGTGAGGCCAAGCCGAGAACCAGGATGAGACTCAACCCCAACCACCCGCGCAGAACCGCGGTGAAGAATCTGCGAACCCCCGCGGCACAGCCCGCAGACGGGCTGCTGACGAGCAAAGATCGCATGGAATCGTCCTGGCGAGTCACTGATTGAGGCCTGTAGATCATGGGCGTGAACCTTATAAGCTGCTGATTTATAAGAGCTTATTGTCGGCTGGCGATCCGGGGTCGCCATGTCTCGTCTGGTTGGCCCTCGGCCGGAGTCCCTCCTCCGGTCTAGGGCGGGCGTAGCATATCCTACCGTGGTTCAAATGTCCTGCCAATCCGCCAGGGGTCACTCCGGCAGGGGAGCTTCCGCACGGGCGGGAGCCGGGCGAGCCGGTTTCTCGCACGCCGGTGACGGAGCGACCGGATCGGTCGGACGATCTTCCTGCCGAGCGGAATAGGGGGCCAGGTACTCGTCGAAGAACGAGACCGTCCGCAGGGCGTAGTACTCCGGCCGTACCACGACGCACTGGTTATGCTTGGCTCCCGGCACGACCCACAGGCTCTTGGGCCCGGGGGCGGCCTCGTACAGCAACTGAGACTGCTCGACCGGGATATAGCTGTCACGCTCGCCGTGAATGAACAGGATGGGCCGGGGCGGCTTCATGGCGCGCAGCGCCTTGCGAACGGACGGGAACGTGCAGTTCAGCTTCCGCCGGCACTCGCGGAAGAGCAACCAGCGCAGAAACCGCCAGAACTGCGGCGGATGGTTCTCGTAGACGAACCGGACCTTGGCGAAAATGTAGGCCCACCGCTTCATCAGGTACTCGAGGACCGTGTCGGAGCTGAACGCCCCGTCGGTGATGATGGCCTTGATCCGCAGGTCGTTCACGCTCGCGAGAATGGCCGCTCCCGCCCCGCGGGAAATGCCGAACACGCCGATCTCCGGCGGGCGGCCTTCCCGCTCGAGCAATTCCTCGACGTACGCGATGGCCCCCAACATGTCGTTGACTTCGCGGTCGCTGGGCCACTGCCGCGGCTGATAGCCGGGCTCATGGCTCGATTCGCCGTGGCCGCGATAGTCGAAACTGAACACGTCGTAACCCGAAGCCAGCAGCGGCCGGCAGTAGCGGGCACAACTGTACATGTCACTGGAGAACTCGTGCGAGAAGATGACCATCCCCTTGGGACGGCCCTGGTGATTGCCTCGCAGTAACATGCCGCACAGATTGAGGTTATCGAAAGCCCGGAAAGTGACCCGCTCGCCGTCGATCCGCTCGAAATCTCGCGGACCCATGGCCAGGGGCGGGGGCGTGTCGCGAATGATGTTGAGCATCAGCCGGACGTACTTGCGCAGAATGAGCCAAACGGTCGTTATCACGAAACAAACCGTTACGACCATGGAAGTCAACGCCCAGTTACGAGCGATGTACTCCCACCATACGGCACCCAATGCGCCTTCCGCCAGCATCTGTAGATGATCGGTCAAGCTCTGTGTCGGACTCCTGACCCCCAACAACCGCGCCAGCATGATATTAGAGCGGCTGAAGCTTGGTTACAAGAGCCCTCAGGCAAGGGACCCAGGGGAAATGCCGGACGAGTTGCCCGGCCGGGCGTGAGGGAGGAGGCCGATGGGAAGCCGGGCCGACGAAACCGTACACAATCCAAACTACGCAGTGATGAACGGCTCCATTTCTCGCTCGACGGCTGCCTCATCGAGCGCTTCGCCCGCGTTCAGTCGGGCAAGCAGCCCGGCAATGGCCTGCTTCGCTCGAACGGCCTGGGCCCCGGAGATGAATCCGCCGTAGACATGCTCGCCGGCCAGGGCGGCGTTGATCGCCTGCTCCTTGTTGTGCTCGTCCAGCTCGGTGAAGTAGACCGCCCGGAACCGGCGGTTGTAGCCGGGCTCGCGGTAGATCTCAAACATGATCTTGTCGGCAGTGGCCACGATCATTCCTCGTCTTGTCGGGGGGCGGGCGTCTCGCCCGCCTATTGCCTGCCTTTCAGCCCATAGCTGATAGCTCATAGCTCACAGCTGTCACCGTTCACACCTCGACCAACAGCGCCGACTTGAGCTGTTCGAGCTTCGCCTCGATCCGGGCCCGCACCTGTTTGTTGCGAACCATGTCCTCGCGATAGCGCTTCAGGAAATAGGCGATGGTCTCGATACGGATCTTGATGGAGCCGGCGGGCTTGTTCTCGTCGATGTCCTTGAAGCAGAAGTACGGCGTGCCCGATCGTTCGACGATCTCCTCGATGTTGCTGTAGATCGGGGCGTCGTGGCCGCACTTGAAGCTCGATAGTTCGAGCGCGACGAGATTTGGATGCCGGGCCGCGTACTTGGCCGCCCACAGTTTGCGGCTGGTGTTCTCGGAGTAACTGTTCTTCCACACGTCCTCGATGGACAGTGGAGAGGCGATTTCGCCCGCTCGGACCTCATCGCCGAACAGCCGATCGAGAATATCCTCGTCGATGGGCAGCGCGTCCTGCCACAGGATGGGGTAGCCGAGCTTCTGCAGTTCCTCGGCGATCTCGTGATTGACGCCAGGGTCGTTGTGGTACGGCCGGGCCAGGACCACCACGCCCAGGCGATCCTCCCGCTCGAGCTGATCGATGATTTCCCGCGACCGGGCCCGCATGCGGTTCATGAAGTTTTCCATCGCAGCCAGCCCCTGCTGTGTCGCGCGTTCGGACTCCGCCTCGGACAAGCCGAGCTCATCCTTCCAATCCAGGTACATCTGCCGCGCCGCCAGCGCCGGCCGATCCAGATTGAGGAACGTCTTTTTGAACACGATGCCATGAGCGGCAAACAGGTCGCCTTCCTTGATGAACGCGGCATGCGTCGCCTCGGCCGTGCCCACCACCGTCGGACAGGCCCGGCTGGCCTGCACGTTGGCCAGGAACGTGGGGAAGCTGTCCACCATCGGGAAGAAGATGTGACTCAACGGCGTGCGAGCGTGCTGCACGTACAACAGGTCGTGCACGTGCGGGATACCCAGCTTGCTCGGGAAGCACGGGTCGATGGCGCCGCGCTTCGCGCCGCGTTTGTAGAGCTCCTCGCTCGTGTACTCCGAGAAGACGATATTGCCCGCCGGCACGCCAAGCGATGTGAAATAGCCAAGGAAGAACGGCGCGTGATTGTAGAGGTTCAACACACGGGGTATGCCGATGCGCACCTGCGTGCGCTTTTCCATGAGCGTGCGTCGCCGTTCGACGGCTTGACGCTTGGCCGGCGTCATCCACCACTGGCTGCGAGGCAGTTCATCGGCGACGTTACGCACCTGCGGCGGCTTGAACGCCTCATGAGCCGCAATGTGCAGCATGTTGGGGTTGGCCTTCTTCACCGCGTCCAGGCCACTCTTGATCTCGCGCATGTCGTTGACGTCTTCGACCGTGCCCTTTTCGCAGGTCGCAATGATCAAGCGTTGCTCGCCCGGACCGAGCGGCACTTTGCTCTTGGACTTGCTCGCACGCGGCTTGGCGACACCATTCTGCTCCAATGCCGCCTCGCTCTCCCGGCCGCTTTCGACGCTCACGGCCTCCTGGGCGGCCCGCTTGATCCGTGTCGGGTGTGCGTCCTCCGGTCCGCGTTTGATCAAGTGAGTGGTCAGATCCACGAGCGAGCCATGATCGTTCGTCGCCGCGGCACTGGTCTTCACGTCGATGAACGTGCGCAGGCACTTGTTCTTGCAGAAATAGCAGCGAGTGTCTTCGTTACGGGTCGTGCGGTACTCGATGTGCTTGACCGCCTCCAGGCCGATGAAGCTCGTGCGGATTCCCAATTGCGTGACCAGCCGATGGGCTTCGAGGGCACAACCGATCGCCCCCGACTCGCCGCAGTGCTGATGCACGATGATCTCGGGTGTGATGCCCGTGCCGACGAATCGTGATTCGATGAAATCCACCTGGGCCTTGACCGCGGCCAGGTTGTGCTGCGTCCCGCCCTGCAGCACGAACTTGCGGCCCAGCTTGGCCAGGTTGGGGATTTGCGCGACGTACAGCCAGATGTTCTTGGGAAGAACAGCGGCCAGGCCGGCCATGATCTCGGTCGGCGTCCAGCCCTGCCGCTGGAAATCGACGATATCCGACTGCATGAACACCGCGCAGCCGTAGCCGAAGTTCGGCATCTGCTTGGCGCTGAACGCCAGGTCGGCATACTCGCGCACGTCGTAACCGAAGCCGGTAGCGGTTGACTGCAGGAAGTAGCCGTTGCCCGCCGAGCACTGTGTATTGAGCTTGAAATCTTTGACTCGGCCGTCCTTGAGCGTGATGAGCTTGATGTCCTGCCCGCCGACGTCCACGATGACGTCCGTGCCGGGATAAAAGTGCAGCCCGCTCTCGGTGTGGGCCACGGTCTCGACCAGCGCGACGTCGGCACCGATGACGTCCTTGAGGATGTCCTTGGCGTAACCGGTCGTGCCGACGCCCAGCACCTCGAGCGTGCAGCCCTGAGCGGCGATCTGCGCCTCGAGCTGCGCGAAGATGTCCTGCGTGTCCTCGATGGGGTTGCCCTTGGACAACTGATACGCCTTGGCCACGACCCGCTTGTCGCGATCGATGAGCACGCCTTTCGTGCTGGTCGAGCCGCCGTCAATACCGGCGAACACCTGGACCACTGAGCCGGGCTCGAGCCGGGGCGGCTCCCACTTGACCGGGCGATAGCGCTGCTTGAACCGGGCGAGGTCAGCCTCATCCTTGACCAGACCGCCCGCTCCGGCCGCCTTTTTCTCTTCGCCGCGCCCCACCTCGATGTACCACCGCAGCTTGTCCGTGCCCCAGTAGACGCCCTGATCGGGGTTGTCCTCCAATTCCACCTTGGCGAACTCCACCGCGCCGATGGCCGCGAAAAACTGGGCGTTCTCGGGCACGATGATGAGGTCCTCGGGCTTGGAGCCGGGCGGGATCGGAACGTTGCGTTCCTTCCACACCGCCTGGATGTTGGCCACCCAGCACTCGTACATGCCTTTGATGTAGGTGTTGGGGCCGCCGAGCAGGAGCACCTTGGGCCGCAGCGTGTGCCCTCGCGTGAGCACCGAAAGGTTCTGCTGGATGATGGACTCAAACAGTGATGCCATTAGTTCGTCAGGCGGAACGCCCTGCTTCTGCAGGCCGTTGATGTCCGTCTCGGCGAACACGCCGCACTTGCCGGCCACCGGGTGCAGACGCAAACCGTTGTAGCCCATTTGGCACAACTGGTCGGGGGGAATCTTGAGCTTGGCGTTGATCTTGTCGATGACCGCGCCGGTGCCACCCGCGCACTTGTCGTTCATCGACGGGATCTTCTTCTTTTTGCCGGTCTCCTCGTCGGCCTTGAAGACGATGATCTTGGCGTCCTGGCCGCCCAGCTCCACCACACTTTGTACGTCCGGGTAAAGCTTCTCGACCGCCAGCGAAACCGCGTTCACCTCCTGGACGAACTTGGCCCCGATATGCCGACCCACGCCCGAACCGCCCGAGCCGGTCACGAACACGCGAAACGCCTGCGTGGGCACGTCGGGGAAGCGTTTCTCGATCTCGCCGAGCATTTCCAGGCACTTCTCAGGCTGCTTGGTGTCGTGCCGCTGATAGTCTTTGGCGAGGATTTCGTCAGTCACCGGATCGACGACGACATACTTGACCGTCGTCGAACCGACGTCGAGTCCGATCAGCAGGCCCTGCAGATACCGGTCCGTGCCGGTGAACTTGCGCGAGCCGGGATCCGGGCAGGCTCGTTCGGCCCGCAGCACATTGATATTGAGAGGCACAAGCCCGGCCGTGCCGCCATTCGAGCTGCTCGACGAACAACCGCAGCTCCCGCCCGACCCGCATCCGCCGCCGTATGGATGATCCGATTTCAGTCTCAATCCAGGAATCATGTGAACACCTGCTCAAAAATTCCGGGGGCGGGCGTCTCGCCCGCCTTTTTCCTTCTGATGCCGGCTCTGTCTGCATCAGAAGGAATGCGGCGTGTCACCGTCCATCCATGAGTTCCGAAACGTATTTGACGAATCTGGCTGCACGACCGACCACGCCCTCGTACTCGGGCAGGTGCATCAGCGGGTCGCGCAGATCGCGACGGGTGCTGACGAACGCGCGAATTTCGTCGATGCTTCGGCCGGTCTGTTCCAGTACGCGGCGGAACTCGTCCTTGCACTTGACCTTGGCTTCGCCGAGCGCCATCTGCACGCGGCTGTGAGCGTTCACATCGCCTTCACCCGACGTCTCGATGGGCAGGAAGATAATGTCGGGGAAGTGGGCGACCACGGCCGCCTGAGCGCCGTCGGATTGCGTCGAAGGCATGCAACCGAAGGGCTTGAGACTCAAGACCATGTGGCACAGGTTGCGATTGCAGTAGTAGATGTTCTTGGCCACCTCCAGATGTCCCTCGCCGCCGCCGGAACGCGTGTTGTAGTACGGATGGGCCACGCGCTGCAGCTCAGGCTGCGGGGCCAGCGGATGAGCCGTGCCGCCCAGAGCTTTGCGCAACCGCTCGTATTCGCGCGTGAGGATGCGGTCGGCGGCTCCGAGCGAGAACATCTTGCGATAGTATTGAACCTGGGTCTGCCAGCGCTTGCCCAGCTCGAATCGGCCGGGCCGTTCCTGGCCGTCGACCAAGCCGCGGCGATCGCGGGCATGCAGCCTCGCGTGGTGAATGAGATAGCTGATCCAGGTGGTGACGGGCTCGACGAGAACCTCGGCCCCCTCGCGCTCGAGGAAGGGGAACATGTTGAAGTTCCCGTCGCCTTCGGTGGTCTGGGCCCAGAACTCGCCGGTGATCTTGACGATAGGCTTGGGCCGCGTGTAATCGACCTCGATTTCCTCGCGAATGAGTTGAGCGCACTCCCGCAACGCGCTCACGTAGTAATCGCCCCACAACTGGTCCACAAACTTGCGAACCTCGTCGCCGTTGTCCAGCGGCGTGAACCGGCTGACCAGCCGCTCCCACAGACCCGCCCGCAGCGAGCCGTAGTCCTTGCTCCGGAGGCGGTCCTGACACAGCTTGAGGCAGCGGGCCATCACCTCGTCGGTCTTGCCGGGCACGATCTCGTACGGCCGGATGTGGTACGCCACCTCGTTAAGCAGATCGCCGATGAAGATGGCGTTGAGTATCGTGAGGAAAAAGTCCACGTTCATCTCGAGGCCGGCTTCGACCTCCGACTGGCTCAGCCCGCCGCTCTGCTGAAACAGCAGGACACGGAATCCGTCGAAGCCGCTGTTGCGCAGGGCCAGTCGATACTCGGCCTCGTACATGCCGAATCGGCACGGCCCGCATGCCCCGGCGGTGACGAACACGTAATTGCGGATGATCTCCTCGGTGGACAGGCCCTGGCGGTCGCGCAAGTCCTTGAGATAGTTCACCAGCGCGCCCACGGTGAAGTACGTCGGGTTGCACTGGCCGTTGTTGCCGTACTCCTTGCCCGCCTGGAAGTCGGCCTTGGTGGGCACGGGGATGTGGGCCAGCTTGTAGCCCAAGCCTTCGAGTCCGGCAAGGATGAGCGAGTCATGGCGCATGGTCAGACCGCCGAACAGGATGGTGACCTGTTCGCGTTCCTGGCGCGTGAAGGGCCGCTCGACCGGCCGCTTGAAATGAGCGATGGGTTGGACGTTCAAACCCGCCTCGGCGAGCAGCCGCGCGCGTTCGGCGGCAATCAGGGCCGTGACGTCGCGCTCCATCGGTCGGCCCGGCACGGGCCCGGGCGAAGGCGACACGATTTCCAGAGCGATGTCGCGGCGAGTCAACGCCGCCGGTCGTTCGGTCACGCTGATAGACATGCTTGTGCACCTCGCTTCGGGAAGCGTTCGGCCGGCGCGCAGGGATAGCGCCTCGCCGATACGCGGTCCACGGAAAAACGACATTGGGGCGAGCGTCGCACTCGCCCGGCGCATGCAGAATTGCATGCCCCCGACAGGTCCGCAGGTCAGTCCCGGGCAGCCGCACCGCCTGATACGCTTTTTCTATCGAATCTGTGAATCTCGGGGACGGGGGTCTCACCCATGGCAGGTGGGCAGGATGCCCGCTCCCCGAAACGCGCCGGAATCCGGCGGCCGACCGCGCCACTAGTGAACACTAACTTGCGAACGCCGAAAATATACTCCCGCTCATTCGTCGCGACCAGTGAAATATGAAAAGATTCAAAGAATTCATCAATTCGCCGGATAACCGGCGCCCGCCGGCGACACCGATCATTCGGGACGCGGCGCCACAGGCGGGAGAGCAGGAGCGAAACGGAGATGAGCGACGGCCGAGGAAGCCCCGGGCGTTCCGATTTTGCTCGCTGGCAGCCCGCGCGACTACGGTTTAGGATTCAACAGTGTTTCAAATTCGCACACTGATGGGAGTTCATCATGAAAGCGATGGTGCTTTACGATATCGCGCCGATCGAAACCTCGCCGCTGCGCTACGAGTCCGTGCCGGATCCCGTGCCGGCCGCGGGCGAGGTTCGGCTCAAGGTGAGTTGCTGCGCCATCTGCCGGACGGATCTGCACGTGATCGAGGGTGAACTGCCTCGGCAGCGGCTGCCCATTATCCCCGGCCACCAGGTCGTGGGCACGGTCGATGCGCTCGGCCCGGGTTGCCGTCGGCTGCAGATCGGAACGCGCGTGGGCGTGGCTTGGTTGCGACACACTTGCGGCGCATGCCCCTACTGCCTGCGTGGCCGTGAGAACTTGTGCGAGTCTTCGCGATTCACCGGCTACCACGAGTCGGGCGGCTACGCGGAGTACGCCGTGGTGCCCGAAGACTTCGCCTATCGCATCCCCGATAACTTCGACGACCTGTCGGCCGCCCCATTGCTGTGCGCGGGCATCATCGGGTACCGGGCGCTGCAGCGCAGCAACCTGCAGCCCGGCGACAAACTCGCGCTGTACGGCTTCGGATCGTCCGCCCACGTTGTCCTGCAGATCGCCTTGCACCGCGGCTGCGAGGTCTACGTAGTGACACGCGGGGAAAACCATCGGCAGTTGGCCCGGGACATGGGTGCGGCGTGGGTCGGCGAACGGGCCGAGGATATGCCTGTATTGGCCGACAGTGCGATCATCTTCGCGCCGGCCGGCGAACTGATCCCGCCCGCGCTGAGGAAGCTTGAAAAAGGTGGCACACTGGCTTTGGCCGGCATCTACATGTCCGACGTGCCGGCGATGGATTACGAGCATCACCTGTTCCACGAGAAGAACATCCGCTCGGTAACCGCCAACACCCGCGCCGACGGCCGCGACCTGCTCGCCGAAGCCGCCGCCATCCCCATCCGCCCGCACATAACCACCTATCCGCTTCATGACGCCAACCGCGCGCTACAAGACCTCAAGGCCGACCGTATCGCCGGCACCGGCGTGCTGGTGATGAGGCCTGAGGCTTGAGACCTGAGACTTGAGTGAGACCTGAGGATTGAAGGTCGGTCAGGTATCAGCCCGGAGCGAATGGATCAGGCCCGTCAATGTCCGGGCGCTTTCCTGATACTGGGCATTGACACGCTGCGCGACTTCGGGACCCCAAAACTCGAGACGAGTGGCCAAGTCGATGTGGTATCCCAATGCCCGAAGCGAACCGAGGGAAATATCGAGAAAATGAAGGTAATCGCGCTCGGTACTTCGAGCGCAACCTTCGACAATATTGCCCGCCGCTGACACTGCAGCGCGGTGGATCTGCGATGTGAGTCCGAACACCTCCTCGCGTGGAAAACACCGCGTCTCCTGGTAGATCATGAATGCGAGCGCGTCGATATGCTGAAAAGCCTTGAGCTTCCGGTGATCTCGCGTATCATTCTCCCTTCCCCCCTTGAACAAGAAGCCTCAGGCCCCTCAAGCCTCAGGTCTCAAGCCTCAAGTCTATTCAAGCAATTCGTAATAGCAGTTGCGTTTGCGGGGGCGGAAGCCGGCGTCGGTGATGAGATGGCGGATTTGTGATTCGGTGAGGCAATAGGTGGTACCGGCGGCAGAGACGACATTCTCTTCCATCATGACCGAGCCCATGTCGTTGGCGCCGAAGAACAGGGCGAGCTGACCGATCTTGGGTCCCTGCGTGACCCAACTGGACTGGATGTTATGCACGTTGTCGAGGAACAGCCGGGCGATGGCCAGCGTGCGCAGGTACTCGTGGGCGCCGGCGAGGCACAGATGCTTGCCATCGGGCTCGTCGGTGCAATCCGCAGGGCGCTGCGGAACGCGGCCCAGGGCCGTACCGTCAGGTTGAAACGTCCAGCAGATGAACGCGGTAAAGCCGCCGGTTTCATCCTGGAGGTCGCGAATTCGTCGCAGGTGTTCGATGCGTTCGGGCAGCGTCTCGATATGGCCGAACATCATGGTGATGCTCGTGCGCATGCCAATCAGGTGCGCTTGCCGCATGACTTCGAGGTACTCGTCGGTGCGGGTCTTGCCGCGGCTGATCTTGTCGCGCACGCGATCGACGAGGATCTCGGCTCCACCGCCGGGGATGGTGTCCAGACCCGCATCGCGCAGACGCAGGAGCACGTCGCGGATGGACATGCCGAACACCTTGTGGAAGGCGAAGATCTCCGGCGGGCTGAACGCGTGCACGTGGATGCCGGGATACTCGCGTTTGATGAACCGCAACAGGTCGAGGTACCAATCGAAGCCGAGAATTTCGGGGGGAACCAATCCGCCCTGCATGAGCACCTGCGTGCCGCCGATGGCAATCAGTTCCTCGATCTTCCTGCCGATGGCCTCGAAGCTCAGGACGTAACCTTCAGGCCCGCGTTTCTTCGCGCCGCCGGGCGATCCGTCGGGGGTCGCCCGTGGCGGATCCGCTTTGAAATTGCAGAAGATGCACTTGGCCGTGCACCAGTTGGCGTAGTTGATGTTGCGATCGACGACGTACGTGCGGTCGGGCTCGGGGTGCAGCCGCTGTGTGACGGCATGGGCCATCCGGCCGAGCTCGTGGATGGAGGCCGTGCGGTACAGCTCCAGCGCCTCGGCCTCGCTGAGGCGAGACGGTGTACCTGGCCGCAATTCGGAATCAGGTGTCCGTAGTTGGGTCATGGGTCCGTTTGTCAGTTCCCCTCGCGGAACGATCGCTTCAAGGCATTCCGGCCCGAGAGCGAACGTCTCACCCGCGCCAGGCGTGCCGCATTCAAGCCCCCCTGCTCGAGCCGGGCGATATCAGACCCGCTTCGGTCACCAGCTCGATGTAACGGTTCATGCCGGCCAGGGCCGCCGGCGTGAGCTTGAACATCAAGGCTCGGGTCAAATATTCGACAGCCAGCGCGGTGGGCCAGTCCCGCTTGGGGCCGTACTCCGCACCGATCTCGGCGGCTCGCGCCGTGCCCTGATCGCGCGCGGTCTCCAGAATCCGCGCGATCTCTGCAGCGCTGCGTCTGCCCGTAGCCGCTTCGTTTTCCCGGTCCTTTCGCCTCGCCCATACCGCGAAAACAAATGGCAGGCCCGTCCACTTCTTCCACGCGTCACCCAGATCCACGTGGTAATCGAACCACAGCATCGGCGTGGTGGCCACCTTGTCGCCGATGAGGAGCACCGATTCGCGGTTCCGGAGATCCTCGGCGGGCCCGGCAGGCTCGATCCGCAACGGCCGGCGATACACGTGCTTCCAGATCAGCCGGGCCAGCGCGACCGACGTGTGCGAGTCGGGATCGACGTGCAGCACCTCCATTCGGTCGGGCGGCACTTTCGAAAACACGCGGACGGTCAACGTCCGCCCGTCCGAGGCAATGCACGAGTCCGACACGCGCTCCCATTTGTCCGCGTTTCGCGCCAAGTCGATGACCGGGATCAGAGCCGCATCCACCCGCCCTTCCGCGAGCAAGCCGGGCAACGCCGAGGGTACGGCATATTGCAGCTCGACGCGTGGGTCATCATCCAGACCACAAACCAGCGGGCGCGTGTTGAGAAAGGAAACCGCCCCCAAACGGGCGACTGTGTCATCGTTTGTGAAACCCGGTGTCATCCGGATGATTATACGCAAAACCCGAGGATTGGAACCCCCGGGTCGCGTGTTTCACGTTTTCAGAAACCTTGTCAAGCCGGCGCGGTCTGCGAAGCGGCCGTCACCTCACCGACCGACTTGTACTTGGACAGCGTCAGCCGGAACGCGTCCCGCAGCTTGCGGGTGCGAGCATTATCACGTGGCGAGAAGCCGAAGCGGGCCTCGTCCTTGGGCAGTTGGATCTTGGCCATGCGCTTCCAGCCCTTGTTCATACCATGGATGAACATCGCGCTGGTCAGGCTGCGGGTCATCCACAGCGTGCGCAGCGTCCGCAGCCAGACCCATGACGTATTGGCGGCCGCGTGCCGCAACTCGTAGATGACCTCGTCCAGCTTCTGAGCCGTAATCTTCTTGGGGTGGTAGACCGTCTCGACAAACGTGTAGCGCTCCCAGTCCTCCGGATAGTTTGTGGCGAAGATCCGCCCTTCCTCCATGAACTTCTCGTACATCCGCGTGCCGGGCAGCGGCGTCAGGTTGGTGATCTGGATGGTATCGATGCCGAGCTTGACCGCCTGCACAGCGGTCTCGGCAACCGTCTCCTCGTCGTCCTGATCGGCCCCGATGATGAACGCGCCGAACACGCTGATGCCGGCCCGATGGAAGCCGTCCACCAGTTCCTTGTAGCGGTCCAGGTTGTTGCGGTTGATGCCCTTGTGGTAGTCCTGCAGACTCTCGCGATTGAACGTTTCGAAGCCGATGAGCATGCCGCGGCAGCCGGCCTTGTAAGCCAGGCGCAGACCTTCCTCATCCTCGCCCATGTTGATGGTGGTCTGGCTGAACCAGAGCTTCTTCTTGCCGCGCTTGATGATCTGACGCAACAGCTCCTTGGCCCACTCGGCATGTTTGGGGCCCACGCCGAAGAAGTTGTCATCCACCACGAACACGAACGGTCTGACGGTGCTGTTCCACTCCTCGATGATCTCGTCGATGTTGCGGCGGCGAATGGGAGCGCCGTTGAACTTGGTCACGCTGCAGTACTCGCAGCCGACCGGGCAGCCGCGCGAGGTCTGGATGCTCGCCACGTCATAGCGGCCGTTGATGGGCTGCAGGTGCTGGGCGGCCCGGCCCACGCCCGGCCGGTCGAGATCCGCCAGACGCCCCGTGTAGCGCGGCTTGAGCTCCCCGCGGGCGGCGTCGGTGACGATCTCCGGCCAGATGTCGTCGCACTCGCCCACCGCCACCGAATCGACATACCGGGCGCACTCGTCGGGAAGCGCCGAAGCGTGCGGCCCGCCCATGATGATCGGAATGCCTTCATTACGACACTGGGCGGCAATCTCGTAAGCGCGGGTAGCGCCGCTCGAGTAGCTGGTCAGTCCCACCAGGTCGAACCGTCCGCGGCGGATCAGCGAATCTGAAGCGTCGAACCCGAAGATCTCGTCGATGATCTCGACGGTGTGCGGCGGCGGCGTCAACTGGGCCAGAACCTGCAGTCCGAGCTGCGGGATCTTGCTCCCGATCGTGTGGTATCCCTGGCAGCGGCGGGCCACCGGATTAATCAATGCAATACGCATGAACAAGAGGTCCCCAATAAGGTGTGGTGATCTTCACGGCCGCTGAAGTTATCGGCCTAAACAAGGGTAGTCAATCAAAAGAAATCGGCGAGCCGATTTTTATGCGCGCGCAACGCGCCACGCGACCGGGATGCCGCACCGGGATCGCCACACGCAGATGCAGTCAATTTCGTGAGAAATGACGGGCGTCGTGGACCCAACGACCGGCTCCGGCTTCGCCGCCCACCGGCAGCGGCACGTGCACCGCGCCGTCGGAACCGGCCATGATGGAAAGACCAAGTACGATCGCGCAGCCAACCTGGATGGGACCGAGCTGGCCGCAATGCCGGCACACCAACGAGCCCGAGCCGACCACCTTGGGGTTCGGCGCGCCGCCGGCCCCGGGCATGCAAACGGCCACGCCCTGGTCATACTTGTGCCCGCAATGGGTACACCGCCACTGGATCTCGATCTCGATCGGGTTGTATCCCATGCCTGTCCCTGTCCCCCGAAGACTGCTGCCTTGGCCGATTCTGCCAAGGACCGCGTTCGCGAACGGATTCGAGATCCGGTCGCGGCCGCGGTCCTGAAAAAGAAACCGACGCGCGCGGATTGTCTCCACGCGCGCCAGTGAATGTCAAGCTTACTTCTTCTTGCGCTTCACGCCGTACTTGCTGCGGCTGCGGTTGCGAGGCCGGCCGTCCTTGTCATTGGTGACGCCCGCACAGTCCAAGGCGCCCCGAATGACATGGTAGCGCACGCCCGGCAGATCGCGAACCCTGCCGCCACGCACGAGCACGATCGAGTGCTCCTGCAGGTTGTGGTCGATCCCCGGAATGTACGCCGTGACCTCTTTGCCGTTGGTCAGACGAACACGGGTGATCTTCCGCAAGGCCGAGTTCGGCTTCTTGGGCGTCTGGGTCCGCACGATCAGGCACACGCCGCGCTTCTGAGGCGAACCGGCCAAGTCGCGGACCTTGGATTTGGACTTCTGCTGGACGCGACCGCGTCGCACAAGTTGGTTAATCGTAGGCATTGGCTTCCTCTATCTCGGCCGAGCCGACTCCGGGCGCGGCTTGTGACGTTCGTAGCCTGACCAATATACCAAAGCGGCTTTGTCAATTAAAGGGCCGCCCTCCTTGCTCTGCTCGAGGACCGGGATCCCGGCCGCCCGAAGTGGAGGCGGGCCAGATGCCCGCCCCCCCTCTACGGCCGTCTATCCCGGCAGCCCCATCAGGGCTGGGTCTGCTCGTCCTTGGGCGTCTCGACCGCCGGCAGCGTCGAACTCGGCGGGCTCGACAAGGCCACACCGCCGCCCAGACTGCCGGGCGTGGTCGCGGACAGGTCGGCGGCCGCCGAGACCGCCTGCTGCATCATCTCGTGAGCCTCGACCGGAGCGACCTCGCGCTCGGGCACCGGCTCGGCCAGATGACGCACCCGCAGGCCCAGGTAGGGCTTGAAGGCGGTACCGGCCGGGATGAGGTGGCCGAGGATCACGTTCTCCTTGAGGCCGACGAGCGAATCCTGAGCGCCGCTGATGGCCGCCTCGGTGAGGACCTTGGTGGTCTCCTGGAAGCTGGCCGCGGAGATGAACGACTCGCTCTGCAGCGAGGCCTTGGTGATGCCCAACAGCAGCGTGCGGCCCACTGCCGGACGCGGCTTGCGGTCCTTGGTCGGCGGAGTCCCGCCTTCTTCCTCGATCTTGGCGACCAGGGCATCGAACTCCGACCGCGGGATGATGTCGCCCACATTCAGGTTGCTGTCGCCCGGATCCTTGATCTTGACGCTCTGGGCCAGCCGCTCGTTCTCCTGGCGGAAGCGGAACTTGTCCACCACTTCGCTCGGCAGGAACGTGCTGTCGCCCGGGTTGTCGATCCGCACCTTGCGGAGCATCTGCCGCAGGATGATCTCCAGGTGCTTGTCGTTGATGGTCACGTTCTGGCTGCGGTAGACCGCCTGGATCTCGGCGAGCAGATACTGCTGGAGCGCCTCCTCGCCCTTGATCCGCAGAATGTCGTGCGGAACCAGCGGACCTTCGACGAGCGGATCGCCGGCTTCGACGTAGTCGCCGGCATGCACGAGCACCTGCTTGTCCTGCGGGACGTGGTGCTCTTTCTCCATGCCGCCTTCCGACGTCACGATGATGGTCATCTTGCCGCGGCGCTTGTCGGCGCGGATCTCGACCTTGCCGGAGATCTCGGCCATGACCGAGGGCTCCTTGGGCTTGCGGGCCTCGAAGATCTCGGTCACGCGAGGCAGACCACCGGTGATGTCCTGAGTTCCCGCCATGGCTCGCGGCTGACGAGCCAGCAGCACGCCCGGCACGATCTCGTCGCCCTCGGCGACCTCGATTCGGGCCTTGGCCGGCAGGTAGTGGTAATCGAGCACGTTGCCGTCCTTGTCCTCGATGACGATCTGCGGATGCTTCTCGCCCTTGTGCTCGATGACGATGTACTTGGCACCGGCCCGCTCCTGCTCGAGCCGCACGGTCTCGCCTTCCGCGATGTCGTGGAAGCGGACGAAACCGGCGACTTCGGCGAGCAGCGGCGTGAGGTGCGGATCCCAACTGGCCAGCCGCGTGCGGGCGGGAATCTCCTGGCCTTCCTGGACATGCACTTCGGCACCGTAGGGCACCTTGTACCGCTCGAGCTCGCGGCCCTTGGCGTCCAGAATGGCGATCTCGCCGTTCCGCTTGAGGGCCACCACGTGGGCGGGCTTGTCGCCCATCGCGGGCACCTGCACCGCATTGAGATCGAAGAACTTGACCCTACCCGCCTGGGCGTTGGTGATCTCGTTATCGACCACGGCACGGGTGGCCACACCACCGGTGTGGAACGTCCGCATGGTCAACTGCGTACCCGGCTCGCCGATGGACTGGGCGGCGATGATACCCACGGCCAGGCCTTCCTCGACCAGTTCGCCGGTGGACAGGTCCATACCGTAGCACCGAGCGCACACGCCGCGCGGACTCTCGCAAGTCAACGGGCTGCGAACGCGGATGGTGTCCAGCCCCAGCTCCTCGATCTTGGCCGCGATGTCGTGGGTGATGACCTGGTTCTCAGCCACGATCAACTGGTCGGTGATCGGGTTACGGATCGGGTCGCGGGCGCAACGGCCGACGATGCTATCCCGCAGAGGCACCGCGACTTCCTCGCCCTTGTAGATCGCGCCCTTGGTCACGCCGTTGATCGTCCCGCAATCGTGCTGGTTGATAATGACGTTCTGGGCCACGTCGGCCAGCTTGCGGGTCAGATAACCCGAGTCGGCCGTCTTCAGGGCGGTATCGGCCAGACCCTTGCGGGCGCCGTGCGTCGAGCTGAAGTACTCGAGCACGCTCAGGCCCTCACGGAAGTTGCTCTTGATAGGCGTCTCGATGATCTCGCCCGATGGCTTGGCCATCAGAGCCCGCATGCCCGCCAACTGGCGAATCTGGTCCACCGAACCACGCGCGCCCGAGTCGGTCATCAGGAAGATCGGGTTGAGATAGTAGGTACCCCGCTTCTCGCCGACCGGCACGTACTCGCCATTCTCATCGCGGCGGTCGTTCTTGAGCTCGCGCATCATCTCTTCGGTGACCTGCTCGCGAGCGTGGACCCACACGTCGATCAACTGGTTGTGACGCTCCATGGGCGTGATGGCGCCCTGGGCGTAGCCGCGCTCGATCTTGTCCACGACCTTCTGGGCGGCCTCGATGATCCTGCGCTTGGCCGCCGGCACGCGCAGGTCGTGCAGACCGATGGACAGGCCGGCCAGCGTGCTGTGGCGGAAGCCCAGCTCCTTGATGCTGTCCAGCAGATCGATGGTCGCCGCACGACCGAGCAGACGGTGGCAATCCGCGATGACGCGACCCGCGCCCTTCTGGCTCAACGGGTAGTTGTACAGCGGCATCTCGGGGGGCAGGATGTCGTTGAAGATCAGCCGCCCCACGGTGGTGGTCACCACGCGGTTCTGCGGCACCGGCTCGGGCCCTGTCTTCTGCGAGGTGATGACCCGGTCCCGCCGAATGCGGCAGCGAATCTTCTGGTGAATGGTAATCTTGCCCTGGGCGTAGGCCAGCATGGCCTCGTGCTCGTCGGCGAACGCAGGCAGTTTCGCGTTGGGGTCCGGATCCTTCGGGTTGTACTCGCAGGTCAGATAGAAGATCCCCAGCACGATATCCTGCGACGGCGACATGATCGGGCTGCCGTTGGCCGGGCTGAAGATGTTATTGGTGGACATCATCAGCACGTGAGCCTCGGTCTGGGCCTCGATGGACAACGGCAGGTGGACAGCCATCTGGTCGCCGTCGAAGTCCGCGTTGAACCCGCGGCAGACCAGCGGGTGAATGCGGATCGCGTTACCTTCCACGAGCACCGGCTCGAACGCCTGGATACCCATACGGTGCAGCGTCGGAGCACGGTTGAGCAGGACCGGGTGATTGACGATCACCTCTTCGAGAATGTCCCAGATCTCCTGGTCGCGCCGCTCGAGCATCTTCTTGGCGCTCTTGATGGTGTCGGCCAGACCGCGCTCCTTGAGCTTGCGGATGATGAACGGCTGATAGAGCTCCAGGGCGATCTTCTTGGGCAGACCGCACTGGTGCAGCTTGAGTTCGGGACCGACCACGATGACCGAACGGGCTGAGTAGTCGACGCGCTTGCCGAGCAGATTCTCGCGGAAGCGGCCCTGCTTGCCCTTGATCATGTCGGTCAGCGACTTGAGCGGGCGGTTGCTGCTGCCCAGCACGGGCCGGCGGCACCGGCCGTTGTCGAACAGGGCGTCCACCGCCTGCTGAAGCATCCGCTTCTCGTTGCGGATGATGACCTCAGGGGCGTTCAGATCCACCAGCTTCTTGAGGCGGTTGTTACGGTTGATGATGCGGCGGTACAGATCGTTCAGGTCGCTGGTCGCGAAGTTGCCGCTTTCCAGCAGTACCAGCGGGCGCAGATCGGGCGGGATGACGGGAATGACTTCCATCACCATCCACTCCGGCGCGTTGCCGCTCTTGCGCAGGCTCTCGACAATCTTGAGCCGCTTGCTCAGATCCTTGATGCGCTGCTTGCTGTTGGTCCGGCTGAGCTCGTCGCGGATCTCCTGGCCCAGCGCGACCAGGTCGAGCTTCTGCAGGAGCGTGCGGACCGCTTCGGCGCCGGTCTGCGCCTCGAAACCACCCTCTCCATACTTCTCGCGGGCCGCCCGATACTCTTCCTCATTGAGCAACTGCTTGAACTTCAGCGGCGAGCCCAGGGGATCGACCACCACGTAATCCTGGAAGTAGATGATCTTTTCCAGGTCGCTGGTCTTCATGTCCAGCAGGGCGCCCAGACGGCTGGGCATGGCCTTGAAGAACCAAATGTGCACGACCGGCGCGGCCAGGTTGATGTGGCCCATGCGCTTGCGGCGAACCCGCGAGTGCGTGACCTTCACGCCGCAACGATCGCAGATAATGCCCTTATGTTTGGTGCCCTTGTACTTGCCGCACGCGCACTCCCAGTCACGCTCCGGCCCGAAAATGCGCTCGCAGAACAGGCCGTCCTTCTCCGGGCGGTACGTGCGGTAGTTGATCGTCTCCGGCTTCTTGACCTCACCGAAGGACCAGCTCCGAATGTCGTTCGGGCTGGCCAGCGAGATTTTGACGCTGCCGTAATCGTTGATACGATCGTAAATGTTCTCGGCCATTGGTTTGGGCGTCCCTTCTATCTCGAGCACGATCACGACCAACTCGTGATCGGCAGTCTTTCCTGTGAATTCCGTCCGTTCTCCCGTTCGCCGCTACCGAACCGCGTGGGCGGGCACCGGCTCGGCCAGGCTCGCCATCCGGGGATCCATCCGCATGGCCACCGCCCCGCGAACGGGTCGGAAGCCCAGGTCCCGGCAGAAATCCTCTTCGGTCCCGTGGGCGGTCACGTCAATTCGCTCGGCCCCGGCTTCCCGCAGGCAGGCGAGCACGCGGGTCGCCAGCTCGCGGGCGATGCCGTACTCGTCATGCTCGATGCGACCCTCGGTCCGGGTCACCGCGCCCGGCCCCTGACAGGCCGGGTCGAGCTTGCACTCGGTTAGGTAGCCTCGCAAACCGTCAGTCAGGCCGCGAGCAATCCCGACCAGCCGACCGTCCTGTCGAGCCACCACCACGCAGTGTGAACGTTCCAGCATGCTCCGCAGCTTCTCGGGCGACGTGTTCAGGCAGTGTTGCTGTCGATGATAGAACTCCAGCAACTCGTGCACGTCCACGTCCGCCGCATCCACCAGCTCGTATTCGACTTGCCCCATGTGGATGATCCTCCTGTCAGGGCCAAACGAATCATCCGGTCCGCTGCCGGTTAAACCCGATGCGGCCTCGGCGGCGGCGTGCGTGCGGCCGCCGCCGGGCCGGCGGTATGCCGCCTACAACGCTCGGGCTTTTTCGAGCTGAATGTTCATGCCGAGACCCTTGATCTCGTTGCACAACACGTCGAACGACACCGGCGTGCCGGCTTCCAGCGTGTTGGTGCCCTTGACCATGGACTCGTAGATCTTGGTCCGGCCTTCCACGTCGTCGCTCTTGACCGTGAGCAGCTCCTGCAACACGTGAGCGGCGCCGTAAGCTTCCAGACCCCACACTTCCATTTCGCCGAACCGCTGACCGCCGGTGCGGGCCTTGCCGCCCAGAGGCTGCTGCGTGATCAGCGAGTAAGGACCGGTGGCCCGAGCGTGGATCTTGTCATCCACCAGGTGGTGCAGCTTGAGCATGTACATGTAGCCCACGGTGACGGGCTGGTCGAACGGCTCGCCGGTGCGGCCGTCGTACAACGTGATCTTGCCGCCCTTGGGCATTTCGACGAGCAGTTCCTCGGTATCGCCCGCCTTCTGCGTCACTTCCACGTTCTCGCGACGCATGCGGACGTACGCGTTGGCCTCTTCGCGGGCGGCGTCGATCTCGGCCTCGGTGGCCCCGTCGAACACGGGGGTGAGGGCCTGGAAGCCCAGCACGGCGGCCGCCCAACCCAGGTGGGTCTCGAGGATCTGGCCGACGTTCATACGGCTGGGCACGCCCAGCGGGTTGAGCAGGATTTCCAGCGGCGTGCCGTCCTCGAGGAAGGGCATGTCCTCCTCGGGCAGGATGCGGGCGATGACGCCCTTGTTCCCGTGCCGGCCGGCCATTTTGTCACCCACCGACAGCTGCCGCTTGGTGGCCACGTACACCTTCACCATCTCGAGCACGCCGCTGGGCAGTTCGTCGCCCCGCTTCATCTGGGCGAGCTTGCGGTCGCGCTCTTCGGCGATCTCCTGCAGCCGCGGCCAGTAGCGATCCACCACCTTCTGAGCCTGCTCCCGAGCCGGGCCCTTGAGCCACTTCAACTCGCCCGACTGCATCATGGCGGTGAAGGACTCGATCTGCTCCATGATGACTTCGGACGACTCGGACTTGCCCACCTTCTGCTTGGTGGACGGGTCGACCATGACCTGGCCGGTCTCCTGCTCGATCGCTTCGCACATGCTGCGGAAGATCGCGACGAGCTTGTCGTCTTGCACCTTCTTGTAATCCTTCATCTGACGAGCAAGCTGCTTCTTCTGCTCGTCCGTCAGGTGCATGCGGCGGCTGAACCACTTGGTGTCGATGACCACGCCTTCCTCGCCGGCGGGCAGCTCGAGCGAGTCGTTCTTCACGTCCTCGCCGGCCCGACCGAAGATCGCGTGGAGCAGCTTCTCTTCCGGGCTCAGCTCGCTCTTGCTCTTGGGGCTGACCTTGCCGACCAGGATGTCGCCCGGCCCGACCAGCGTGCCCACCCGCACGATGCCGTTCTCGTCCAGGTTGGCCAGGGCCCGCTCGGAGACGTTCGGGATATCCCGCGTGAACTCCTCGCGACCCAGCTTGGTTTCGCGAATCTCGATGTCGTACTCATCGATGTGGATGCTGGTGAACGTATCGTTCTTCAGCAGCCGCTCGCTGATGAGGATGGCGTCCTCGAAGTTGTACCCGTCGTAGGTCATGAACCCGACGAGCACGTTGCGGCCCAGGGCCAGTTCGCCCTTCTGGCAGGCGGGCCCGTCGGCGATGATCTGACCGGCCTTGACCTCTTCGCCGAGCTTGACGATCGGCTTTTGGTTCAAACAGGTCCGCTCGTTGAGACCCTGGAACTTGCGGAGGACGTATTCGTCCGTGCCGTTGATCTCGATGCGAGTGGCGTCGACGGCCGTGACCTTACCCGAGGTCCGGGCCTTGACCACCATGCCGCTGTTCTCGGCCACGTACCGTTCCATGCCGGTCGCGACGATGGGCGGCTCGGTCCGCAACAGAGGCACAGCCTGCCGTTGCATGTTCGAACCCATGAGCGCCCGGTTGGCGTCGTCGTGCTCGAGGAACGGGATGAGCGCCGCCGACACACCGACGGTCTGCTTGGGCGAGATATCGACGTACTCGACTTCCTTGGCGTCCACCACGGCCAGGTCGCCGTTCACCCGAGCCAGCACCGGGCCGGTGTGCAGCTTGCCGGTCTTGGGCTCTACCACTTCCGGCGGCGCCAGCACCGCCCGCATCTCCTCGTCGGCCCGCAGCAGCACGGTCTGACCGTTCACCTTGCCTTTTTCCACCTTGCGGTACGGCGTGACCAAGAAGCCGTAGTCATCCACCGTGCTGTAGATGCTGAGCGAGGCGATCAGACCGATGTTGGTGCCTTCCGGCGTCTCGATCGGGCAGATACGGCCGTAGTGACTGATGTGCACGTCGCGGACTTCGAAGCCCGCCCGCTTGCGGTTCAGACCGCCCGGACCCAGGGCCGAGAGACGCCGCTCGTGCGTGAGCTGGCTCAACGGGTTCGTCTGGTCAACGACCTGCGACAGCTCGCCGCGGCCGAAGAAGAACTCGATGCTCGACGAGATGCTCTTGGAGTTCACCAGCTCGGCGATGCGGCCCAGCGCCTCGGGATCCTTGAGGCTCATGCGCTCCTGAACGGTGCGGCGCAGCTTGAGGAAGCCCTTGCGCATCTCGTCGGCGGCCAGCTCGTCGATGGTCCGCAGACGGCGGTTGCCCAGGTGGTCGATGTCGTCCACTTCGTAGGCAGCCTCACCACTGCGGAGCAGAAGCAGGTAGCCGATGGCGTTGATGACGTCCTCCACGCGGAGAGTCATGACCGACTCGTCCACGTTCTGGTCGAACTTGCGGTTCAGGCGGAACCGGCCCACCTTGCCCAGGCGATAGCGGTTCTCGTCGAAGAACTTCTCGGCGAACAGCTTTTCGGCCTTGTCCTTCTGGGGCGGGTTGCCCGGACGCAGCTTGGAGTAAATCTTGAGCAGGGCGCTCTCATAGTCCGGCGTGCCGTCCTCGGCGATGGTGTTGAGAATCAGCGGGTCCGACACCTCATCGATGGCGCTGATGCTCTTGATGCCCGACTTCTGGATGCGGTTGATGGCGTCGCCGATCTGCCCGCCGCCCTTGACGATGACCTCGCCGCTCTCCTCGTCGATGACGTCGCTGACCGCGTACATCTCGGGCTTGAGGTTGGCGGGCCGCACGTTCTTGATCTTGTTGCTGTAGAACGTGCGGATGAGCGCTTCATTGGTCGAGTAGGCCGGATCCATCGCCCGCACGAACGTGGTCGCGGCGATTTTGGCGGACTGGTCGATCCGCACCGCGAGCAGGTCCTTCTTGGTGACGATGATCTCGATCCAGCTTCCCCGCTCGGGAATGATGCGACAGGCATGCAGCGCCCGGTCCCCCTCGGCCTGCTGCTTGACGAAGTCCACGCCGGGACTGCGGTGCAACTGGTTGACGATGACGCGCTCGGCACCGTTGATGATGAACTCGCCGCCGCCCATCATGATGGGCAGTTCGCCGAGGTAAATGGAGTCTTCCTTGATCTCCGGCTGATCCTTGCGGACCAGGCGGACCTTCACCCGGAAGGGCATGCCGTACGTCAGCCGCAGTTGCCGGCACTCGTCCGGCGTGTAGCGCGGCTTGCCCAGATCGTACGAGACATACTGCAGCGACATGTTCCCGTCGTAGCTTTCGATCGGGAACACCTCGCGGAGCAGGGCCTCGAGTCCTTGGGGCGCCCGTTTCTCCGGGTCCACGTCCAGTTGGAGGAATCGTCGGTACGACTCCGTCTGGATCTGGGTTAGATTGGGCACCGGGAGGGCTTCGCTCAGTTTGCCGAAACTCCGGATCGCCTTACGTTGCACCATGGACGTTTTCCTTTCCAAGTCCGTTCCAATGGGCCACCACTCGCCTGACGGATGAGTCCGCGCCGTTCCGGTGGGGACCGCTGAGGGTCCTCGGGCGGATCGGGCGACGACTCAGCCGTTCGCGAGCCATATGCACGCCGAGCCTCCGAAGCAGAATCGCTTCGAAGAGTACAAAAACCGGTAATACAATCAGGGACGGAACCCGCCGCGAAACCCTCTGTTTGGCTGACGGCCCTGTGGCCGATGATTCGGCCCGCCAGCCGATCCCGGTTCGCGTAGGAGGGAAAACTATTTCCGCCCGGCGGCCGATCGCTCCTGGCCACCGCGGCGAACGCTGCTCAAACCTGGTTCAATTCGACAGACGACTCTCAAAGAACCAGCCGAACGCCTGCGACCATGCTTACGCCGGACGCTCGTACGGACGCATCCAAGCACGGTCGCAGGAGTTCGGCACACCTGCGGACGGTCCGGAGACCGTCGAATAGTATAGTCCTGGCGTTCGGCCCACCGCCACGCCAAGGGGGGGCTAAATTTCCGCCAGGCAGAAACTTACTTGATCTTGACCGTGGCGCCGGCCTCTTCCAGCTCCTTCTTGAGCTTCTCGGCCTCTTCCTTGGGCAGACCTTCCTTGACGGGCTTGGGAGCGCCGTCCACCAGATCCTTGGCTTCCTTGAGGCCCAGGCCGGTGGCCGCCCGCACGACCTTGATGACGGCGATCTTGTTCCCGCCGGCGCCCTCGAGGATGACGTCGAACGAGGTCTTCTCTTCGGCCGCCGCCGCTTCGCCACCGCCAGCGCCCGCACCCGGAGCCGCCATCACCACCGCGCCGCCGCCGGCCGGCTCGATCCCGTACTCTTCCTTGAGGCAGTCCACGAGTTCCTGGGCCTGCTTGAGGGTCAGGCTCACGATCTTCGCCGCCAGTTCCTTGGTCTCGGCGCTGAATTCCTTCGCCGGTGCATCTGCCATGACAATCACTCCCGAATCTGCAAAGCAACCTCCGGACTGCCGGATAGGTGGCATCCCGAGATGCCATTTACCCCACGTGGAAGCGGGCCTGTCGAGGCCAGCCATTGGCTGCGAGTTAAACTTCGAACAAGTACAAATATCCGGCGAGAGACGGTCTCAGGCTCCGCCGCTCTCGCGGGTCTGGGTTTGGATTCAAGCGGCCGCCGGCGCTTCCGCCCCTTCGGCGGGCTTGTCGGCCTTGTCCACCATCGCCTTGAGGCAGCCGGCGATCTTGCCGCCGGGGCTCGCCAGGCAACCGGCCAGACGCCGACCCGGGCTGGCGATCATCATCGCCACCTCGCCCAACATCTCGGTCCGGCTCTTCATCTTGGACATCTGTTCGACGTCGAAGACTTCCGGCTCGCCTTCGAGGATGCCCACCTTCAGCTCGAGCTTGGGGTAGCTCTTCTTCAGAGCCACGAGCGTCTTGGCGACGTCGATAATCGACTCACCGCCGGTGACGAGGGCACAGGGCCCTTCCATGGCTGAGGTCAGCGGGGCCAGCGGATGGTTGGCCAGGGCCCGGCGGACCAGGCTGTTGCGCACCACCTGCAGGCGGATGTTCTTGGCCCGCAGCTCGTTGCGCAGACGGTTGGTCGAGATCGCATCCAACCCGATGACGTTGACCACGCACGCGCTGTTCAACCCGGCGTAGCGGTTTTCGTACTCGCGGCTGATGATGTCTTTGACTGGCTTGCTCATGTTCGTGCCTTGTATTTTTGGATCGGGCGGGCTTGTCAGCCGCCGACCGGATCATCGATTGTCCCCGTGGTCCGGGTGCCCGGACCACCCCTTGGTCTTGCCTCCGCGATCAGCCCAGATCGATCAGGACCGACGGTGTCATGGTCGCCGAGATGGCGACTTTCCTGATGTACTGGCCCTTGGCCGCGGTGGGCTTGACCTTTCGGATGTGGTCGATGAACGCTTCGATGTTGGTCTTGAGATCCTCAGCCGCAAAGCTCAGCTTGCCCACGACGGCGTGGATGTTTCCACCGGCGTCGTTGCGATACTCGAGCTTGCCCGCGGCGTACTCGCGGACGGCAGTCGCGATGTCCGGCGTGACGGTGCCCGACTTGGGCGAAGGCATCTTGCCCTGCGGACCGAGCACACGGCCGAGCTTGCCGACCTTCCCCATGACCTGCGGATGGGCGACGGCCACATCGAAGTCCAGCCAGCCATCGCTCACCTTCTTGATCAGATCGTCCCCGCCGGCTTCGACGGCACCGGCCGCCTTGGCCTCCTCCGCCATCTCGTCCGGACAGAACGCGATGACCCGCTTGCTGGCGCCGATGCCCTTCGGGAGCGACACCGAACCACGGATCATCTGGTCGGCCTGCTTGGGGTCTATGCCCAGATGCATCACCAGCTCGACGGTCTGGTCGAAGCCCTTGCGCTTGCGGGCTCCCTTGTAGCTCTTGGCGGGCTTGACCTCGGCCATGGTCTTGAGCAGATTGACGGCCTCGGCCACCGGGTACTTCTTGTTTCGCTCGCCGGCCTTCTCGGCGCGAGCCCGGTATGTGGCACTGCGTAACGGCATATCAGCCTCCCACTGTAGTGATAAAAGCGGGCCCGTGGTCAGGCCCGTGAAAACGCTCGCGGTGAGGATGTTCCGGGCGGGTACGCCCGGCCCCCCGGATTATCCGTCGACGATTTCGATGCCCATGGAGCGGGCGGTGCCGGCCACAATGCGGTCGGCATGCTCCAGGTCGAAAGCGTTGAGGTCCGCCTTCTTTCGCTCGCTGATGGCCCGGATCTGGGACCAAGTCACCTTGCCGACCTTTTCCTTGTTGGGCACGCCGCTGCCCTTGGCCACGCCGGCCGCCTCCTTGAGCAGCACGGCCGCCGGAGGGCTCTTGACGATGAAGGTGAAGCTCTTGTCCTTGTAGACCGTGATCTCCACCGGCACGGTCATGCCGTTGAGTTCCCGGGTCTGGGCGTTGAACTGCTGGACGAACTGCCCGATGTTCACGCCGTGCTGGCCGAGGGCCGGACCGATCGGCGGAGCCGGAGTGGCCGAACCGCCGGGTGCCTGCAGCTTGATCTTGACAAGAACTTCCTTCGCCACGGTAAACCTCTTTTGTCAGCTATCGGTGTCGGCGGTCAGCAGCCAATCTCCGTCGGCCTGAAGGCCTGGGCATCACCCCGGACCACTGCCCGCTAGACCGTTCACAGTTTTTCCAACTGCCAGTATTCGACGTCCACCGGCGTTGCCCGGCCGAAAATAGTGAGCAACACGGTGACCACGCCCTTTTGCTCGTCGATGGAATCGACGTTGCCCTCGAAGTTCTGGAACGAGCCTTCCTTGATCTTGACCCGGTCGCCGCGATGGAACTCCAACCCCTGCAGGGCGGCTTCCTCGTCTTCCTTGGTGGCGGCCAGGAGCATCATTTCCACGTCGTGATCCTTCATGCTCGTGGGCTTGCCGTCCGAGCCGATAAAATCGCCGACGCCCATGGTCTCCTTGACCATGAACCAGACGTTTTCCGGGATAGAGCCGTCAGGCTCGGTGGCCATCTCCACGAACACGTAGCCCGGGTAGAGCTTCTTCTCGATGATCTTGACCTGGCCGGCCTTCATCCGCTTTTCCTTGGCGGTGGGGACCAGAACCCGGCCGACCCGATGCTCCAGATTTTCGATGCGAACCTTGCGCTCGAGGGCTTCGCGGACCTGCTCCTCCTTGTTGCTGGCCACCCGCAGGACGTACCACTTCATGCCGGGCCGAGTGGGTTCCTGCGCGCCGGACTTGGGAGCAGGCGCGGTCGTCGCCGTGGCGGCCGGGGCATCGTTGCCCGCGATCTGTTCTGTCGGTTTTTCTTCGGCGCTCACGGTTACACCCTCATCGCGATCATGCACCCGATCCGAAGAGCCGCTGGAGCAGCGATGGCGTCTTCAGAACGCGGAGCAGACTGAAGAACTCCATAAACAGCACGTCGGCCAGGAACAGGAACGCGGCCATCAGCACGACCGTGACGATGACCACCTTGGTCGAACGAACGACCTCCTGCCGGCTGGACCAACTGACCTTCTTCATCTCGCCCTCGGTGGCGATGAAGAAATCGTTGGTCCGGCGATTCAGGCCCACGATCCAGTAGAGCAGCACGCCCATGGCCAGGATGAAGCCGACGGCCACGCCGTACTGCACGGGCAGGTAGTAGGCCGCATTCTGGTCCATGGCGGCCCCGAGCTCATCCAGGAGGAAGAACGCTCCCCACACGGCCAGCACGCCGCCTCCGATCGCCGTACCCAAACGGGTGTAATAACCCTGCCCGGGCTTGTAAATGCGAAGCCCGCTCCCGGATGGTCGCGGAGCCGGGGCCCGCGGGGGGCTCGGCCGAACCGGACGATCCTGACGCTCCTCGCCGCCGTTGGCTGCACTGGCCAATTCGCCCACGGATGATCCCTTCACTTGCTGCCTCTCATCTGCCATGTATCAGACTACCGGCATTACGGGTTGATGATTTCTCCTGACGCCCTGGCCTCTTCCCGACGCCCTGGTTTCGGTTCAATCCGTTGCCGGTCCGCCTTCCCCGGAAGGCCGGAGGAGGCGCTCTCGGCGATCGTCGCTTGCACGACTCGCCGCGAGAGCCCGACGTTATTGACAGGAGCAGAGGGACTCGAACCCCCAACCGCCGGTTTTGGAAACCGGTGCTCTAGCCAATTGAGCTATGCTCCTGGCCAAGCTGCCAGCTCGAGTTGTCACTGTTCAACGCTCGGCTGTCAGCCATGAGCCATCCGCCGTGAGCGATCAGGCCCATCGCTCACAGCGTTTTACTCACTTACGCTTCACCTTGTGAAGCGTTCGCTTGCGAAGGCGCGGGCAATACTTCATGAGTGTCAGCTTGGGGGTGCCGCCCTGAACGTTGACGCTGACGCGGTAGTTCAAGTCACCCGTCTCGCTGCACTGCAACCACACGAATTCGCGCTTGACTGCCTTGGCCATGGCCTTGCTTTCCCGAACGCGACGAGGAAGGCCGGCTACCACCGGCCTTCCGTCGCGATGTCATGTTACTGGCCTCGCCTCCGCCCAGCGTCGGGGCCTCGGCCGAAGCCCATTTACTCCAGAACCTTGGTCACGACGCCCGAACCGACGGTGCGGCCGCCTTCACGAACGGCGAAGCGGACGCCTTCTTCCAGCGCGATCGGCTTGCCCAGCTCGACTTCCAGCTCGATGTTGTCGCCGGGCATGCACATCTCGGCCCCGCCGAGCAGACGCAGGCCGCCGGTCACGTCGGTGGTCCGGAAGTAGAACTGCGGACGATAACCCGAGAAGAACGGGCTGTGGCGACCGCCTTCCTCCTTGGTCAGCACGTAGACCTGAGCCTGGAACTTGGTGTGCGGCGTGATCGAGCCGGGCTTGGCCAACACGTGACCACGCTGCAACTGATCCTTTTCGACACCACGCAGGAGCAGACCGACGTTATCGCCCGCCTGACCCTGTTCGAGGGTCTTGTTGAACATTTCGACGCCGGTGACCGTGGTCTTGCGGGTTTCGCCCAGACCGACGATCTCGACTTCGTCGCCGACCTTGACGACGCCGCGCTCGATACGGCCGGTGCCCACCGTGCCGCGGCCCTTGATGCTGAACACGTCTTCGATCGGCATCTGGAAGGGCTTGTCGATCAGACGAGCCGGCTCAGGGATGAATGAGTCGATGGCATCCATGAGCTCCTGGATGCACTTGGTCTTCTCGGGATCCTTGGGATTGAGCAGGGCTTCGCTGGCCGACCCCTTGATGATGGGCGTCTCATCGCCGGGGAAGTCGTACTTGTTCAACAGCTCGCGAATCTCAAGCTCCACCAGCTCGAGCAGCTCGGGATCGTCGACCAGGTCGACCTTGTTGAGGAACACCACGATGGCCGGCACGTTCACCTGACGGGCGAGCAGAATGTGCTCGCGAGTCTGGGGCATGGGGCCGTCGGCGGCGGACACCACCAGAATGGCGCCGTCCATCTGGGCGGCACCGGTGATCATGTTCTTGACGTAGTCCGCGTGGCCCGGGCAGTCGACGTGGGCGTAGTGCCGCTTCTCGGACTCGTACTCCACGTGCGAGGTGGCGATGGTCAGAATCTTCGTGGGGTCGCGGCGGCCTTCCTTCTCGGACGCCTTGGCGACTTCGTCGTAGCTCTTGAACTTGGCCAAGCCCTTGGTTGACTGAACCGACGTGATCGCGGCCGTCAACGTCGTCTTGCCGTGGTCGACGTGGCCGATCGTGCCGACGTTCACGTGCGGTTTCGTTCTTGTGAAGACTTCCTTGGCCATGTGGTCATTTCCTCCACTCTTGCGTGTCGAAAACCGGTTTTGCCTTTTGTAAATGAACCTCGAGCAGGTGGACAGTGGCGACCCCGCAGGAACGTTTCCCGCGACTTTTCGACCTCTCTTCTGCCTGCTGACTTAATGCTACAGGAATCGGCAGGACGCCCAAACGGCGTCATGCCGATTCCATCCGAGAGCTGCTGATGGGACTTGAACCCATGACCTCGTCCTTACCAAGGACGCGCTCTACCGGCTGAGCTACAGCAGCGGGCTGACCCGGTCATTCGGACCCCTGAAAGGCCCGAGGACCCGCAGCGATCCATCGCTGGGGCTGCGGACATACCGGTACTACGCTTGCCCGCCACCGGAGCTAGGTCAGTATACGAGTTTGCGCTCTCATGTCAAACTCCTGCCGCCGACGAATCCGCCAGCGGGCAGGCCGGAACGCAACTCTTCCACCCGGATCGCCCCTGAGGCGAGGGACCGACCCATCAGGCGAGGCCAGGATCCCGGCGGCCGGCGCCGTCTGCAAAACTGCAAGATTATACTCGCCATGAGCTTGTGTCAACCACTCCACGACCCACCGTTCGGACCTGATGTGGGATCAACTTCATAGATCGGACGAACCATCGACGAAATCCGCCGAGGCCTGAGACAATGGCCCCACCCGCTCACACATTTCGCGGCAGGCCGGCCGACGACAGCGTCCGCGAAAACTCACAGCCCCCGGTCCGCGGAGCGACTGCTCGCACTCCTGGCTTCGGCCTCCCGTCCGGTATCCACTCTTTCCCCCTTCCGCTTTGGCCGATACCATGTCGCGCCGTATCGCCAATCGCGTCGTTGAGGAGACAGCGAACGATGAAGCGACGACTGTCGCCTGGATTGGGAAGGCTTCTGTTCATCAAAGGCGTCTGCCGCGCCGGCCCGCCGGTCTACGTGTTGTGGAGCATCGTGGAGTGGTGTCGCGTGGATTGGCGCTACGCCATCGTCTTCGGCGCACTCACGCTTAACTACGTTCTGGTGTACGCCCTGACCTGGACGTACCCGGCGCTCATGCAGGGCCCTTGGCGCGTCCGCCCCTGGCAGACGCTGTTGCTGCTCGCAAACGCCGTGGTGCTGCCGATCATGTTCTGGCGGACACGCGGTCATCTGCCCTGGATCTTTTTCGTCGCGGCCGTTTTCTGCGCCGCCTGCCTATACATCGGTACGGCGATCTACATTCACCTGAACGAGAAGCTCCCGATGGGAGCCGTCTTCGCAAAAACGCGCGACCCTGCCCTGCCGAAGCTGGTGGACGCCCCCGAGCCGCCCGCGTCGTCCGGATGACGGAGCCGGATGATCCGCTCGCGCTTGTTGAACGAGCGGGTGCTCGGTACATTGGCTGCTTCTACGCCGAGCGACGGCCCGGCTCGGTGCCCGGGGAACACGACACGCCAAGCAAGGAGTATTCGACCCGTGGCAGAAATGCCTCCGATGGATGACCGCGCGCTCAAGGCGCGGGGGATGATGAAACAGCGGAACGGCGATCTGTTCAGCGTGCGCCTCGGCGTGACCGGGGGACACGTGACCGCCGCGCATCTGAAGACGATCGGCGAACTGGCCGAGCGATACGGTTGCGGCGCCGTCCATCTGACTACGCGTCAGGGCATTGAGATCCCCAACGTGCCGTACGCGAATCTCGAGCCGCTCGCGCGAGACCTTGCATCGGCCGGGCTCACGCTCGGTCTCACCGGACCGCGCGTCCGCGGGATCACCGCCTGCCCGGGCCACATCTGTCAGCACGGCCTGGGCAACACGCAGGAACTCGCCCAACGACTGGCCAGCGCCGTGGGTGACCGCACCGGCTTGCCTCACAAGTTCAAGATCGGCATCACCGGCTGCCCCAACGGCTGCGCCAAGCCGATCGAGAACGATTTCGGCGTCATGTGCGTCGCCAAGGGCTATCGTGTTTTCGTCGGCGGCCAAATGGGCAAAAAGGCGCGGCTGGGTGATCGGCTGTCGTTCACCGTCCCGAACGTTGAAGCGCTCATCCGAATCATCCACGCGTCGCTCGATTGGTTCTGCGAGCACGCTGCCGGCCGCGAACGGTTCGGCAGTACCATCGATCGCGTCGGGCTCGGTTCGCTCGTCGCCCGGCTCGAACCGCTCGCCGGCTGAGGCCGCAAGACTGGCCGATGCCGCCCATTGGCTCTTCTAATTGGGAGATTCCGTTCCGATGTCCGTAACGTCACCGCCGGCCGCGCCGCCCCAGGCACCTGCTCAACCTTCGTCCCCCAGCACACTGCTCAAATCGGAGGATTGGTGGTCCGTTTGGATCGGCCTGACACTGGTCGTCCTGGCCGCCACTCGTCTGCTTCCATCCATTCCCAAGGCGCACCTGTGGACGAGTAACCCATTGGAAGCGTTTCCCGCCCGCAGTATCCCAGGCCTCTTGACGATCCTGTTCGGCTATGCCGGCCTGACTGCAGTGGGCATCCGCGTGATGGGCGGCTCGATCCGCAAATACCTGCCGGGTTTCGCGGTCGTCTTCGCTTTGGGACTGGTCTCGATGCTGCTCGGTGCGCAGAGCCGGCTGGACCACCACGGCCTGGAATACGCGCTGTGGGGGCTGCTCATCGGGCTGGCCGTCGCAAACACCGTTGGTGCTCCGGGCTGGCTGCTGGCCGGGGCCAAATCGGAATGGTTCATCAAGATCGGCCTGGTGCTCATGGGCGCTGAGGTGCTGGTGTCAAAGATCCTGGCCTACGGGCCGCGAGGGCTCATCGTGGCCTGGATCGTGACGCCGATCGTCATCCTCTTCATGTATTTTTTTGGAACTCGCATTCTTCGGATCTCGAGCCGCACGCTGGTGATGGTGATCGCGTGCGCGACCAGCGTCTGCGGTGTGAGCGCCGCCATCGCGTCAGCGGCGGCCTGCCGAGCCAAACGGGAGGAACTCTCGCTGGTCGTCGGCATGAGCATGCTGTTCACCGTCGCGATGATGGTGGGTATGCCGGCCCTCAGCAAGGTCATGGGATTGGATGATTACGTGGCCGGGGCGTGGATCGGGGGAACCGTGGACTCGACCGGCGCCGTGGTGGCGGCGGGAGAAATCTTCAGCGACCGGGCTGGCGAAGTGGCCGCCCTCGTGAAGATGATCCAGAACGCGTTGATCGGCATCGTCGCCTTCGTCATCGCTCTCGTCTGGGTTTGGCGTTTCGATGCGAGCCCGTCCGAACGGCCGGGGATGGGTGAAATTTGGCGACGATTCCCCAAGTTCGTGGTGGGATTCGTCGGCGTGTCGCTGTTCTTCTCGTTCGTGCTGATCCCGCTGATGGGCGATGAGGCAGTCAAGGACGTGATCAAAACGACCAAGGGTCTGCGCAACTGGTGGTTCGCCTTGGCGTTTGCGGCCATCGGGCTGGAGAGCAACTTCCGGCAGATGACGGCCCAGCTCTCGGGCGGCAAGCCCATCTGGCTCTATACCGTGGGGCAGTCGTTCAATATTGTGCTGACCCTGCTGGCGGCGTGGCTGGCGTTCGGCGACGTGCTTTTCGGTCCGATATCGGAATGAACTGTCAATTGTCAGCTATCAGCCGCTAGCTATCAGCTGTCAGCTGGAGGTCCGGCTCAGCGCTCACAGCTCATAGTTGAAGAATCAGCCTTCCACGCAGAGCGTGCTGTACTCGGTGTCGACTTCGCCGGTGGAGTCGGCGGACGCAGGAGATTGGGCAGGCGGCGTGCGGACACCGGGCGTGTCGGATTGGCCGGCTCGCTCCTGGCGCAGCTTCTCCATGAGCATCACCCAGGTTTCTCGCTGGTAGTTGAGGAACTTGAGCGCCTCCTCGGCGGCGGGTACGCTCCGCTCGGAGCAGGCCTGGACGAGGTGCCGGTAGATGTAGTTGTACAAGCCGGCCATGCGAGTGCACAACTCGCGATCAACGTCGTAGTTGAGCGAGTTGAGCATCTCCAGGAGGATCTTCTGGGCCCGGCTGAAACCGGTGAACGCTTTTTCCCAGTTCTTGGTCTCGATCCCCTCGATGCCCTGGCGGGTGAACCGGATAGCCCCGTCGTAGAGCATGAGATGCAACTGCTCGGGAGAGGCGGTCAGGATCGCGTTACGCAGATACTCGTTCGAAGCGTTACCCATGATCGCCTGTATTATCGGTTGCGTACGAACCCGAGTTCAGAACGGCGCTCGCCGTTTTTGTCGTGTTTGGCCGGCACGGGGCGATCTTCCGTCTTCGCCCCCAAAAGGGCGGCAGCCCCAGGCTCGTGCCCGGGACTGACCTCATCGGGCGGCCGCAACGACCAGCCCTCACTGAACATATCCCCCGTCAAGAACCGGCGTTACGCGCCGCCCCCTGCTACAGGCCTGCTCGGGAGGTTGAGCCGAACGAGCTGGCGAGGCTGGACAGGGCGCTCAGCGAAGACTGCTGGGCCTGCAGGTCGGACAGAGCCTTCTCCATGGCCTGGAACTGCTTGTAGTAGCGTTCCTCCTTGTTGTTGAGCAGGATCTTGAGGTCCTCTATGCGGCGGTTGTAGAGCTCGATCTTGTCGTCGAGCCGGTCGGTCTGCGAACTGATCAGGCCGCCGGCGCTGCTGGTCAGGAGGCGCAGTTCCTCCTTGAGAGCAGCGGCGATTCCGATGTACTGCACCTTCTCCTTGCCGTCCGCATCCGTGGTCGAGCTCGTCTTCGTGAACAGATTCTGGACCGCTTGCGGGTCTTTCTCGAGGGCGTCTCGGAAGGCCTGCTCGTCGAGTTCCAGCCGCCCGCCCGAGCCGAACTTCAAACCCACGCTGCTCAACCGCCGCAGCGAGTATTCCGCGGAGAGCGAGCGCGACAACTGGCGATACAGCCGATCCTGGATCTGACGGACAGTGTGATCGCCCAGGAGAACACCGCGCTCGTTGGTCTTGGGATCGAACTTTGTCAGCTCGCCGAGACGGTCGAGAACGGCGTTGTAGGCGGTGACGAAGCTCTTGAGGTCGTTGACGGTGGAGTCCGTATTGGTGGCCACGTTGACCTGCACGGCCGTGGCGGTGGAGGCCAGGAGGTCCAGCGTCAGCCCCTGCACCACGCCGGTGATCTTGTTGGTGCTGCTCGAGACGACGATGGAGTTGGGCGAATCGATGTTGCCCACCACCACGCGGGCGTCGGTGGCTTCGGTGAGCGTTTCGAAGGCCAGGCCGCTCGTGCCGGTGTTGAAGGCTATCTGGCCCGCGGTGCCGCTGGCGGTGGAGGTCACGACCAGTCGGTAGGGCCGGCTGCCGCTGCCGTCGTTGAGGATGCTCGCCCGGACGTTGAGCCCGGCGCTGTTGATCTTGTTGACCACGTCGTCGAGGGTGTCGGCCGGACCAATCTCGATGATACCGGCGAGCGATCCCGTGAGCACGCCCGGATTGGCCGCCGAGGCCTGCCCCTTGATCCCCAGGGCGGCGGCCGCGCTGCCGCCGCTCAGTTCGGCCACCGTCAGCCGCCCGGTTCCCCCCTCGGTCTGATCGACGAGCATGATGCCGTCGCCGTTGGCGTTCACCTGCGCGGTAACGCCGATGTCGGCCGCGGCCTGATTGATGGTGTTGATTACATCTCCGATGGTCTGGTGAAGGCTGCCGCTCAGCGTGATGGTGACGCTCTGACCAGCGGTGTTGGTAATCTGGAACTTGACGGTCGAGTTGCCTTGACCGGCGGTCAGGCCGATGCCTTTGCCACCGTTGAGCGACGACAACAACGTCGTCTCGGAGATGTACTTGCGGTTGAGATCGCCCCCGACCAGCCGTCCCGTCGCCGAGCTCCCGGCCACGTGCAGGTCTTCCAGTGTCTCACCACTGGCGGTGAACAGAGCCGTACCCTCGGTCAAATCCTGGATGGTCAGTCCCGTGCCCCCCGCGGACACCTCGGCCCGCAACGAGCCCTGCTGGTTGATGAGGTTGATGATGTCCTGCAGCGTCTGAGCATTGGACAGATCGACGGTTTGCGTCGTTCCATCGCGAAGCTGGAACTGAACCACGCCCAGTCGAACGCCCGCGCCGCCGTTGAGATTTCGCAGCAGTACCGTGTTCAGGCCCGATGCGAGCCGCCCGCCGGTGAGCGTGCCGTTTTGGAACGTGCCGGTGAGCCCCAGGTCCTGCAGGGCCATGGAACCGTTGAGCGCCTCGATGGTCGCGGTCCCGCCGGTTGTGTGATCGATGAGAGTCAGTCCCTTGCCGTCGGCGCTCACGGCGATTTCGAACGCCCCGTCGTTCAGGTTTCCGTCGGCGTCGCGCGCGTACTGGATTCTGCGAATCAGCGAGTTGATCGTGGTGAACTGGTAATTGGCCTTGCCCGTCACCGCACTGTCGCTCGTCTTGCCGGCGATCTTCAACTGAGCGGCAATCGAACCGGTGACATCCTCGATCTCGAGCATGCCGGTTCCTTCGCTGTTGTCGCTCAGGATGATCGTGCCCGAACTGCTGGCTGACGTAAATGTGACATTCAGGTCCTTGTATTCGTCCGAAGCCAGCAAGGCTTTCACGTCGTTGAGCGACTCGGTTCCGGTGAGGTGCAGTTCTTTGGTCACGCCCGCCTTGTTGGTGATGCGAATCGTGCCCGGCCCCACGCCCTGGCCGCCGTTCAACTCGGCCAGGCTGGTGTTGAAACTGAACGCGTTGCTCAAATCGATTTCGAATGAACGGCCGTTGGCCAGCGTGATCCTGAAATCCGATTGCGTCGTGTTGAACCGGACGCCCAGCCCGTCGTTCAGCGAAGCGAGCGTCGTGGCGCCGGTGAGCCGCACGAGATCGACCGACGATGCGATACGTCCGCTTCCGTCCTCACTGCCCAGGATGCCCAGGTCGGTCGCGGTCAGCCCCGTGCCGACGTTGGTCACCGTCAATTGGCCCGTACCGGCGGGCAACCCGGTGACGTCCTCGAGGACAATGCGGTCGCCCTGGATATACGCCCTGACCGCCACCTGAGACTGCGAATTGATGGCTTCCAGCACGTCGCGAACGGTGTACGCGGATCGCAGATCGATGGTGGCCGAAGCGTTGGCCCGGTCGGTGATACGAATCTGTCCCCGGCGGACGCCCGCCCCACCGTTCAGGACCGACAGCTCCGTGTCGGGATCCACACGGGCCTGGGCCGTCTCGAATGTCAGCGTGCCCGCCCCCACCGGCGTGACGTTGCGATCGGCAAACCCGAGGGAGGCGACCTGGTGAGTGGAGACGATCGACCGCACGAGGAAGGAATAGCTGCCCACGGAAGCGGTCGGTTCGGCGGTCACCGTCAGGGCCTCCGGCTGCGAGCTGGTAGCGGTGCGGGCGGTGAACGTCCGGCTCTCGGCCAGCCGGCTGATCGCCGAGAGAGCCCCCATCAACTGGGCGTTGATGGTCTGGTATGCGAGCTTCTGGGCGTTAACGCTTTCGACGCGCGTCTGCAACTGCAACAGCGGACGCGACTCGATCTCCATCAACTGCTTGACCAGCCCGGCGATATCGAAGCCGGAAATCAGGCCGGTGCTGGAGGATATGCCACCCATCGCCGTCTCCCGGGAACGCAATGAAACGTCGCCGCCTCGGCGCGGAGAACCGCTCTCGGCAGTGCGCGCGCACTTCCTGTCTGATTCATCGGCTTGAGGACCGATATACCTGCACTTGGAAGTGACGAGGAAGCCCCGCAGAGACGCCGCGGACAGGAAAAGCTTGGGGACAGACAGTTACCGGACGCGGATCTGAGCCGGGCACACAACGGCACCCGGGCCAAGATCCGCTGGCCGGCCGGCATAGCTTGTAGAGCCGTACGGGCTCAGGTGCCCAGGAGCACGCTGCTGATCAGGCTCGTGACCACGGTCGTGGCCAGAGACGAAACAAGGGGAGCGAGAATGGCGTCGCACCCGGTCGCGGTCTGGAAGACGGTGCCGCCGCACAGGGCCGCAAATGCGATCCATCGCACTTTGGTCATGAGCAACTCCTTCGGGAAGTTCGGACGAACGGGCAGATGGACGTCCACCCGCCCGCGCATCGCCTGATTCTGATTCTGCCGAGCCCAACGAGGATCGGCGAGCGGCCCACCATCGAGGGCGAGCTAATTCGTGGTGGCGTCTCCGCCACCGCCGCCCGGCCAAACCGTCCCGCACTGACCGGGGATGGTACAGGTCGGATCGAGGTTCCAGTTCGGGAAGTCGGTCGTGAGCAAATCGTACTCGGCCGGGTCGCAGTTGAAGATCGTGCCGCAAGGATTGATCGTGTGCGTGACCTTCTCAGCCACACCCGTGCAGGTGAAATTGAACTGCATTCCGGCAACAAGCACGAAAAGGACCTGCACAATGCGTTGAAGATGCTTTCGGGTCAAGGTGACACCTCATTGGGTCATCGTTCGGCCCCACGCTGCGGTCGGGCCGTCCGCAAGGTCAGAATCGGCACCCGATTACTGCTGCTGGTCGGTGCCGCCCCCGCCGGTGGCACTGCAATCGACGAACAAGTCGTCGGCGGTGCTGTTCGGATCGCCACACGGCTGGACGATGCCGCCGAAGAATCCGCTCTGGCAATCGAAAATGTAACAGAAGTCGATCGAGGTCAGCACGCCGTTTTCCACTAACCGGGGAAAGGTACCGTACGCATTGTTCTGTGTGGTGCAGGTGACCTGTTGAAACAGCGTACCGGCCATCAGCGCCGCCGTCAGCCACCGCAAACCCCGCGCGAGTTGCTGTGCCATGAAACGGAACTCCTCGTGAGCAAGTCGAGTGCTTCTGTGGAAGGCAACCACGTCGGGCGGAAACGGGCAATCGTTCCAGCCGGACGGCAGTATACGTCTGCCCAAGTGTATTCGCAACTGGTCGCGGAGGGTTTCGGGCAGCCAGCCGGATAACCGGCGGGTCGGCCCGGTGGGCAGCCCGTCCGGCGATCCCCGGTCAGTCGCCCGGGCTGCCCTGGATGATCCACGCCTCGTTGCAGGCGATATGGTCGATCCGCTTGCGCCCCACCGAGAAGAGAATGTGGACGAGGCCGTCGGATGTCTGGATCACGCTGGGATAGCTGCAGTTCTCCGTCCCGTCCACGAGCAAGCGACGACAAGGCCAGGTTGCTCCGCCGTCCGCGGACAAGGCCGCGGTGAGTCGCACACGTTCAGTCGGACTGTCATTATAGACCAGCAGCAGGTTGCCGCCGGCCAACTGAACGATCGCGGCGGGACTGGCCGGGTTGGGGAACCCGCTGTCTTGCGGCTCGGACCAGGTTCTGCCGCCATCGCTTGAGCCCATGACCCACAGCCAGCCCTTTTCCGTATTCCGCATGACAGCGACGAACCGGCCCTCGGGAAGAACGGCCACCGAGGGCTGGATGGCCGGCGGCGTCGTGGCGATAGCTCCCAGGAGCGTCCATTGGCGGCCATCCGCCGACGCGTACATGAGCGATCGCTGCAGGAGGTCATCGTAAGCGGGCAGCAGGAGATCACCTGTTGCCGTGCGCACCGGAGGAAATCGAACGTTCGCCCCCACTGGCCCCGGCAATGCGACCGGCTCGGACCAACTCTTGCCCCGGTCGGCAGAATCCTGCATGGCGATGTGGGCTGTGGACCACAGTCCGGGCACGACGGCCTGGAACAGCAACACCCGCTCACCTTCGCTGTAGAGCACGGGGTTGCCGTCGCCGACCGGCCGATCGATGTGGAGCCAGGGCGTCTGCCAATCTTCCTGTCCAGGCGATCGCCGGGACATATATATGGCCGAGCCGTCCAGTTCGTGCGGTCCCGAATAGGCGTACCAGGCGGCCAGCAGCTCGCCGTCGGGAAAGACTGTGATGGTCGCGGCATGGACGCCGGCGTGCTCGGGCGCGGCGTGCACGACGGGCCGGCGGTTGAAAACGGGTTGGCCGCCGGAAACCGGAAGCACCGGCTCAAGGGTGGAATCATTGAACACGATTGGGGGCCCGTCCCCAATAAGCGACGTCCCGAGCCACTGGATACATCCGGGGCAAGCGGCCGCACCGAACATCAACACTGCGAGCCCCCGCCCAACGGCCTTCGGGCACCAGCTTCGGCCGCCGTGAAATCTACGATCGGAGTAGCTCATGTCGCATCCTTGTCGAGCGAACGTCGGGATCAGCCCCGATGCGGTCATTATCGCGGGTAAAAACAAAAATGGACAACTCCCGTTGCCGGGAATTGTCCTCTCTATACCGCTTCCGCGAATCGTCGCGTCGCCTGATGGCGGCACCATCGATTCGGCTGCCCCATCGGGCACAGCGACGATCCGCGGAGTTCAGGTCAGAGTCGTTCGATCAGAAGAAGCCGCCGATGATCGGCAGATTCTGGAGGAACTCGACCGGGCTGGGGACGGTCGGGATAATGGTCAGGCCATTGCCACCGAAGCCACCCTGGGTCGAGGTGCAGGGAGCCTGCATGAGGTAGACGGACGACATGCTGGCGACCGTCAGGACTTTCATAAAGCGCTTCATCTTCAGATCTCCATTTCTTGTTAGTAGTTGGCGGCCCTCAGCGCGAGCCCCGCACTGCCGATTCCGGCGGCCTGGGCTCTACACGTAGATCGGCCGCAGCCAACGAAGCAAGGCCAAGAACGACCTCGCATCGCGTCTCAGCTGAAGATATCCTCGCGGAGGATAGCCGTGATGATGCGCGACCAGCTGCCGGCGTCAGTGTTGTAGAAGAAGTTGCCGCCGAAGCAGCCACCGAGCTGGAACAGGGTGGCGCCCGTCGCCGCTGCCAAATAGGACCACATTCGTAAACGCTTGAGCATTGCAAGCCTCCTTGTTTGTCGAATCATCCGGCATCGACGAGACCCAAGGCCTCAGACATTGACGCCGGTGTTACTGGCGGCTCTCCCGGGATCCCCCGGGCCGCCACACGTTACTCGTCAGTTGACGACCGAGAGAATCGCGTTCTGCAGGATGAAGTCGGCCAGGCAGGCGCCGAGGTTCAGGGCCGCCAGCGTCGAGCCTGCAAGAACCAAGCCCCACTTAACCCAAGTCTTCTTCGACATTTCTTTCTCCTAGTTCTGAATGTAGGCCAAGGATTTAGGCCTCTGGGTCTTCACGATACCAAACCAGAACGACTGGCCGGTCCGCGTGACCGCTCAGCTCGTGGCCTGTCTCAATCAAACAGGTTGCCGATCACGACGTACTGGACCACCCGCTGGTACCAGTCATTACCCAGGCAACCACCCAACTGCAGTGCCGACAGCGTGGCAACGGCTGTCAACAATGCACCCTTGAGCCTGCTCCACTTGGACATTGCGTGCCTCCTTTAGAAGGGAACAAGTCGGCCTCCCAACTGGAGGCCATCGAGGTGCCATTCTTCCGGCTTCCGTCGCCGGATGCACCCCCACAACCAAACTTAACTCCGATTGCATTCGCCGAGCCGCGCCGACTCGGACTCACGTTCTTGTTTCAGGCTGGCGGTGATGGGTTCCGCCATGCCCCTTCGAGCTCAGCCGCGCCGCTGGCTCTATTGGGGCGGAATCTTAACCTTTTTCCTTTGCTTTGCAAGTGCCATCTTGGAAAAATTGTTCGATGACCTCTTGCGTAACCGGTCGAATAATTCCTTTTTCGGTGATAATCCCTTCGATCAGATTCGCCGGTGTCACATCAAACGCCGGATTATAGCATGCCACACCTTCAGGCACCGTAACCCTTCCAAAACCCTTACTGATCTCGTCGGCCGGCCGTTCTTCGATGGGAATCGCCGTGCCATCGGCTGTCGCAAGGTCGAAGGTGGACAGCGGTGCCGCGACGTAGAACGGCACGTTATGGGCCCGGGCCAGCACGGCAACGCTGTAAGTGCCGATTTTATTGGCCGTATCGCCATTTCGGGCGATCCGATCGGCCCCGGTCACAACCAGGCTCACCTTCCCCTGCCGCATGAGCAGTCCGGCCATGTTATCGCAGATGACCGTCACGTCGATGCCGGCCTGTGCCAATTCCCAGGCAGTCAACCGGGCTCCCTGGAGCAACGGCCGAGTCTCATCCGCGTAGACGAGAAACCGTCTGCCGGCTTCTCGGGCGGCGTACATGATGGCCAGGGCCGTGCCATACTCGGCCGTCGCCAGCCCGCCTGCGTTGCAGTGGGTCAATACACCGGCACCCTCTTGGATCAGATGCTGGCCCGCCTGGCCGATGGCCCAGCAGGTGGCGGCATCCTCGTCACGGATGGCCTGGGCCTCGGCCAGCAAGCGTGCTTTGATCGCATCCACGGGCATCGTCCGAACGGACTCAGCCACCCGCTTCATGCGGTCCAGGGCCCAAAACAGGTTGACTGCCGTGGGCCGGCATCGGCTCAGGTAGTCGCATGCTTCTCCCAGCTTTTCAAAGAGCGTGGCGGTGGTCGGAGCCTTTCGGATTCCCAAAACCACGCCGTATGCGGTCGCGACGCCGATCGCCGGCGCCCCACGGACCCGCAGGTTGCGAATGGCCTCCCACAGGGGTTCGATTTCCTCGCAGGTGACCACCCGGCATTCGCCCGGCAGGAGGGTCTGATCAATCAGACGAAGCTGTCCGTCGAGGCCGCCGACCCACTCTATCGTCTTGTAGCGAATCGGCTTAACCACCGCGCAGCCGCTCCTGCAAAGCTTGGCAGTTTTTATCGACCGATTCGGCCTGTTTACTTTTGAAATTCTTGAGCCGGTCGCGCAATTTCGGCACACTCGGGGCCAGGATCTGCGCCGCCAGGATGGCCGCATTCCGGGCGCCGGCCGAGCCGATCGCCACCGTGGCGACGGGCACGCCGGGGGGCATCTGGACCATGCTCAGCAGGCTGTCGATGCCCTGGAGCGGGGCTGAGGCGACCGGAATGCCGATGACCGGCCGAATGGTATACGCCGCCACCGCACCGGGGAGAGCCGCGGCCATGCCGGCCGCCGCGATGAACACGCCGACGCGGTCCTCGGCAGACAGCACGTATTCCCGCAACTTGTCCGGCGTCCGGTGAGCGGAGAGCACCTGCACCTCGACGTCGATCTCGAACTCCTGCAACTGGTGGTAGCAGGGCTCGATCGTAGGCCAGTCGGAGTGACTGCCGAGGATAATGGCAGCGGTCGTACCCATCAGTTCGCTTCCCTTGTGCGGCCCCCGATCATGAGTTGCCGTATCCCGCATTCTAGTGACGTTTGCACTCCTGGCAATTCCGCCGGTCGGCTCACGCCCGGAATTTGGGCCATTCCTGCAGTGCCGATTTAGAACATTTGCTGATATTTCACAGAAATCCAAGCCTGCGGGCCTCTTAGGATGGTTTACCGCCCCCGCCGTGCCCTTTGCCCGTAACCGTGGACCAGGCAGGTCTGGGTGGCGAATCCCGAGCGGACGGTGCTGTGAGGCCTTAGCGCGGCCAGGTTTTTCGCGTACGCTCCACGCAACTCATCTGACAGGAGATCACCCGTGCACTGCGATCATGGCTCCCGCTATCAGCTAGTGTCTCGCCGTTCGTGTAGAGCGATGGCCGTCGGGCTCCTCCTGACGTGCGGATCGCTCGCCGCCCAAAACGCACCGCCGTCACCCACCCGCGAGTCGGCTTGGCTGCGGGTCAACCAAGTCGGCTATCTGCCCGAAGATCCCAAGATCGCGGTCCTGTCGAGCGACCGGCCGCTGACCGGCTCGTTCTCGATCGGCGAGTTCACGGCCGACATCGGCCCCGACCAGGGCGCGTGGGGACCATTCGCCCACAACTACCGGCTCGACTTCACCGCCTTCACTCAGCCGGGTCGCCACACCTTGCGCTTCGGACCCGACCTTGCATGCACCGTCAAGATCGGCCCAGACGTTTACGACGGCCTGCCCGACAAGCTCCTGGGCTTCATGCGCCTGCAGCGCTGCGGGCTCAATCCGATCACCGGTCAGAAGTGCCACCAGGAAGATGCGATCGATACCACCACGGGCGAGCGGCTGAACATGGTGGGCGGCTGGCACGATGCGGCCGACCGGATCAAGCACATGATCACCACGACGTACTGCGTGGCGGCTCTCTATCTGGCCGACGCCTATGACGAGGCGCAGCACGGCCGGCTCATGATCGAGAAGATCCACCCCAACGATGACGTTATATATGTGCAAGTTGCCGACGACCGGGACCACTCGCCTCCCGAGGCGCTGTGGCATGAGGACCGGACGGACTACGGCTGGGGGCCGGGCGGTCCGCGATCGGCGTGGCGCGCGACCACACAGCCGGCCGGCCCCAAGTACCAGAACCGCTCGTCGGGACTAGCCAGCCTCGCCGGACGCGCCTCGGCCGCCATGGCGCTGGCCGGCGACGTCGGCCGCGCCCGGCGCTTGTACGCGATGGCCAAGGCGCATCCCGGCAATGCCATGTCCGTCCCCGTCAAAGCGCCGTATTACTACGGTGAAAGCACCTATCACGACGATCTTGAATGGGCGGCCGTCGAGCTGTTCCTGGCCACCGGCGAGCGCCCCTTCCTCGAGGAAGCCATTCAGCACGCCGACCGCGCGGGTGACAACGTGTGGATGGGCCGTGATCGCCACGGCCATTACGAGTTCTTTCCTTACGTGAATCTCGCGCACTGGCGGTTGTATCCACACGTGCCGCCGGAGGTCCAGGCCCGGCTGGCCGGCTATTACCGCAGCGGCCTCGAACGAATAAGAGACATAGCGATCAAGAATCCATACCGTCTGGGCACGCCGCTGGTCTGGTGCTCGACCAACAACGTCATCGCCCTGGCCACGCAGGCCGTGCTCTACGAGCGGATGACCGGCGACCGGCAGTTCCGCACGCTGGCCGCCGAAGCCCGCGACTGGATCTTCGGACGCAACCCCTGGGGCGTGTCGTTCGTGATCGGCGTGCCCGAGGACGGAGTCGCCTCGCGTCGGCCGCACCATCTGTTCTGGAAGCTGGCCGGCATCCTGCCTGTCGGCGGCCTGGTGGACGGACCCGTCTACAAGGACATCAACGACAGCCTGAAGTTCATGCCCTTCGACGACGATGCGTACGCTCGCTTCCAGTCGGACATCGGCGTCTACCACGATTGCTACGCCGACTTCTCCACCAACGAGCCCATCATCGACGGCACGGTCTCGCTCCTGCTGCTGGTGAAGGTGTGGAGCGACTGAAGCAGCGATTCACTGTCCGGTCTGCAGCAGGTCATCGGTTACGAGGCATTGCTCAATGCGCTCAACAGAGTCTGGATCGGATTGTTCCACGCGATCACTCCGAGACGTGCACGACTTGAAGTTTCTTCGTGTGGTGTGGCAGTCTTTCAATCTGGAGCATGAGATGCGCATCGTATTGGCCACGTTGCTGATTCCTTTGGCGTGCGTTTCGTGTACCGCTGTCTCCCCCGGCCAGAAGGCTGCGGACCAGGCGGCGGTTCGGCCGGACCGGTGGGAGGCGGAGATCGCCAAACTCGAGAAGGCCGACCGCGAGAACCCTCCGCCGCCCGGTGCGGTGGTGTTCGTCGGCAGTTCGTCGGTCCGCCGCTGGAAGACGCTGAAGGAAGACTTCCCGGGCATACCCGTCATCAACCACGGCTTCGGCGGCTCGCGCATCGCCGACTGCACGCGCTACATTGACCGAATCGTGGTACCGTGCCGTCCGCGCATGGTGGTGCTCTACGCGGGCGACAACGACCTGGCGGGCCGGCGAACGCCGACGCAAGTCTTCGAGGACTACCGCGAATTCGTCGAGCAGGTCCGTCGCAAACTACCGGGCGTGCCGATCGCGTATATCTCCATCAAGCCCAGCCCCGCTCGCCGCAAATACCAGGAGGCCATGCGCGAAGCCAATGAGATGATCCGAGCCTATGTCGTGGGTGAGGACGACCTGATTTACATCGACGTGTTCACGCCCATGCTGGGGCCGGACGGCACGCCTCGTCCCGAGTTGTTCGTCGCCGACCGGCTCCATCTGAGCAAGCAGGGTTACGACCTATGGCGCGAGATTGTCGCTCCCCATCTGAAGTGATCGCGGAGCCATGGGCTATGAGCCAGACATTCGGCTGAGAGCTGATAGCTCACACTGCGTGCAATCCCATTTTGTGGTGCAGTCGTCCGACGACTGGGCGGCGCGATGCTTGTCACTGCCGTCGCGGCCCATTACCTTGAGTACGAGTGGTTTTTTCCAGGAGGGCAACATGCCGCGCAACATCGTTTCTCGACGTCGCTTTCTTGCCAACGCATCGGGCTCGGCGGTGGGTCTGGGCCTGACCGCCGCCGTGGTGCGAGGAGCCAGCGGGGCCAACGAACGGATCCGCATCGGGCTGATCGGATGCGGCGATCGCTGCATGGGCCACCTGGCCAGCATCGCCGCTCTGCAGAGCAAGCACAACGTGCAGATCACGGCCGTGTGCGACGTCTGGCAACTCAACCTGAAGCGCGCCGTCGCCAAGGTAACCGAGGCGTTCAAGGAGGAACCCAAGGCGTTCACTCGCTTCGGCGATCTGCTGGCGCTGAAGGACATTGACGCGGTCTCGATCGTCACACCCGACTTCAGTCACGGGCCCATTCTCGTGGCGGCCCTCGAGGCCAAAAAGGACGTGTACATCGAAAAGCCCATGACCATTCAGCTCTCGTACGCCAACGAGGCGCTGGACCTGGCCCGCAAGTACGAACGCGTCGTGCAGTGCGGCACGCAGTATCGCAGCCACCCGCCGATTCTGGGCGTGGCCCGTGAGGTGGCTGGGGGCGGTCTGGGCACGATTAGCCGTATCAGCTCGGCAGCATGCTTCAACCATCCGCGCTGGAAGCGCAAGCACGACGACTGCAAGGCTGCCGACGTGGACTGGGATGCCTACCTGTTGTACCTGCCGAAGCGCCCGTTTGACGCGAGCCTGCTTCGAGAGTGGCACCTGCACCGCGAAACGTCCAACGGTCTGCCCGGCCTGTGGATGACACACTACGTCGATGCGACGGCCTTGATCATGAACGCGTCGTATCCCAGCACCGCTACCGCCCTGGGCGGCAACTACGTGTGGAAAGACGGCCGGGAGCATGCCGACACGTTCACCGCGTTGCTGGAATACCCCGAAGGGTTCCTCTTCGAGTGGTCCATGAGTCTGGGCACCGATGCCGACTGGCGGTATTGCATCTACGGGACGAAGGGCACGATTGAGACCACCGGCGGCCGGACGCTAAGCCACCCGTGGCACGTCAGAATGGCCGGCGTCGAGCCGACCGAGCGCAAGGTTGAGCCGGTTCCGGCGAACGATCACTTTGAGAACTGGATCGAGTGCCTGCGCACCCGGGAGCGACCGCGAGCGGATATCCAGTTCGGCCATCAGCACGCGGTTGCCTCCATCATGGCCGCGGCGGCGCTGGAGAGCGGAAGACAGCAGAAGTACGACCCGCAGACCCGGACGATTCAGCCGGCCTGATACGCACGGGACAACGTTTCACTCGGGTTCTATCATTGGCATGTTTTCGCGGGGAACGGACCTCCTGTTCGCACGCGGCGCGCGGGATGTCCGTTCCCCTTGGACGCCGTCGTTCGCTACCGGAGTTGTTTGCTCATGCGTTCGTCTCGTCGAGAATTTTTGTGCGCATCGGCGGGAGTCGCCGGCGCGCTGTGGTGGACCGCTCGGACACAAGCCATGCAACCCTCCAAAGTCACCATCGATCGCGTCGAAGCGTTTCCCCTGGTCTATCCGACCAAGGGAAGGTTCAAGTTCTTCGAGGACGCCCGCGGAAACAGCACCGGCCGGCAGACGGTGGTGGTCAAGATCACCGCGAGCGACGGCACCGTCGGTTGGGGCCAAAGTGTTCCCAGCCCTCGCTGGAGCTACGAGACGCTCGAAAGCGTGTACTACACCATCACGCGTTACCTCGGCCCGGCGATCGAAGGCAAGGATCCGTTCGACTTGCCGGCCATCCAGCGGGTCATGGATATGCACATCGCGCCGTCGTTTTCGACGGGCCAGCCCATCTGCAAGGCGGGGATCGATTTGGCGCTGTTCGATCTCACGGGCAAGCTGCTGGGCCGCTCGGCGTGCGAGCGGTGGAACCGTCGCGGACAAGAGCGCATTCTCCTGAGCTGGACGCTCAACCCGCGAACGCTGGATGACATTCCGACGCTCATTGAACAGGGACGAGCCGCCGGCTATCGCCACTTCAACGTGAAGGTCGCCCCCGATCCGAAGTTCGACGTCGAGATGTGCCGCATGGTCAAGCAGCTCGTGCCGGACGGTTTCCTGTGGGCCGACGCCAACGGCGGCTACGACCCGGCTACGGCGCTGGAGGTGTTGCCCAAACTGAAGGACGCGGGCGTGGCGGTCCTCGAACAGCCGCTGCGGATCAACCAGTTCACCGGCTACCGCAAGCTCAAGCAGCTCGGGGCGCTGCCCATTCTGATGGACGAAGGCATCGTTTCGTGCACCGAGCTGGAGGAGTTCATCAAGCTCGACCTGCTGGACGGCGTCGCCATGAAACCGGCGCGATGCGGCGGGCTCACCGAGGCGGTTCGCCAGATCGAAACCGTGCAGAAGCACGGCTTGATGTTCCTGGGCAGCGGGCTAACCGACCCGGACATCTCATTGGCCGCCTCGCTCGTGCTGTACGGGGCGTACGAGCTGAAGCAGCCGGCAGCGTTGAACGGCCCGCAATTTCTCTCGACGCTCAGTATCCTGAAGAAACCGCTCGTGCCGGTGGACGGCTACCTGACCGTACCCACCGGACCGGGCTTGGGCATTGAGGTGGACGAGGAAGCACTCGAGGCGCATCGACTCAAGTCGCTGTAGCGCGGCTTGCCCGGAAACGGCCGGTGGTGGTTGGCCAAACATCGCTGCCTCGGCAACAATTCGTAAAAGGGCCGCCCGGATTCGCCGGGCAGGTCCGACTTACTCATTCGAGTCAATCCGCATGCGCCTTCGATGGATTGTCCTGCTTGTGATCGTGGTTGGGCTGGCGGCGCTCATCACCTGGCAGACGCTGCAACCCGACGCGACCGTACTGATCGTACGGCCCGTTCGCGAAACCATTCGTGAATTCGTGGAAGAGCAGGCGGTAACCGAACTGCCGCGCGACTACCTCATTGCCGCCCCGATCGCCGGCTGGTTGGAGCCCATCGAGCTGCGCGAGGGTGATCCCGTCCAGAAAGGGCAGGTGGTGGCTCGGCTGGATCCGGCGGATTTGGAAGACCGCATCGAACAGATCGAGCATCAGATCGCCGAATTCGATGCACGGATCGCAAAGGCCAAGGACAACACGCTCGAACAGAACGCGCTCATCCAGGCCACGGCCGTGGTCAAGGCGGTGGACGAAACGGTCCAAGCCGCGGACGCCAAGCTCGAGGCCAGCCGGGCAGTGCTCGAGTTCGCCGAGTCGGAGGTGACACGTATTCAGCAACTACAGGAGGCCGGTGCCGCGCCGCCGCGCGAGTTGCGGCAGGCTGAGACGCAGGTCCGCCAGGCTCGCGCGGATTATCGCAGCGATGGCCTGCAGGTGGCGGCGCTCAAGACGCTCGCCGCGGTGAGCTATCTCGGCCCCAAGTTCATCACCGACTTTATCAGCCAGAAGCGATACGATGTGCAGACCTACGAGCAGCAGCGCAACCAGGCGCGGGCCGAGCTCGAAATCGCCCGCCGCAATCTCGAACGGGCGTCGATCACCAGTCCGATCGACGGCGTCGTGCTGGCTCGTCATCAGACACGCCGCCAATATCTCGCCGCGGGTACACCTCTGCTCGTGCTGGGCCGGCTGGAAGATCTGGAAGTCATCGCCGAAGTGCTCACCGAGCGAGCGATGCAGATCGCGCCGGGCAACCCCGTGGAGGTCTTCGGCGAGGCGTTCGGGCAACGCGTCATTTCCGGCAAAGTGCTGCGGGTTTATCCGGCCGGCTTCAAGAAAATCAGTTCGCTCGGCGTCGAGCAACAGCGCGTGAACGTGGCCATCGGCATCGACGAGCGGCCGGAGCGGCTCGGCGTGGGGTATCGCGTGTACGTGCGGATCAAGTACGCCGAAGCAAACGACGCGCTGGTCCTGCCGCGCACGGCCTTGTTCCGCGGCGGAAGCGGCGGCTGGCAGGTCATGATTGTGCGCAACGGCGTGACCGAGCTGCGTGATGTCGAACTCGGCCTGCGCAACGACGACAAGGCCCAGATTCTCACCGGCCTGGACCTGCAGGACGCGGTCATCGCGCAACCCTCGCGCGAGATCGTCGCCGGCATGCGCGTGGCCGTCGAAGAGTGAACAGCTATCCGCTGTCAGCTCTTAGCGATCAACTATCAGCCAGCAGCCGGCCGGTGATCATCCGGCGCAATTCGGGTCGGCCGGTGTGTCCGGGCCGCTGTAGCAACGCTGGAAGACGGCGAAATCTTCCGAATCGGCGTCACCATCGCCCGTGAGGTCCTTGTCCTCGCAATCGAATGCGACAGGCACGGCCGGTCCGGCTGCACAGGCTGTGAACAGCTCCAGGTCATCTTCGTCAACGTCCCCGTCACGGTCGAAGTCGGCGCGAACCGTACAACTGCGACCCGGTTCGCCAATGCCGAACAACCCCTGGTGATCGACGACCGCCCAGATGTGATTATTGACGGTGTCCACGCCGTGTGCGCCCAGAACGCTGGACAAAGGCGCACCACCGAGCGAATTGGCGAAGGCCTGGAACGAGCCGGCATGGAACGCGGCTCCTGCGCCACCATCGCTGTTGCCGTGGACAGCCGGCTTCCACGTGCCCGTATCGGCGTCGAAGAACAAAAGACGCAGGTTGGCTTCCACGATCGCCGGACACAGATCCTCGTCACCATACGTCCACTGCACGACGTGAACGGGAACGGTGCTGGTGAAGCTGGTTTCCACGCCGTGACCTAGAACGCCGGTGATTTCGTCGCCCGCAACGGGTGAGAGCGCCATGTGGACGTTGCCGTTGGCACTGGCGACTCCGCCCACAATGGTTGCTGCGGACTTCGCACTGTTCACGCCGATGCGTCCCGGTCCCAGCGGATCGCCGGGCGCATACGCGAGGCTGTCGGCGAGTGTGTCGGTAAGCGTGGCCTGCAGCATCCAGCTCACATCGGGAATTGGTTCCGCTTCGGCCAGGAGGATTTCGACGCTGTAGATGCCCATGAAGGCGGTCATCTGGAGCGACGCGGTGAACGTACCGTCATGGTTGCCGGAGAGTTGACCGAAGCGATTCAAAGTCACCGCCGCTTGGACCGTTTCACCCGGTTTGACCGCGGCGCCGTTCATCAAGCCAGCCACCGCAAACGGCCCGATGATGCTCCTGTCCGTTACCTTCACCGCCGCCCGGTATCCGTTCGCGGGAGCGGTCGCGTTGCCGAGCTGAATCTTCTCTTCGGCGGTCACATCCACCGGACTCGGAGCGGTGAGCGAAGGAGGATCGAACAGATAGATGGCGAGTGTGACCGTATCGTCCGGATCGAACGGGTTCAGATCGTTCACCACCGTGATCTGGCTTTCGTACGTGCCGGATGGCTTTGCCCGATCAATCGAAACGACGGACGGCGTGTACAGCGTCTGATCCGCCGCGATGAAGCTGTGGCTGATCTGGCCGGCGTCGTCGAGATCACCGCCCGGCTCGAGAATGGTCGAGAAGGTCGTGTCGTTCTCCGTCCCGTTGGTCACCTGAATGCCGACGAAAGCGGTGCCGCTGCCTCGCAAGAAACTGTGGCCGAGCGTCCCACCACTGACATTGGCCAGTCCGCTGCCCGTGTACACCGAGGGGTACAGTTCGCCTGAGCCAGCCTCGTGGCCATCCACCACGAAGTTGTCGATGCCATACTCGCTGGACGGCCCGTCGGTGATCACCGGCCAGAGGTCCACGGACATCCATTGAATATCCACGAACGGTTCACCCGTGTAGTCGTCCGTGAGATCGGCCGCTGAGAACGCCAGGTGTCCGGCAGAACCGCCGTCGAAACCGGTGAACGTATCCGGCAGGAAATACAACAGGGTGGTGGAATGTCCTTCCGAGTCCTGAAAATGGACATACACCGAGTCGGGTGTCCCCCACGGCGAGCCGGCGACGGACCATGCGAAATCGAAGGCAATCCTTTGGACCGGACCGTAGCCATAGAAGGAAATGTCGATCGCTCCGTAGCCGAGGTCCAACGGATTGCCCCACAGCGCGTCGCCTGAGAAGCCCGGGGCGTTTCCGATCACCTGGTACTGGCTGTCGAAGAATACGTTGTTTCCGGTGTAGTTGATGAACTCGATGCCCTCCGGTGTATAGAACGCATCCGCGGAAAGCAGACCCGTGGGAGAGGCTGGCCAGTCAAAGCCGTCGCCGTTGAATCCGGAAGAAAAGGTGTAGCTGACCTGAGCCAGCAGCGGCGAGGCCAAGACCAGGACAGACAGGAGCGACACCGTCCACGCGCAGCGGCTACCGCTCGCTTGTTCGCGATGATCAGTGCGGGAAATCAATAGAGTTCGCGTGCGCGACATGGTTGCCTCCTTCTCCGTTTCGGTTGCGGGCGGAGGCGCAGACCCCCGCCGCCTCTGCCACGTGTGATGTTTGACTCGAGAATCGGGATGTTGCCTCCGGGCGTGATTGTATGCTCCGGTTCGCGCGAGCGGCCAAGCAGATCCCCGGCTTTGTCCAGGAATCGGAGTTTTTTCCGATCGCGTCACAGCTGTGCGAACTCGAAGCGCTGTCGACACGTCGCACGCACATAGCGCGGGCATCCTTGTCCGGCGAATTCTGTCGTCACTGCAACAGAGAAACCATGCCACTCAATGCAATTCGCTTCGCCGTCCGGCAGCACTCCGGGGCGAGCGGCGCGCTTGAATGGGCGGCGCAGAGCCGCTAAGCTGTGGCGGCCTTGTGTGGCGTCCTGGGGTTGCGATCCTAATTATATAATTGGCAGGTACTTGCGATGAGCACCGTAGAGGCACGTTTAGTCGAGATCTCCAAGAACATCGTCCGCATGACCACGGCAGCCGGCTCGGGCCACCCGAGCAGCGCATTGTCGCTTGTGCATCTCGTCAGCACGCTGATGTTCAAGCAGATGCGGTGGGACCCGGCCGATCCGTGGAACCCGGGCAACGACCGGCTGGTGCTCAGCGAAGGGCACTCGGTGCCGGTGGTCTACGCGGCCTATGCCGAAGCGGGCGGCGTGGTCGGCAAGAGCAAGGCCGACGCCCGGCCGCTGAAGGTCGAGGATCTCAAGACGCTGCGCGAGCTGGACAGCGTTCTCGACGGACACCCCAATCCGGCCGAAGGCTTCCCGTTCTTTGATGCGGCCACCGGCTCGCTGGGCCAGGGGCTGAGCGTGGGCGCGGGGCTGGGCCTGGCCGCCCGCCAGAGTGGGATCGACAAGCGCATCTTCGTCATCATCGGTGACGGCGAGTCGCGTGAAGGGCAGATTTGGGAAGCCCTCGACTTCATCATGGATCACAACCTCACGAATGTGGGGGCGATCTTCAATTGCAACGGCCAGGGTCAGGCCGACTACGTCAGCAAGCAGCAGTCGGCGGAAGTCCTCGCCAAGAAGCTGGCTGCCTACGGCTTCGACGTCCAGGTGATCGACGGCCACAACTTCGCCGAAATCGACGCGGCGTTGAGCAAGGTGGGCAAGGGCTCCGTGCCGGTGGCCATCGTGGCCAAGACCCAGAAGGGCTGGGGCGTCGAGTCGCTCAAGGACAAGAGCAATCACGGCAAGCCGCTGGCTCCGGAGCAGGTGGCAGACGCGGAGAAAAGCATCGATGAGACCGCCCGGTCGCTGAACATCAAGGTGGCCGACCGCGCTCCCGTGCCGCCGGCGCCGCCCGCCGCCAAGTGGCCGGCCGTCCAGCCGAAGATCGAGGTCATGCCCTTCAAGGAAGCGTGCGAAAAGGGCGGCGTGGCCGATGCGGTGGCCAAGAACAAGATTTCCACGCGGCGGATGTACGGCGTGGCGCTGCTGGCGCTCGGGCATGCCGACGAGCGGATCGTGGCCCTCGACGGCGACGTGAGCAACTCGACGTTCGCCAACGTGTTCGCCAAGGCGTTCCCCAAGCGGTTCTTCGAGTGCAAGATCGCCGAGCAGAACATGATCTCGGTGGCGGCGGGTCTGGCTGCCGGCGGATACATTCCGTTCGCCAGCTCGTTCGCCAAGTTCCTGGCTCGCGGCTACGACCAGATCGAGATGGCGGCCATCACGCGGGCCAACATCAAGCTGGTGGGCTCGCACTCGGGCGTTTCGCTCGGCGCCGACGGCCCCAGCCAGATGAGCTTGCCCGATATGGCCTACTTCGGATCGTACGCGGCCTCCAGTGACGGGCGCGGCAATCCGGCGTGCACGGTCTTCCATCCGGCGGATGCCGTCGCGGCGTATTACCTGACCGCGATGGCGGCCAACGTTGGTGGCATGTGCTACGTGCGGACGCACCGGCCCGACGTCGCCCTGCTGTACTCGCCCGACACGAAGTTCGAGGTCGGCGGGTCGGCCGTCCTGGCCGAAGGCAACGCGCTGACCGTGGTGGCCAGCGGCTACATGACCACGGTGGCCCTCAAGGCCGTTCGCGAGCTGGAGAAGGAAGGCATCAAGTGCACGCTGATCGACGCCTACAGTCTGCCGCTCCGTGCCGAGCCGATCCTGGCGGCTGCTCGCAAGGCCGGTGGCAAGATTCTGGTGGTCGAGGACAACTTCTCCGGTGGCATCAACGCGGCACTCGCACTGGCGGCGGCTCAGACGGGCGAGGTGAGGGTGTTCTCGATGAACGTGCCGCGCATCCCCAAGAGCGGCAAGTCGGGCGACATCATTCTCGAGTCGCTGGGTCTGGGCGTGAAGGACGTGGCCGCCCGAGTGAAGGGGCTTCTGTGAGCTCTCAGCCATGAGTTGTGAGCTCTGAGCCAGAGAAATCCGACGCCGCCCGGGTCTCTTCGAGATCCGGGCAGCTTCTTTATGTGCAGGCAGAAAGCCAACAAGAACGTCGCACCAATGCGCGAAAGAGCAAAGTAGTGGTCATGTCGTTCTCACAACGGACCACTGGCCACGGGCCACTGACGCCGCGGAGCAATGCTCCGCGGCTAAACATTATCCGTGCGGGCTTTGCGGCCGAGATAGCCGCCGTGGTGACGCAGGCCGTAGTCGTAGCGGGTGATGCCCTTGAGCTCCATGAGCGTCAGGGCCAAAGCATCGGTGATGGCGAGCATGACGGCGATGCTGGCCGATGGCGTGAGTCCCAGCGGACAGGGCTCCGCGATGATGCCCATGTCGAGAATGATCTCGCTGAGCTCACGAAGGCGCGAGTCGGGATGCGACGTGATGCCGATGATGGTCTGCAGGCCGAGATGACGGCCCAGTTCGAGCATCTCGATGATCTCGTTGGTCTTGCCGCTGGTGGATAGAGCGACGATGACATCGTTCTTGGCCACCAGACCGAGATCGCCGTGGGCCGCCTCGCCGGGGTGGATGAACGCGGCCGGCGTGCCCGTGCTGCAGAGCGTGGCGGCGAACTTGCGGGCGATGTGGCCCGCCTTGCCCATGCCGGTGGTCAGCACCTTGCCCTGGCAATCACGCAAGGCGAGCACTGCCTGCTCGAACGCCGGCGTGACCTTGACCGCCTTGATGGCCTCGGCCTCGCACGCAAGCACTTCCCGAATCCGCTGGAGAATGTCCATGCTTTTTCTTTCCCTAATGCCCCCGGATTGGGTCCTGGGCTGAGGAACAATGTACATTCGATCGGGCGGGCGTGCAAAAACTGTGAGAATGTGAGAAAGTGGGAATGTGGGGGGGCGAACAGGGACAAGTGTCCCTCATGGCCTGCGTTCGCACGTTCTCACTTTCCCACCTTCTCACCTTCCCATTTTCCCACGTTTCTCTCACGGCCGTGCGCCGTGCCAGGCTTCCAATCCGTGGCGTTCCATGAGCGGACCGTCGTGCAGAATCGTCTCGGTGGGGCCATCAGCGACCACGCGGCCCTGGTCGATGAGCACGGCGCGCGAACATAGCCCCGCTACCATGGCCAGGTCGTGTGACGCGATCAACAGCGTCATGGGCAGCGACGAGAGCGTCTCGATCAGCCGTCGACGCGAGCGCGGATCGAGGTTGCTGGCCGGCTCGTCCATGAGCAGCAACTCGGGCTGCATGACCAGCACGCCGGCCACAGCTGCGTTACGTCGCTGGCCCATGGACAGGTGATGCGGCGGCCGCTCCAGCATGTGCGACAAGCCCATGCGGTCGGCCACCCGCTGTACGCGCTGCCGAACCAGATCGGCGGGCAGGCCGAGATTCGTTGGCCCGAACGCCAGGTCTTCGGCAAGACTCGGCATGAACAACTGATCGTCAGCGCTTTGAAACACCAGGCCGATCCGCCCCCGTACTTCGCGCACGCGCTGCGGCGTGAGCGGTTCACCCGCAAACGTGATCCGTCCCCGTCCGAACACCAGCCCGGCCAGGCACAGGAGCAACGTGCTCTTGCCCGATCCGTTGGGGCCGACCAATCCCACTTTCTCGCCGGCGCTCAGGCTCAAGTTGATGCCCTGCAGCGCATGCGTACCGTCGGGATAGGTGTAGCTGAGGTCTTCAACTTGGAGGAGCGAGTCAGCCAAAGGCGATCCTCAGTGCGAACGTGGGAAGTGAGAACGTGAAAAATGTTGAGAAAGTGAGAATGTGCGAATGTACGAACGTGGAATCGGCAAAGTCGCGTTTTTCACATTTCCACTTTCCCACATTCTCACCTTCCCACACTCCCCATTCACGCGGCGAACTTCTTCCCCGTGATCTTCTCATACGCCTCGATGTACTTCGCGCTCGTGTTGGCCACGACCTCTTCGGGCAACTGCGGGCCGGGCGGCGTCTTGTCCCAGTCGAGCGTTTCGAGATAGTTGCGGACGTACTGCTTGTCGAAGCTCGGCTGATCGTGACCGGGCTTGTACACGTCGGCCGGCCAGAACCGCGACGAATCGGGCGTGAGCACCTCGTCCACGAGCACCAGCTTGTCGCCATCCAGTGCCCACTCGAACTTGGTGTCGGCGATGATCACGCCCCGCTGCCGAGCGTAGGCCGCCGCGTCCTGGTAAACGGCAATGCTCTGCTCCCGGAGGCGGGCGGCAAGCGTGTCACCGACGATGCCGCACATCCGCTCGAACGAGATGTTCTCGTCGTGCCCGCTCTCCTCCTTGGTCGCAGGCGTGAAGATGGGTTCGGGCAACTGGTCGCATTGCCGCAAGCCGGCAGGCAGGCGGAGGCCACAGACCGTGCCGTCCTTCTGGTACTCTTTCCAGCCGCTGCCCGTGATGTAGCCGCGAACCACGCATTCGATGGGCACAACCTGCAACTTGCGGACGACCATGGCCCGGCCGCGCAGTTCGTCGAGGTAGGCCTCAAAACCCGCGGGCGCTCGGTCGGTCACCACCTCGATCAGGTGATGATCGACACCCTTCAAGCGCGAAAACCAGAACTCGCTGATGCGCGTGAGCACCTCGCCTTTATGGGGAATCCCGTTGGGCATGACCACGTCAAACGCGCTGATGCGATCGCTGGCCACGAAGAGCAACCGATCGCCCAGATCGTACACGTCGCGAACCTTGCCGCGGCGGACGGGATAGCCCGGGTAGTTGGTCTGAAGCACCACCTTGCTCGCCATTATGTGTCTCCATCTCCTGAGTCCCGAGGGATCGGCGTCCCCGGGGTTGGTTTCAATTCAATTCTAAGGCTGACTGGAACCGGCCGCGTCCTTCGGAGCCGGCTTGAGCCAGTCGAACCAGGATTTCTGCTTGGCCTTCTCCTGTTCTTCCTGCCACTTCTTCGCGTTCTCCTGGGCTTCGGCGATCCGCTCGGCCATTTCCTTCTGCTGTTGTTCCATCCAGGCGCGATATTGCTCGCGACGGGCTTGCTCGGCGGCTTCGACCTGCTCGGGCGTCGGCGTTCTAACCGCGGGCTTCTGCATGCGGGCGGCAAGTGTCTTCGACAGCCGGTTCAGCCGATGCCGTTCGGCCATGAGCCGCTGCTTGAGATCGGCGTTGCGGCGCAGGGCCGGATCGAGCCGGATGCGTTCGTTGAGCAGACTGCTCGCCAGATGCACGTGCGGAGCCAGAGCCCGGGCCTGCCGAGGCGAGCCATCGAACTCTTCCGGCCGATCCAGCCAATCGACGACGGCATAGACCTTGTCGTCCCGATCGCCCTCGGCGGCCGGACGAGTTTGTGCATAAGCCTCGTACCAGGGCCGGGCGGACGCCATGGCCGGGCGAACGGCGGGAGCGAACTGCTCGCGTGCCAACTGCGGTTCGCTTCGCTCGCTTCGCGCGCCTGCGGCAGTCTCAAACTTCACTTCGACCTTGTCGCTGCGGTCGACCAGAGCCGCCTCATAAGCAGCTTCGAGCATGGGCAACAGCGACGGCTTCTCATACTCGGTCACGTAGGGCAGGCGAATCGCCGACCCGCGACGTGTGGCGATGGCCGCCCGCATGTGGGCGTCGGCGGCCAGCTCCGCCAGCGTCTTGGCGGTGGTCGCCAACGTCATCGCCGACATGGCTTCCCGCTGCCCGGCATCGGCGGAATTGATCAGCCGCGAGAGCTCGTTGCCGGCGTTCACGTAGTCCTCGGCTCGCCACTTGGCGATGGCGACGATGAGCGCTCGCTGGATGTCGGGAGGCAGTTCCGCCGGAGCCGCAACTGCAGCTGAGTCAGCGGCGGGCCGGCTTGCGGATGCTCCCTCCTCGTCGGGCATGCCGGCATGAGTGCCGCTTTTCGGAAGCCGGTTGGTCGGCCGGCTGGCCGCCTGAGGCGGATCGCGCTGGATGGAGGCGATGTTGACGCGATCGACGATATCCACGTAGCTTCCGCCCACCTCATTCGAACGGCGGATGTGCACGTAGTTGGCGGTCCCCCCGATGATGCGGCCCTCGATGCGGTCGCCGTTGTGCAGCAGGATCGTGTCAGCGCGCAACACCGCCGCCCAGCCCGCCAGGCTGGACAGCGCGATGCTCATGCACATTCCGACTCGCCACACGATCGCATCCTCCGGTGCGGATCACCGCCGGGAGCGGCATTATACGGCCAGAGCGTCGCCCGACGAACAGGACCAACCGTCGCCCCGCTTCCCCGCGTTGCCGTTTGGGCCTTATACTGCCGCTCGACTGGCGATCACGGCTTGCTGCCGTGCCGGGCGCGTCACGGCGACCGGTGCGTTTCGAAGTGGAGGCGAAACTTGGGATTCCGTGTTTTTGTTACCCGCCGTATTCCCGAGGCGGGACTCGAACTGCTACGACGGGAATGCTCCGATTTGCACATCAGTCCGCATGATCGGGCGGCAACCCGGGAGGAGCTCCTACGAGGTGTGGCCGGCCGTGACGGCGTACTGTGCCATCTGACCGATCGCGTGGACGACGAGGTGCTGGCTGCCGCGGGCCCCGCGTGCCGGGCGTTCGCCAACTATGCCGTCGGCTACAACAACATCGACGTGGCGGCCGCCGCCCGCCGCGGCATCTGGGTCACCAACACGCCGGGCGTGCTGACCGAGACCACCGCCGATCTGGCTTGGGCGCTGCTCATGAGCGTCGCCCGCCGCATCGTGGAGTCTGACCGGTTCTTCCGCTCGGGCCGCTGGGACGGCTGGGGGCCCATGCAGTTTCTCGGCCACGACATTCACGGAGCGACGCTTGGCGTTATCGGCGCGGGCCGGATCGGCCAGGCGGTCGCCCGGCGAGCGACGGGCTTCGGCATGCGGATTCTCTACTGCGGTCGGCGCGACGTGCCCGAGATGCAGCAGCTCGGCGCAGTCCGGGTCGAACTGGACGCGCTGCTGGCCGCGAGCGACTTCGTCAGTCTGCACGTGCCTTTGACGGATGCCACGCGGCATCTCATCGGACGTCGCGAACTGGGCCTGATGAAGCCGACCGCGTATCTGATCAACACCGCCCGCGGTCCGGTGGTGGATGAAGTCGCCCTCGTCGAAGCCTTGCGCGACAAGCGAATCGCCGGTGCCGGGCTTGACGTGTACGAGGAGGAGCCCATGCCCACGGCGGGGCTGATCGAGTTGCCCAACGTGGTCTGTGTGTGCCACATCGGCTCGGCCACCGAAGCCACGCGGTCGAAGATGGCCGAAATGGCGGCGACGAATCTCTTGGCCGCCATGCGCGGCGAGGTTCCTCCGCATGCTGTCAACGCGCCGCACTCGAGTTGAACAGGAACACCGCCGTGAGCCATCGAGCGTACACCTGGGAATACCGCGTTGAAGTCAAGCCCTACGACAAGATCGTGGACGTGCTGGAGGCGTTCTTCGCGTCTTATCCGGCCGGCGATTACACCTGCGAACGCCGTGAGACGTATCGGCTGCAGTTTCGCCGCGGCGAATGGCGGAAAAGCCTGTTCGGCCTGGGTAATCTCGTGCCGGCCGCCCTGCCTAAAGGCGCGTTCAACCGTTGGCCGGTGATTGTCTATGTGCTCGTGCGACCCTCGCCGGAAACGTTCCTGGTCACGATTCGATATGAAGTCCACCTGCCCCGGTCGATCCCGATGCTCATCCCCGAGGTGCAGGACTCGGTGAATCAGCATTGCCTCAAGGAACTCGACGACCTGGCGGTCTACCTGGCCGAATGCACCGGCATGCCCCAAAAGCCCCCCGTTAGAACGCAGTGACTACACCTTCGCACGCACACATCTCTCTGTAAGCGCGTGCGTTACTACATGGGCACCGTTGAACAAGACAGCCTCCCTTGCACGGTCACGCGTAAAACAACGAACCACGGAGGGCACAGAGGAAAGCAAGGAATGCTTGTTGGCTTCTTATCCTCTGTGCCCCCTGTGGTTAGATTCATGCGTGGCCAGATTACAAGAACACGGCAACACCCCAAGTCTCTGTCTTTCGCCGCGTCGCCGCGTCGCCGCGTCATTTATTTGTCGCTTTGCTGCGGCTGATTTGCTTGCCCCACGCGATTACGAGCTCGGTGAGGCGGCGGACACGATCGGGGTGTTTGTCGGCCAGGTTTTCGCGCTCGGCTGGATCGGCCGGGATGTTGAACAATTCCGGACGCGAGCCGTCTCGGTTCACCAGCAGCTTCCAGTCGCCGTCGCGAATGGCCAGATCGGGCCAGCGGTTCCCAGGTCCGGGCCGATCGGGCGGGCGCGACCACATCACCGGCCGGCTGCGCTCGGGACTCGAACGGCCCAGAAGCGCGTCGCTCATGTCCAGACCATCGAAAACAACCCCCTGCTCAGGGGGCGCCTTGCACAACGTCAGGAGCGACGGCGCGATGTCCATGCCGGCCACAACGGTCTTGTCGTTCTTCGAGCCGACCGCCGCCGCGTTCATCCACCCCGGAGCCCAGACGATGAGCGGACTGCGGATGCCGCCCTCGTACAGATTGCCCTTGCTGCCGCGAAGCCCGCCCGTGGAACCCAGGCCCGACTCAGGGCCGTTGTCGCTGGCGAGCAGGATGATGGTGTTGTCACGAAGGGCCGGATCCGTGCGGATGTGCTCGAAAACACGGCCCAGTTGTCGATCCAGTTCCTCCAGCACACCGAGGTATTGGCTCCGCGGCGAACCGTCACCTCGCAGGCCGGGCGGAGCCTGGCATGGCGAATGCACGTCATCCGGCCAAAGGTTCAGGTAGAACGGTCGGCCGGCCTTCTTCGCGGTCTCGATCTCCGCGATGGCGCGGTCTACGAATGCACGGCTGACGTCGTGGCGCGGCAACCAGTGAATCGGCCCACCACCCAGTTCGCCGCTCATCCGTGTGGGATGATGATCGAACGGCGTGCCGTCGGGACGCGGCTCGAACAACGGCAGGATCCGCTCGCCCAGCCCTTCGAAATTGGTGATCGATCTGGCAAAGCCATACTGGCTGATGAGTGGCGCATCGCCCACGTCGCGCTGGCCGCCCATATGCCACTTGCCCACGTGTGCCGTGTGATAGCCCTGTTGAGCCAACATGCGGGCCAGGCTCGGCGCTACCGGATCGAGCCAATCGGCGATGCCCCGCCGGCGGTTGGCCTCCCGACGATCCAGATACGACGTGATTCGCCAACGCCCGGGATATTGGCCGGTCGTGAAGGCCACCCGCGACGGGCTGCAGATGGGAGCGTTGGCGTAGAACTGCGTGAATCGGATGCCCTCGCGGCCCAGCCGGTCGATATGCTCGGTTTTGGCCGGACTGTCGGCAAAACAGCTCAAGTCGCCCCAACCCATGTCGTCGATCAACACGAACACGATGTTGGGCCGCTTGGGCTTGGGCGTGGCCTCGGCCGACTCGACTGGCCCGGCCGGTGCCATCGAACAAAACAACGTGATCAGAAAGGTGGGCAGAAGCTTGTGCATGTGCCATTACCTCGCGACTGGATTTGCTGCAGACCGCCGCCGGTCCGGTTTGATGGCCGGAGGCGGCCCGCATAGCATAACCCGTCATGAGCACCAAATCACTGCCGAAACTCACCGTTCTGTTCTGCTCGTCGATGATCCTGGCCGAATCGCCCGCAACCGGCGATCGACCGCACATCGTTTTGTTCATCGCCGACGATTACAGTTGGCACGACTGTGGCGCGTATGGCAGCACGGACGTGCGAACGCCCCACCTCGATCGGCTCGCGCGTGAGTCCATGCGGTTCGAGTCCGCGTTCGCCGCCTCGCCTACCTGCGCCCCGTCGAGGTCGGCCATCTACACCGGGTTGTATCCCTTCCGCAACGGCGCCCACGCCAATCACAGTTTGATACACGACGGTGTGCGCACGTGGCCGCAACACCTGCAGGCGCTCGGCTATCGTGTGGTCATCGCCGGCAAGACGCACATCGGTCCGCGGGACTCGTTTCCGTTCGAGTACCTGGCGGGCTCGAACGTCATGCCGCCGGGCAAGCGTCACGTGCTTTGGACCGACCTGCACACCGAGGCCGTCGACCGCCTGCTGGCCGAGCACGATCGGTCCCGGCCGCTGTGCCTCCTGGTGTGCTCGCACTCGCCCCATGTGTATTGGCCGGAGAACGACGGCTACGATCCGGCCCGCGTGATCCTCCCGCCCTACCTGGTTGACACAACCGAGACTCGGGCCAGCCGTTGCCGTTATTACACGGACGTGAGCTGGATGGACGCACAAGTCGGCGAGGTGCGAGCGTCGCTAATACGACACGGATACGCCGAGCGCACATTGTTCGTGTACACCGCCGATCAGGGGGCTCAGTGGCCGTTCGCCAAGTGGAATCTGTACGACGCGGGCATTCGCGTGCCGCTTGTCGTGCACTGGCCCGGCCGGGTCCGCCCCGGCAGCACGAGCCGCGCTCTGATCAGTCTGATCGACCTGCTCCCGACGATGATCGAGGCCGCCGGCAGTCGCCCGCCCGAGGATATCGACGGCCGCAGCTTCCTGGACGTGCTCACCGGAAAAAGCGAACGCCACCGCGATGCCGTCTTCGCCGCCCACACGGGCGACAAAGACATGAATCGTTCTCCCATGCGCTGCGTCCGCGACGAGCGATACAAGTACATCCTCAACCTGGCTCCCGAGATCGAATACGCGACGCACATCAGCCAGAGCGAAGATCGCGACAACTACTGGACGTCATGGTTGCGGCTTGCCGAGACCGATCCCGCTGCGGCACGGCTCGTGGAACGTTACGAGCGTCGGCCGGCCGAGGAACTGTACGACGTCATGGCCGATCCGTTCGAATTGAAGAATCTGGCCGACGATCCGCGGCACGCGGATGTGCTCAAGCGGATGCGCGAGCAATTGAAGGCATGGCGCATTCAGCAAGGCGAGGATCTGGACAAGGTGCCCCTGCCAGAAGATGCGCGGACGGGGCAGTTGAGGTATGCCGGGTGAGGAGTCAGTGGTCAGCAGCCAGTTGTCGGGTCATTGGTCCTTTGGTCCGTCGGCCCTAAAGGAGTGTCGGTCCGTAGCCGTGAGCGTCAGCCCACGAACACGAACAAGGGCCACATAATCGGCACGGAACCACTGACAAAAGGACTACGGACCCGACAACTGACCACTGACAACGGACAACTGACTACTGGTCCGCTCACACCGGCTCGACGGTTGCGTTGGGCGCGGTCTCGGCGGGCACGGGCACCGGCTGGGGGCTGAATCGGCACTTGAGCCATTCGACGCCTCGCACAGACAGGACATACAGACACGGCACGACCACCAGCGTAAGCACGGTGGCGAACGCCAGGCCGTAGATCACCGCGATGGCCATGCTGGCCCACCACTCGCTCGATTCGCTCCGCGTGCTCCAGGTGAACGTGTGAAAGTCGTAGCTCACGCCGGTGGCCATGGGAACCAGGCCCAGGATGGTGGTTGCCGCGGTCAGCAGCACGGGCCGCAAGCGCGTGGCGCCGGCCTCGACCGCCGCCGGAATCAGATCCATGCCCCGATCCCGCAACTGGCGGGTGTAGTCGAGCAGCACGATGGCATTATTGACCACAATGCCCGCCAGGCTGATCACGCCGAGGCCCGTCATGATGACACCGAACGGCATCTTATGCACGAGCAACCCGGCGAACACGCCGACCAGCGAAAGAACGACCGTGGTCATAATGATGCCCGGCACGATCAGCGTGTTGAACTGGGCGACCAGAATCAGCACGATAAGCAGCAATGCCACGAGAAACGCCTTGCCCAGGAACGCCTGGGCCTTGTCCTGTTCCTCCTTCTCGCCGGCGTACCGCAGCTCGTAGCCCAGGGGTAGCTCGGGCACGAGTGAGGCCAGGCGGGCCTGCACGTCGGCCAGTACCTCGCTCCCCAGGCGGCCCTCGGCGTCGGCGGTCAGCGTGATCACCCGCTTCTGATCGATTCGGCTGATGGTTCCAAGCCCGCCGGTGTAGGTGAACTCGCCCAACGAACTGAGCGGAACGGACTTGCCCTGGTTGTTGGGAACCTGCAGGTGGAACAATTGATCGACGTTGTCGCGCTGGTGCACCGGCAGCCGAATGGTGATGTCGTACTCGTCGTTGAGCTGGCGATACTTGCCCACTTCGGTACCGAACACCGCGGTCTTGAGATAGTTACCGACGAGAGCCGTGTTCACGCCGAGCAGCATGGCCCGGCGCCGGTCCACGCGAAACGCCAGCTCGGGCCGGGCGGCCTCGTGATCGCTCCGCAGATTCACCAGGCCCGGAATGTCGGCGATCAGATGTTTAGCCTTGTCGCTCAGTGCTTCCAGTACCTTGAAGTCCTCACCGACGAACCGCACGGTGACCGCCGCGCCGGTGGGCGGGCCTTGCTCGGCCTTGGATACTTTGATCTCCACGCCGGGGATGTCGGAAAGGGCGGCGCGAATTTCGGCGATGGCTTCAGCCGACGGCCGGTGCCGCTTCTCGTAATCCTGGAACTCCAGCGTGATACTGGCCATGTGCTCGCCCACACCCGCGTCGCCGCCCATGGGATTGCCGCCTCCGCCCGAGCCGACGTTGGTAATCACACGCTGGAGGTCGGCCGCGAAAGGCTGCAACCGCTGCTCGACCATGGCTGCCAACTGGTCGGTCTGCTGGATATTCATGCCTTGCGGACCACGCAAGAGCACGACGGCCCGCCGCGGATCGATGTCGGGGAACAGCTCCACACCGTGGCCCTTCTTATAGTAGAGCACACTCAGACAAGCCAGGAGCACCATCGTGAGCATCACTGTGGTGACCCCATGCCGCAGAGCCAGCGCGAGGAGCCAACGGTAGGCACGCATGAATCGCCCGTGCTGGTCGTCCTCCTTGAGCCGGCCGCTCACGAACACCGCACTGAATGTCGGGTTGATCACCAGCGCCACGAACAGCGACGACAGCAGCGTGATGATCAGGGTGATGGGCAGGTAGCTCATGAACGCGCCCATGATGCCGGGCCAGAAAATCAGCGGAGCGAATGCGGCCACCGTGGTCAGCGTCGAGGTGATGACCGGCCAGGCCACCTCCGCAGTAGCGTCCATGGCCGCCTGGATGCGGTTGCCGGTCAGCGTGTAGTGGCGGTAGATGTTCTCGACGATCACGATCGCATTGTCCACCACCATGCCCACCGCCATCACCAGGCTGAACAGCACGATCATGTTGAGCGTGTAGCCCAGCATCTGCAGCACCACGAAGCTCAGCAACATGCTGAGCGGGATCTCAACGGCGACGATCAGGCTGGGCCGCCAGCCCATAAACAGCACCATGACCAGCACGACCAGGATCATGCCCGAAGCGAGGTTGTTCTCGAGGTCGGCCACCATCGCCTTGATGTCCTTGGACTGATCGAGCGTGATGTCGAAGCGCACGCCTGCCGGTACGCGCTGTTGAAACTGGGCGATGACGTGCTTGACCGCCTCGGCGATATACAGAATGTTCTCGCCCACCCGCTTCTGCACGGTGAGGGTGATGGTTTCCGCACCGACGAGTTTGGTCTCTCCGCCCGGCTCGACGACGGGGTTCCACAGCCGCGAGTAACTCGCGCGGTCTTTAAACGTGTCGCGGATGGTGGCGACGTCGGCGAGGTAAATGGGCTTGCCGTCGCGGACGGCCACCACGAGTTGATCGACCTCGTCGGGCTCGACGAACTCGGCCGGCACACGCACGTTGAACTTCATGCCCGGCGTTTCCAGGCCGCCCGCCGAGATGTTCACGTTCTCCGAGGGCACGAGGCTGAGAATCTCGGCCACGGTCAGACCGTACGCTGTTAACCGATCGTGGTCCATCTCCACGCGGATTTCGCGTTCGAGCCCGCCCAGCACTTCGCAGTTGAGCACACCGGGCACGGACTCGAGGGCTTCCTCCAGATCGTCGGCGATCATCTTGAGGGCCACCGGCGAGATATCGCCCGTGATGTTGATCATGAGGATGGGGAAATCGGCGAAGTTGATCTCGGTGAGCGAGGGCTCTTCGGCGTCGCGCGGCAACTCGGGCTTGGCCCGGTCGAGCTTGTCGCGCACGTACTGCATGGCGTCGTCGATCTTGACGTCGGGCAGGAACTCGATGGTGATGGTGGACACGCCTTCCGCACTGGATGAGCGGATCTCTTTGACGCCCTTGAGGCCGGCCAGCTCCTTTTCGATCTTGAGCGTGACCGTGGACTCCACGTCCTCAGGCGACACGCCTTCGTACACCGTGGTCACGAGGATCAGGGGCACGGGAACGTCCGGGGACGCTTCGCGGGGCAGGCTGATGTAGCTGTACGCCCCGAAGATGGCGATGAGCACAGTCAGGACGGCGACCGTCGTTCGGTTGCGGATAGCGGCGTCGGATATGATCACGGCAAGGACTCCGCAGCAGGAGCGGGCACCACGTTGACGGGCTGGCCGGGGCTGACCAGCCGATGGCCGGACACGATCAGCTGGTCGCCGGGTTGCAGTCCGCTGAGGATCTGGACGTCGCGACCGCGGATGAAGCCGAGTTCAACCGGCCGCCGCTCGGCATGACCGTCCTTGACCACGTACACTTCCTTGCCCTTCTCGAGCGGAATGACGCTGGCCAGCGGGATCATGATGACCTCATTGAACACGCGCCGCGTGAGTCGAACCTTTACGATCTGACCGCTTCGCAACAAATGTTGGTGCAAGCCCGGCGCGACGTTTTCGCTGCGGCGGTCCTCGGGGACCACATTGTCCACGGTGACCTCGATGCGTGTCGTTCGCGTAGCCTGGTCGGCCAGGGCATTGATGAACGTGATGGTGCCCTCCACCGGCGACCCGTCGTTGGCCAGCGGAATGATCTCGGCGGCCTGGCCGACCCGCAGGTATCCCACTTCCCGCTCGGGCACATCGACGAGGACCTTGACCTGATCGATGTCCACGATCTCGGCCACCGGCGAGCCGGGCGAAGCGTACTCGCCCAGCTCCATTCGCCACTCGTTAAGGATGCCGCTGATGGGCGCGGTGATGGTAGCACGTTCCAACGATCGCGCGGCTTCGTCCAGTTCGGCCTTGGACACGTCACGGCTGCGCTGGGCGATGCGGAGTTCGTTCGACGAGGCCGTGCCCCGCCGATGCAGATCGGCGACGCGTTCGTATTCGTGGGCGTCATGCGCGTACTGGGCGGCCGCCCGATCATGGCGAGCGGCCAGCAGGTCACGATTGAGCAGGACCAGCGGGTCCCCTGCCGTCACGGGTTGGCCCTCGGTGATCGGGCTGCCCACGGGCAACACGCCGCTCGGCCGGCGCACCTCTTTCACTCGTGTTCCGTACGCCTCGATGCGCCCGGCCACCTCGGCCGAGACCTGCACCACGACCCGCGGTTCCACCACACCGGTCAGCGTGAACGTGTCCGGCAGTTGCGGCAGCGGCTCGACGGTCTGCGTGGTCACGTTGACGCGCACCGGCTCCACGGGAGGAACGGAAGCGACCGGCGCAGGCATCCTGGCAATGGCCACCACTATCAGCACGCCGACTGTGACCATCGCTGCGCCTACGATCTTGCCCAACCGGCCTCCGCCGGGCGGGCGGGCATCCATCGCCGATCTCATGGAGCGTTCCTTGGGACGGAGGGTTGGGGAGTCCTGGAGGACGTCGCTGGTGGCGTGACGCTCGAGGTCGGACGGAGCCTCGCAGGTGGGTCCCGCAGAATCCCGCGCAGGATCGCCTGGCACATGGCTTCGCCCAGCACTTGGACACCCTTCCAACGGAACCATGGGTCGTTCTCCGCTCGAGCAATGTGCAGGGAGGCGACGCCGTGCACTCCCGCCCACAGCATCTGGACCACCAGGTCAGCGTCGTTCTGGAGATCCTCGCGCACGCGGCCTTGGGCGATGGCCTGCCGGACGCACTCCATCAGGAAGGCATACGCGTCGCGGTTGGGATCGCCGCGGCCCTGCTCGCTCATCTCCCCTTCATCCGTGGTCACGGCTTCCGGGGCCGGTTTTGTCATGAACATGAACCGAAATTGGTTGGGATGCTCCATGGCGAACCGGAGGTACTCCTGCCCCGCCAGCAGAATCCGCTCCACGGGATCCGGCACATCGGCGAACCGGCTCAGGTTGGCTGCGAACGCTTCGAAGTCCCTCGCGCACAAGGCCTTCATCAGTTCGGCCTTGGTCTTGAAGTACCCGTAGATGGCTGTCGGCGAATACTCGATGGCCTGGGCGATCCGCCGCAGCGTTACCGCGTCGTAACCTTGTTCGACGAACAGGTCCCGGGCGGCGTCCAAGATTTTTTGACGGGTCAGATCCTTCTCGCGTTCGCGCCGTTCTCGAACTCCCATGCGCTCTCCGGCAGGCCAGGAGGTCCGGCGGGATCACCGACCGATCACCCCTGTTAACACGCGCAATGTTAGTGAACAGCGCTCAGTTTTTCAACGATGTGAAGAGGCTGGAGCGTAAAGAATGGTGTGAACAGCAGTTCCGTGCGAGTGGCGGTTGGCGGGGTAAAGAACCGGATCCCGCTCGTGCGACACGAGCGGGATCCGAAAGCACTCATTGGGACGGTGAAGGCTTCGGGCGGAGAGCGGCTGGATGACGTCCGGCCAACCCTGCCGGGATCACCGAACCGCCCCAACCGAAAGGCGGATACGCTTAGCCGCCGAGCAGTGCCAGCGCGTTCTGCGGCATCTGGTTGGCCAGCCCGAGGATGGAGGTCGTGCTCTGAACCAGGATCTGGGCCCGGGTCATAGCCGCCACCTCGGTGGCGATGTCAGCGTCGCGGATGGCCGACTCGGCCGCCTGGACGTTCTCCAGCGCGATGCGCTGGCTGTTGATGTTGGTTTCGATCTGGTTGCGCTGCAACCCGCCAAGGCGTCCGCGGATGACCGCCACCTGGTTGATGGCTTCCACCACGATGCGTTCGGCGTTGACGTAGTTGCCGCCGACGATCGAATTGCTTCCCACACTCCGGATGGTGTTGAGGAATCCCAGCGTGGAGTTGCCCAGGTTGGTGCTAGCCACGGAGGGAATGCCGATGGAGACCTGGCCGTTGGCGTTGACCTCCGGCCCGATCTGGAAGGTCGCACCGCCGCCCGTGATGTCGAAGCTCGTGGTCCCCAGCGCCGTGCCCATGGCCGCGGTCATATCGACCTTCAAATCCAGTCCGTTGGAGCGTACGGTCGCCAGCAGACCGTCGACCGCCGCAGTCTGGCCGTTGATCAACACGCCCGCGTCGCGGCCTTCATCCTTGAGCAGATTGCCCGCCGTCAGGGTGGTACCGCCGTGCAGATCAAGGCTGCCTTCAATGGGCTTGATGGTCAGGAACTGGCTTTCGCCGTAGCCGCGGCTGTTGAGAATAATCCGCGTGTTAGCACCGGTGCCGCTGACGGTCGCGGAAACGCCCGTGGTATTGGCCACGCGGTTGATCGCGGTGGCGATGTTGGCCGCGGTGGATCCGGAGGTCAGAGCGAGGACTTCGGTGCCCCAGTTGCCGCCAATCTCCACGGTCACGTTGTCGGAGAGGTTTTCGATAGCCAGGATCGCAGTGGCCGTCTGGGCGGACTGCGTCACCTCGACGACGACGTTCGTGGAACCGTTGTCGGGAACCCGCGCACCGAAGACGGTGACATCTTTGATGTGGGCGGCATTGACGCCCGACAGCGTGTAGCCGAAGTTGCCGTTGATCAGCTTCTCGCCGCCGAACTGCGTGGTGTTGGCGATGCGATCCACCGCTTCGATGAGCGAGTCGATCTGGAGCTGATCGGCCTTGATCTCCTCGTCGCTGATCGCCCCTTCGTTGGCCGCGTGGTTGATGAGGGCCCGGATGTCCAGCAGGAGAGCGGAAATCTCGTTGAGGGCACCCTCGGCAGTGGAGATGACGTTCATCGCCCGGGTCGAGTTATCGATGGCCTGGCTGATGCCGCGAATCTCACTGCGGAGAGTTTCAGAGGCGATGAGGCCGGCAGGGTCGTCGCGCCCGCGGTTAATCCGCAATCCGGTGCTGAGCCGTTCCAGCCGAATCCCGAGATCGAAGTTGTTCGCCGCGAGCCGGTGCCTGGCCTGAATGGCAAGAACATTGTTGTTGATACGAGTCATGGTATCCTCCGTGACAGTCGGGGCAAGCGTCCGGCTTGCACCGCCCGAGACACAGCCTTGTGTCCCGGCACCCGGGCTCGAAGCCGCGGGTGTGACCCGACCCGCCAGTCGCGGATTCCACCGCCCTGTTCGCGGGCTGGCTGTCGGCCGGTTCGACCGGCAGCCCATCGATCAACCGATCATCCCAATCGGTCCCCACCGTCCCTGGTGAGTTGCCGCGAGCGTCATGCTCGCGGCCTGTCGTTCAGTTTCAAGCGCGGCACGATGCATGCCGGGCCTGAGTTAACGGCATCTCGCATTTCGACCAATTCACCCGGGGGGCTTTAGCTATAAATTTATGTGACGCCCCCGATACGATATCGGACGTTGGCCGGCGTGCCCAAAAAGTGCGGGCCGGCTGCCGAAGGATCGGTAAGCCGGCCCCCACGAGCGTCGTGTCCAATTTCGGACCTGAAGCTCGCGGGCCGCTGGGTTTTCATCGGCGGCCCGCGAGACGAACTGAACCACTTTCTAGCCGAGCAACTGCAGGACGTTCTGCGGTGCCGCGTTGGCCATGGCCAAGCTCCGCGAGGTGGATTGCACCAGGATCTGCGCCCGCGTCAGGGCACTGGTCTCGGCGGCGAAGTCGGCGTCGCGAATGGCGCTTTCGGCCGCAGACGTGTTCTCATACGCGATCTGCAGAGCGTTGATGGCGCTAGCCAGCGTGTTCTTCTGGAAGGCACCCATTCGCCCGCGGAGTGCGGAGACCTGCTCGGACGCCGCCCGGATGATGCGTTGAGCCGTCTCGAAGTTGCCGGACGCCAGCTGGTTGGCCTGGCCAGTCTTGAGCGAAGACAGGAACCCGATGCCGGCCTTCCCGAGACTGCCGGTCGAGACGCTTTGGATGCCGAGGCTGGCCGTCGCATTGACGCCCAGTGTGGGGGCGATGCTGAAGTCGGCCCCACCGCCCGTGACATAGAACGTCTTGGTGGACGAGGTGTTGGTCGCGAACGACGCCTTGAGGGTCATGTCGGCGGAGAAGCCGTTGGTCCGGATGGTCAGATCCAAACCTTTGCCGACGGCGGCCACACCATTGATGTTGGCCCCCACGTCCTGACCCACGTCCTTGGTCGCCGCGGGGCCACCGTTCGTTTGCGACACGGTGAACGTGCCACTGATCGCCTCGACCGAGACGAAGGCATCCGAACCGTAATCGGTGCTGTGGAACAGAATACGCGTGTTGGCGCCGGTACCGCTAACCGTAGCCGAGACGCCGGTGAGCGCCTTGCAGGCCACCACGGCGGCGGCAACGTTGGCGGCAGTCGTGTTCGACGCGAACGTCAACTGCTCCGTGCCGTACTTCCCGGAAATCTGGATGGTCTTGCTGCCCGCGCCCGTGGTGGCTCCCGCGTAGATGAGCTTGGCCGTCTGGGCCGACTGCGTGACGTTCACGACCACCGAGCGGCTGCCGCCGTTGGGAATCCGGGCGCTGTTGATCTGCAGGTACGAGATTTCGTTAGCCGCCGGGCCCGTGACCAGGCCGCTGGTGATGTAATCGAACTCGCCGTTGAGCAGTTTCTTGCCCTGGAACTCGGTGGAGGTGGAGATTCGATCCAGGGTCTCGAGGATCGAGTCGATCTGAAGCTGATTGGCCTTGACTTCTTCGTCGCTCAATGCCGCCTCGTTGGCGGTGCGATCGACGAGGCCTTCCAGCTCGACCAGGAGTGAGCTGACCTCCTGGAGGGCGCCTTCGGCGACAGCGATGACGTTGTCAGCCCGTCGGGCGTTCTCGATGGCTGCATTGATGGCCTTGAGTTCGCCGCGAAGCGTCTCGGAGGCGATCAGGCCGGCCGGGTCATCTTTGCCCTTGTTGATGCGCAGGCCGGTGCTGAGCCGCTCCAGAGCCGTGTTCATTGCCGTGTTGTTGCTGCCCAGAATGTGTGATGCAATCAGCGAGGGCACATTCGTGTAAATTCGACTCATGGTTACCGTGCCTCCAAACTGCCGCATGGTCGCCGTGCGTGTCGCGCGGGCCTGGTTGCGTCAGTGGGTCGGTAGGCGGTCGCACCGCTACCCCCCGGGCTCGTTAAGATGTTCGTTCGGTCGCGTCCGGATCACAGGATCCGGCGAATACCTCGCGACCATCAGGACCCGTGGCCTTTCGGCCCAGCCTCGTTCAGCTGCTACGTGGCTGGCCCTCGGCCTCGCTTCGATCCCGTATGACAACCCTCGAATCGTCCGCAGAGGGTATGGGCTTTAGCTTTCTCGGCACGTCCCAAGTACCACAAAGACAGCAGGTTGCGAGTTTTCGGACATGCGTGCGGTCTCATAAACAGCCAAGCTTGATTGGCGTGCGGCGGCGATGGCTTTTACCGGACAAACCGGCTCGAGGACCGAGCCTGCGCAGCGCGAAAAAAATGTCCGGCCTCCCTCCGGTTTCCGCCCGCGAACAAGAGGCAGTGGAGGTAAGAAAGGAACCTCGACTCGGTTTTCTCCGTTTCCTCCTGTCAAAAGACTCGTTTTGGCGAGTGGCTTCGCGCAGGCGTCGATGCGGCCGGTTTTTGCTTCGGACCTGGATCGTAGGCGGGAGGAAAAAGACGCGCAGGCGCAGGCGACAGATCGCCTGCGCCCGGGAATGTGTGTGCGCGTCGCGGACAAAAAAGCCGTCATGTATGGCGGGCAAGATGCCCGCCTTCGCAGATGCGATCACCACCATCGGCCGCGAGAGACTCGCGCGGCGGGTGGGCCGCGCGAGGTCTCTTGCGGTTCAGGATTAACCGCCGAGGAGGCCGAGCACGCTCTGGGCGGTTTGGTTGGCCAAGGCCAGAACGCTGGTTCCGGCGTTGACCAGGATCTGGTTGCGGGTCAGCCGGGAGGTTTCCGCGGCAAAATCGGTGTCGCGGATGGCCGACTCGCTGGCGGTGAGGTTCTCCATGGTGATCGTCAACGAGTTGATGTTGGTCTGGAGCGTGTTGCGCTCGAACGCTCCGAGCCGGCCGCGGAGAACCGCGACCTGGCGGATCGCCTCATTGACGATTTCGGACGCCCGGTTCTGCTGGGCGGGCGTGCCCATGGCCTCGAATGCGCCGCCTTCCATAATCTGGCTGAGGAACCCGACGTTGGTGTTGCCCAGCTTGGTGGCGGCTACGGACTGCACGCCGAGGTTGACCTGCTGATTGGTCGAAACATCCGGCCCGAGCTGGAAGAGCGCTCCACCACCGATGATGGCGAACTCGGTCACGCCGACGGTGTTGAAGGCCTCGTTCAGCACGACGCTCAAGTCGAGCGTTCGGGTGTTGAGCATGAGCTCAAGCCCGCGTCCACGAGCGGTGGCACCGTTGATAAGCGCGACCGCGTCGCGGCCCTCGTCACGCAGCTTGGGATTGCCCGCGGCATCCTCGGGCACGAACGGCGTGCCCCCGGCGAGGTCGCGGACGGACACGAACTGGTCGCTGCCGTAACCGACGCTGCGGAGCACGATGCCACTGCTGGCGTTGCCCGGCGTGGCCGAAGCGGCGGTCACGCCAGTGGCACCGCTTTCGGCGTTGATGGCCCGGATGATCTGGTCCATGGTCACGCCGGCGTCCCACTCGAACGTGGTGACGCCCTTGGCGCCCTGGATTTCGATGGCGATGCGCTGGCCCGCCGGCACGGCCGAGTGCCGCCAGAAGAGCTCGGCTTTCTGAGCGCTGGTGGTCACGTTCACGGTGACCGGAATGAACGAGGCGTTCCCGAACTGGGCGCCGGTCACCGTCACGCCGGCCAGATGCGCGGGGTTCACGCCGCTGGTCACGTAGTCGAGCGAGCCGTTCAGGAGCTTGCGCCCGGCGAACGTGGTGGTGTTCGCGATACGGGTGATGGACTCGATGGCCGAGTCGATCTGAAGCTGGTTGGCCCGCTTCTCGTCGTCTGACAGTGCCGCATTATTGGCGGTCTCGACGATCAGCCCCTGGATATCCACGAGCAAGGCCGCCACTTCGTTCAACGCCCCTTCGGTGGTGGCGATGATGTTGATGGCCCGCTGTGAGTTGCTGATGGCCTTGTTGACGCCGGCGATTTCGGCACGTAACGCTTCCGAATTGATAAGCCCGGCAGGGTCGTCGGCCCCGCGGTTGATCCGCAATCCACTGGAGAGCCGTTCCAGCGAGATCTGGAGATCCCGATGGGTCTGGCGCAGTGTTCGCTGAGCGACAATTGCCGGGACGTTGGTGTTGATCCTAGCCATTTTGCAATCCTCCTTGATTGTCTTGGCTACGATCCGTCATCTTGACGGATGGGGGCGTTCAGCCCTTGTCGGGGACTCGGGTTTCCGACTGAGGGCTGCCTGCCACGTTGGCAATGTCCTCCGGCTTCACACTGGCCGCTTCACGGTTTTCACGTTTAATGGCGTCGTAGACTTCTTTGCGATGGACGGGGATCTCCGGTGGAGCGTTGATCCCGAGTCTGACTTTGTCGCCACGGATATCGACGACCGTAATTTCGATGTCGTCGCCAATCATGATTGTCTGGTCGCGTTGCCTGGATAGCACCAACATCCTCGGCTCCTTCCTTGGCCATGCCGATGCTGCTTGGTCACCCTGTTCAGCGCTGAGGGAAGCGTCTGGCTCGACGGCGGATGGATCGGCGTACCGGACCGCCACAGCCTCGGCGTACTGAACACCGATAGCGACGCAGTCGATTCGGCCGGAGCGTATGCCCCCCATCCGAGGAGGGCCTACTCAATTATAGGACGTTCCGGCCGTCCCGACGCGCCTAGGCGGTCTTGGTCACGGCCTCCTGCCGCTGGGCAAGACTCATCAGGGGATGCCGGGTCGAGTACCGGCGGTCCGACAGGACCAACTGCCGCCCCTGACGGGTTTCCACGTTGACCACCAGGGGACCCTGGAGGTTGCCGGTCAGCATGCTGTCCACCTTATTGACGATGGTAAACACTTGGGCAGCAGACGGATCGGTCAACCCGATCTGCGACAGCTCTTCCAGTTTGACCGGGACCACGTAGTCGGGGACAAACAGGCGCGGGTCGCACACGACGAAGGCCAGGTCGGCCCGATCCACCGCCTGGAGCCAGTAAAAGACACTGTTCTCCGCGGTCTGGATCAGGGCGTAGTCGTGCTGATCCGGGAATCCCAAGACGCCCTTGGGGAAGTGGATCAGCCGGCGTTCATCGACCTCCAGCGATCCGAAACGCGACGTTGCGATGATCATCGCACTCTCCTGGTCTTGACCCATCCATTTGCGATTGGCGAGCGACCGTGCCATCGGTGTCACCGGGGGGCGCCATCCGTAGCGCCCGGCCTCTCCGGGAGGGACCGACCACCTCCATTTGCACGGAAGTCGCCTGCGACTTCCTGATCGCGACCCGGCTGAACCAACCGCCGGGCAATCCGTGCCGCCACTGCTGGGTCGATCAGGTGCGGCACGCTTCGTTCCCACTCCTGCGTTCTTTGTGCTCTCTTTCCGAAACCGCCTGTCCCTTCGGGCTGACGGTTCAAGTTGCGTTCTCCGGTCTAAATCTTCCGCTCCATTCGCGTCCGCGTCCTCAATCGAGGAAGTTCAACAACGTCATCTGAAGCAGACGTGGACCGGTCAGCAGGTTTCCCTGCAAGGCGATCTGCGCCTGCTGGAACCGAGTGATGGCCTCGGTGTAGTCCAGATCCTTCACTTCACTGAGCAGGGCACGGGTGGCGGTGACCGCGTCTTCGGTCATGTGCAGCCGCGTGGTCATGGATCGCGACCGCGCCCCGACGGTGCCTTGCAGTTCGCTGGCCCGGGTCATGAATCGCTTGATGGTCTCGGCGGCCCGGGTGATCTGCTGCTCCTGAACGTGCGACGGATTGCTCACGGTCAGGGCGTCGTACAGTTCGAACAGTGCGCTGAACACGCTGTCGACCCGAACGGGATTCACGTCGCCGCCGAGGATTTCGCCCGTGCCTGCATCGTCGCGCTGGAGGATGCCCAGGTCTTCGGCGGCGGTCGAAAAGTTCATGGCTTCGACGCGAAAGGTGTCCGACCCGGTCGTGCCATCGACGAGTCGGAGGCCGTTGCCGACGGGGGCGAGCGAAGCGGTGACGTTTACACCTGCAGCGGTGGCGGCGGCGTTGATTCGTGCGATAACGTCCTGCACGGTGGTGGCGCCGGCGAGGCTCACTTCGAAGCTCGAGCCATCGCGAGCGACGACACGGAACTCGGGCTGGCCGTCCTTGATGCCCACGCCGCGGCCCTCGTTGAGGCTGGCCAGGCTGGTGCCGCCGTGCATGGAGCGGATGCCGAGCAACTCGGCGGTGTTGCCGCCCGCTTCGCCGACGCTCATGGACAGGCCCGAGACAAGGTTGATGACGTTCAATCCGGTTCCGGCCGCGTTGATCTCGGCCCGCACGCTCAGGCCGCAGCCATTGATCATGTTGAGGACGTCGCCGATGGTCTCGGCGGTGCTGAGGTCGATGGTTTCGGCGTTCAGACCGATTTGAATCCGAATGGATCCGAGATTGGCACCGGCCCCGCCAAACAACGAGTCGATGCGGGTGGTGGTGGTTAGTCGCGGCTGAAGATCCTGCCCGACCACGCCAGCCGCCTGGTTAGCGAGCAGCCCCAGATCGCGGGCGGTGACGCCCTGGCCGGTTTCGGCCACGGTGATGGTGCCGGCGGCCACGCTGAGGCGGATGCCGTTGCCGGCGGGATTCAGCGTGGCGTTGAACTGCCCGCCCGGCCCCGTGGTCAGGCCCGCCGAAGCGGCCGCCTGATTGATGGCGTCGATCACGTCGCCGACGGTGTCGGCTCGGGTGAGATCCACGTTGAACGTGATGGCGGGGTTGTCGAGCGTGATGCGGATGCGGCCGCGCTGAACGCCCGCGCCGGCGGCTCCGGCGACGTCGGCCAGCCGCGTGTCGCGCGTCACGGCCGGATTAAGATCGACGTTGCCGGCGACCTCACCCGACAGCATGCCGAACAGCTCGGCACCGTTCAGGTTGAACACGGGCGTCTGCTGGTAATCGACGCGGGATCGCATCTCGCCGGTATCGCCCCGATATTCGACGCCGCCGGTGGTCTGCGTGAAAGGCGGCTGCGTGGTCTGCTGGCCGCCGAACAATTGGATGCCCCGATACGTCCGATTGCCGACGCTGACGAGCTGATTGATGATCCCGCGGACCAGCTCGGCCATGCTCTTGCGCTGGGACTGATCGGCGGTGGTGTTGACCATCTCGGACGCGATGGAATAGGCCTGACCGAGCAAATCATTGATCTCGCCGATGCCCGAGTCGGTGGCGGCGAGGAAGCTGTCGGCGTGCCGGATATTGGCCAGGATTTGCTCCTGCTGCTCGAGGATCTCGGTCAGCCGGATGGCCCGGTTGGAGCCCACCGGATCTTCGCTGGGCGCGACGAACTTGTTGCCGGTCGCAATGCGGTTCTGCTCGAGGAACAGGCTCAACGTGTTGCGGCGCAGCGTCTCCAGCAGACTGAGCGTCTGCATGTTGTTGCTGACTCGCGTGATGTTTACCGATGTTACCGGCATTTTCTCTCGTCCGTTGTCCTGGGTCCGCTGGTCAGTCTCTCGTGCGTCCTCTTTCTCACCACTGACCGCTGACTACTGGCCACTGACGACTCGCACTGCTACGCGACGATGGCCAACATTTCCTCGATCAGGCGGTTGATGGTCGTCGTGTACCGAGCCGCCCCCTCGAACGCCCGCTCGAGCCGGAGCAGGTTGATGGTTTCCTCGTCCAGGCTGACACCGCTGATCGATTCGCGCTGAGCCGACAGAGCTGAAGTAATGGCACCGGCGGCGGTAACGGAAGCCGAGGCCGCCGATCCCTTGACGGCGACGTCGGCGACGATGGCGTTATAGAATTCGGTGATGCTCCGTCCGCCCAAGGCGGCCACGGGCTCGCTGCCCAGAGCGGCCATGCGGCCGGCGTTGGAGCCGTCGCCCGGCGTGCGATTGCTCGCGGCAGCGAGGAAATTCGGGTTGCCCGAGAGCACGTTGCTCACCGCGATGTTCTGCGAGCTGGTCCCGGTGAAGAACACGTTGACGCCCAGGGCAGCGAGCACGTTGGAGCTGTCCTGGGAGAAGGTGATCTCGAAGCCGGTATCGGCGATGAATCGCAGCCGGTTGTCGCCGGTGACCTCGGCCCGGGAGCCCGTGATCTTGGCGTTGATCTGGGCGACGAGCGAGTTGAGCGAGTCATCGGGGCCGATGCCGTCCAGGTCCACGGTGATCAGGTGATCGCGGGACAGGCCGGTGCTCTTGTCGGTCACGGTGATCAGGAACGACCCGTTCTGCGGCTTGTAGGAAAGTCCCGCGTAGGTGCTGTTGAGCACGGCCGCCGGGTCGCGAACGTCGAACGCCCCCGTAATATCCGTATAGCCCTCGATACCCTGGCCGCTGGCGTGAGCCTTATTGACTTCCCAGACCAGCGCGCGGGCCAGGCCGTCGAGATGATTCATCTGGTCGACGAGCAGCACGTCCCGCGCCTCGATCAATCCGCCCAGCTTCCCGCCGTGGATGGTGACGGGGGCGTTGTTGTCGGCGAAACGAACGGTCGCGCGAGGTTGCTCGCCGTAGGTCTCAAGCGTGGTGGTGAGCCCGCGGCTGGCCCCGGCTTGAACCAAAGGCTCGTTGCCGATGTACACGTTGATGGACCCGCCGGGCTGTTCGCGCACCTGGATCTGGATCAACTCGCCGAGTTCGCGGAGAAGACGGTCTCGCTGATCGCGCAATGCGTTGCTGGCCCCACGGCCCGTGCTCTCCATGGCGGAGATGCGGACGTTCAGCTCGGCGATGTCGGAAGCGATTTCGTTGGCCCGCTGCACGGCGATGGTCATGTCGCCGTTGATCTGGTCGCGAAGGGCGAGGACTTCGGTTCGCTGTCGATGGATTTCGTCGGCGACGGACTGACCCGCGGTGATGATGGTAGCGCGGCCGGCGTAGCCGGTGGGCTCGTTCTGCAGGTCGCTCAGGGCGTTGAAGAACAGCTGCAGGAGCGTGGAAAGATCGCTGTCGGACAGTTCGTTCATGGCGCTTTCGATGCGCCCGATGACTTCCTGGCGGGCCAGAGCCCCGGCCTGGTCGCCCACGGCGATGCGGTAACGGTTCTCGATGGCCTCATCGACGTTGCGGCGCAGACCGGTGAGAGCCACGCCACCACCGGGGGTGAAGCCTTCCGGCAGATCGAGACCGGTCAACGGCGTGAGGACGCCGGTTTGGCGCGTGTAGCCTTCGGTCCCCACGTTGGAGATGTTGTTGCCGATCACCTGCAGCGCGCTTTGGTAGGCGAGCAGGGCGTTTCGGCCGATCTGTAATGCGCCGGTCACCAGACCCATGTCAACCCACCGCCTCGAAAACCGCGGCCACGCCGGTGTTCTGCCGCCGGCCGGTCCGCGAATACACGTCCGTCCCCACGCCCGCGCACATGACCTTGAGCACTTCGGTGAGATGCTCGAGCATTTCCCGCGTGATCAACGACAAGGTCTGCCGCAAGGCGTCGATCTCTCGTACCTTCTCCCGCAGTCCCGCTGCCGCGACCAACAACTGGCTGCGCCGCGGCTCGGGGAAGAATTCCGCCAGTTGCGTGAGCGTGATCGGCCCGCCCGTGGGATTTTTGTCTTCCACGCCCAGGCCCTTGATGATGCGAGCCGTGATCTGGCGCCGCAGGCCCTCGCGCTCGGCGGCCTTGTCGGCGAGAAGCGTCTCGCGAGCGGTGATGGACTGAATTCGGCCGGCGTCGGCCTGCTTGATCGCCTCGAGCTTGCCCCGCATGTGCATGGCCAGCTCGGCGTGCAGGCCGGCCAGATCGCCCAGCAGCCGGACCAGATCTCGTGCCAGTAAGTCCACTTCCCGCGATACCACGTTCACACCTGCCTCGTCAGTCGGCGATACAGTTCGTCGGCCAAGCTGTTCCGGACGCCGCGCCCCATGTTGCGAGCGAACTCCAGATCGAGCTGCGACTGGAAGATCTCCTCGCCTCGCCCGCCGTGCCCGTACTTGCCCTTGAGCACGCTGTTGTGAGCCGTCTTGAGCATGGGGGCGAAGAACGTCACACCCACAAATTCATCCACCAGCCGGCGCACTTCGGCGTTGACCTGCCGGCGGTCGGCCGGAGTCGAGCTCGACGATGTCAGTGCAACCGCCTCCACGTCAGTTCTCCACGATCAGCTTGGCGTGCAGTTGCCCGCCCTTGTGCAGGTTCTCGATGATCGCGATGCGATCCGCAGCCGGCACCTTGAGCTGATTGAGCGCTTCGATCAGGTCCATAAGTTTGGCTCCGCCCTTTCGCTGCGGGTCCAGGGCGGTGAACGCACCGGTGCTGGTCCGCGTCGCCGTCGGGTCCGGCTCCGGTCCGCCGGCGGTGGTCGTCACGATGGTCATGCCCTTGTGCGTAATGGCGACGGGAGCGATCTCGACATCCCCTTTGACCACCACCGTTCCCGACGCCCGGTCGATGATGACGCGAGCTTCGGTGAGCGGCATGATCAGATGCATCTTTTCGATTCTGAACAGGAACGGCGCCGGATTGTTCCACTCGGTTTCGGGCAGCCGGACGATGACGGTCCGCGGATCGAAGGCAACCGCAATCTGGCTGCGGGCGTCCTGCGCGTCCACGTCGCTGACCAGCGCTTCCTCGTTGATGCACTGGGCGATGGTGTGGGCGATGGACCATTCGGCGTGAGCCTTGTCGATGACGAAGGTCACGTAACGGTCATCCGGGCGAATCCAATCGAGCGGACGGCTGGCGGAGCGAGTCATGTACGCCGACAGTTCGCGGCCCAGCGCCACGTAGTTGTGGATGAAATCGCGTTCCAGCGTGGCGCCTTGGGCGATCCGGCCGACCGTCGGCACTTCGGGGTCGGGAATCTGCACGATGCCCGACGCCATGGCCATGACTCGCGTGTCGTTCGGATTGCCCGACACGAGCGGGGTCATGAACAGATGTCCGCCGGCCAGGCTCTTGGCTGCGCCGGCACTAATGACCCGGACGTCCACCCGGTCGCCTTCGCGAACGCCCTCTTCGGGCAGAATGGCTTCGATCTCGACGATGGCCACATTTTTGGCACTCTTGAGATCGTCGAGTTCGGCCGCTTCGATGCCGTAGTTCTTGTATAGGCGAGCCAGCGACCGCAGAGCGGGCGAGAACTTGCCGCCGTCGCCCGTGCCCTTGAGGCCCATGACCAGACCCATGCCGGTCAGCTTGTTGGTGCGTGAGCCCTGCAGGTGCGTGATGTCGCCGATCTTCACCGCCGTCGCGGGCGCCGGCAGCGCGAGCAGGATCAGCAGCGTGCCGATCGGTCGCATCCAGGTTGTCAGGCTGCTCGTCATTCGTTCACTCCACTCCCGCTCAAAGCCCTGGGCTCATAGCCCACAGCTCACAACATCTTGTCAGAACGGTCCGCCCGCGAAGCTGAGGATCCGCGGCACCCAGCCTCGCCGGGTTGCATCGCGCACGGCCCCATGGTTCTTTTCCACAATTCGCAGCTCGGCGATTTGCGTGCTGAGCACGGTGTTGTCGGGCGTCACGTCGGCGCTGCGGCACATTCCGGTGATGGTCAGGCTCGTGACCTCATCGTCGTGCTGTTCCTCGAGCATGGCCTCGAGCACCAGGTTGCCGTTGGGCTTGACGTCGATGACGCGAGCGGTGATCCGGGTGATGAAGCGGTCCTCGCGATCGGCTTCCCCCTCGGTCTTGTAGTTGTTCTTGAAATTGAACTTGAAGCCGGGCTGACCGTTGCTCAGCTTGTCCTGGCCCAGATGCCGCAGGTCGTCGTAGAAGCGGAACCAATCGCTCAGCTTGGCGTCGGTGGTCCAGTTCTTCTTGCCCTCCCACTCGGCGTCGGCCTCGTACTTCTTCTGCTGGCGGACGATGATGGTGATGAGATCCTCCACCTTGTACTTGCGCGGCGTCTGGGCGGGGATGGCATACAACGACACTCCCTCGATGGCCCGCGTCATGGGCAGGACCTCGTCCTCGGGATCGGACCAGAGGAAACGTCCGTCGCGCGGGTTCGCGCTGCTGTAGCTCGCACCCTGGTTGGCATTTCCGTAGAGACTGACGGGACCGGCGGCCCCGTTCGACCTGGGCGCCGGAGCCAGCAGAAGCGAAGAACTCTGGCCGGCGGCGATCCCGGCCAGGGCGAGCAGGACGCACATGGATACGGTCCAACGCATCATTGACTCCCTCCCGCCAAGGCCAAGGCATCCGGCGGTGCCGCTTGAACCTTCGCCGGGTCCCGCATCTCCGCGGTTTTGGGCCCGGTGACCACGGCGAGAAAACTCTCCTTGGACGCTTCGTTGCGCAGCTCGACCGTCTGGCCGTAACCGGCGGAGGACAATGCCTTGGCCACGCCTTTGATGGTCACGTCGCCGCGACGCAACGTCACACTCACGAGATCGTTGCGCAGAACGAGCGGCACGGACTCGACGTCTTTGCTGGTGATGAGTTCGTCGCGGTTGATGAACCGGACGGCCCGCTGGCCGATGAATGCGTTCAGGTCGCCGGACCCGATGCGATCGAGCCGGTCGAACGTCTGCTCGCGCAACGTAACGTCATTGGACCGGATGGTCTGGCCGCGATTGATCGGCCCGTTCGCCACCACCACCGGCTTAATCAGCGAGACCTCGGTTAGGATCGAGCGAACTTGTTCGACTTTGCCATCGCGCAGGATGGTAACCTGCAGCGGCACGAGACCCAGCAGACGATCGCCGCTATCGGCAATGGTGAAGTCGTACGCCGGACGCGACAGATGCAAGAGATCCCGCAATGACGGACTGATCGTGATGGCGGGCCGGCCGCCAAATTTGGTAAGCCGGCCGGCGATGTGCTGGTGAATGGCCCCTTCGAGTGAATCGGGATCGGGACCGCTCGGTGCTGACGGCGGCGCCGACTCAGCCGGAGCCGTGGTCACCGTACCCTTGGCCGGCACGCTCGCGAGGCGCCGAGCCGTCGGCGACGACATCTGCTCCGCGGCCGTCTCACTTGTGCCGCGTATTTGCGCCGGCCGCGAAATCCGGCATCGGCTGGCGCCGCGGAACACCCAGGTGGACGGATTGATTCCTTTGCGGACGAGAACCTTTTGAATGCTCTCCAGGTCGATGGCCGCTTGTTGACCGGGCGCGGGAGCTGCGATGAGCGGCCAAGTGCCGGCGAGCTGTGCGCCTTCACCGGTCAGTTGAGCGACGTCGGACAGGAGCACCTGATCGGCGTTGACAGTGGCAGTCGGATGGAGGCGAACGACGGTCTCGGACGCAAGGGCGGTGCGGACGACGGGCGTGATCGCCATGGCCATCACAACCAGGCCGATGCGGTGGCGAACCGGCCGCCACCCGCCTGCGTTCTGCATGCCGCTCCCGGCATCCTGAGTTGTCCATCTTGCATCCTGCATCGACGACCTCCGCGTCAGATGGAGTCGCGGAACATCCTGCCCGCGTGTTGCTGGTCGCCCGCCGCAGACGGCGGAGCTATGGCCTTTACCGCCTCACTATCTCCTCAAGTTCGCCACGATCCGGAGGCCCTCGTCGGCGCTCTGGATGGCTTGAGAATTCAGTTCGAAGCCGCGCTGGGTGAAGATCAGATCCACCAGTTCGCGGACCGGCTCGACGTTGCTGCCCTCGAGATTGCCCTGAACGAGTCCGCCGAGGCCATCCTCCTGAGGCAAGCCGGTGATGGGCTGCCCGGACGCGTCGGTCTCGACGTACAGGTTCTTGCCGATCGACTTGAGGCCCTCGGGATTGACGAAGCGGGCCATTTCGATCTGGCCGATCTCCACTTCGTTGGGCCCGCCGCCATACTCCTTGACCGAGACGCGGCCGTCGCGACCGATGGTGATGCTCTCCTCCGCCGCGTCCTGGGGAATTTCGATGGGCGGCTCGATCACGGCACCTTCGCTGTTGGCCAGGACGAGCAGACCGTTGGCGTTGCGGACGAAGTTGCCCGCTCGCGTGTAGGCGATCGTCTCCTCGCCGTTGTAGAAGGTCCGGACCTGGAAGAAGCCCTCGCCGTCGATGGCGATGTCGAGCTTGCGATTGGTCGGGTCGATCGAACCGCTGGAGAAATCGAGCTGCGTTCCCGAGACCAGGACGCCCAGACCGACCTGAATGCCGTGAGGCGCCGGTTCGTCGTTGGCGTCGCGGGCGCCGGGCTCGCGCAGCGTCTGGTAAAAGAGATCCTCAAAATTCGTGCGCGAACGCTTGAATCCGACGGTGTTGATGTTGGCGAGGTTATTGGCCACCACGTCCAACTTGGTGTCCAGGGCTTTCATGCCCGTGGCGGCCGAATGCATGGCGGAGATACCCATAGTCCGTCATTCCTCGTGCGACCGGCGTCCAGCCGGTAATCGCAATTCGCATCAACCGAGCCGTGCGATATCGTTAACCGCCCGGCCCAATGTCGAGTCAGCCAGGCCCACAAGCGTGGCGTTCAGTTCGTAGGCCCGGCTCACTTCGATCATGGAAACCATGGCCTTGGTCGGCTCCACTGTGGAGCCTTCGTAAAATCCCGGCTGCAGCGTGGCCTGGGCCTCGACGGGCTCGGCCTGTCCTGCGTCGAACAGGTTGCCTCCGATCTTCCGGAGGGCCTGCTTGTTTTCGAAGTCGACCACGGCCAGCCGCCCCAACTGCAAATCTCCCGCCCGCACGTCGCCGCCGGCGGTGATGGTCACCTTGTCGGCGACCTCGGCTGGAATCCGGATGGGAGAGCCGTCCTCGCCGAGAACAATGTGACCGGAGACGGTGGTCAGCTCACCATTCGCGTTCACGACGAAGCGGCCGTCGCGGGTATAGCGAATGGCGTCGCCGTCCTGGACGGTGAAGAAGCCCGACCCGAACAGGGCGACGTCCAGACGGCCGCCGGTGTGCTCGAGCGGTCCCTGGGCGAACGACGTGTACGTCGGTGCCACATATGAGCCACCAGTCAGTCCGTTTAGCGTGCGGTTCGACCAGTCGGGACGCCCGCCGGGCTCCCGCATGGCGAGCGGGCGCTCCCGCACGACCGTCAGGTCATGCTTGAACCCGGCGGTCTCGAGGTTGGCCAGGTTGTTCGCCAGTACCTCTTGGCGGTACTGGTTCAACTGCAGGCCTGCCGCGGACTGGTAGATGCCGTACACCATCGCCGTTCAACCGTTCCCGTTATCGATGTCGCGAGTGCACTCGGGAGTCTGCCGGTCGTCCACACGGGACGCCGAGCTGAGCTCCAGTTCTTCCAGGTGCATCGCGGTTGCGATCGTGGCGGCCTCGAGGATGCGCGTGCCAATGGTCGTCCAATCCGTGGACTGCATCCGGTCCTCCGTGACCTGGTGCTGGTCGAGCACTTCCATGACTGCACCCTCGTGGCGTGGCCGCCCCAAATTCCGCCTGCCCGAGGTACTCCGGGTACGCCAGACCCACCGCGAGCAAGCCAGTTCTTCTCTCACCCGGCACCCCTTTATCAACCACCGTGCCAATCGCAGTCGGCACGTAAATTGCTAGGCCTCAGACACAAGACACATCCACACTAAACCCCTGCAAATAAGCGACTTACAACAATTGTTAAATTAGGCAAGGTTCACAACGGGGGATTTGCCCTTGGTATGAGGGGCGGCGCAGGAGTTGCCGCTGATCGGCAAGAGTTGCCGATGTGGGGCTCGTTGGTTCGAAGGACAAGGAAGTTGCGAGAAGCCCGCGGGCTCGGGCGTTGGACCGACCGAGATCAGCGACTCACGAGGCGACGAAACGCCTCGCCGCGTTCCTCGTAATTGGTGAACTCGTCGTAGCTGGCGCAGGCGGGCGAGAGCACGACCACATCACCCGCCACGGCCATCTGGCGGGCCCGCTCGACCGCTTCGGCGAACGTGGACACATGGACGGCCGATGCCGGTGTCCCGGGCGCACGGCCGCGGAGGATCTCCTCGTAGATTTCCGGACCTGCCTGGCCGTAACAGATGGTGTGTTTGCAGGTGCGAGCGAGCAGGCGGCCCATTTCGGCAAAAGACGCGCCTTTGGGTTTGCCGCCGACGAGCAGGATGGTCGGCGTGCCGGCGAAAGCCTCGGCGGCAATGCAGGTGGACTCCGGCGTGGTTGATTTGGAGTCATTGTAATATCGCACGCCGTCACGCTCGATCACGAACTCGAGCCGGTGCGGCAGGCCGCGACACTCTCCGAGACCCTGCGCAATGATTTCGTCACTCACGCCGATGGCTCGGCAGGCCGAGACAGCAGCCGCGGCGTTCAATTGGTTGTGTCGCCCGGGAAGTCGCAGGAAAGCCTCGAATTTCGGCTCGAAACGGCATTCGCGTATCCGCCCGTCCGCCCCGGCTGCGGTGACGTAGCGGCGTACCACGACGTCGTTCTCGTGAATGAAGACGATGCCGTCCGCGCCTTGGTAGCGGACGATGTTCATCTTGGCGTCGGCGTACAGGTCGAGCGTGCCGTGCCGATCGAGGTGATTGGGCTGGATGTTCGTGATGACCGCCACGGGCGGGCTCCAGCGGAGGGTGCCCAGGTCCTCCAACTGGAAGCTGGACAACTCCAGGACCACGGCGTCGTCCGCGGTCATGCGGGTCAGGTCGGCCAGGAGGGAATGGCCGATGTTACCGCCCATCCAGACCTGGGGAAAAACGCCGGCGCGGCGGGCGGCTTCCAGGATGGAGCCGACCATGGCCGTCGTCGTGCTCTTGCCCGCCGATCCGGTGATGCCGATGATCCGCCGGGCTGGGCAGCGTTCGACGAAGAGGTTCATCTCGGCCGTAATCGGGAGGCCGCGGGCCAGAGCCGCTTTGACGAAGTCCGACCGGTCCTTGGGCACGGCCGGGCTGACCACCAGGAGGTCGCAACCGTCCAGGTCGCGCTCGTCGTGGCCTCCCAGGCGGTACCGGATGGGCAGATCCGCGAGTTGAGCCAGACTGTCGGCGAGTTTTTCGGCGGGGGCAAGATCGGTGACGGTGACCCTCGCCCCCTGCTCGGTCAGCCAGCGGGCAGCGGCGATCTGGCCCCCGAATCGTCCCAAGCCGACCACCAAGACATATTTATCCGCGAACTGCGTCTGACTCATAGGGCACTTTTTTCCCGCGTGGCGTCTGACTCATTAAGGGCGGGATTCTAACCGCCCTGTTCCGTCCGGTCACTGGCAACGAGTGCCGATTCCACCCGATCGTTCTCGCGCGGACAGCGGTCTCGGGAGGCGGGCGCGTCGGCGGCCTGCAAACTGGGGAAGATGCCCCCGCCCCCGAAACGCGCGAGAGTCGGGACCGGCAGCGACTCTTGCCGATATCGCATGTAGCGGTCAAGGCTTAGGCTGGTCGGAACGTGGCTTCAGCCGGATTTGTTGGAACTATTATTGCAAGCTGAACCGCAATTATATAAAATGGAAATATGTCTACGATTCAATTGCCCAGAGTTGATGCGAACTCGCCGGTACCTCGATACATCCAGGCCAAGACGATTCTGGCCGAGGCCATCCGCAACGGCAATCTTCGGCCGGGGGTCAAGCTGCCCAACACCAGCGAGATCGGGGCCGCCATCAATGTCAGCCTGATTACCGCTCATAAAGCGATTCAGTGCCTCGTGCAGGAGGGTTGGCTGCGCCGCGAGCGAGGGCGCGGCACGTTCGTTCGGGGCGATTTCGAGGCATCGGTCGCAGCCAAGCCGCGCTTTCGCGTGGCCGTCACCATGGCACCGTCGGTGGAGCTCGACGATTTCTATCACGGGGCAGTGATGGCCGGCATCCACGAGGCAGCGGATCTTTCGCAGCCGGTGGGCGAGGTCATCATCCAGCGCCGGCTGATTCCGGAAGGCTTGAGCACCATCGATGCGGACGCGCTGCTGTGCCTGCACCCCTACCAGGACACGTTTCCGGCACTGGAAGAAGAGCTGGACAAGCGAATCGTGGTTGTGCTAGGCGGCTCGATGAACAACACGCGGTTGGTTTGCGTGGATTCGCAGAACTTCGAAGGCGCTCGGCAGGCAGTCAAGCACCTGATGAGCCTCGGCCATCGCCGTATCGCCATCATTAACGGTCCGTTGGCTTCCACGAACTGTCTGCACCGGTTCGAGGGTTATATGGCGGCCATGCAGGCCAACGGGCTCTCCGTCCGGCCCGAGCACGTGTTCAACGCCGACGTGGCGCGAACGGCTGGCGCTGCACTGGAGCGACTGCGCGAAGTCTTGAAACAACCCGATCACCCGACGGCCATTCTTGCCTGTGGTTTCTATTTGGCTCTGGACGTCATGGCCCTGGTGCGGGAGATGGGTTTCTCCATTCCGTCCGATATCTCGCTGATCGGCTTTGACGATCCGCGGTCGGCCAGCCTGCTGGACCCGCCGCTGACCACGGTGCGCCAGCCGCTGAAGGAGATGGGCCGGCGGGCGTACGAGTGCATTACGCAACTGGTGACCGGCGAACGCTTGGCGCGGCAAGTGGAGATGCTGCCGACCGAGCTGGTGATTCGAGAATCGACGGCACCGGCACGTAAGAAGTAGCCGGATGCGGCGTCATTGGAACGCAACATCATGCCCGCATTGCAAGGCAAGGTTGCGGTCGTCACCGGGGGAACAGGAGGCTTGGGCCGCGCGGTCAGTGTGGCGTTGGCTGGCGAGGGAATTGCCTGCCACGTCACGTATCTCACCGATGCCGGACGTTCGGCGCTGGAGCAGGATGCCGCCGCTCATCCGTTTGCACACCCCATCGAGTTTCACCGCGTTGATGTGACCGATGCGGCAGCCGTCGCACGCTTTTACCAGGACCTGGACCAGCGCGGCCGGCCCGTCGATTTTCTGATCAACCTGGCCGGCGGGTTCGAGATGTCGCCCGTCGAGCAGACGCCCGTGCAGACGTGGGAACACCTGATGAGCCTCAACGCCACCAGCGTGTTTCTCAACTGCCGGGAAGCGGTGGCGCGAATGAAGCCCCGCCGGGCCGGTAGGATCATCACCGTCTCCGCCAAAGCGGCTCTGGACACACCCGGTCAGATGAGCGCATATGTTGCTTCCAAGGCAGCCGTGCTGGCGTTGACGCAGTCGCTCGCTCGGGAACTGAAGGATGACGGGATTACCGTCAACTGCATTCTGCCGTCGGTGATCGACACACCGGCGAATCGACAGGCCATGCCCAAGTCCGATCCTGACCGCTGGGTGAAACCCCAGCAAATCGCCGAAGCGATTCTCTTCCTGCTCGGCGACGGCGCGAGCGCCATCACGGGAGCGGCGCTCCCGCTGTACGGACGCATATAGTGCACGCCAGAATGTCGGTCACCACCCCAAACCCCGTTTACCGCGGGTAGATGTAGACCGGCTGACGATCCTGTGCGACGATGGCACCTTGGCGATCCACGACTTTCACGTGCATGGCGTAACGGCCGGGCGGCGAGTCTGTGCGAACGACGAGATTGTGCTCGCGTGCTGCCGGCCTCACAGGCAAATCGATTGATTCCCGAACAGGGCTCGTTTCGGGCGAATCCAGTGAAGTCAGTTGCACATCCACGCGGGCCGCTTCCGACTGCGGCGACCGGACGGCGATCACAACGCGGAAGTGGCCTTTCTCGGGCGTGGCCCGGCGCTGCCACAGCACGGCAGCGGACACTTTCTCGTTTTGCGGCGAGGGTTCGAAAGCCAGGACGGCATACTGAGCGGGCTTCTTGCCCTGTGTCATCGCCTTGCTCTTGAGTTCCAACCGACCCTTTCGCTGGAGCTTGCCGTCGCTGTCGTTGACCACCACGTTGAAGCCCGCCATGGGCCACAGATCGGGCGAGAGAGGCGACAATTCTTCCAGCGGAATAGCGGCTTCGTAGATCGTTCGGTTCTCCTGACGCACGATGCGGACCTGGGCGTTTTGAATCTCTCCCAACGGCTGACCGCGGCGGCCGTGGTATCGCCACACCTTCGGCTGCCCGTCCATGAGCACCAAACCGAACTCGTTGTCCTGCTCGCCGTAGTTAGCCTGCCGTCGCTCGAGCGACGCATCCAGACCGATCTGCAAGCTGTCAGCCTTCCAGAAATCGCGATCGTGGTAAGGCTGGAAGAACGTGTCATCCGTGACGCGGGCGGCCACATAGAGCCGGCCGTCGTCGACGCGCAGCGCGACGTCCGCGCCCAGATCGCCCGGTCCGCCGAACTCGTAACGGCCGCTGCGGCGCAGCACAACGCGCAAGGGCAGCTTGTCCTGCTTGTTCTTGATATGCTGCAACCGTTCGTACATCTGGAACTGCCAGTCGAGCCTGCGGTTCCACACCCAAATGAGCACGTCGCCCTCGCGAATGCCGGCCTTGTCGGCAGGGGAACCGGCTTCGAGTTGGGTGACGGCCACGCCCCGGCCGTTCAAACCTTCGAGCACGTACTTCTTTTCGAGGTCCTCATCGATCTGCTGAAAGGTCATGCCCATGTAGGTCGTGAAGTTGGCCCGCCAGCGCTCCTGGCTGATGTCGTTGAGCAACGTCGTTTCGACGGTGACGCCGTCGGGAAAACCATGCGCATCGCTGGAGAGTTGAATCCAGTCCGCGTCGGCCCAATCGCTCAAATCGCCGTCGATCTCGATTCCGTTTGCCCGGCGCACGGTGTATTCGGGCGTCAGTCCAGCGGCACGGCCGGCCACGTCGGGCGTCGTGCCGGCGTCAAACTCGAGCCGAAGTCCCGCAGGGGCGCGCGGCGGCGACCAGCCCGGTTCGGCCTTCAATGAACCGTCGTTGCCCACGATCACCAGCCGCTCGTATCCAAGGCTGCGAATGCGTGGTTCGTTCACGAGGAAATCGAACGTTTCGCCACGGCGCGAGCAGAGGATACCCTCCCACATGCCGGCCGCGGAGATGTCGCCATAGCTCGCCCCGCCGGCGGATCGCTGCTCGCGCTGCACGCCCCAGGTGCCCTCCCAAGAGAACGCGTGCCCGGCTGGGAAGGCGATGCCCACCTTGGCGGCACGGTTGACTTTCTTCAGATCGCCGCGCGGATGAGCGGCGGCGTGCCTCAAAATGCCCTCGCACAACTCACGCTCGACGGCATAGGTCAGCGGCGGGTAGGTCCAGAACCACAGATATCGCGCGCCCATGTCATAAGCCTGGATAAGCGCGGGCAACCGCAGGCCCGGCTCGCCCTCGGGATAGACGCTCGTGCCCCAGTCGCCGTCGAACGCCCGCGCCGCTCCCCGCAGGAACGCGTTAAGGCAGTTCACCTGGTCGCGGAAAGTCAGATCATCCAGCCCTTCGGGGCCGAACAGTGCCTCCGGTTCCCACCCGTAGCCTCTATGGACGTAGCGGCCCTCGTGCACGACGGCCGGGGCGCCGGCGGCGAGTTGCCACCAAGCCGACCAGTAATCGGTATCCCAGGAGATGGCCGGAGGAGCATACAAATCCAGCGTGCCGGTCTCGGACCCGTTGCCGTGCGGCAGCTTGCGGTGTTCGAGCGTGTAATGCGATGCCACACGCTGACGCATGGCTTCAGCCACCTGCTCGGGGCCGGTGGCGTTCGCCGGAATGCCCCCGCTCCAGCCCATCCGCACGCTCGGCTCGTCGATGAACATGCGGCCCGGCACCCAGTTGGAGCGATAGAACGTGTCAGGAAACGACGGCGGGGTGCGGAAGAACACCGGCTCATACATCAGCCACTGAAGATCGCCGCCTATCTCGAAGAAGTTCATCCCGGCGGCGATCATGGTTTCGTACTCGGCGCGTGTATACGGACGTTCCTTGTGATTGCCTTCCTGCTTTTTGGTCTTGTCCTCCTCGCCCTCGATCCGGACGCAGGCTTGCGTGCCGATGATCAAGTCGCTGCGCAGGTTGAGCACGCGAGGATTGTCGAAGCTGACGAAGACCGGCGGCTCGACGGGCTCGCCCCGAACGAGCACATGGCCGATGAAGGCTCCGGCGGACGCAAAGCCCTTCTTGAACACGGCATCGGGCGCGACGCGCGGCAGGAACGACTCCCTGAACTGCAAAGACGGCAGGAGAGCGCGGCCCGTGGCAGTGTCACGATATTCACAAACGTGCCCCTCCCCGTCGCGATAGAGGTATCGCTCGATCTCGCCCACGCCTTCGTGCGCGGTCATGGGCGCCCGTTCGGACAGGATGCGGACGCCCCAGGTGCCGCGGTCTCGCGCGACGGCGGTCAGTTCCCACCAGACCATCGGACGCTCGTCAACCGTCTCGCGGCCGGTGATCCGCAGGTGGATGTGCCGGATGGGCGGCACGTGATTCTCGTCCGACGTCGAAACGACATAGAACGCACGATCGACGGCTGGCTCAGGCCCGGCGCCGACGGTCTGCCCGAACGCCGCGGTCAGGCCCGCGGTGATGATGCCGGCCAACACGCCCAACTGAAAGCATTTAGTCGAGATGCCGACTGCATAACCGTGTCTTCTCATCCGCGCTCTCCAGATCGGTTGATGGGACTGCGGTCCGGGTGCCGCCTTGGGCGGAGATTGTACCGCACCAGCCGACGCGGTCCATAAAAAACCCCGGGCGAATCTCTGCCCGGGGTGGGAAGACGGTCTTGCGTGACTGGTTCAACAGCGGCCGCGTCGCTCACAGCCACTTGGCGGCGGCTTCGCGGAGCTTGGGAGCGATGTCGGTCTTTTCCCAAGTGAAGCCGTTGCCGGTCCGGCCGAAATGGCCGTTGCGGGCGGTCTCGCGATAGATCGGCCGGAGGAGCTTCAGATGGCTGATGATGTCGGCCGGCTTGAGCGGGAAGTACTGCCGGACGAGGTCGGCCAGGCGATCCTCATCGATGCGGCCGGTCCCGAACGTGTTGACGCAGATGCTCACCGGCTCGGCCACGCCGATGGCGTAGGCCAGTTGGACTTCGCACTCCTCGGCGAGCTTGGCGGCCACGATGTTCTTGGCGATATATCGACCGGCGTAAGCCGCCGAGCGGTCGACCTTGCTGGGATCCTTGCCGCTGAAGGCGCCACCGCCGTGACGGCCACGTCCGCCGTAGGTATCCACGATGATCTTGCGGCCGGTCAGCCCGCTATCACCGTGGGGACCGCCGATGACGAACCGCCCGGTCGGGTTGATGTGGTACTTGATCTTGTTGTTCCAGAGATCCTCGCGTTCGGCGGTGATCACGGGCTTGATGCACTTCTCGATAATCTGCTTGCGGGCGGCTTCGGACAAGTTACCCTTGCGGTCGCAGACGGCCTCGGTGTGCTGCGTCGAGATCACGACGGTGTCGATGCGGGCGGGCTTGCCATCAACGTACTCGACCGTGACCTGGCTCTTGCTGTCGGGGCGGAGCCACTCCAGCTCGCCGCTCTCGCGGAGGTCGGTCAACTTCTCGACGAGGCGATGGGCCAGGTGAATCGGCAAGGGCATGAGGACCTTGGTCTCGTTGCAGGCGAACCCGAACATGAGCCCCTGATCGCCGGCACCCTGCTCCTTGTGCAGACCCTGGCCTTCGCTGACGCCCTGGCTGATGTCGGCGGATTGCGAGTGGATGGCCCGCAGAACGCCGCAGCTACGGTAGTCGAACCCGATTTCCGGGTCGGTATAGCCGATCTCGCGGATGGTCTCACGGGCGGTCTGTTCGGCGTTGGCCAACGCCTGGGCGGCCGCCTCGTTGTGCACGGTGATCTCGCCGGCCATCACGACCAGGCCGGTGGTCACCATCGTCTCCAGCGCGCAGCGTGCGTGCGGATCGTGCTTCAACAGGCTGTCCAGGACGGCATCCGAAATCTGGTCGCAGACCTTGTCCGGGTGCCCCTGAGAAACCGATTCCGACGTGAACAGAAACGAGCTGTTGGACTTGCCGTTGGCCACTGTTAATCCTTTCCGTTTCCCGCTATTTGGATTGTAATCACCGGAGACCCAAAGGGGCTTCGAAAGAGCAATATCATATGGAAGCCCGCCCCGCCAGACAAGACAAAGGCCTTTTGAACCGCGGATGACCGAGTGATCTGTCGGTGAGGGCCCGGGTTCTTGTGAGACGAAGGCTCGCCCATTTGGCTGATCGCGCCCCGCCATGGAAGGCGTCTCGCATCCGCCAGCCATGCTGGTCAAGTTGCCCTTCACCGGGGGAGAGCGGTAGGTTATCCAGCCATGAAGATCACACCACAAACTCGCATCGGCTGGATCGGGACAGGTGTCATGGGAGCGTCGATGTGCGGCCACCTCATGGCCCGCGGCTATGCCATGACGGTCTACAACCGCACACGAGCCAAGGCCCAGCCCCTGATCGACCGGGGGGCGACCTGGGCGGATTCGCCACGAGCGGTCGCCGAGCGATCGGACGTGACGTTCACCATGGTGGGGTTCCCGCAGGACGTGCGCGAAGTCTATTTCGGCGATGACGGCGTGCTGGCCGGGGCGAAGCCCGGCAGCGCGGTCGTGGACATGACCACGACGCAGCCCAGCCTGGCTCGCGAGATCGAGGCGGCCGCCCGCGACAAGGGCGTGGTTGCACTGGATGCGCCCGTCTCCGGCGGCGACGTCGGGGCGAGGAACGCGACGCTGTCCATCATGGTAGGTGGCGACGAGGCGACGTTTAGAGCCCTGATGCCGCTGTTCGAGGCCATGGGCAAGAACATCGTCTATCAGGGGCCGGCGGGGTCAGGTCAGCACACCAAGATGTGCAACCAGATCGTGATCGCCGGGACGATGATCGGCGTGTGCGAGGCGCTGCTTTACGGCTACAAGGCCGGCCTGAAGCTCGAGACCATGCTCCAGAGCATCAGCGGCGGCGCGGCCGGGTGCTGGACGCTGGACAACCTGGCACCCCGCATCGTCCGGCGCAACTTCGATCCGGGCTTCTTCGTGCGGCACTTCATCAAGGATATGGGCATCGCTCTGGACGAAGCGCAGCGCATGCAGCTTTCGCTGCCCGGCCTGGCCCTCGTGCACCAGCTATACGTGGCCGTCCAGGCCCAGGGTCACGGCCATCTCGGCACACATGCCCTGATGCTCGCACTGGAGCAGATGTCGAATATCACCCGATGATCGCCCGCAAGGCCCGGGCGGTGTTCTCGATAAGCACCTCGGGGTAGTGCGTATAGGGCGGAATCATCTCGGCAGTGACGTAGCCGTCGTAGCCGACCTCGCGCAGGGCCTTGGTCACCTCGGGCCAGTTCACGTCGCCGGCCAACAGATCGACGAAGCCTGCGGCCGTACCGGCGGCCCGCTTGAAGTCCTTCACGTGCACGCGGACGATCCGCTTGCCGAGAGCCCGGATCCACTGCTCGGGGTAGCCGAAGAGCACGACGTTGCCCACATCGAAGTACGCGCCCACACTGCTGCTCTTGAACTGATCGATGAACTGGACCAGTTCCAGCGGGCTCATGAGGAAGCGGTTCCAGACGTTCTCGATGCCGATCTTGACGCCGGCTTGCTCGGCCTCGCCGACCAGCGAGGCGATCGTCTCGCTCGAGCGCGACCAGGCGTCGCGATAGTCCACCACCGGGGCGTCGGGCATGAAAAAGACGTCCACCGCACCGGGCACGACGAGAATGGCATCCACACCCAGCACGGGAGCGGCGGCGATCATGCGACGGACGATCTGCTTGCCCTTTTCGCGGATCTTGGCATCGGGGTGGGTCAGGGGCGCCTCCCAGAGCATGCCGGTAGCCAGGCCTGCGATCTCCACGCCTTCCGAGCGAATAGCCGAGGCCAGCTTGACCAAGTCGGCGTCCTTGGTTTCAGGCGTAAGCGCGCCGGCTGGCGAGAACGCCACCTCGATGGCGTCAAAGCCTGCAGACTTGGCCTGCCGTGCCGCGCCGGCGAAATCCGTCAGTCCACCCAGGCCGCCCGGAAACGACCAGCAACTGATGCTTGCTTTCATGGTGATTGGCTCCTGTCCGCCGCCCGCAACCGCCCGGGTCGGCCTCGAGGTTTGTTGACCGGATCATACCCGATGTGTCTATCGTAGCGACTTGCGGGAAGGTGTAAACACCCGGCCATCGCCTCGCCCCGGCGGCGCACCGGCGGCGTGAGACCTACTTCCGAGCCGCGACGGAAAGGGAGCGGTTGCGGTGGCAGGTAATCTGACTAAGCTACGGCAATCGCCGGCCCGGAGAGCGGACATCTTACCCGCCCAAGGCGGGCTGAACGCCGCTCGGAGGCGGGGTAAGATGCCCGCCCCCCAAGACACGGCAGTCGATCAGTCATCTGTTCGGAGTCATGCGAATGGCCAAGGACGTGTTCATCACCGAGGATTTTCTGCTCCAGACCGAGGCGGCCCGACGGCTGTATCACGAATACGCCGAGGGCCTGCCCATCATCGACTATCACTGCCATCTGCCTCCCGACCAGATCGCCCGGGACCACCGGTTCGCCAACCTGACGCAGGTCTGGCTGGCCGGCGACCACTACAAGTGGCGGGCCATGCGGACCAACGGCGTGGACGAGCGATACTGCACGGGCGACGCCAGCGATTACGAGAAGTTCTGCAAGTGGGCGGAGACCATGCCCCGCTGCCTGCGGAACCCGCTGTATCACTGGACGCACCTGGAGCTGAAGCGCTATTTCGGCATCAGCGACCGGCTGTTGAGCCCGGCGACCGCCCAGAGCATCTGGGACGAGTGCAACGCCAAGCTGGCCCAGCCGGAGTTCTCCTGCCGCGGGCTCATCCGCCAGTCGAACGTGGCCCTGATCTGCACCACTGACGACCCTGTGGACACGCTCGAGCATCACCAGGCCATCGCTCGCGACAAGTCGTTCGATATCCCCGTGTTGCCCGCCTGGCGGCCGGACAAGGCCACCGCCATCGCCGACGTAGCTGAGTTCAACGCCTACGTCGACAAGCTGGCCGCGGCGGCCGACGTGGAGATCAACACGTTCGATGCGCTGCTAACCGCCCTGCGCAAGCGTCACGCCTACTTCCACGACAACGGCTGTCGCGTGTCGGACCACGGGCTGGAGACCATCCGGGCCGAGGACTTCACCGAGAAGGAGGTCTCGGCCACGTTCGCCAAGGCTCGTGCGGGCAAGCCGGTCAGCCCGGCCGAAGCTTACGCCTTCGAGTTGGCCATGCTGTATCACTTCGGCATCATGGACCACGAGAAGGGCTGGACGCAGCAGTTCCACATCGGCGCCTTGCGCAACAACAACAGCCGCATGTTCGCCCGGGCCGGCCGGGACATCGGCTTCGACTCCATCGGCGACTTCGAGGTGGCCCGTCCGTTGAGCCGACTGCTCGACCGGCTCGACCGCACGAACCGGTTGGCCCGCACGATCCTGTACAACCTCAACCCGCGCGACAACGCCCTGATGGCGACCATGATCGGCAACTTCCAGGACGGCTCCATACCGGGCAAGATCCAGTACGGCAGCGCGTGGTGGTTCCTCGACCAGAAGGACGGCATGGAAGCCCAGATCGAAGCGCTCTCGCAGATGAGCCTGCTGAGCCGGTTCGTGGGCATGCTCACCGACAGCCGGTCGTTCCTGTCGTATACACGGCACGAGTACTTCCGGCGCATCCTGTGCAACGTGCTCGGCAACGACATGACCGCCGGCCTGATCCCTGACGATTACGAGCTGGTCGGCGGCATGGTGCGGGACATCTGCTATTACAACGCGGCGGACTATTTCGGGTTTGAGGTGAAGAAGAAGCTCTGAGCTATGGGCGGTGAGCTATGAGCCGGACGCCTGGGGGGCATCTTGCCCGCCTCGACTGGGCAACACTATGCGGCGCACGCGTTTTCGTGCTCGTAAAACTCTTCTCACCCCGCAGGAGCGAGGGCGCTGCAGGTGCGCCGTCGCTCCTGCGGATGGTCTTGCGGGCGCCTGATTACTCCGTAGCGTCGACTTGGGTGTTGAGCCAAGCCATGTCGCGGCCTTCGGCCACGCGGGTCATGCCGATGGCCTCGGCGGTACGCAGGAACTCCCGGTAGACGCCGATCTGCGTATGGGCGACGGGCCAGGGAGCGTTCGTGGTTTCGGCTTCCTTGCGCAAACGACCCCATTGGATGATGAACGTGTACAGGACGGGCAACTGGGCCGTCCGCACCCGCAGGAGCAGATCGGCGTCGCTGCCGGCGGCCTGCTCGGCCGCCTTCAAGTGCGCGAGTCCCTTGCTCAGCGTGTCCAGTGACAGAAACTTGGCGTCGGCGCCGGAGAAGCAGCCCAGCGGGTCCCCCGTGGCCTGGACCGCATCATGCGTGACCTTCAGATATGCACGGATGTGCGGCGCGGCCGGTCCGTAGTAGCCGTCGATGAACTCCGCGATCAGCTTGTCCGCATCGAGCGACGGGTCCCAGAGCAGCTTGGCGAGCACCCAGGCCCGCAGCTCCATCATCTCGGCGCCCCAGGTGTGATAGGCCCCCTGCTCGAACAGCCCCACCACGCCGTGATCGGCGAAGAACTTCACGTTGGGCCCCAGCACATTCAGGTTCGGGTGCGGCATGACGTAGTGGGCGAAGTTGGTGGTGTAATCCCACACGTACAGCCGATTGCAGACTTTTGACCAACCCTCGATGTCCTTGCGAAAGGCTTCGTTACGCGGATCGATCAACGGTTTGCTGAATGAGCACTCGATGCTGCACAGCCAGACGACGACGTTGTGCCGGGGCCGCGTCTTCAGCGGCGGCTTGCGGGTATACTGGTAGGCCAGCGTGCTGATCGCGACGCGCGGATAGTCCTTTTCGATCGCTTCGGCCACGGCGTTCACGAACCGCAACAGCGAGCCCGCCGGACTGCCTTCTTCCTTGTCGATGGCCGCACACTTGGCACACTGGCAGTTGCCGTACCAGTCGTTCTGCGAAACCGACGCCATGGTGGCGGCGGGATTTTTCGCCAACTGCGCGGCGAGATTCCGAATCAGTTCGGCCCGCACCTCCTCGTTCGTCAGGCACAATTGCGCCTGCTCGTGCTTGCGCTTCCCATCGATTTCGCTGAACCACTCAGGATGGTCGGCGAAGTATTTATTCGGCGGAATCAGTCCATAAAACGTATGGACGAAGCCTTGGATGACGTGCTTGCCGCCGCGCTTCTCGTCGAGAGTGGGCCGCGCGCCGTTGCAGCGATTGCGGGCCGCCCAGTCGCCGTCGAAGGCGCTGAACCAGAACGGCTCGCGATATTCCAGCCGCGGCACGTACCGCACGTTCAGGTTGTCGAACACCAGCTCGGATCGCGCCGGCACGAATTCCACGCCGGGCGCCCACCAGCGGACACCGACATGATCTTCGAGGAACGCATAGACCGCGTACAGCGTGCCGCGCGGCCGGCCGCCGGCGAGGATGAGATCCTGGCCGACGGTGCGAATGACCAGCCCCTCTTCGCCCAGCCCTTCAACCGTAAACTGCGGATCGGCGAGCCTGGCGGCACCCGGTCCGACGAGCAACCGCGGGCCCGTGACCGACTCGGCACCTTGCCCCACCGTGAACTCCGCGCCAGTTACTTGCCCGAGGTAGTGCGCGAGTTCATCAGCCGCGTGCCGCTCGGACAGACTGGCATCACCACTGACGACGATGCTCGCCGATGCCCGGCCGTTCGAGGCAATCTCCACGGCATGGCCAACCGACACACCCCAGCCCAGGACGATGAGCGCCAGTGTTGCGATCTTCGTGACGGTGATCATGTTGGTTCCTCCGTTTGTGTGCGAATCAGGCTAACCGTCTCCACGTCCGGCGTCGAGAGCGGCGCGGATAGCGGGAGAATCAAGCGAGGCAAACGGCGTCCCTTGATCGGAGGCGCGCAAACGAGAGTGCACGGAACGTGCTCCCGGGCAGAGGAGCGACGCGTCGCGCGCAATGGTGTTACAGCATGAGGTAGAAACCAGGATCAGCACCGGCCGCAAGCCGGGCGGGATCCGTCTTTCAGCAGGTTATGTCGAGATAGAGCGCACTCCCCCGCCTCGGCAGGCCGGACAACCCCCAAGACACGAAAGGATCCCAAGCGGGATCAACTTTGCTGGAGAACCCACTCGACGGCCCGGTGGGTCAATTCGGTACCGGACTTGAGGTTGAGCTTCGACTTGATGTTGTCGCGATGGGTTTCGATGGTCTTGACGCTCAGGTGCAGCTTGGCCGCGATCTGGCGCGTGCTCAGGCCCTGGCCGATCATCTGGAAGACTTCGAGTTCACGATCGCTCAGTCCGTCGATGTCCGAGTGTTCGAGCCAGTTCCCGCCGGCGGCTCGCTGCAACACGCGATCGGTCATGCGACGGCTCAGGTAGATCTGTCCCCGCAGGACCTGCCGCACGGCGTTGATGATGTGATCAGTGGCCTCTTCCTTGTTGATGTAGCCCATGGCCCCCGCCCGCAGGGCCCGCTCGGCGTACAACGATTCGTCGTACATGGATGAGACGAGCATCTTGATGCCCGGGTCGTGAGCCTTGATCTGCTTCACCAGTTCGATGCCGTTGCCGCTCTTGAGCGAGATGTCGATGATGACCACGTCCGGATGACAGTCATTGACGAGCCGCATGGCGGCCGGCGCATCTTCCGCTTCGCCACAGACTTCCAGGTCGGGTTCATGCGCGATCAAGCCGGCCAGGCCGCGCCGAACGATCGGATGATCATCCACTACCAGCACCCGCGTCTTCTGCCCAATCGCTCGTGCCTTGGTCATTGCCATTGAGAATCCTCCCGTTTACATCGAGCAAACCACGGCCGCGCCGCCGCCGTCTGCCGAAAAATCTTCCAGGCTCGCACCGACCATATCGCCGCTACATGGCATCATATGCACGATCGTGCCGGAAACGTCGGGAACTCGCCCAGGATTCCGTCGGGCTTGCAACGGGCGTTTCGCGCCGCCGTATCGAACCGACACCCCGGGCGGCCGATAGTTCACGCGGCGGCCCATTCCAGCCGGCTCTCCCAGGATCTGCCGATGTGATCTTCCGGCGATTATCCCAGCATATCAGCATAGGCATGATCTGCCCGAAGTAGCAGCATTCCTGATTTATATGCATTCGACTCGCGCGCGTGCCGACGCGTTGTTCGTCCGTCCATGCGCGACGCCGGTCCGCGCGGACATCGTTGGCACCACCTGAAAGTGGGCGACCAGACACACCGTTCGCCGGACGGGAAACGCCCGGACAAATCCGGGCAACGGCCGTAGTCAGACCGTTGCCCGGTCCCTCCCGTCTTCCCCTGCGGAAAGCGACAATTGTTCCGGCGAGCGCGCCTCAACTGCCCCCACGACGGACTGAGGACCATCGATCGTTGTGGATTTGAGACGCTGCGCCGCATGTGTCGCGGCGCTAGATCGGAGTTCCGCAGTGATCCTGCCGCGAGTTCATTCTAATGGGCAGGCGAGTGTCGGCAACGGGTCGGGGTTTCCCCCATTCCGCTTCCGGTCGATGCCCCTGTGGTGCTCGCATACGCGGCCTGATTCGCGCGTTCACCGGAGTGTTGTAACCTGCGTCCGTGTGAAATGGAGACCGGCAACGGCACACCCGGAAGAGGAGCAAGACCGATGACCATGGATGCTGACCGCACCGGGATCGTGGAGTTCAACTTCCAGTGTCCGCAAGCGGCGGAAGTGTTTTTGGTAGGCAGCTTTAATGGCTGGAACCCGCACTCGCATCCTCTGCGTCGGAGCGACGACGGTCACTGGACATGTGCCGTGAAGTTGGCCCCCGGAGCCTATCAGTTCTACTACCTCGCGAGGCTCCCGATTCTACGCGGTGTGGCTGGCTCGAACGTGACGGTTTCGAGTTGGTCGAGCAGTCCGCTCGACTTTGTCGTGGTCGCGCCACGCGGGGGGAGTGTGCAGACGGATGCACAAGATGGATCCGCCTTCATGCTCTCTGACAAGTCGGGTGAGCCAGAAGACGATCAATGGGCGGACGATATTAGCCTGCTGCCGCTCAGCGAATTGGAAATCGCGTTGGTTCGGGGATTCCGGCGGCTTCCCGACCATGAATCTCGATCAGCGTTTCTCGACGTCCTGGAGGAATCGGCCTACTCGTAAAAGCCCCGATGTCGGCGAGGTGATCGATGCTGAGAGAGAGAGTGCTGAGCCGCCCTATTTCGCAACGCGACCGTGTAACGGCCGTCGAAGACATCGAAGGTACGCCATGTCTGATCGTGCTGGAACAGGATCGGTTCGGGCGGTATCGCGAAGTATCGATTCGAGCGATCAAGTCGATTCGTTCCTCACGATCGGCAATGACGCAACGGTCTGCGGTTGTGGCTTGATATCCGGCCATTTTCTTCTTTGATGTGCGCTATAATTGGTTCGGAGGTGTGTGTCATGATTCATCGAAACGATCAGGGCGAAATCGAATTCCGGTTTCACGACCCGCAAGCACAAGAGGTCTACCTGGTCGGGGATTTCAACTGCTGGGATACCGAGGCCACTCCGATGTCGCGGACGGCAGAAGGACATTGGTTCGTCCGTCTGACACTGGAAGACGGGGTGTACGAATACAAGTTCCTGGCCGACGGCCGCTACCGGTTGGATGATGCCGCCAGTGGAGTGGAAGAAGTCCCCTTCGCATGCAACAGTGTGCTCGTCCTGAATCAGCGTTCCGAGCCCGCATTGCCCGTGGGCTAATCCACTCGATTCCATGACGAAGTCCCGGCGCAAGGCGCGTTGCGTATCTTCCGGATTTCGAGTGCGCGGTCAGCGAGAGTTCGCTGGCGCGATTCTTGGTGTTGAGATTCCCGAGTCCTGGTTTTTGACCGCAAAGGAGAGACTATGTGTTGCCCCGCGTCGGAAACCACTGAGGTGGACTCTTCTCGCCGGGAAGCCCTGGCTGCACTGGGTGAGATCGCCAGCCGCATGGCCCACGAGATCCGCAACCCGCTCAACGCGATCCGCATGCAGGTGGCGGTCATCCGCAACAAGCTCCTCAAGCCGGACCCCCGTAATCTCGAGGTCGCCCGGGCCCAGCTGGAGCGGCTGGAGGTGGAGGTCTTGCGGGTGGAAAAGCTGGCCAAGGCGTTCCTGGAGTTCGGTCGCCCTCCCGCCGACGAGCCGGAGGAGATCTGTCTGGCCGCCCTGATCAAGGATGTGATCAGCCTCCTGGAACCGGAGTTCGAAGAAGCCGGGCATACGCTGGAGTTCCGCGACGAGTCGGCGGGCGGCCTGTGGGTGCGGATGGACAAAGGCAAGCTGCGACAGGTTTTGCTGAACCTCCTGATCAATGCTCGCGAAGCCATGTCGGCGGCCCCGGGCCGGGCTTGCGTACAACTGCGCCGAGACGGCGACGGGCAGGCCTGCATCCAGATCGAGGATACGGGCTGCGGCATCCCCCAGGAGGAGTTGGGCGAGATCTTCATGCCGTTCCAAAAATGGAACTCATCCGGAGAGGGACTGGGGCTGGCCATCGCACATAAAATCGTGGATACCGCCGGCGGAACCATCCGGGTGCAGTCCCAGGTCGGCGCGGGAAGTTGCTTCGAGGTCCTGCTCCCTTTGTCGGAGGCCAGCCTGGCGACCCAGGCCGAACCCAGGACTCAAGCCTTTTAGAGCAGAATACCTGACCATAACCAAACCTCCACCAACCGGTGTGACGACGGAAGTGAACCTGCCGAGGCCACCAGGGGTACTATCGGTCTGGGAACCTGGTGGACGGCCCGGATTTCCCGGATACCATGGAAGGTGATCCGGCCTCGCGCGGCGATGGCCGAAGCCGTTCTCCGGGCTACCTCAAATGGCGTCGCTGATGTCCTGGTTGGATCTGCATCCGCTCTTCTGGCCGCTGTTCATTTTCTGTGCCCGCGTGATCGACGTTTCCATCGGCACGCTGCGGACCATCTGCGTCGTGCGCGGCATGCGGTTCACGGCGGCCATCCTGGGTTTCTTCGAAGTCAGCATCTGGGTAACCGCCATTTCGGGCGTGCTGACACACCTGGACCATTGGTACAACATCGTGGCGTACGCCTTGGGCTTCGCCACCGGCAACGTGATGGGCATCTTCATCGAGCAGAAGCTGGCCATGGGGATGCAGATGATCCGGCTCATTTCCTGCAGCCAGAGTGCCGCCGTCGCTGCGGGTCTGCGGCTGGCCGGCTACGTGGTGACCGAGGTCAAGGGCCAGGGTTTGCGCGGCCAGGTGTCGATCTCGTTCGTGGTGGCTCCCCGTAAAGAGACGCCGACGGTGATGCGGCTCGCGCGTCAGATCGATCCGGAAGTGGTCTCGACGGTCGAAGACGTACGTTCGGCCCACCTGCATCCGCTCTCCCCCGTAGAGACGAAAAGCTGGGTCTCGGCAATCCGAAAGTAACTGACATCGATCCACGACCGGGACGCCATCCCGCTCGAAAGATCTGAGATGGACAGCTCGGGTCAATGGGCGACCGGTTGAAGCGTGGCCGCCGGTTGCGTCGCCGCCGGCTGCGTGGCCGACGCCTCGCCCAACAGCTTGTTGAGGAACACGGCCAACCTGATGCCACCCATGCTCAATCGTTCGTTGACGACCGGAATGGCCCGCTGGTAGTACTCCTCACCGAGCGTGTTCTTGTCCGGAGGCACAGCGGCGAACTCGACGTAGGCGCGGTGCGACTCGGTCGCCCAATCGCAAGGGTTCATGACCTTGGCCCACTCGCGGCGCTGCTCGGGCGTGATCGCCCGGTTGAGTTCGGCGGCGTAGCGCTTCCACGGTTTCTCGGTGCGAGCGATTAGCGACGCATCCCACACCTTGTGGATACTGGCTTTCTCGCCGAAGAAGAAAACCTCGCCCGCCACTTTGCCGGCCGCGTTGGAGTACGACGCGTGGACGGGACACTGGATGTCGCTCACGAAGTGGATCACGAATTTGAGCGCGTCCTGCCGCTCCGCACGTGTCGCCTTGGGATCACGCACGATGGCGGCGTACTTCTCGATGGCCGCAGGGGCGCAGCGACCTTCGGGGCAGTCCCGATCGAGCTCGAACCGCTCCGCGCCGACTGGAATCTTCACGCCATGACAACCGTCGGTGAAGATGTACTTGGGCTGTTTGCGCACTTGGTCGGCCCAGGAGCAGACGTCCACGAGCGTTTGGCCTTCGAGAATGGCTTTAACGGCAGCCCGGGCCTGAGGGTCCAGGTTCCGCGCGGCGATCCGAGCGATGATCTTGTGACCGTCAGCACCCCAGGCGTGACAGACGGAAGGAATCGCCAACATGAGCAGCAGTGCGGTTTTTCTCACGGTCTCCTCCCTTCTTGAGTTGAGCATGAACAGATGTGCGAGGGCGGTCGGTTCGCAGGGTCGAACATCCGCCACCACGGCGGGCTCGCGCATCCGCTGCTTTTCCGCCCATGCGTTCCAGACTAACATGATCGATCATGAAATGCACACGGTTTGGCGGTGTGGCATTGCTGTTGCTGGCGGCCGCCGGGGTCGGCGCCGAGGCACCACGGCCCACGCTTACCGAACAAGTAGCCATGACCGACGGGACGCTGCTGGCTACGGACGTCTATCTGCCCGACAGCGGTGACGGTTCCTGGCCCGCCCTCCTCATCCGCACGCCCTACAACAAGGATCGCTATAACAACGAATTCGACCCGTTCGCCCGCCGCGGCTATGCGGTGGTCATCCAGGACATGCGCGGCCGGTTCGGGTCGCAAGGCCGCGACCTGGCGTTCATGGACTGCGGCGGAAACGAAAACAACGACGGTCACGACACCGTCCAGTGGATCGCCCGCCAACCGTGGTGCAACGGCAGGGTCGGCACGCTGGGCGCGTCCGCCATGGGCATCACACAGAACATGATGGCCCGCACGGCTCCGCCCAATCTCGTCGCGCAGTACATCATGGTCGCGGCGGGCAGTCTCTATCAGCATGGGGCGTACAATACCGGCGGAGCGATGCGACTCGAAGTCAGTCTCGCCTACACGCTCGACAACGCGCTGAGTCCTTCGAACATGTGGCTCAACGTGTTGCATCCCATGTACGACGACCACTGGCGGCGAATGGACGCCACGATCGGCATCGAGAACGCCAACGTGCCGGCCGTCCACTATGGCGGCTGGTACGACTGCTTCTTGCCCGGCACACTCACCACGTTCACCGCTCGTCAGGAGCGCGGCGGCCACGGCGCACGCGGCACACAGAAGCTCCTCATCGGGCCGTGGGCACATGGCGGACCCGGCACGGACGCCCGCCCTCACTCCATCGGCGAGTTCCAGTTTCCGCCCAACATCCGCAAGCTGCCCGTGCCCATCGGGATCAACGAATGGTTCGATCATTACCTCCAGGGACGCAACACCGGTGCCGACCGAGCCCCCGCGGTGGTCTACTACACCATGGGAGCGATCGATGAGCCTGGCGCGCCCGGGAACGTTTGGCACACCGACCACACCTGGCCGCCACCACATGAGCGCCGCCGATTGTATCTGCACGCGGACGGTAGGCTGACCTGGAAGCCGCCACAACACAATGACGACGCAGCCAGGACGCTGACGTCCGATCCGCTGAACCCCGTGCCCACCCGCGGCGGGGCCAACCTGGCCATTCCCGCCGGCGCCTTCGACCAGCGCGAGATCGAGAAACGCCCCGACGTGCTCGTGTTCACGACGGAACCGCTGACCGAACCCGTCGAAGTGACCGGACCCGTCGTTGCGAACTTGCTCGTCACGTCGGATTGCCCGGACACCGATTTTGCCGTCAAGCTTTGCGACGTGTACCCCGACGGCCGCAGCATGAACATCTGCGACGGCCTGCTTCGCCTGCGTCATCGCCGCGGCGCCGATCGTCTCGACCTGCTCGAACCCGGCGAGGTGGTGTCCGTCCGCGTCGATATGGACGCCACCAGCATCGTGTTCAACCGCGGCCATCGCATCCGCGTGCACGTGACCGGTTCGAATTATCCGCGATTCGATGTCAATCCGAACACGGGCTGGCCGGCCTGGCCGTTCTGCCCCGTGCGTGTCGCGAAGAACACGGTGTTCTGCTCGGCCGACCGAGCGTCGTGTGTTGAACTGCCGGTGGTAACGCGCGAGGCGGACGGAACTATTCGTCGTGCACACGGGCAGTGATTGCCTGCAAGGAGGCCGCCGGTGCGATTGGACAACGCCTTACCCTATCTCGCACTCTGGATGTGCTCGCTGGCGATTAGCCCCGGGATGGCCCAAGCGCCGTCCTCTCAACCGGCCGTGATTGCGCGTGCCCCCCATCGGTTTCCGTCGTGGCAAAACGACCCGTCCGTTCGATACACGATCACCGCGGAGGAGGAGCGAACGACGAACCATCCGCCGGCCGAAGCGCATCGCTTGTCGCTCCGGCTCCTGGTGGATGTCACGCTCACACCGTACGAGATGAGAGCCGACGGCAGTGGTTGGATGCGCGGCACGCTGGAGCGCATCGAACTGGACGGCCGTTCGGGCGCACGGCGATTTCGGTACGATTCGAAGCAGGACAAGCCGGGCCAGGCCAACGCGACGGCGGATTTGCTGGCCGTGATCGTGGGGCGAGAGTTTCGCATTCGTCTCGGGCCGAGCGGACGGTTCGAGGAATTCACCGGCTTCAACGCCGCCTGGCGCAGCCAAGGCCTCCTGGCCGCGCCCGCAGCGGTGGCGTCGATTCAGTCCCTCTTCCGCGACCACGCCATGCTGAACCTGCTTCGCGATGCGTTGTCGCCGCCGCTGGGTCGCGATCTCGGAATGCCGGGCGCTTCGTGGCAATCCGTAATGCCGGGCGAGATCCCCGGCCTCACGTTGCTTGAATGCGTCGCGACGTTCACCATCGAACCACAGAATCCAGCCGCGCCGGGCGGCAGCATTCGCGTGCAAGGACAGGGTGATGTGCGGACAATTCGCCCCGACGCCGACATTCCGACGGCCGGCCTGCTCGCCGAAGCCACATCGGGCCAACAAAGCTGGGCTCTCCGCCTGGCCCCAGAAACGCATCAAGTGATCAGCAACGAGACGCACCGCAACGTTGTTCTGAAAGTCAGACTCGTCCCCCCTGCGCCCAGCGACTCACCCGCCATGACCATACGCCAAACCCTGCGCATCATCGCATCCCGTCAATGAGCGGCCATGGTCCTGCGAAATGCGTTGGGACCTGACATCCGAGACCTGAGACCTGAGGAGTCCCTTCTTGGTCGGTGATGGTCGTGGAGCGTACGTCTGTTAATCTTGTAATTTTGCAATCTGTGGATCATAACCCTTCGGCGGTCGGCTCCACTTCGCAGCGTCACCGTTGTCGCCGCCTCGCCGCGTCATCTTTTCGCTCGCTACTCCCCCATCACCGTGACCACGATTTCACGGCGGCGCGGCTTGACGTCGCATTCGAGGTGGAAAATCTGCTGCCAGGTGCCGAGGGCCAGGCGGCCCTCGCGGACGGGCACGGTCAGATCGGGCCCCAGCCAGCTCGCCTGTAGGTGCGAGTGGCCGTTGCCGTCCTGCCATGCCTGTTCGTGACCGTAGTGGCGGCTGGGTGGGATGAGCTTGTCCAGCAGCTCGGGCAGGTCTTCCTGCAGCCCCGGCTCGAACTCGATGGTGCCCACGGCGGCCGTACTCCCGATGTTGAACACATGGGCCAAGCCCGTGCGAATACCCGAAGCCGCCACAACGCGGGCGACGGCATCCGTGATATCGTGCATGTCGCGATGGCCCGACGTCGAAACCGTGATTGAAGCTTGGTGAATCATGTACACCAGATTACCCGGAACCGACCCTGCGGGCACGCTGGGAGGCTGCCGGTGCCGGGCTCCGGCACGCACCCAGAAGCCTGCCCGCGCGGGCCGATTTTAGTCTCCGGAAACGACGACATTTCCCAATTGCTCGGCGACAACGGCCATCAACGTGGGAGTATTGTCTGTGCCTGCGACATGCTTGAACCCGCGTTGCCGCAGGCTTGCATAGAATCCGGCGTGAACGGGGCCCCGAAGCTGCAGACACAAGGAGAGAATGATGGAAACCATGCTGGAAGAAGAAAAGCTGACGGAAGGCAAGGTCGCGCGGGCTATCGAGAGCAAAACGGCGCAATTGCCCTCGGACGTGTTCTTGTGGGCGGCGGCGTGCTCAATCGTCGGATCGCTGGCCCTGAAGATCTCCGGCCGACATGAGGATGCGCTCTTTGTCGGGCAGTGGGCGCCGACGTGCCTGATCCTGGGCTTGTACAACAAGCTGGTCAAGATCGAGGGCCACGACCGCCAGAGCCGCTCCGCAATGCCCTCGGCGTATTAGTGTTGTTTCCCGGGAGGCGGGCGTCTCACCCACCTCGGAGGTGATCCCGTTTACGAGGCGGGCAAGATGCCCGCCCCCCGCGCGCCGCCAGCCCCCGGTCCCGAGCGAGCGTCCGCTCAATCGCGGCGCAGCGGTTCGACACCGGGTGGCAAACCAATGTAGCGAAGCACGACGTTCTTGTAGACGTCGAAGCACTTGTTGAACAGGTATCGGCCGCGATCGTGGGCGCTGGTGATGAACAGGCGGTAATGGACGCGCCAGTTTTCGCGGTCCTTTTGCTTGCGATCGAGTCCCATGGTTTTTTGGGCCTTCTCCGTGAAGCGGCGGTAGTTCCATCGAACTGCCGCATATGCCGCACACAAGGCATCGGCGGTGATCCACTCCTGGCCTGCTTCTTCCTTCGAGCAGTCCCAGCGGAAGTCGGACAGAATGTCGATCAGCAGACTCTCCAGGCCGTTCTGCCGCTGGAAGACCAACGGCAGCACGAGCCGGCCGGAATCATCCCACTTGCGCGGGCAGAGCGAGAATCCCATCTGCCCCTTTCCCGGCAACAGGAGGAACACCGGGCTCATGCGCACGGTCACCTGACGGTCGGGCCGCTTGTTCCCGATCACCACTTCGTGAAAGATGCGATGATCCGCTTGTTCGATCCGAGTCACCGCCTCCTTCACGCTCGCACGGCTAAAGTGGTCGCTGCGACCGGGGACGAACGTCTCGCGCAGCACGAAAGGCAGGTAAGGCTCCTTCAACCGGGCCGCCAGTCGGGCCAGCCGGCGCACGAACACCGCCTCGCGACGCACCACCATTTCGGGCGTGAACACTTCGAGGGCTTTGGCCAGCTTTTCTTCCGCGTCCTTGGACTTGGCCTGCAAGTCGGGAATGAACTTGTTGTTGAGGCGTTCCACGGCCTGCTTGAGCCGGGCGAGATCGGCGCGATTGGCCACCAGTTTGTCTGCCAGCGCACTGGCCTGAGAGCCACTCGCCCCGCGCAAGGCGGCATACTCGTTCTTCTGCTTCTCGCACAGCTCCGTGAGCTCGTCGATGCGCCGCTGCATCTCCACCAACCGGTTCTGGTAGAGCGTCGCCCGCGCAGCATAGGCCGCGGCCTGCCGCCAGACGCGATCCGCCTTCCACTCCTCCGAGCCGCGGTTGTTCAACTCGAGATCTTCGTCGGGACTGACCGTCACCAGCCGTTGATGGATGGCGGTGATGTATTCGTCGGCGTACAGGACGTGCAGCGCATCCGGCGTGTTCACCAATGAATAGACGTCAGTCGCGCAGTCGTTGAGAATGAAATCCTTGACCTCCGGCGAAATGAGCCCGGGATGCACGGCGAGCATGCCGTAGCGCAGCAGGGCCCGCGCATACGGTGTCTGTTGCTCGTTGGTCTTGCCGGACGCCAGCGCCCAGGCAACATCGCCGTACAGCTTCCAGAACATCTCGGACAGCAGGGGGTCGATGATCCGCAACTCGGTCTCGACCGCCTGCCGCGTCCGTCGAATGGCCGGATCCGGCGGCGCCACCTGCTGCTCTTCGCCCAGGCACGCGTTCATCAGGCGCGACATGAGCCCTTCCGACTCGCTCTGGGCCCGAGCCGCCGCCACCTTGGCCGCGTGAGCATCCTCGGCCCGGCGGCACTCCGCCATTTTCTGGAACAGACCCAACGCGTAGTAGGTCCAGCCCATCAACGGCTCGATCTCGATCCCGATGGCACGGCACATCTCCAGCACCGGCTCGCCCTGAGCGGCGGGCAGGGCCGCTGCCGGCACCTTCGAATCCAGGTGGGCCCGCAACAGCAGCAGCTTCGACTGCGTCAGACCCATTTCCAACGCCTTGCGGTAGGTCTCTTCATATGTGGGCTCGCCAGGCTTGAGCGGCGGAGGCTCTTTACTCGCCAGCGACGGCAGGACGGGGTTGGCGAGCTTCTTCTTGAGATCCTCGACCGTCTTGACCAGCATCTCCAGCGCCGGCGCACGCTGCATCTCGCGAGTCTGCCGGGCCAGTTCGTCGCGAATTTCGCGAATGGGGCTGCCGGCCATCTCCTGACGCCGCTCGTCGATGGCCAGGATTTCCGACCAGATTCGAAGGCGTTGATTGATGAGCTGAAGAAGCTCGTCCGGCAAGGCGCATTCGCACGCCGGCATGTTCGCCGCGACCGGCGCGGCCTCTTCTTCGCACGCCTCCGACTCGCTGATCTCCTTCTCCAGCGCCGCCAGTATGCTGCCGCCTTCGTCGGCTGCCTCGGCCGCCGGCCGGTCACCCGGCGCAGACTGCTCGACGACGCGATCCTCATCCAGGTCCGCGGAAACGACGGTGGACAGAAGTTCTGTGTCAGCCGCGACCGATTCCGGCTCTGATTCCAGCGATCTGCTGCTCAACGGTCTCCCTTTCGCACCCTCGGCTCGATGGGTGGATGGAATGACCCACCGGTGCCGAATAATTGCATACCTCGGCCTTACATCGGCATATGCCGGTCTCCGCGCCAGTTGGAACTGGGGTATCTTCCACCCGAGTTCCGATAACGGCCGACGGCCAACTCGGCCGCTATCAGTTCGCTGACGAAAACGTACGATATGCAGTCGTGCCGATAACGGAGGGAAGGCTTGAGACCTGAGACTTGAGGCTTGAGGTGAAGGGCCCGAGCATTGTGAGCCGGATTATCGACGACTCTCCACATAGGACGCGATAAGAGCGAACCGCAGAGGACGCAGAGGGGCACAGAGGAAAGAACTGGTTGGCTTGCCGCCATGTTCCCCCACGTCTTCTGTGGTTCGCTTCGCAAACAGGAAGCAGGCGCAGACGTCTTCTTTAGCCGGATACGTCCGTGTTATCCGCGGTTCAGGCCTGGGTGTGAGCTCGGTCGTGTCGGCCGTGGTCACTCTGAATCGGGTCGAGCCTGTGCGAAGAAGTCCTCCAGGCCGGCGGCGATGGCTTCGGCCTGCTGACGCTGGTAGTCCGGATCGAGCATGCGGGCCTCGTCGTAGGGATTCGACATGAAAGCCTGCTCGACGAGGATGCCCGGCACGCGCGTGTTGGTCAGCGGGTAGTACGAGAAATTGCCCACCACGCCGAACTCTCGCCAGCCCAGGTCGAGCAACCGCCGATAAACGAGCTCGGCCGGCAGATGACAGTGCGGATCGGTGTAATACGTGCTCGTGCCGGAGACGGACAGGTAGCCACGCGTATTGCCAGCCGCGTTGGCGTGAATCGAAACGAAGAAGTCGGCCCCGGCGGCGTTCGCGCGATCCACACGCTCCTGAAGTGTGGGCGAAGAATCGCCCGGCCGGACCAGTACCGTGCGAGCTCCGCGCTGCTCGAGTACCTGCTGGAGCGCCCGAACGGCCTCGGCGTTGATCGTCTTTTCCTTCGTGCCCATGTGTCCGACCGCACCGCTGTTCGACCCGCCGTGGCCGGCTTCCAACGCGAACAACAGTCCGCGAAGCGGCGAGTCCGGCGCTGCCGCGATCTTAGGCGGCCGCCGCACATGAATGCGCAGCACGTTGCCGTTCGTTTCCGTCCAATAGCCCCAGATCTGCTTGCCGCGCACGGGCAACGTGAGCCGGAACCGGTTCTCCTCGATCTGCTCGCCGGTTACCGGACCGATGACTTGCGCGCCGGACTTGTGGCTGATCCAAGTCAGTGCGTGATGCGTGTCGAAGAAATCGACCAGTAACCGATTGCATGGCATCGTTTCGCTGCGAATGGCGAAGACCACCTTCTCGCGCAGCGCAATGCTCACCGTGTCGTGAGTCTCGTTGCCGTTTACCTCGCAACTGGTGAAATAGTTGTGCGGCACGGGCGTGCCTTCCGGCAAAAGCGAAACCTCGCGAGCCGAGATGTAACCGGTGAGCGAGTTGCTGAGTGCGATCTTGAAGTTCCCGCCCTGGCGGCCGACAACCTTGAACCGCGTGCCCTTCGGCGTGCGCGTCAGCCACGGCCCGCCCAGCCGCACCGAGTGCAGACCATAGGTGATCCCCACGCCGTCTCCGTTAGCCTCGCCGATGCGCGCTTCAGCCTCGCTCCACAGCTCCGGCGCGGGATCAGCGGACGGTCGCTCCTCCGCCCGCGCCTGAGAGGCTGGCGGTTCGCGGCGCACGACGATCAGCTCTTCCACGTGCGTCTGACCGGCCGAGTCGGTGACCGTGAACGCAAGCTTGTTTTCGCCGACGGCCAACGGGATGCCGTCGCGTGCGAACGCGCCGGTCGAGAAGACTTCGACCGGTTCATCGCCGAATTGCACACGCGTTCCCGGCGATGTTCGGCCCAGCACATGCACGACTTCCGCGGTGGTTTCATGGCCGGGCCGCGGAGCGAGAATCTGCACAAACGGCCGATGTCGAGCTTGCTCGCCGCCGGGCACGGCGATCTCAACCTTGGCCACCCGCCCCGCTTCGACCTCGATCGGCGCGGACTCCACGGGAGCAGCGCCCACGTAATGGACACGGATCTTCACCGGGCCGGGCGAAACGCCGAGGAACGCGAATCGACCATCGGCGCTGCTCGTCCACGTCGGCGGGGATGAGCCTCGACGCGATCGGCGATCGCGCCCCGATTGCGGCTCGACCAGCGAGACCCACGCGTCAGCCAGTGGCGTGCCGTCTTCCGTGGTCACTGTCCCGAGGATGTCGCCCGTTTCCGGCTGCGCTATCCTCGCCGGCACGGGCACCGCCACGCGCGTGGCGTAGAGCGATTCACTCAGCCTGTCGAGCACGCCCGCTCGTCGCGCCCGCCCCAGCGTGAAGAAGATCGCACCGGCGGCGTTGAGATCGCGCCCCGCTTGCACCTGGGCGGCGTTCTCGCCGGGCGAGAAGATTCGCTGGCCTCCGACGACGCGCTCGCTACCCACACCGTCGACGAAGTCCTTCATCACCTCGTCGTAATTCGGTTTGGGCGAAGGAATGTTCCAGTAGATCATGGGCATGAGCAGATCCATCGCGCCCAGCCGGCACCAGTGCCACGTGTCCTGGTAGTAGTCGTGAAACCCGCTGCTGAACTCGTCGTAGCCTTCGATGTGGTGACGGTTGTAGATGCCCCAAGCCGAGCACGACAACACGCACGCGGGCCGGATCGCGCGAATCTCCGCCGCCAGGTCGTTGATGAACTTGTCCAGTTGCTCGCGCTGCCAGTCGGCTCGGTCGCGCAGATTCGGATTGCCACGCTCGTAGAATCGGCGCTCGCCGATGGGGTCGTGGATGTACTCCGGACCCGGGTAGCGCACGCGATCGAGATGGATGCCGTCCACGTCGTATCGCGCGACCACGTCGGTGATGACCTTCCGCAGATACGCGTGCACCTCCGGCACGGCCGGCGAGAGGTAAATGTATTCTTCACGGGTAGGCCTCCCCTGCGCATCGCGGCACACCCACGAATCTGCTGCGTCGGGCCCGTGGGCGTGATACAGATGGTTGGGATCGGCCGGCGGGCGGGCGTTGTTGCGCGTCGAGCATAGCGGCATGGCGTTGATGTACGCGTGCAACTGCAACCCGCGCTCGTGAGCCTCCGCCACGGCCAACGCCAGCGGATCGAAGCCCGGATCCTTTCCGCCGATGAGCGGCGACCAGGGTTCGAGCTCGCTGGGGTAGAGCGTCTCGGCCTCGCCGCGAACCTGAAAGACGACCGCGTTGAGGTTGGCCGCCACGGCCGTCTCCATCACGCGGATGATGTTCTCCTTGCACCGTTGCGGATCCCGATCGGGCCAGTCGAAGCGCGTGACCCAGGCTGCGCGAAACTCCGGCCGGTCCTCCGCGACGGCCACACCGACTGACAGAAACAGACCCACGAGGGCGATCAATGCTCGGTGCATGTGTGCGCTCCTTGACTTGCAGATGTGCGGAAAGTCAGACCGATGGGCCCCGCCGAAGCTTAGGGAGCCACGCCTGCGCAGCCACGAGTGCGGGACCACGGCCCAGTATACCGCGCCAAAGCCCGTTGGGCAGCCGATCTGCCGGTTACCCGGAACGTCCGCAACGGAGGCGGTTTGTCGGCACCGGGGGGTTTTGATTACAATAAGCCCGCCGGCATCAACCCGGCCCTGCGGGGCGTAGCTCAGCCTGGCTAGAGCGCGTGGTTTGGGACCACGAGGTCGCAGGTTCGAATCCTGTCGCCCCGATTCAAACGGGTTGCCCGTCCGGGCAGCCCGTTTCCCGCAGTACAGTCTTTGCTCACAGCCTAAGGTCAACTGTCAGTAATATCTCTGGGACGTGCCGCCGGTCGTCCGGGCAATGTTCGATTACAGCACCGATTACTGTACTGACCCAAACGACTTGCCGAACTGACGCCATGAGCGAAACCCACGAGGACACCAATTGGATGCAGATCCTTCTCCGGGTGGCGATGCTCGGAGCGGTCACCGGTTATATCATTTGGATTTAACCACTGGGGACACAGAGGATCACAGAGGCACAGAGTTCTTTATCCACCTCTGTGCTCCTCTGCGCCCTCGGTGGTTCATTTTTCAACGAGATAGACAGACGCGCTCTCGTGCAGTATTATTGTCACGCTCTGGATTTCGATGTTGGTGATGAATCCGGTCGGAGGCGGGCAAGATGCCCGCCCCTCGGATGTGTGCGGCTTTACGGACACAAGCGTTCGAGCAGTGGCTGCAGCTCCACCATCGCGAACGTGGTCGCGTAATCCGAGATGGCGTAAGGGATGATCAACTGCTTGCCGTGAACGAAGCTGCCGCAACTGTAGACCACGTTGGGAACATAACCGGCGCGCTCGTCCTCGTTGGGCGTGAGCAGGGGTTGCTGCAACCGCCCGAGGACGCGGCGCGGATCGTCGCGATCGAGCAGCATGGCGCCGATCGAGTATTTTCGCATCGGCCCCACGCCATGTGTGAGCAACAGCCAGCCGGCATCGGTCTCGATCGGCGAGCCGCAGTTGCCGATCTGCACGAACTCCCAGGGAAACGTCGGCTTGGCGATCAGCTCTTTGGTGTACCAGAAGTGGAGCATATCCGAATACATCAGGTACAGGTTTTCGCCGTCCTGCCGCGACAGCATGGCGTACTGGCCCTTAATCTTGCGAGGGAACAGCGCCATCCCCTTGTTCCGCACCTCCGGCCCGTTCAGCGTGTTGATGCGGAACCGAATGAAATCCGTGGTCTCGACCAACTGGGGAAACGTGACGTTGCCGTCAAACGCGGTGTACGTCGCGTAATATCGAGTGTCGCCGCCGTCGACGAATTCCACGAACCGCGCGTCCTCGATACCGCTGATCTCAGTGGGCGAATACGGGAAGATGATTCGTTCCGAGATGTCGCTCTGTGGATCGCACTCGATCTCGTAGTTGGCCTTCGCCAGTGACAGCACGCCTCTGGCTACGGGCTCCCACTCATGCCGGCGGGCCCGGTGTTGACGCAGGACGAAACGAATGCTCTCTTCCAGCTGAGACAACGTGAATAAGTCGTCGAGCGCGCCCAACACCAGATCCACGAATCCGTTGGCCAGGCCCAGCTCGATCAGCTTGCGGTGAAACAGCGACTTGTCGTACGCCGAGTTCGGCACGACGTCGGGCACGGTGACGTAGCCGGTGGGCCTGTCGAGCGTGATCGTCCCCCGCTCATCGACGATCCCGCTGCGGAAGCACAACGACGAGACATGCCCCTCGCCAGTAGCCCGCAAACTCATGATGAATCGCTGCGCTCCTTTGGGCAGGCCCGCCTGATTGGGATGTCGGACCATCGCGGGGTTGAACAGCGCGGCCGATTCCAGGGCGTACTCCTGCGTGAAATAGGCGCCAATCAGCAGCTTGCGCGAATCGCTCAATTCGCGGTCGGTCAGCAGATGGTGCCGGACGGCCTCGAATCGTCGCAGGAAAAAGCGCTCCAGACTGTGATGCCGGCCGCGAAACTCCGCCCGGATCTGGTTCAGCAGGATCTCCACGTCCGGCTCGCTCAACTCCATGACGCGGGCAACGATTTTCAAGACGCGGCCAGAATCTTCGGGTTCGAATGGCCGGAAGAGCACACGGCGAATATCCGGCTTGAGGATGATGTCACTTCGCTTGACTTCAATGTCGCCAGTCTTCAACTCACAAGCACCTCGACGAGAAAACGCTTACCGGTGACGGTTGGCCAGGGCCAAGCCCCGGCCAACCGAGCGCCCCTGCGACTCAGCGGATTTCGCCGGCGGTCGAGACCACGCGGTGAGGTGAGCGGTCGGTCTCGACGGCCGTGTCGTACGCCGCCAGACTCCCTTCCAAAAGCCTCATTTCAGCCAGCGCCGTCAGCCACGAGAGCGTGGACTCGGCTCCCTGGTTCTGATTGACGCGGTCTTCATGAAGGCCGTCACAACATCCGCCCGTGCGGGAGTTGTACAACGGCAGCCCCACGTCGTTGCGGCCCAGGAACCACTCGAAGGCGAGACGCGCCTCATCCAGCCAGTAGCGGTCATCCGTCGTGCGATAGGCCGCGACAGAAGCGGACACCATCGCCCCGGCCTCGATCGGCTGTTGATCGAACTCGGCCGGTTTCTCGCCGCGACGGAAGAAACCCTTGTTGCCGACCGGCCGGAAGCACCCGCTGGGCGATCGCTGCACGCCGCTCAGCCAACGTAGCGAGCGCAGCCCGATATCCAGGGCCTCGTCGTCACCGCTGCCGCGTCCGCTCAGGATCAAGGCATACGGAAGCCAGGCATTGCCATAGGTCAAAATCTCTTCGAACCACGGCCAATCGTCGGTCGCCACCGACCGGAACAGCCCGACCAGCCGCGACATGAGATCGTCGCGAACCTGCGTGGCGAGTCGATCGCCGCTGAGCTTGCGAAGATAGTCGTGGATGCCGATGAGGGCGAAGGCCCACGCCCGCGGCGACGTCGTGTCCAGAACCGTCCGGATCGCCGGCTCGAACAGGTGGGCGGCCCACGTTTGCAGGTCCCCTCGTTGCGAGCGGCCGACACAAGCCCCCAGAGCGCCGATCATGCGACCCAGTGAATCGTCCGAGCCGATATCTTCCAGCCACTGGCGGTCGAAGCTCATGAAATTGCGCCACGTCCGGGTCTCCGCATCGAAGGCATAGTCAAGAAACGCCGCGTAGGACGTGGCCGCACGCTCGACTTCCGGGCTGTGTTCGCCCAATTCCTCCAGCAGGACCGTGAGCGTCAGCGCCCGGGCGTTATCGTCCGTGCAATAGCCCTCCCGGAAGTTCGGAAGACTGTAGGTGGCGTGTTGGAACAGGCCGGTGGAGTCCGTCATCCGCAACAAGTGCTCCAGGCGCATTTGCGGCAGTTCCAGCGATCGTTCTTCGAGCGTGCGAACGGCCGACCGCGGCACGACCAGGGCGGTGGGATTCCGGCGGGCCTGTTTGAACGATTCCATGAACAGGTGAGCCACGTTGCTCCACACCATGTCACGGCCCAGCAGATAGGCACGCTTGCGCATCGCGTGCCGGCGCGGCTCGTCTCGCAACAACTGCGTCACCTCGCGGCAGATGGCCTCACTGTCGCGGTACGGCACCAGAACGCCGCGCCCGTCGGCCAGCAGCTCCGCCGCGTGCCAGTAAGGAGTCGACACGACGGCTTTGCCGCAGCCGAACGCATAGGCCAGCGTGCCCGACGTGATCTGCGCCGGATTGAGATACGGCGTGATGTAGATATCGGCCAGTCCGATGAATTCCGTCAACTCGTGCAACGTGACGAACCGGTTGTAGAACACGACGTTCTTCTTGATGCCCAGGTCCTGCGTCAACCGCTCCAAACTGAGTCGATAGCTTTCGCCCTGCTCGCGGACCAGGTTGGGATGCGTCGCGCCCAGTACGATATACACCGTGTTCGGAAACTCGGCGAGGATGCCGGGCAGCGCTTTAAGCACGTATTCGATCCCCTTGTTGGGCGACAACAGGCCGAACGTCAACAGCACGTGCTTGCCTTCCACGCCGAACTGATCCTTGTAGAAGTTCGGATCGACGAAGGGCATGTCCGGAATGCCGTGGGGAATCAGGTCGATCTTTTCGTCCGGCACGTGATAGATGTCGCGGAGCAAGGTCCGGCCCTTTTCTGACATCACGATCAGCCGCGCCGAACGGGAGGCCAGCTTTTCCATGACTCGCCGCTGGTCGGGATTGGGCTCCTCGAGCACCGTGTGCAACGTGGTGATGACCGGTATCCGCAGGTCGCGAAGCAAAGCCAGAATGTGGCTGCCCGCCGGGCCGCCGTAAATGCCGAACTCATGCTGCAGGCAGACGGCATCGATGTCGTTGAAGTTGAGGAAGTCGGCCGCCCGGCGGTAGGCTTCCAGATCCTGCTCCTGGATCTGGAACCGGACCTCCGGCGGATAGTCGTAGCCGCCCGTCACATCATCGACTGATACGACCGTGCCCTCGCACTGCGGGTACCGGCTGGTGACCGCGTGAAACAGGTCGAACGTGTACGTGGCGATGCCGCATTGGCGTGGCAGATAGTCTCCGATGAAGGCCAGCTTGCGAATTAATGTGGGGTTTGTCATTTGTGTACCTCAAATTGATTCGCTGTGGTGTCCTCCGTGCTACAACCGTTGCAGCTGGTCGATCAGGGCGCGAAGCGATGTTTTCGCTACTGCCGTATACGTGTCTCCCGCGCCGTAGTACACCGCGAGCGTGTCGTCGTGCAGCGTCACTCCGGTGGGAAAAACCACGTGGGGCACGAATCCGCTCTGTTCATAGGGTTCGCTGGGCGCCAGAATCGGCGCTACGGAGCGTCCGCGGATCCGCGTCGGGTTGTCGGCGTCCAGCAGCATGGCCGCCGCCTGGTAGCATCCGACTTCGCCCGGCCGGGCGGGACGACGGTTGCCGTGGTAGATCTCGAGCCAGCCATCGACGACGCGAATCGGCGGCGGGCCCGCTCCGACCCGCTCGTCCTCCCAATCGGACTCGCCCGCGAAAAGCGGCTCGTGCCGTCCCCAGTGGAGAAGATCATTCGACCGAGCGAGCCACATCGCAGGCCGCGAGAACGGCGTGGCTGTCGTGGGCCGGTGCAGGGCGACGTAATGGCCGCCGATCTGTTCCGGAAACAGTACGACGTCCTTGTTTTCCGGTGGAAAGATGATGCCGTGACGCTCGAATCCACGAAAATCTACAGTCGAGGCCAGCGCTGTCGCCGCACCATGCCGCGAAACCGCCACGTATGTGATCCAGTAGCGGTCGCCGATGCGCGTGATGCGCGGATCTTCCACACCGAACTCTTCCCATTCGGCGGATGGCTCCAACCGCACGTCGCCGACCCACGCGACAGTGGCGCTCGGTGTGTGTCGAGCGAGCCGAAGGTGCGATACGAATGTCAGGCGAACCAGGCCCGTCGAGCGGATGCGGACAATGCGGGAATCGATCGCTTCGACGTCGGACTCACTCACCCAATCGACGAGGAAGCCTTGCGCGGCATCCCAGCGCGGCAAGGCGACGTAGCCGGCCCGACGTTCTCGCGGCCGCTCCGCCACGCGGACGAGCAACATCACCTGCCCGTCCACGACGGCAACGCCCGGATTGAAGACGCCAATCACCTCCCAGTCGCTCCGCGACGGAGGCACGTCCTCCGGCCGTAGCAACACTTGCCTCTCCCAGTGCAGCGTCATACTCCCCGTATTTTCGCGTTTTGTTCGCCTCTTTCAAGAATTCACCGGCGCACGAAACTACCGATACGGATACCGTATCCGGCAAAACCCGAGCCCTAAATCGATTCGTTCAAACGGGCTGAAGATATGTCACTCCAGCGGAATAGGCGCGTCATCCTCGGGATTCACCGTCGTGCTCTTCTCGCTCGGACGCGTAATTACTCGCAAAGGAGGCTTGGCCGTTACCGCGGGCGCGGGCGTGATGCCGCGCATGAGGATGGTCAGCGGGATCAGCCGGCCGATGAGCATGGCCAGGATGACAACAATACGCCCCGGCAGCGACAGCTCGGATGTGATGCCCAGCGACAGGCCCGCGTTGCACACCGCGCTCACCGCTTCGAACAGACAGGCGAGGAAACTGCCCGCCTCCCGGTAGATCAAGGCCAGCGCCGTCGCGCCGATGAGCAGGATCATAGCGGTGGCGACGGCAGCCGCGATCGCCACGGCCCGGGCCGGATCGCTGCCGCGCGGTCTGGGCGCGTCGGCCCGAATCGCACGCACGACAACCCCGATCAAGAGCAGCACGACGATGATGCGCAGCCCCCCAGCCGCTCCGCCGACGCCGCCGCCCACGAGCATGAGGGCCATGAGGACCAGGTGGCTGGCCGGCGAGAGCGAGTTCTCGTCCAGCCGGGCCGACCGGGCCCCACCCGTGCGTGCCGCTTCCGCCTGGAACAGAGCGGCCCGAATGCGATTGCGGGTGGTCATGCCGCTGAGCCGCTCGGACTGCGCCCGCTGACTGGTCGCGGCAGAGAACTCGATGGGTGCTCGCGCGGGTTGTGTTGCGGTGTCGCCGAGGGCGGTGGCGGTGGCCGTCGCGGGCGAGGTGCCGCTCACGATGAGCCGGCCGGGCGTTTTTTCACGCGGGAATCGCTGTTGCCAATCGCGCGTGCTCTCGATGGCGAATAGCGCGCCTGCTCCGAGCAGGAGCACGGCCACGCTTCCGCCCAATGTGAACCAGGTGTCCTTGGAGACCGCCTCCAAGCCGACGTCGTTGCGCCGGGTCATGCGCCTGAGCAGTTCCACCAGCACCGGCCCGCCCAGGCTGCCCAGGAACATCAGCGGCATGATCGCCAGCAGCGGACCAGGACTGTTGCGATACACCAGGTAACCGTCGCGGGTGAGCGTCAGACCGCAATCGAGAAACGCACTGGCGGAATGGAAGATGGCTGCGAACAGCCGCGCTTCGTCGTAGTGCGCAGCCCACGGCGTGCGGCTCACCAGCGGCTCGAGTAGTACGGGCTCTTTCATCGCCGTGCCGAAGTTGAGATCCGCGGCAGGATCCCACATGCGGTACAGCCCCACCGCACCGAGAGCTTGCACGGCCAACGCCAGGATACAGACGAACAGTACCAACCGTCGCAGGCCAGCGGGCGAGAGATCATCGTCCACGCCCGACCAGCCGAGCAGCCGCCGCACGTGCATGCCGATGATCGCCGCCAGCGCCAGCACGCCCAAGCCGCCGATCTCCATCAGCACCAGGATGATCAGTTGGCCGACGCGGTTGTAGTCATAGCCGATGTCCAGGACGGTCAGGCCCGTGCCCGTGAGCACGGCCGCCGCGGTGAACGTGTTGTCGAGGAAGTCGACTTTGAGCTGATACCAGGCGAGCGAGTGCTCGGCGTCCACTTTTTGGGGAGCCCGCCGGCAGATCGGCAGCGTCAATACGAGACCGCCCAGGAGCGTCAGCCCAAACGCAAGCACCACCAGCCGGCGCACCGCGTAGCCCGTGGTGCGCCCGGGCAAACCGTCAGCCATGGCCCCGAGGCCCGCGCGGAACACCGCGGCCGCCCCGACGACCAGAATGTAGGCCATGCCCGCCCGCAGGATGAAGCCTTCGTTCTCCGGCCGGGCGACCCACCACGCCGCCGCCGCGCCGATGAGCAGATAGTCCACCCACCAGCGACCCAGCCGCGGGCCCAGCTTGGTCACCGGCACGAGCATGACCGCACGCGACAGCACGAACAGCCCCACGCCGGCGATCATGAGCCACCGCGCGTAGGCGTCGGCGTCCGGCACCGGCGGCGAGTCGAAACCATGCGCCAACGCCAGGCCCGCTGCTCCGGCCAGCGCCGCCAGCGACCAGAGGATCACCGTTCGCCAGGGTGTTACGCGTGCAGATGCCATCTCGTGTGTTGACCGAATAGCGGGCCGCTCAGCCGCGCCGGAATCGCGAACCCGCATCGTGAGCGCGCCACGCGAGCCGCCGGGCTCGACCTCGCGAACTCAGTCCGACTGAATCCGGCCCCCTCCGCGCATCCGATGATCACGCCGGCTCATGGCTCACAGCTCACAGCTTACAGCTTGAATCAGTTCGCGACGACGTTCACCATGCGACCCGGAACGCAGACCACCTTGCGGACGGTCTTGCCCGCCAGTTCCGCCGCGATCTTGGCATCGGCCAACGCCGCTTGCTCCATCGCCTTGACGTCCGAGACCGCATCCGCCGGCAGCGTCACTCGCGAACGCAGCTTCCCGTTGATCTGCACGGGAATCTCCACCTCCGCCTCGACCGTCAACTCTTCCTTGTACGTGGGCCAGGGCTCGGCCGAGATCGATCCCTTCCAGTTGGCCGCGTTCAGCCGCTGCCAGAGCTCCTCCGCCAGGTGCGGGGCGATGGGCGAGATCAGCTTGACCAGCGGCTCGGCCAGCTCGCGCGGCAGCCGGTCCAGCTTCAACGCGTTGTTCATCTCGATCATGGCCGCGATCGCGGTGTTGAACCGCAGCGCCTCCATGTCCGTCGTCACCCGCTTGATGGTCTTGTGCAGCAGCCGCCGCAGCGCGTCGTCGGCCGGCTCTTCCGTGATCTTGAGCGAACCGTCCTCGGCCACGAACCGCCGCCACAACTGTTGCAGGAACCGGTGCAGGCCGATGATGTCCCGCGTGCTCCAGGGCTTGCTCGCCTCCAGCGGGCCCATGTACATCTCGTACGCACGCAGCGTATCGGTGCCGTACTTATGGCAGATGTCGTCGGGAGCCTCGGCGTTCTTGAGGCTCTTGCCCATCTTCCCGTACACCTGCTTGACGGGCTTGCCCTGGTAGAAGAACTGCTGACCCGGCTCGCCCTGCACGTCGGCGGCGGGCCGGCCGTCCTGATTGACCACCTCGTTCGCCGGCACGTACGCCCCGCGGGAATCCTGGTACGCATACGCCTGGATGTATCCCTGGTTCACAAGGCGGCCGAACGGCTCGGGCGTGCTCACGTGGCCCAGATCGTACAGCGCTTTGTGCCAGAACCTCGCGTACAGCAGATGTAGCACCGCGTGCTCAGCCCCGCCCACGTACAGATCCACGCCGCCGGGCGATTGCCGCGGATCGTCCTTGTCGGGCACCATCCAGTACCGCTCAATCTCCGGCGAGACCAAAGCTTGGTCGTTCTTGTTGTCCAGGTAGCGCAGGTAGTACCAGCACGAGCCGGCCCATTGCGGCATGGTGTTCAGCTCGCGGCGAAACTCGCGGACTTCCACGCCGGCCGGCGCGGGCTTGTCGGGCGTCACCGTGATCACCGAACCATCGTCCGTGATATAGCCGCGGACCGAAGCCCACTCGGTGGCCCGACCAAGCGGCGGCGCGGGTGGCGCTTCGGGATCGTCGGAAGCCTGCGGGCGGAAATCGGCGATCTCCGGCAGTTCGACCGGCAGCTCGCTCTCGTGCAGCGGATACACCTCACCCGTCTGCACGTCGTGCACGATGGGGAACGGCTCGCCCCAGTAGCGCTGCCGGCTGAACAACCAGTCACGCAGCTTGTATTTGACCGACGCCCGGCCGACCCCCTGCCGCTCCAGCCATTCCGTGATTCGTCGTTTGCACTCCGCCGTGGGCAGGCCGTCGAACTCGCCCGAATTGATCGCGATGCCGTCACCTGTGAACGCTTCCGACACCGCACCGGGGTCTCGCGCGTACAGGCTTCGCAACGATTCGACCAATTGCGCCGGAGCCGACGCCGACGAAGTCCCGGAGTCCTCTTTGCGCACGTGGGCGAGCAGCCAGTCGTCATCCGGCTGCACAACGGCGACCATCGGCAGCTTGAATTGCTTGGCAAACTCAAAGTCGCGCGTGTCGTGCGCGGGCACCGCCATGATCGCCCCCGTGCCGTAGCCCATGAGCACGTAGTCGGCAATCCAGATCGGAATGGGCTGATTGTTCACCGGATTGATGGCGTAGCCGCCGGTGAACACGCCGGTCTTCACCTTGGTGTCGGCCGTGCGGTCCAGGTCGCTCTTGTTGCGAGCCTTCTCCACGTAAGCCTGCACGGCCGCACGCTGCTCGTCGGTGGTGACCACGTCCACCAACTCGTGCTCCGGTGCCAGGACCATGTACGTTGCCCCGAACAGCGTGTCAGGCCGGGTCGTGTAAACGCGAATCGTCTCGTCCTTGCCGACGACCTCGAAGTCGACTTCCGCCCCTTCGCTGCGGCCGATCCAGTTGCGCTGCATGAGCTTGATCGGCTCGGGCCAGTTCACCAGGGCCAGGTCCTTCTCCAATCGGTCAGCGTACTTGGTGATCCGCATCATCCACTGACGCAGCGGCCGGCGGAACACGGGGTGATTGCCGCGTTCGCTGCGGCCCTCGTTGGTCACTTCCTCGTTGGCCAGCACCGTGCCCAGCGCCGGGCACCAGTTCACCGGCACCTCGTCGAGGTAAGCCAGCCGATGATTATCGATCACGTTGCGCTGCTCGGCCGGCGTGAGCTGGCTCCACTTGGTCACGCCGGGCTCGATGCCCACGATCGAATCCACGCCCCGCGCCGTCTGCGGAAACACCACTTCGCCGTCGAACCGCACGAACAACTGCTCCGACTCGAGCTTCTGCCGGAGTTCGGCGATGGGCCGGGCAGCGTCGGCCTCGGGGTCGTACCAACTGTTGTACAACTGCAGGAAGATCCACTGCGTCCACTTGTAGTAGCTGACATCAGTGGTCGCGATTTCGCGGTCCCAGTCGTAGCCCAGACCGAGCCGTTGCATCTGCGCTCGCATGTTGGCGATGTTGCGGTGCGTGGTTTCACGCGGCGGCACACCGTGCTCGACGGCGTATTGCTCGGCCGGCAAACCGAACGCGTCATACCCCATCGGGTGCAGCACGTTGTAGCCCCGCATCCGCAGGTAGCGGGCGTAGATGTCCGTCGCGATGTAGCCCAGCGGATGCCCCACGTGCAGGCCCACACCGCTGGGGTACGGGAACATGTCCAGCACGTAGAACTTCGGCCGCGACGGATCGAATCCGGGCGAACCCGGCTGCGGCGTCCGGAATGTCTTTTGCTCCTGCCAGTAGCGCTGCCACTTGGCTTCGATGCCGAGAAAATCGTAACTGCCCGCTGACATGCTCATGTCGGTTCTCATAGTTCGCAATGTATAGGTGCGGTCCGTCGCACTTTCACCATCCCCGCCCGGCCGCCCGGAAGCGAGACATGATACCCCACCCGCCCCCGGTCCTCCAACCGAACGCAGCAAATCGCGTGACTGGCTTGCTCACAGCCGGCCTCGTCCGACTGCAAGCAAAAGCCCCGGACGAGCCAGTCCGGGGCTTTCGAGGAAAAACGCGGGATATCGCCTTGCCGGGTGCCTCCGCCGCAAACCGATCGCGCGGGCTACTCAGGCCTCAAGCGGCTCCTCGTACCTCACGAAGGCTTCCATCGCGTGGTACTCGGGCAGGCCCAGCGCGTTGTACAGGGCCGCGGTCTCGGTGTTTCGGGCCTGAGCCCGCTGCCAGAACTCGCGGTCGTCGAACGGGCCGGGGAACAACGCCTTGTCCTTCTGCGACTCGTGCTTGAAGATCGCGAAGATCTTGTCGGTCAGCTCGGTCTTGGATAGCGGCACGGCCATGTCGATCACATCGGGCTCCCACTCCTGCCACGCCCCGCGATAGAGCCAGACCACTTCAGGCCGCTCATCCTTGGCCAGTTGCCGCAAGGCGGCGAAGATCGCCTCGGCACAGAGCCGGTGCGTACCGTGCGGATCGGACAACTCGCCGGCCACGAAGATCCAGTGCGGTTTCACTTCGCGCAGGAGCTTGAGCACGATGGCGATGTCTTCGGGACCGATGGGACGCTTGCGGACTTCGCCGGTCTTGTAGAACGGCAGGTCGAGGAAGTGAGCATGCTCCGGCGGGATGTGCATCGACCGGCAGGCGGAAATCGCTTCGGTCCGGCGGATAAGAGCCTTGATGTCCTGCACTTCCGGAATGTCCACCGCACCCGGGGCCTTGGTGGCCAGGAACCCGTTCACCTTGCGGACGAACGCGTGCACCGCCGGCGACTTGAACCCGAACGCGTCGTTCATGTCGGCCCACAGACCCACCACGCTGCGGGCGTCATCGTCGAACACGGCGATGTTGCCGTTGGTCATGTAGGCGACGTGCACTTCGTTCCCGATGACGGCCAGCCGCGTGAGCGTGCCGCCCATGCTGATCACGTCGTCGTCGGGGTGCGGGCTGAAGCAGAGAATCCGCTTGTCCTTGGGCAGATCGTCAGGATAGGCGATGCTGTTCCACAGCCGGTCGAACACCTTGCGGTTCAGGCAATCCACCGAATGGTGCGCCCGCACTAATGAAGACAGGTGATAAGAGTCGTAGTCGTCGTGATCGAGCTTGAGGATGCTCTTCTTGGTCTCCAGGCTCAGCCAGATCACCGCGCGGTGCATGGCCTCGTCGGTCCACTCGATCTCGCCGAGGAGCCAGGGCGTGGCCACGCGGGTCAGGCAGCCGGCAGCGGCGATATCCACCACCAGCTCGGCATTCGGATGCTCCTGCAGGAAACTGGCTGCGACCGCATCAGTGACCGGCCCCTCGACCGCCCGCCGGACGATGGGCGCCTTGCCTTCGCCGAACGCCATCATGATGATGCGCTTGGCGGCCAGGATGGTGCCCACGCCCATGGTGATGGCCTGACGCGGCACGTTGGCCTCACCGAAGAAGTCGGACGCGGCATCCATGCGAGTCACACGGTCAAGCGTGATCAGCCGAGTGCGCGAGTCGCGGCCCGAGCCCGGTTCGTTGAACCCGATGTGCCCGGTGCGCCCGATGCCCAGCAACTGGATGTCGATGCCGCCGCACGCCTCGATCTTGGCCTCGTACTGCCGGCAGTACTCGGCGATCTTGGACAATGGCAGCGTGCCGTCGGGAATGTTGATGTTGGCCGCCGGCACGTTCACGTGGTTGAAGAAGTTCTCGTGCATCCAACGCCAGTAGCTCTGGATGCTGTCGGGCGGCATGGGGTAGTACTCGTCGAGGTTGAACGTGATCACGCTCGAGAAGTCCAGCCCCTCTTCCTTGTGCATCCGGATGAGTTCGCGATACACGCCGATGGGCGTATGGCCCGTCGCCAGCCCCAGCACGGTCTGGCGGTTCTGAGCCTTGTTTGTACGGATGGTGTCGGCGATGATGCCGGCCACGCGCTTGGCGGCGGCTCGGTCATCGGGCAGGATGGTGGTCTCGATTTTCTCGGCGGCCGTAAACAGATCCCCGTCAGGGATCGGGTCTTTGCGAATCACAGAGTTCTCTCCCATTTGACCCGTCAGGCAGAACCTCTACTGGGGTGTGCTGACGATGGTGGTGCAGACTCCTGTTTATCTCGCAGAGCGACGCCGGCGTCAAGAGGGCAATATATAATTCTCCGCTCATACATACAGCCTCTTTGCATGGCTTTCATTGTCACTGTTATTTTGGAATTTTGATCGACAGAATCGCTATCGATAGGTCTACGCAGCGATTGGCGTGCCAATTGCTCACGTCGGGGCATGAGATGTCCGCTTGTGCCTCATCCCGTAGCCGTCTTGGGCCGGTCGATGTTCGGAATCCTTGCCACGGCATGGTTTGCGGGCTGCAGCGGTTCGGCGGGGAATTGGATCGGACCTGGACGCTTCGGCTTCTTTCCCGTGCAGCCGGCCGATGCGTGCCTCGAAATTGAGCAGGGGTACGGCGGCGTCTGGGCGGACGAAGCAGAGACCCGGCGACTGAATCAGCTGATTGACCGAATCGCCCGGTTCGTGCCCGAACTCGAGGTCAGGTGCTGCGGCGTGCTGCTGCAGTCGGAAGCTCCGGCCGCCCTGTCGCTTTCCGACGGTCACATCTACCTGACCCGCGGCCTGTACCGGCGACTGTCTGAGCATCAATTGGTCTCGGTCGTCGCCCACGAGATCGGCCACGTTGCCGCTCGCGATGGCATGAACCCCACACCCGCTCCCGCCGCCCAGCTCGCAAAGGAGGTCGAGGCGGATCGGCGCGCTATGGATTACCTGACTCGGGCCGGACTGCCGGGTCACGGACTCACCGAAGCGCTGCAATTGCTGGCCGACGATCAGCCGAGCGGCTGGGCCGCCGTGCGAATCCGGGCTCTGCACAGCCACGCTCATGCAGACAGCGTAGCGCTCTCGGTGCTCGCGCCTTGAAACGACGCGCGCCGGCCTGGGCGAAAGCGGCCATCAATCGCTACAATCCTCCGGATTCTTTTCGTGATCCTGGAGGATTCGATGAGAAACACAATCACCCGAATCACCTTGGGCCTGCTGACGCTGGTGGGCCTGCTCGTTCTGCCCTCGTGCGGAAGCCAAAACCGTACCGAACGCCCTGAAGCCTTCACCGGCCAGACCGGCTATCAGCACTCGGACACGGACGGCGCGAAGCCCCGGCCGGCCAAGCTGAACTACAAGGGACTGCACGGCCCGCCGTAATGCCTGACGCCGGGAGCATTGCCCGCCTCGAGTCTTGGTGTGACATATGGCGCACTGTTGGCGCTGAGGCGTCAGCTATGGGCTAAAGGCGGGTGAGACGCCCGCCCCCCGTTCCGCTCAATGCGGTTGTGCAGCGGCTGCGCGGAGTTGCTGGCGATATTCGTTGCCCACGGCCGGATCCGTGAGCGCCAAGTCGCGATCGAACGGCACACCGGTCAGCCATGGGTCGAAGGGGCGGGCGGGCAGAGGCTGGCGTGCCGACTCTCGAGCGAAGGCGCCGAATGCACGGCCCCACGGCTTGAGTTGCAGATCGGTCGTCCAGCAGCCGCTCCATCGCGAGATGTCGCGAGCCGTCGGCGTGTCGGCGAAGCCCCAATTGAGCCAGCCGCACACCCGTCCGCGGCTCACGTCCAGGAGCGTGGCGCACCACTCGACCTGGTGCTCGACGGGCTTTTCCGGCAGTTCCCAGCCCGCCTGCCCCTGCAAGCCGCCTCCGCCGTACCAGTTGAACTCGCCGATCGTCAGCGGCTCGCCCATGCTGCAATCCTTCAACAGAGCCTGCAGGTAGATAGCGTTGGCCGGCACGCCCTCAGGCGAATCGCACGGCCGCGGATAGTCGAGCGGATAGAAATGCACGGTGGTAAAGTCGGTGTACTGCGTTTCGGCCTCCAGGTCGAAGCCGGCGTAGTGCCATACACTGGGCAGCATGACCGGCGAAGCCCACTGGATGTGACCGACGGTGATCATGTGATTGGTGTCGACGGAGCGGATGGCCTGCGTCATGCGGCGCACCCACTCGCCGCCGATATGCTCGCGAAAGCGCTGATAGTCCAGCAGCTTGAGGTCGCCGCGAGCCGGCGTATTCGGCGGGATGCTCACGTTGCCGAGCGGCTCGACCTTCTCGGCGGGAAGCTTCCAGGCCGCGGCCATCTTCTCGGCGCTGCCGTACTTCGCCTCCAGCCATGCGTTCCACTTCTTCTGCATGGCCGGCGTGTTCCAGGCCACCATCGGCTCGTTGGCCAAGTCGTAAGCGAAGATCACCGGGTTATCGGTGAATCGGCCGGCAAACTCGCGCCACCAACTTGCCTCCGCTTCGAGCATGCCGTCGTCGGCGAACCGGTCGCGCCCCTTGTACCACTCAGGCGTGCCTTCCCACAGCTCGGGCCCCGTGGGAATGACGTAGATCGCATGCTCGCGACAGATATCGAGCAGGCGAGCGAACTTGTCTGCCCCTTCGGCGGTCAGCTTGCCCGCCTCACGCTCGAATGAGACGACGGTGACGAATACGCGGATGGTGTTGAAGCCCTGCTCGGCGATCAGCCGCAGGTGCTCGCGGACGCGGTGCTCGTCAAACTGCTGCCAAACCTTGGGAGCCCAGCCCGTTTCGGGATCGAAGTAGTTCACGCCCACTGAGACGAACGGCTTGTGCGTGCCTCGCTCGCGAAAGGCCGTCGTCATTGTCGGATCCACCTCGATGAACGGCAGATCGGCACCGACCGTCGCGTTCAGACCGAAGGACGATATCACGAGGGCGGGGACAACGATGTGTCGCATGGGCTTATTCCTGAAGTTTTCACGGAAGGATGAACCACAGAGGTTCAGAGGCACAGAGAAGAAAAGAAGCGATCGTACCGCGTGAGATCTTGTTTACATTGCATTCTCTTCTCTGCGTCTCTGCGCCCCTGTGGTGCACACATTATGTCGCTGGGGAGAGCTAACGGTCGCCGAGCTGCTTCAGCACGTAATCGCAATTGATGACCTTCTCCACCATGTCCAGCGGCATGTAGTAGTAGTGATTGGACGCCTCGTAGCCGATACGCGAGTCCATGCGCGTGAGCGTAAACATCTCGCGAGCGATGGCCATTTCCTTTCTCGCCAGCTCACGCATGCGTGCGCGGAGGGCTTGGGCTTCGGCGGCGGGCGTGGCCTCGGTCAAGGCATTGCGGGCCATGATGAAATCCGCCTGGTTGGCCGTACTGGCGAAGTGGCACCAGGCGGCCCGGGCCAGAACCCAATCCTGCGAAGCGTTCTGCAATTCGAGGTCGCCCTGCGCGCTCTCGCACACCTGCTTGAACGCAGCCAGCCCCTCCTTCCAGCCGTCGGCGATCTTGCGAAACTGCCCGACATAGACAGCGGCTGGATAGACCGCGCGCCAGTTGTCGAGGTCGTCGTAAGGGAAGCCGACCATGGTCGAATGATAGCCCGTGGGTTTGACGTGCAACAGATTGGCCGGGGCCACCTGCATGGGGCCCGCGTAGACGACGGTTCCGTGATACGGAAACTCGCGGAAGCTCTCACTGAACATCGACCAGGCGGTCACGGCGTGCGGCGCGGCCGCCGGACCGTAGCGTCGCGTCGCCAGTTCGCGCAGCGCGTCCGGCACGCTGGGAACGGGACGACGATTGAAGGCCTGGACCAGTTCGAGATTGGGCGAAGGATACCCGCCGAGCGACCAGCTCAACATCATGCCGTCCACGTTGCAGGCGGCCAGGCCGGCGCAGTGCTCGGCGACGAGATTCATCACCGGCAGGTAAGGCAGGGCCGAGATTTCCCACGTGCAGTTGGCCTGGATTTTGGCCATGGTCTTGAGGCCGGCCTGACGGGCAAGCTCCCAATGACGCTGAGCTCGCGGCCCGGGGCCGACGGCCGACAGCGAGTACTCGCCCACTTTGGTGGACACGCCCCCGCGAGTGATCGGCAGGTCCCACTCGCTCACACTCATCAGGTAGACGTCCTTGGGCAGCCGGGCGATGATGTCCGCGCTCCAGGCATCACGCCACGCCCAGTCCCAGACAATCGTTTTGGCGTTGGGATCGCCCGTGCGCACACCTTCAGCGATGGCTTGGTTCACCTCGGCGATCACCTCGGCCGCCGACCGCTTCGAGCAGCGCGGGCATTCCTTGATCGATCCCCGCGACCAGCAGTTGGTGAGGTTTTCCGAGCAGGTGATGGTGAACGCGCCGCCCAGGCCGGGCACCTCGCGGAAGACGTGCCGCACGGCCTCGGTCAGCCAGCGGCGCACCCGCGGATCCGACGTGCACATGGCGTAGTAATCGTTCTCGGACACGCCCTTCATCTCGGGGCGGTGCTCGTAGAACGAAGCCGGCATGGCTCGCGGCTCGTTCGTGTACAGGTAGATCTTCACGCCATAGCGCTTGCCCCGCTCGACGAGCTTGCGGAGATTGGCCAGGCGCGTCTGCCAGCCTTCGCCGAACTCGGGGAACTCGGTGGACGGAGCCAGCTGCCGATAGCACACGTGCAGCCAGACGCCGTTGACGCCGACCTGCTGCAACCGCTGCAGCAGCCCCTCCGGATACGGATCCACAGCGTCGTCCATGAGCGGGTCGCCGAATAGCGCGCAGTAGGCGTAGAGGAACCGGATGGGCTGCTCGCCATCGCTGGGCACGACCACATGCACGCTTGCCGGAGGCAGTGGTTCGGACAGCGTACGGGCGAATGCGAACCGCGGCTCGCCGGGCTGATGGATCTCATCCTTGAACCGCGCCTGCACGAGGGCCTTGATCTCCGCGGCCCGAGCGACGGCGGCCTCATCCGGCGGCGCATATCTCAGCGGTGGGCAGGCGGGCTTGAGCAGGCCCAGCTTGATCCAGAGGAAGTCATCCTCTTTCAACGTATGGGCCAGTCGATCGGCGTCCCAGCCGAGCAGCGTGAGGAGCTGCTCGTAGTTGAGCAGGTGCCAGTTGCGGCGGATGATGGCGATGTAATTGCGCGCGAGTTGATCGTCGCTGACCGGCTGGTGCGGCGGCAGCCCCATGGAGGCGCCGAGCTCAGCCACCTGCTCGACGGTGGCGCCGAGCACCTCAGCCATGCGGTCGAGATTGACCGACTCCCAGTTCCGCCAGACGAACGCGTGCAACCGCGACGGCATGTGCGGCACGTCGAGCGGCGGCGGCGCGCTTCCCATTGGCAGGTCGCCGGCGCTCAGGGCCATCGCCTGAACCGAGATGCACAGCACGATGAGAATCGACCGTCTGGACATGGGAAGGCCTCCTGCAGAGTTCGCTTGAAAACAGGAGATCCTTTTAGTCGCAAGCGGCCGGCGTCTGCAAGGGGTGATCGGCAGGCCAGCGCATAAAAGCAAGCGTGGACTCGACCGAAGTCGGTCCACGCTCGCGGCAGCTGCCGGTTGCTGCAACGGTTGATACGGTTGCGCCGGAGCCGCCCTTGCCCCCTTCCCCTCGGGGGGGCCTCCTCCACGGTCGGGCCGTCGAGCCATCAGGGCAGATGCGCTCGAGCCCATCCCTCAGAAGAACCGATTCGCAAGTTCACTCGCGAGTTGGGCGGCATGTGGGAGCCCCTCCTCTCCCACCGCCGCGGCCTTATCGCCACACGAGGTCGCGATAATCCGGGCCGGTGCGAACGACTGGTGTGCCTCAAAATGGCACTACGAATCGCTGCGCTCTTCCAACTTCTTGCGCAGATACTTGTTTTCGCGACGTGTGGCTTCCAGATCGAACAACAGATACTTGATCGACAATCGCAGGAAGTCAATGCTCTCGTGCAGACTGCCCACGGTTTTTTTGATTTCTTCGTGGCGCTGGCGGGTCTGTTCGGCCAACAGACTCAGTTTGGCCCGCTCGTTCTCGGGCAACAGATTGATTTCGCTGACCAGTTCGCTGAGCTTCTGTTTGAATGTGGTCTCGTCCATGTTTCCCCCGCCAAGGCATTTGGTTACTGATGAGATGCAACCCCGAGCGTGACAATGGCAAGACCGATGCCAGCGCCTGCAGGAAACGACATTCAGGTGGCTCGCCAGCCGGCGCCTTCGCTGCCTCGGTTGTACAGCCGTTTTTCTCGGACCTACGCCCGCCCGCTCCCGGTTCCGTCTGCGCGGATGTGTTGTTTTACGGCAACATGAAAAGCCTTGCGGCTGCGACCCATGCAACACGAGTGTGGAGCCTGGTCGTTCTGAACCAAGAACTTATTCATCCGTGGCGTCCGTGTAATCCGTGGTTCCATCTTCTTCCCGCGCTCTTTTGAACCACGGATGGCTCGGATGGACACAGACAAAAAATCTGCGTCAATCTGCGCTAACCTGCGGACAAGAGAACCGACACACGATCGAGGGCTATTCGGATCGGTGGCTGACGGCAAGCTGACGCAATCCAGTCATAGCGAGGCCGAGCTCAGGAATCACGTGACGCCAAACCCCTTCGCGGAAACCACCATTTTGACGCCCGCATTCGCATGTCAGCAGAGACGCCAAAGGTTCACCCTAGAATGGGCTGCCGCAAGGTGCTGTCTGTTCGTCACTAAATGGATTCACCGACTGCAGTAGCCATCACCTTGCCAGGAGGAGTCGGTTGATGTCTCGATTTCCGTGGGGGACGGGAGGCCGCTTCGCCTTTGTGGCGGCGGCAGCAACTCTGGCCTGCCATCTCGCGGGCGCCGGCGCTAACGCCCAGGAGCGGGCGACCGGCGCAGGCAATCCGGTTTTGGCCAGCTCGGCCGCCAACATGCTCGCGTCGGGCTCGGACAACACGGCGCTCGCCACTGAGGCAGCCGATCCGATCTCGGACGACTTCAGCGGCCCCGCACTCAACACGAACCTGTGGACCATCGTCAACCCGCTGAATGACGCCGAGTTCAGCCCCGTGGGCACGAACACTGCCGATGCCCGGCTGCGGATCAGTGTGCCGGCTGGCCCCAGTCATTCCATCTGGACGGACGGAATCAACGCTCCCCGCATCATGCAGCCGATGGCCGACACCGACTTTTCCGTGGAAGTCAAGTTCGACTCGCCCATGACCAGCCGCTACCAGATGCAGGGCATCTGCGTGGAAGGAGACAACAACCGTTACCTGCGCATCGAGATCTATCACGACGGCAGCGGCTATCGCCACTTTGCCGCTTCGTTCGGCGGCACGAGCGCCGGCAACATCACCGACCGCGCGATCCAACTCGGCGGCGCCTCCATGTATCTGCGCCTGACGCGGACCGGGAACAACTGGCTGGCTCAGTACTCCACCAACGGCCAAGTTTGGACGAACGGCGCCGCCTTCACGTTCGCCATGGTCGTGCGTTCCGTCGGTCCGTACGCGGGCAACCAGACGGTCGCCAGCAGTCCCGCGCCGGCGTTCGTCGGACTCGTGGATTACTTCTTCAACACCGCCAGCCCCATCGTGCCCGAAGACAGCACGGGCGCGACGCTCACTCGCACGGTCACGGGCCAGGGCAGCATCACCGTCGATCCGGATTTGTCCGCGTACTACAACAATGAGATCGTCACGATCACGGCCGTGCCGGCGCCGGGATGGGAGTTCCAGGGCTGGAGCGGCGACTTGTCGGGCACGACCGCCAGCCAGACGCTCACCATGAGCACGTCGCGAACCGTGCACGCCACCTTCATCACGCCAGCGGTGGCCGAACCGGTCTCGGACGACTTCAACAGCGCCGTACTCGATACCCACCGGTGGACCATCGTCAATCCGCTCGGCGATGCCGAATTCGCCACGGAAGGCACCAACACCGCCGATGCACGCTTGCGAATCAGCGTGCCGGGCGAAACCAGTCACGCCATCTGGACCGACGGGATCAACGCCCCGCGAGTCATGCAGCCTGTGGGCGACACGGATTTCTCCGTGGAGGCCAAATTCGATTCGCCCATGAACAGCCGCTACCAGATGCAGGGCATCTGCGTGGAGGGAGAAAACAATCGTTACCTGCGATTCGAGATCTATCACGACGGCAGCGGCTATCGTCATTTTGCCGCTTCGTTCAGCGGCACGAGCGCGGGCAACGTCACCGACCGCGCGATCCAGCTCGGCGGCGCCCCCATATATCTGCGCCTGACGCGAACCGGGAGCAACTGGCTGGCCCAATACTCCGCCAACGGCCAAGCCTGGACGAACGGCGCCGCGTTTACGTTCGCCATAACCGTGCGGTCCATCGGGCCGTATGTAGGCAACCAGGGCGTAGGCGGGCCAGCCCCCGCGTTCGTCGGGCTGATCGACTATTTCTTCAACACCGCCCGCCCCATCGTACCCGAGGATGTCCCGGGCACCACGCTGACTCGAACGGTCACGGGGCAAGGCAGCATTCTGGCCGAGCCGGACCAGCCCGTGTACTACAACAACGAAGTGGTGACGCTGATCGCCGTGCCGGAGCCGGGTTGGGTATTCCAGGGCTGGGGCGGCGACCTGTCCGGAGCGGAGGACACACAGACGCTCACCATGATCGGCTCGCGGCTCGTACACGCCATTTTCGTTCAGCCGATGCCCGCGCTGAGCATCACGAACCTGGCGGTGAGCACCCAGACCGACAGCGCCAGGATTACCGTGACCACCAATCTGGCCGCCCGGGCCACGCTGCGGTACGGAACCACCACCGCGTACGAGTTGGGCCAGTTGCACAACTCCGCGTACGACACGCAGAACGTCTTCGACCTGACCGGCCTGTCGCCCGGCACACAATATCACTACACAGTCGCGTGCACCACGCCGCAAGGCGAATCGCGCAGCACGCCGGACGCGGTATTCACAACGCAGCCGCTTCCGCCTGCCGGGATCTGGTCCGAGGATTTCAACAGTTACAACCTCAATCCACAATTGTGGACCATCGTCGATCCGCTTGGCGACGCTCACTTCAGCATGGTCGGCACGAACACGGTCGACGCCCGCTTGCGCATCGACGTGCCCGCCGGCCCGAGTCACGTGGCCTGGACGGACGGCTTCAATTCGCCCCGGGTCATGCAGCCCGCCGAGAACACGGACTTTTCGGTGCAGGCCAAATTCGATTCGCCCCTGACCAGCCAATACCAAATGCAGGGCATCTGCGTGGAAGGCGACAACCAGCGTTCGTTGTGTATCGAGTTCTACTACGACGGGTCGAACTATCGCTACTTTGCCGCGGCGTTCGCGGGCGCTTCAGTAAGCAACGTCACCGACACTATCATCGCCGGCAGCACGCCCATGTATCTCCGCCTGACGCGCTCCGGCAACAACTGGGCGGCGCAGTACTCCACCAACGGCCAAAGCTGGACCGCCGGCTCAAGCTTCACGTTCCCCATGACCGTCCGGGCAGTGGGCCCGTTTGCCGGCAATGAGACACTGTCGAGCAATCCGGCCCCGGCATTCGTGGGGTTGATCGATTACTTCTTCAACACCGCCCAGCCGATCAATCCCGAGGATGGGGGGCAGGTAACCGACACTTTCGCGCCGAATATCTACACCGTTCGCTCGTCGAGCGGAGCCGAGAGCATCAGTTTGACCTGGAAAACAGATGAACCGGCCTCATCGTTCGTTGAGTACGGGCTCACAACCCAGTACGAAGCCGGTGAGGTCTACAATCCGGCACTGAAGACCTCGCACTCGGTGACGCTGACCGGCCTTGCGGGCAGCAGCACATACAACATTCGGATCCATGCGAGCGACGCGAATGGAAACACGTCGCACACGGACAATTTCACGGCCATCTCCGGGGCGGGCACCGGGCCCGACATCGTCGTGTGGTATGGCGATACGCAGGAGTTCGGGCATATCGGCACGCCGCAACCGCGCGTCAACGTGCTGGGCAACGTCTCCAGTCCGGCCGGCATGGCGTCGCTGAGCTATTCGCTCAACGGAAGTTCGTTCCGTCCGCTGAGCATGGGCCCGAACACCATGCGACTGGCCCGACTGGGCGATTTCAACATCGATATTCCCTTCGCCGATCTGGCGTACGGCCCGAACAACGTGCTCATCCGCGGCGTCGACTGGCAGGGCCGTCAGGCCAACCGGAGCGTGACCGTTTACAACTGGAGCGGGCCATATTGGCCGCTGCCTTACTACATCGACTGGAGCAACGTCGATAACATCAACGACGTCGCCCAGGTGGTGGACGGTTATTGGGAGATCCAGGGCGGCACGGTGCGATCGACGGTGATGGCCTACGACCGGCTGATCGCGATCGGAGGGTTGAGCTACCGCAATTACGAAGCCACAGTGCCCATTACCGTGCACGCCCTCGATCCCAACGGCTATGCCCCGCCGAGCTACGGGCCGGGCGTCGGGCTGCTGCTTCGCTGGCCCGGCCATTCCAACGACGGCAGCCAGCCCCAGCAAGGCGTGTATCCGTTAGGCGCCATCGGCATGTTCCGCTGGACCAGCGGCTACGAGCGCTTCGAAATCTTCGGCAACAACGGCCACATCCTCGCCTTCGATTCGAGCGGCGAAAAGATGCAACTGGGCGTGACGTACATCTTCAAAGTGCAGGTGCAGGATACCGCATCCAACGTGCGCTATCGCATGAAATGGTGGCGAGCCAACCAGAGCGAACCTTCGGGCTGGCGACTGACCGGAACCCAGTCCTACGCGAACGATCCGGGCACCGGCTCCATGCTCTTGCTGTCCCATCACGTGGACGCGTCTTTCGGATCGGTCTGGCTGGAGCCGCTACCGTAGAGGGGTCGCCGATCAGCCGCGGCGAGTTCCACGATAGTAATGACGAATGCCGAAATCCGAATGACGAATTAATGACGAAGGCCGAATGAGACACGGCGGCTGCGTGCCACAAATCTGGCTCAAAGCTCATAGCTCACAGCTCATAGTTTCTTCCGTCACTCCGGCTACGGCGCGGGGGCGGAGGACGTCGCAGTCGGGGTACGGCGCTGCTGCAGCATCCACCGATACACCCTCGGGTTGTTGTACGTGGCCGTCCACGAGTCGTGCCGCGCGTCGGGGTATACGGTGAACCGCGGTTTGGCGCCCTGCTGCTCGAGGGCTTGCACCACCGCACGCGACCGGGCGATGGGCACCACGTCGTCCAGCTCGCCGTGCACCACCCATAGCGGCGTGTCCTTGACGCGGCTCGCCTGCTTGGGATCGCCTCCGCCGCAGATCATGACTGCGGCCGCGAATCGGTCCGGGAAGGCTGCCACGGTGGCCCACGTGCCGAATCCGCCCATGCTCAAGCCGGTCACGTACACGCGGCTGCGGTCGACGGCGTATTGCGACTCGATGCTGTCGAGCAGCCGGCCCAACTCCTCCGGCCGCCATCCGTGATCGGTCTGCGGACTAACGAGAATGAACGGGAACTGCTTGCCCTCGCTGACCAGCCGGGGCGGACCGTGCTTCTTGACTCGTTCCAGATCATGCCCCGACTCGCCCGCGCCGTGCAGGAACAGCACCAGCGGCCAACGTTTGCCGCCGCCATTCGTGCCGTAACCCGCGGGCAGGTAAAGCAGATGCGGCATGGGCTCTTGTCGGGCGATCTGCGGATCGCGACGATCCGCTGCCGGCCGCGACTGTGCGCCGCCCGTCTGGGCGAGAGCCGACGCCCCCAGGACCAATACTGCCATCACCGTGAGTCTGTCGTACATGTGAAATCTCGACGCTGATCGAGAGGTGTCCATTCCAGAGCGTCATTGTCCATGCCCACGCCGCGATTGGCAAGCAGGATTTTCTTACTTCAACCGGAAAGCGGGCTCGGGGTCGACCCGAATTCGGGCTCAAACGCGGTTCGGGAGTCGGGAGGCGCAAGTGTCACCGGTGGTGCGGGCCCTATCCTCTTGACGGTCAATCGAGTCTATGCCTCTCACGGAGCTGAACCCATGGCGTTGACGATCCATTTCGTTCGGCCGGAAGACTTCATCCGCGTCAGAACGGACGGGCTCCTCGACCTCGAGGCGAGCAAGCAGTTGCTCCGAAAAGTCGGAGCCACGATGGCGGCTCAGGAGGTCGAATACGCCATCGTGGACCTTCGGCAAGCCCGAGGCGCACTGACGGTGGTCGATCTGTATGAACTCGTTTCATCGCTGGCGGACAGCGGGTTTCAGCCGTCCTACCATCTGGCCATCCTGCATCGGCCCGGTGCCCATGACCTGGCGCACTTCTTTGCGCTCTGTGCCGGAAACCGTGGGTGGCAGATCGGCGCGTTCGGGACATTCGAGGAGGCGTTCGATTGGCTCAACCGCAACCAGCACCTGGACCTTCGAGGGCAACCTCTGCACGGAACGTGAACGCGGCCCTAAGCTCGGGCGACCTGACGGCGGCGGAGACGGCAGACATGATGGACCAACGAATGGAAATACGGCGCAGGTACCCATCATCGACGCATGAAGGCCGGCCTGAGCCGAGTCATGCCATGGCGGCTCATGCACTCGAGCCGGCCGGTCACGTTCAATGGGGAAAGCTGGCGCTTTGGGTGGGCCTGTGCGAAGCGGTGGGCGTCCTGGGCGCGCTGGCCCTGAGGGGCGAGCGCCTTGCGTGGTACCGCGGTCTCGAGAAACCGCGGTTCGCCCCGCCGGACTGGATCTTCGGTCCAGTGTGGACAGCTCTCTATGGCCTGATGGGCTTTTCTCTGTACAAGCTCTGGGACCGTCGAGACCAGCCCCGGGCCAAGGCGGCATTGCGAGCGTTTGCGAGTCAACTGCTCTTGAACGCGAGCTGGACGCCGGTATTCTTCGGCTTCAAGTCGCCCACGGGCGGGCTGGCCGTGATCGCCGCGTTGTGGCTGGAGGTGGTGGAGACGATCGCTCGCACCCGCAAGGTCTCGCCCGAGGCCGCGGCCGCTTTGCTGCCGTATGCCGCGTGGGTCAGCTTCGCGACGGTGCTCAACGCGTCGATCGTATCACTCAATCACGACCGACCGCGCGAATCAGGCTCCACGCGAACATAGCCGCACGCGGGGGTCGGACGATGCCGGGCCGCCGGGCCGCCGGACCGTCGGGCGGTCGCTCGCATCACTTGGATTGGTTCATCTGTCCTTCGTACGTGGCGTGAATGGCCCGCGACAGCTCCTCGGACTGCCCGCCCTTGGTCAGGTAGGACGAGGCACCGGCTTCCAGCATGCTGGTGATCAGCCCGCGGTCGTCGTGCACCGACAGACCGATGACCGACACGTGCGGCATTTCGAGCTTGATGCGGCGCGTCGCCTCGATCCCGTTCATCTTGGGCATGTTGATGTCCATGATGACCACGTCCGGCTGAAGCAGGCGGGCCAGCTCAATCGCTTCCTCGCCGTTGGCGGCCTCGCCGGCGACTTCCAGCTGCGGATCGCATTCGATAAGCGTCCGGAAGCCTTCGCGGACCATCTTGTGGTCGTCGACCAGCAGCACGCGAATGGTGTCGCGACGCCGGCTCTCGCATGCGGAAGGCACCACCGCCACGGCGGCTTCCTCGGCGGCGACCTGATCGATGACCGGCACTTCGATGGGCACGCGGACCAGCACCCGGGTGCCCTGCCCCGGCGCGGACGTGATCTCGCACGAGCCGCCCAGTGCGGCCAGCCGCTCCCGCACGCTCAACAGCCCGTATTTGCCGCCGGCCGGATGAGACTCCTGGCGCGAGATGTCGAAGCCGGCCCCTTCATCCTGCACGGTCACCCGAAGTTCGCCCGACTCCTGCTCCAACCGGACGGTCGCCTCGCTCACTCGGGCGTGCTTGACGACGTTGAACAACAGCTCCCGCACGGTCTGAAAAATCATGACCGCCTTGTCATCCGGCATGTCCACCGATTCGCCGTGTTGCTCGATCCGCACAGTCAGGCCGTGCCGCTCCATCTGCTCGCCGAGCCAGTGAATCGCGGCGAACAGGCCGGCCTCGTACAGGATGGTGGGACTCAGATCGGTGATCAGCGTCCGGGTATACTTCAGCGCCTCGTCGATCAGCTCGCGCAAGTCCTGCATCACCTTCTCGCCCGAGGGCATGATGTGATTGCTGACCAGCTTGGACTTCATCTTGCTTGCCACTAACAATTGGGCGAGATAGTCGTGCAGTTCGGTGGCCAATCGGCGGCGCTCCCGCTGCTCGGTCAGGACCAGCTCGGAAGTCATGGCCCGCAGGTGTTCCTGGTAGGTGACCAGCGAGCGCGTGCGCTCGCGGACTCGCTGTTCAAGCGCGTCGTTGAGTTCGAGCAGTTGTCGCTGGGTGCGTTTCAAATCGGTGATGTCCACCGAGACGGCCACGCCGCCGATGATCTCGCCGGAGACGTCGCGGATCGGCACCGCATAATTGAGGATGGTGCCGCGCCGGCCGTCGGCTCGTTTGAATTCCATCTCCTCGGCGGCCACGGCCTCACCCTCGCGAAGGGCCCGTGCGAGCCCCCGTTGCGACGCCGGAATCATCTTGCCCGTCTTGGGCGAAAAGCCCTGGTAATAGGCGGCAAAGTCTTCCAGACTCTCCGAGAGCACAGGCAGCCGGCCCCAGGTGGTGGCCACCGCCGGGTTCACATCCGTGACTTTCCCCTCGCGATTGGTGATGAACACCGCGACCGGCAGAACATCCAGCACCGCCCGTAACCGGCGCCGTTCGTTCTCCACCGCCGCGTGTTCACGAGCCAGCGTCTGCTCGGCCCGTTTCTGGTCGTCGATGTCGGTCGCGGTGCCGAACCATTTGACGATCCGCCCCTCATCGTCCCGCAGCGCAAGGCCACGGCTGAGGAACCAGCGGTATGTTCCGTCTTTTTCACGAATGCGATGCTCGACCTGGTAATTTTCGCCCGACTCCACGGCGTGCCGCCAGGCCGCCGACGTCCGATCCACATCATCCGGATGGAGCAAGCGCTGCCAGCCGTCGCGGCAGGCCTCTTCCACGCTCAAGCCCGAGCAGCGAGTCACCTGATCGTTGTAGAAATCGACGCGTCCGTCCGGCTCGGCCGTCCAGACGATCTGGGGCAAGGCCTGTGCCAGCGTGCGGAACTGCGATTCGCTCTCCCGCAACTGGCGCTCCATCTGCCGTCGCCGGGTCGTATCGTGGAAGACAATGAGATGCCGGCCGGGGATGATGCTGAACGCCGCCCCGACGTCGAACTCGAACACTTCGCCGTTCGGACGAACGATCTGGACTTCGCCGGTATATCGGCCGGTCTGAAGCAGGGCTCGCCGCATCTCCTCCACACCTCCGGGGGGCTGGAGGAACTCGGTCAGCGACCGGCCGATCAGGCTGTCGCCGTCCAGGCCGAACGCGGTAACCGCCGCCGGATTGACCTTGGTCAATCGCAGATCCTCGTCCACGATGACGATGCAGTCAGGCGAGGTTTCGAAGATGGCCCGGAATTGCCGTTCACTCTGCTTGAGCACGCGTTCGGCTCGCTTGCGCTCGGTGATGTCCATCCAGGCGACCACCGCCCCCGTCGTGCGGCCGGAACCGTCACGGATCGGACCGGCGCTGCACAGCAGCGGGATGGACGTGCCGTGAGCCCCCCGGACGCAAATCTCTTCGTTCGTGGTGGTTTCACCGCTACGCATGGCCCGGGCCAGCGGCGATGAGGGATGATCGAGCGAGATGATCTCCTGCAGGGCTGAGGCGATGGTCTCGCCGGTCGTCCGCTCACCCTGCTGGGCCGAGGACGCGGCAAACATTTGTCGCCCGTGACGGCTGACCAGCCGAATCGCGTCCGGCCGGTCCGCCACGGCGATTCCGATGGGCACATGCTCCATCACCGCGTCCAGCACCCGCCGACTGTCCTCAGCTTCCAGGGCGCGCCGCTCCGCCTCCGCGACCGCCTGATGCAATCGAGCCTGGTTCTCGCGAAGGGCCTTCTCCGCTCGCTTGAGATCGTCGATATCGGCGCAGCTGCCGATCCATCGGAGAACTTCGCCGCCCTCGCCGCAAATCCCCCGCCATCGCCCCACGAACCAGCGATACGTGCCGTCCGCCGTACGAAACCGGTGTTCGACCTCGATGCTCTCGCCGTTGCAACAGAGCCGGCGCCACTCCTGCCGGACGCGCTCGGCGTCCTCGGGATGCATCGCTTCCAGCCAACCGGCCCCCGCCACTTGCTCGCGCGTCAGACCGGTGTAATCGCAGAACTGCTGGTTGCAAAAGTCGCACGATCCGTCCGCCTGGCCGCTGAGCAGGACATCGGGGACGGTTTCGGCCATCACCCGGAAACGATACTCGCTTTGGGCCAGTCGATTGGCCCGATCCGTCAGCTCCCGGGCCAGCCGCTTGCGCTCCAGCGCGGTGGCCACATAATGACAAATCGTCTGCAGAAAGATCAGCTCGGAAGCCGAAAAGCGGCGACGGCGACGCGATCCGAATGACAGCGTGCCGACGATGAAGCCATGCAGCATCAACGGATAACAGAAATAGGCCCGCACGCCGAGCTTCCGAGCCATAGCCGGTCGAGGGGCGTCCTGCCGCCCGCCGTTTTCCGCTGCCGGCGGCACACTGCCTGACACCACATCGTCGAAATCAAGATGCCGTATATCCGGCAGCACAGATTCGGGCACGCCGCTGTATCCGTTGAGGACGAGCTTTTCCGTCGTCTCATCCACCAGGTGGTGCACGTAGCAGTCCAGCCGCAAGTGGGCGGCCAGCTTGGGATACAGCCGCCCCAACAGTTCCACCGGATCTTCCACGGACAGAAGCTCGCCGGCGGCCTCCGACAGCAAGGTCAAACGAAAGTTGCGCTTTTGAACCAGCAGGCGCGCCGAGTGTTCGCTGGCAAGCATGGCCGCTTGCCGGGCCAGTTCCTGTTTCTGCAGAACGTAACGAATGGAGCGTTCGAGCAGTTCCGGACTGAGATGTTTCCACTCCAGATAGTCGGCGGCACCGGCATGCAGCGCTCGCAGCCCCTCCTCGCGGCTTTCGGCCAGCACGATCACCGGCAGCTCCACGGAGCCGTCCGCGCCGGCCATGCCGGGCCAATCGCCGGTTCCCAGTGTCTTCCAGTTCACCAGGCACGCATCGTAACCGGCACCGCGCGAACGATCGGCAGCATCCGGCCAGTCCACCGCTTGATCGATCTCGAACCCTTCCCAGTCGATATCCGCCAGCATGCGCTCGAGACGAGCCGTGCTGTCCGGATCGGAATCGATAATCAACAGTCGTGCCCGGCTTGCGGGCGTCGTCACGAAGCTTGAGTTCATAGCGGCACTCGCCTGTTCAGAGAAGCGGCCTGCTTGATGCAATCCGCTCCCGGGCTGACCCCTCCCATCCGCACGTCAAGCAGCACAACGGTCGGGCATCCGCCGGCCGGCACCGCATCCAATTGCTGAAAGCGCTGGGGTTAGGATGGATCCCGGCTTCCTGTGCCCGTCGCGGCGGCCCCTATACGTTTGAGACAACGTCCGCCGCGCGCTCACACCCGCAGGGGCATGAGCCTCCCGCCCAAGGGACTTGTGCACTTTACCCGGCCGGTCCCGGTGCTTACAGAGGCCAAGAGGCGATGTTTCAAAATTCAGGGAAACCCCGATCAGGGTTTGTCCTGCCGAAAATCAAACCGAGTCAATGACCGTGCAGTGCGCTTCGCGAATGGCCCTGGACAGTTCTTCCGAAGCGCCCCCCTTGGGAATGTACGAAAAAGCGCCTGCTTCCTTCATCGCGGCCATCATGGACTTGTCCTCATGCATGGACAAGGCGACGACGGCCACGTCAGGCATCTCTTCGCGGATACGGCGGGTGGCTTCGATCCCGTTCATCTTGGGCATGTTGATGTCCATGACGATCACGTCGGGATGCAGCACGCGGGCCTGCTGAAGCGCTTCTTCGCCGTTGGAAGCCTCGCCCACCACGCGCAGGCGAGGCTCGCTCTCGATGATGCTCCGCAATCCTTCGCGAACCATGTGATGATCGTCGGCCAACAGCACGCGAGTCACGCGGCGACGGCCGGGTCGCTCGACGCGAGCCGCCTGCGACGGCTCACCGACCGCGACCAGATCCGGTTCAGCCGGCTCGACCACCTCCACCGCGGGCAATGGGACGATGACGGTCGCCCGTGTGCCTTGGCCCGGCGCGGAATCGATCTCGAACCGCCCGCCCAGGGCTTCGATTCGCTCGCGAATGCTGAACAGTCCGTACTTGCCCACTGCGGTGGGTCCCTCGGCCGCTGAGGGTTCAAAACCAACTCCCTGATCGGACACGCTTAGCATCAATTCGCCCGCAGGCGACTGGTCGATGATCACCGTCGCGTCATGCACCATGGCGTGCTTGGCCACATTGATCAGCAGCTCGCGCACCGTCTGGAACACCAGCACCGCCTGGTCATCGGGCATCTGGATGGAACCCTGACAGTCCTGCACTTCGACGCGCATCCCATGCCGTTGCATCTGCTCGGCCAACCAGTGGATAGCCGCCACCAGTCCCGCTTCGTACAGTATCGTGGGGCTCAACTCGGCAATGAGCGTGCGTGTGTACTTGATGGACTGCTCGAGCAGATCATTGACCTCGGCGATCACCGCCTCGCCTCGCGTGGAGCGAGTCAACTGGACCAGCAACCGCGTCTTCATCTTGCAGGCGACCAGGAGTTGGGCGAGGTAATCATGCAACTCGGCGGCCAGGCGGCGCCGCTCGCGCTGTTCGGTCAGCGTGAGATCGGAAGCCATGGCCCGCAACTGCTCCTGGTAATCCAGCAACGATCGCGTCCGTTCGCGAACGCGGTTCTCCAGCAAATCGTTGATGTGCTGCAACTGTTCCTGGGCCACCTTCTGGTCGTGAATGTCGGTCGAGGATCCCAGCCATTTGGTGATCTGTCCGTGCTCGTCACGCAGAGGCAAAGCAATGGTCAGGAACCAGCGATACTCACCATCGTGCCGTCGCAGGCGATGCTCGATGCGATGCGGATCACCCGATCGCAGCGAATGCTCCCAGGCCTCCAACGTGCGCGACACATCGTCGGGATGGACGTACCTTTGCCAGTTGATGACGATTTGTTCGCGAGTGGCACCCGCGAACTGCTCGGCTTGTCGGTTCACGTAATCCATGCCGCCATCCGGTTCGGCCGACCACACCATCTGAGGCAGCGCCTCGGTCAGCGTGCGGAACCGATGCTCACTCTCGCGAAGGGCGGCCTCGGCGCGTTGGCGTTGACGGCGCTCCTCGAGCTCGCGTTGGGCCCGCTGAATGGCCTGTGGCAGACGATCGAGGCGCATCTTGATCACGTAATCGACCGCCCCCATCCGAATGGCCTCGGTGGCGATGTCTTCGCCCAGCGTGCCGGAAACGAAGATGAAAGGAACCTCCGAACCACAGCGCTCGATGACCATGCGCAAGGCCGACAGCCCATCGAATCCCGGGAGCGTGTAGTCGGCGAGAATGAGATCGAAATTAGAGGCCTCCAGAGCCCGGCTGAACTCCTCGCCGCTGTCCGCCCGGGTGATCTGGCAGCCGATGCCCGCGTCCGTCAGTGTGGCCTGGACCAGTTCCGCATCGACAGGATCGTCTTCCAGATGCAGTATGCGCAAAGGCTGTTGCATTCGCGTATATCCTCAACTCGATGAAGAACTGCTGGTGCCGGCCGGCTGACGGGCGGTGCAATGAGGCGGGGCCTCGTTCACGAGCAGCCAGAACACGCCCAGCCGCCGAACCGCCTCGGCAAACGCGTGAAAATCGACCGGCTTGACCACGTAGGCGTTGGCCCCCAGATTGTACGTTTCCACCAGATCGCTCTCCTCGCGCGAGGAGGTCAGCATCACCACCGGCAGCGTCTTGAGCTCGGGGTCCGACTTGATCTGTCGCAGCACCTCGATGCCGCCCACGCGAGGCATCTTGAGATCCAGGAGTATTACCGCGGGAAGCCCGTCCGTGCGTCCGGCGTACTTGCCCCGTCGAAACAGGAAGTCCAACGCTTCGGCTCCGTCCGGCAGCGTGAGCACTTCGTTGGCCAGGTGATACTCGGCCAGCGCCATGAGCGTCAGTTCCACGTCGTTAGGGTCATCCTCAACCAGCAGTATGCGCTTCAACTCTGGCATCCAGTTCCTTTCCTTGGGGCAAAGAGAAGTAAAAAGTGGCACCCTGATCCGGAGCTCCCTCCGCCCACACCTTGCCGCCGTGACGGTGGATGATGCGTTGTACGATCGCCAGCCCGATGCCTGTCCCCTCGAAGTCCTCCGCCTTGTGCAGCCGCTGGAACACGCCGAACAGCCGGTCGGCGTACTGCATATCGAATCCCACCCCGTTGTCGCGGACGAAGATCGTGACGTCCGGCGTGCCGGAATCCACCGCTCCGACTTCAATCCGTGGCGTCTCGCGCGTCCGTGAATATTTTAGGGCGTTGGAAAGCAGGTTTCCCAAGACCACTCGCAACAGTGCGGGATCGGCTTGCACGCGAGGCAAGTCGGGATGAATGATCCATTCGACCCGAGTCTCGCCCAAATCGCCCTGCAACTCCTGGCACACGTCTTCCACCACCGAGGCCACCGACACCGACGTGATCCGCATCGCCGAGCGGCCCATCCGGGAGAACTGCAGCAAGTCATCGATCAACTTGCCCATGCGATTGGCGGCTTGTGCAATAACCTGAAGATGTCGCCGGCTGGACTCGCTCAACTGATCCTGCGTCTGCTTTTGGAGCAATTGCACAAAGCCGGCGATGTGACGCAGCGGCGCCCGCAAATCATGCGATACCGAGTAGCTGAACGCTTCGAGCTCCCGATTGGCGGCGGCCAGCTCGGCCGTCCGCGTTTTTACCTGCTCTTCCAAGTTCTCCTGGAGAATGCGCAGCGCCTCTTCCACCTTCTCGCGCTGCTCGATGTCGTTCCGCAGTTCTTCGTTGGCGATCATCAATTCGAGTGTTCGCGATCGCACCAATTCCTCCAGATAGTCGCGGTGCTGGCGCAGCTCCTCCTCTGCCAGCTTGCGCTCGGTGATGTCCAGATTCATCCCCACCCAGGAGGTGATCCGACCCGCGGAATTGCGCACGGGCAAGCCGCGAACCAGCACGGTGTGATATTCCTTGTCCGGGCCCAGAATGCGAAGCTCGATCTCGAACGGCGTCCCGCTTTGAATCGCCTCGCGCATCCGCTCCAAGGTCGTCTCCACCTCCTCCGGAGGCAGCCGGCGGGTCCAGCCCCAGTCCAAGGTCTCTTCCATGTTCATGTCGAGCAGTTCGAGAAACGAGCGGCTGAAATACTGCGGTCGGCCCGACGGATCGGCCAGCCACACGCCGTACGGAATTGTCTCACCCATGGTGCGGTATCGCGCTTCCGACGCTCCGAGCTCTTCCTGCGCTTGCTGGGCCGCCTCTCGTGCTTCACGTTCCTTGGCTAAAGCCTCGAGCACCTCCTGCTCGGCGGCCAAGCGGGCGGCATTCTCCTGCCGCAATTCCAAGTTGGCCCGCGCCAACTCACTCGTGCGTTCCTCGACCGTCCGTTCGATTTCGACTGCTCTATTGATCAGCAGCCAGAAGTAGCCTGCCACAATCCAGGTCACCAGAAACCCCACCAGGAACACCGCCAACGGCATGCGGCTCCGCATGGGTTCCAGTGCGCCGGGCAAAGGCTCCGACACAACCAGCCAACTTTGCCCACCCAGGCTGAACTCGACGGCATCTCGAAACCTCTTTCCCTGGAGGTCGGCCACGTCGGTTCTACTCAACGTTTCGGGCACATCGGCCAGCGACGTCGATGGCGCCGGCGCAACCCGCTGATACTGATCGGGGCCGGTCTGGAGGTAGACCGCATGGGCCAGCGCCAATGCCGGATTCTCGAAAACGGCCAGCGCTTCGGCGACCATCGGCGCGATCTGGAATACGCCGGCGGCCACACCTTCCAGATCGGGCGAGTGGTCACGCCGGTACACCGGCATGAACGCCAGGATGCCGTCCCAGCGGGCTTCCCGCTGAATCAATCGGATCGCCAGACTGGCCCGCAGCTCGCCCGACGTCGCCGCGGCCGCGAACGCTTCGGCGGCTCCGGCACGATGGCCCATGTCAACGCCCAGCGCAGCTTCGTTCAGTTCCAAGGGCTCGACGAACTGAATGGGGAAGTACGCCGGTCGATCGGTCGCAGGAATCGCGGCACCCTCCACTCGCAACTCTTTGATCCGGTACTCCGGAAAGCCGGCCTGCCTCATTCTTTCCTCGAAGGCCTCACGCTGATCGGCGGGCACCCGCGGCGCCCACTCCAGAGCCACAATGGCGGGACGGCGAGCCAGCATGGCGCTCGAAAACACGCGAAACTTTTCCTGGGTCACTTCGGGCAGCGAGTGAAGGTAGTCGGCCAGGATGGAAACCTTGGACAAGTATGCTTCCAGCGTGGCGCGAATCGCATTGGTCTGCGTGCCGACTTCCCGCTCGAAAATCAACTGTTGATCGCGCTGCTCCACCCACCGGGCCCACGTGAAGACCACCTGCGAAATGGTGAGGCCCACGACGAGAATGACCAGAACCGGCCAATGCCTGGGCAACGAGAACAGCCCGAGCTGCCGTCGAACATGTGCAACGAGTGGGTGGAGTGGACTGAATCCTCGCATACGAGATTGCTGTGCCCCGCCGGGGCGCGTGGAAGCCGAGCATGTCCATCGGTGATCAACCCCACCAAAAAGAGTGATACGCACCTGATTCTAGCCCGGAAGCGCGTTACCAGTTCGTGCAGATGGGTACCCCGCGCCGGAACGGGTTTTTCCCTTACGGTTGCGATCAGTGCTTTGCCTATCGATCAGCAACTTCAACATCCACGCGTCCTTCCTATGATCCGGCAGGCGTCGAACGCCGGGGCGAGCGATCTCGTGTGAGCGTTAGCCCGCCCAAGACCCAAGACCGCAAAGGCGAGCGGAGAAATCTATGGCCGGACACACCCCTACCACCGAACCCATTCTTGTCTTCGGAGCGACGGGCAAGCAGGGCGGCGCAGTCGCTCGGCACCTGGCGAAATCGGGCTTTCATGTGCGTGCCGTCACCCGCGAGCCGGATCGGCCGGCCGCTCGCGCATTGGCCGCGGCCGATATCGAAGTCGTCAAGGGCGACCTGAATGACCGGAGTTCCGTCGAGCAGGTCATGCGCGGCGCGTACGGCGTCTTCTCGGTGCAGGACTTTTGGACCGCGG